>Ga0114939_10003633_pt1 | contig 10683 bp, 9 predicted proteins | sample AshMeaCrysSpring_FD_87196 | JGI IMG/M metagenome (GOLD analysis project Ga0114939, IMG submission 87196) | Groundwater microbial communities from Big Spring, Nevada to study Microbial Dark Matter (Phase II) - Ash Meadows Crystal Spring | ecosystem: Environmental > Aquatic > Deep subsurface >... | reverse complement strand
CGGTCAGGGGCGCACGGTGGACTTTCGCAACACCGTGATCGCCATGACCTCCAACCTGGGCTCGGATGTGATCCAGCGCCTGGCGGGCGAGGCCCATTACGCGGCCATGAAGGAGTCGGTGATGGAGATCGTCCGCCACGCCTTCCGCCCGGAGTTCATCAACCGGCTGGACGAGATCGTGGTCTTCCACCCCTTGCAACAGGAGCAGATCCGCGCCATCGCCCGCATTCAGGTGCGCTACCTGCAGGCCAGGCTGGCGGAGCGGGACATACGCCTGGAGGTCAGCGACGCGGCCCTGGATCACCTGGGGGAGGCGGGCTTCGACCCCGTCTACGGGGCCAGGCTGCTCAAGCGGGCGATTCGCGCCCAGCTCGAAAACCCGCTGGCGCAGGAGATCCTGGCCGGCAAGTTCGGCCCCGGCGACATCATCGAGGTGGGGCTGTCCGACGGGGGCCTGAGCTTCGAGCGGGTGCTGGAGGGCGAGCTGGTGTAACGAGAGGTTCCAGAACAAGCGAGATGGTCTGGGACGGGGGACGGGTCTCTGGCCGGCCCTTGTGGGCGCGGCGCCCTTGTGGAAGCGGCGCCCTTGTGGGAGCGGCGCCCTTGTGGGAGCGGCGCCCTTGTGGGAGCGGCGCCCTTGTGGGAGCGGCGCCATTGTGGGAGCGGCGCCCCCGCCGCGACCGGCACTTCGCCGAGGCTCCGTCGCGCCGAGGGCGGCGCTCCCACGGCCGGTGTCACAAGGTCGGGCCCCGGCTTCAACCGTCATCGCGCACCGTCCGCAGGTTGGGCTGAGGAACGAAGCCCAACCTGGGCGACTGTGTCACCTACAGGAAGGTTGGGCCTCCTTCGTCGGCCGAACCTACGGGGTCTGGACAAATCCGGGAGATACGGCGGGTTTTTTCACAACCTCTGAGACCGCCGATCCGTCAGTCAGGAACCCGTGTCGCGCTCCGCGCCACAGGGGTTGAGGCTACAATCCACCAACCATCAAGCAAGCAGGGCGATGCGATGATCACCGTGCACAAAGAGTACCTGGTCGACGATGCGGGAAACCGAAAGGCGGTGGTGCTGCCGCTTCCCGCATGGCAGCAGATCCAGGAAGAGCTGGAGGAGCTCGACGACATCCGCGCATACGACGAGAGCAAGGCTCAACCGTCGGAGCCGGTTCCGTTCGAGGAGGCGATGCGCGAGATTCATGAGGGACAGCTCGATTGACCTATGCCCTCTTCATCGAGAGGCGGGCCCAACGTTCCCTGTCACGCATCGCTGCGCAGGACCGGGAGCGGATATCCAGCGCCATCCGCTGCCTGGCAGACGAGCCGAGGCCTCACGGAGTCAAGAAGCTCAGCGGGAGGGACGCGTGGCGGATTCGCGTCGGTGATTGGCGCGTCCTCTACGAGATCCAAGACAAGCGACTCTCCATCCTGGTGGTGGACATTGGCCACCGGCGAGAGATTTACCGGTAGCACGGGTACCTGCGCACCGACACGCCGGTTCACCGCCTACCGTGCCGCAACGCTCGGCGCGTCACCGCTGCTCCCGGCAAGTGTCGGAAACGCTGGCGCGTTCCGCCCGATCCAATCCGGGGGTCAGTCGCGCCGTGGGCGGCGCTCCCACCTCCGGCGTCAAGAAATCGGGCACAGAGCCAAACAAAAAGGGGCCCGAAGGCCCCCTCAAGCGAGGAGTGAGCGCCCCCGGCGGGGCGCCCGCTGGGATCAGTTGAAGGCGTCCTTGACGATGTTGTCGTACCAACTGTAGGCGTACTGAACCTCACGCTCGTGCGCCCAGTCGGGGGCGTCCATGGGGGTGACGCCGCCGGAGTTGGGCACGGACACGATCTTGCCGTCCTCCGCGACCTTGTAAACGCCGGCCACCGAGATGCCCCAACCGTGTGCGGGGATCGAATAGCAGGTATTGAGGTAGGAGGGGGTGCCCGGCTCCTTCCCCGCCAGCATGGCCACCACGGCCCCGGCGGTGACCTTGGCCTGGGTGTTGGCGGCGTAGGCGGACTTGGGCATGTCACCGGCGAGGCTGGCGTCGCCGATGACGTGCACGCCCTTGGCCTTCTTGGACTCCATAGTCTTCCCGTCTACCGGGCACCACCCCTTCTCGTCCGCCAGGCCTGAGTCGATGGCGATCTTCCCGGCCGCCTGGGGCGGGATGATGTTGATGACGTCAGCCTTCACCTCGTCGCCGAAGCTGGTCTCCACCGTCATGCCGGCGGCGTCGACCTTGACCGCCGCGGCGTCGGGACCCGGACGCCAGTCGATCATTGAGTTGTCGGTGCCGAAGCCGTAGAACTTGGTCCAGGCCTGCTTGAACAGCCCCTCCTTCGAGAACTTGGAGCTGCTATCCAGGATGATGACCTTGGACTTCGGCTTGTGGTGCTTCAGGTAGTGGGCGACCAGGCTGGCCCGCTCGTAGGGCCCGGGCGGACAGCGGAAGGGGGCGGGCGGGGCGGTGATCACCACGGTGCCGCCGTCCGGCATGGCCTCGAGCTGCTTGCGCAGGGTCACGGTTTGCTCGCCGGCCTTCCAAGCGTGGGGGATGGTCTTGGAGACCTCCTCGCTGTACCCCTCGATCTTGTCATAGAGGAAGCTGACGCCGGGGGCGACCACGCAGCGGTCGAAGGGCAGATCCTTACCGCCGGCGGTCTTGACGACCTTCTTCTCGGCGTCGATGGCGGTGGCGGAGTCCTTGACCATGGTGATGCCGTGCTTGACCAGGCCATCGTAGCTGTGGGTCAGGGATTCGATGGTGCGGTCGCCGGACAGGACCTCGTTGCTGAAGTAGCAGGTGATGTACTTCTCGTTGGGCTCGACGACGGTCACCTCGATGCTCGGGTCGAGCATCCTGATGTACTTGGCGGCGGTCGCCCCTGCGGTGCCGCCGCCGACGACCACGACCTTCTTGCCCGCGCCGAAGGAGAGGCTGGGGGCACCTGCGATGCCGACGGCAGCCAGGGCGCCGGTGGCCTTTACGAATGTACGACGATCGATTTTCATACCTCGGATCCTCCTAATTATTTTTGCTGGCTGGCGTAGTAGGCGAGGAGGGCGGCAAGGCCCTTGTCGCCATCCTTGGTGGCCTTCTCGATGGCCTTTTTCATCTTCTTGGGCATCTCGCGGCGCTCGGCGACATAGTCCTCGATGGTGTACTGGAGGTACGGGGTCCACTGGCCGGCGAGGATGTGCCACTCGTCGCCACCTCCCTCTTCTTCCTCATCCTCCTCTTCGTCCTTCTTGCCCTTCTTGCCCTTCTCATCCTTCTTGTCCGCGGCCTTCTTGTCGGCAGGTGCCGCCGCCAGGACCTTACCGCCCTCGGAGTGGCACTTCTCGCAGACCTTGTCGTGGATCTTGCCGCCTTCCTTGACCAGGGCCTCATCGAACTTCTGCTGCGCCGGCGCAAACGGGGCCTTGGCAAAGTAGTCCGCCATCAGGGCGATCTCTTCCGTGGTGAAGCCCTTGGCGATGCGTCCCATGATGGTCGAGTAGGCGCTGCCGTCGGCGTAGCGCTTCATGATGTCGTTGAAGTACTCGGGGTTGGTCCCCGCCAGGGTGGGAGACGCCGGGCCGACGCTGACACCACCGGTACCGTGGCAGCCGGCGCAGGTGTTGGCCAGGGCCTCGGCGGTGGCGCCAGAGACCAGGGCCGCGGCCGGGGCCGCAGCGGCAGGTGCGGCTGCGGGTTTGGGCGCATCCGCGGCATGAGCAAGGGACCCTAGGCCGAGGACGATACCCCCGACCAGAAGGGCCAGCTTCTTTGACTTATTGGCCATATGACCTCCTTCGGTATTGGCAGACTAGGCAGTTCGGCGCGGAAGGCGCCGCTCGTTGCGAGGGCGTCGCGACTGGCGGTGCCCCCCATCGTCAGGTTCGGCCCGCATAGGCACCGATCCTGACTCCTCCGGCGGGCCTTGGCCCACCGAAATTCGTCCCGAGGCCTGATTCGGCCCCGGTCCAGCCCGGACGGCCCCCCGCCCGGATCGATCCCCCGCCCGCGGGCTGCTCCGGGGCCAGGGCAGGTGCCGCTAGCGACTCCTCAATGCCGCGGCGGCGCGCTCGTCGGCCCGCTTGTCGGCCCAGTCGGCGGCCGTGCGCCCTTGGGCGTCCTTCAGGGCGGGGTCCGCCTTGTGCTTCAGCAACAGTGGAACCAGGTCGCCATGCCCGCTGCGAATGGCCTCCATCAGGGCCGTCCTGCCGCGGCAGCACTGAAGATTGGGGTCCGCGCCGCGCCCCAGCAACATGTCAGCGGTCCCGGCATCGCCGCCCGTCACCGCGTAGGCCAGGACGCTGCCGCCCTCCGAGTCCACCGCGTTGAGGTCGGCACCCAAAGCGACCAGGGCCTCGACCACCTCGGTCTGTCCCTTGTCGACGGCGATGTGCAGGGCGGTAGCACCTCCCTTGTCGCGTGCATTGAGGTCCGCCCCACCCTTGGCCAGCAGATCGATGACGGGGACATGGCCCATCTCGGCCGCGTACATCAGGGCGGTGCGCTGGCGCTTGTCAGACGCCTTGGGGTCCGCGTGACTGTAGAGGAGCTGCTCCACCATGTCGGCGATGCCGTAGCGCGAGGCGATCATGAGGGAGTCCCAACCGTCGCGAGTGCGGGCGTGGACGTCGGCCCCGAGCTGGAGCAGGAGGGCCGTGATGCCGATGTGGCCGTTCTCCGCGGCGAAGGTCAGGGCGGTCAGGCCGGACTTGTCGCGGGCATTGACATCGGCACCGCGGGTGAGCAGCAGGGCGGTGGTCTGCAAGTCGTCCGCCTCGACCGCCATCATCAGCGCGGTCTTGCCAAGCTCGTTGCCGGCGTTGACGTCAACCCCCTCGTTGAGGAGGCGCTCGACGGAGGCCGTGTCCTTGTGCTGGGCGGCGTGACGCATTTGCGCCGCCTGGTCTTGCTCTGCGCCGAGCGCGACGCCGGCAACTGGCCCAAGGCCCAGGGCGAGGAGGACGAGGACGAGGGCGGCTCGTGTCTGGATGCTCATGGGCTGGGCTCTCGCTTGGGTCTCGCTCGGGGTCCGGCCTGCGTTTGGCTTAGGCATACCTGGCTTGGACATACCGGGACAAGGGAGACTACTTGGCCTGGCTTGCCTCGGCGGTCTCTTCGGTGGCCTCGGCCTCTTCCGGCTCGTCGGGCAGCTCGTGGGCGATCCCCTTGTGGCAGTCGATGCAGGTCTCGCCCTCGTCGAGGGCATTGCCGTGCTTGCTCCGGGCGCTGCGGTCCTGGGCCGCCAGGTCCATGTTCTCGAATTTATGACAGTTGAGGCATTCGCGGGAATTGGAGCCCTTCATCTTCGCCCATACCGCGCTGGCCATGCCCCATCGGTGGGCCTCGTACTTCTCCGGGGTATCGATGGTCCCCATGATCTCGTGGTAGACGTCCTTGGCGGCCATGATCTTGGCGACCATCTTGGGCACGAATTGCTTGGGCACGTGGCAGTCCGAGCAGGTCGCCTGGACCCCCGAGGGATTCTTGTAATGAATGGTCTCCTTGTACTCCTCCAGATTGACCTGCATGGAGTGACAGGAGGTACAGAACTCCATCTCATTCGTATAGGTAACGCCAGCATTGAAGAAGGCGGCAAAGCCGATTCCGGCCGTGAAGATGAGCACTACGGCGACCAGGGTCTTGGCGCGGGTTGCAGCCATGGGAAGCCTCTTTGGGTGGCAAATGGTCTCTGGCTCGGGGGGCTGCTGACCCCCCTCGATCCAGGGCCCTCCTCTCTGGAGTGCGACCTTGTTATCGTGCAATGGCGGTCGATGTTAGATGATCGCGGGGGCTTTGCCAAGGCCCGCGGCAAGGGCAGCAGATAGGCTGGCCCCGGGCCCGAGGTCACGCCAGGGCCGCCCTTTCGCGGCGACCCTTGTGGGCGGTCTGCCTCGCCGATTCAGAGACTTGGCCTGCCGCCGGCGACAGGCCCGCGAGGGAAGACCCTGGCCATGGCCCCCTCCGTGCCGGCTGCACCGAGGGGTGGAGCGGGAGTGGCGGGGGGCTGGGGCGCCATGGTCGCGAGGGGATGCCGGCATCGAGCGATCGGGATCTGGCGTCGGGTACGTTACCCGGCCGTACCACGACGGCTTGGCGGAAATGTCACTGAAATGGTACAGATCGAGAGCAATGCAGGGAGGCCAGCGAAACGGTGCGACGTCCTGGGCCTTGGTTGCCGGGCGAGACCGCCATGCCGCCGACAGAGATGGCTGCCGGCGGGCCCTGATTGCGTTGCATGGCCAGATGGTGGTGGTGGCCGTAAGCGTTCAGACTCCCCTCTCGAATTGCCCTCCATGGCGTCTGGATCCCGGCAGTCCATGCCGGGATGACGGGGAGAGTCTGAACGCTTACTGGTGGCCGCATAGGGGGCGGCGCTCAACGGAATGGGGTCATGATGGACTCGGGCCGCGTGAACTTGTTGATGTCGGTCGCCATGTGGGCCATGTTGATGTCCATTCGGGCAATGGCCTGGTTCATCATGTACATCGATTGATTCATGGTTGCCATGGATTGATTCATGGTATCGATGGAGGCGGTCATGGTGCCGATATTGACACTCAGGGCGCCCATGTCTTCAGCCATCCGCCCCATGTCGCCCGTCATCCGCTCCATACCGACGCGGACCTTGGCAAAGTCCACCGACATACCCGCCTGTCCCTCGACCATACTGTTGGCCATGCGCCCCATCTCGCCCATCATCTGGCGCATGTCGGTGGCCATGCTGGTCACATCCTTGCCCATCTGGGCGACGGCACCGGTCATGGTCGACATGTCCCGACCCATGTTGAACATGAACAGCCCCATCCCGATGAAGGCCCCGGCTGCCACCAGGCCGATGACACCCAGGGCCGTGAGCCTGCCGAGGAAGGCGAGCATGCCGTCCTTCTGTTCCGCCTTCTCTTCGGTCATGGTGATGAGTACTGCTCCTCAGCCGTCGGGTGGGATATGCGGTTGGGTCGCGGTTGACTGACACCGGCTGCCAAGGCGGCCTCCGCGCCGGGTCAGCCGAGCAGAAAAGACCGGCGACCGACCCCAGCCTCCGATGGGGCCGATCGCGCGAACCGGGCGGCGGTCTGGGGTAGGGCCCGGCAGACAAGCCGTCGCCACCGCCCGGGCCGGGCATCCCAGCCCAGGTTACTCTTTTTCCTCTTCCTCGGCCTCTTCCTCGTCCTCGTCTCCTTCGGAGGGCGGTGCCGCGTAGTACGCCGCCAACTCCTTGATCTCGTCCGCGCTCAATTGGGCTGCGATGAAACGCATACGCCCATAGTGGTCGTTCTCGCGGTCGCCGCCCTGGAATGCGGTCATGGTCTCGACGAAGTGGTCCACCTTCTGGCCGGAGATGGCGGGCGACTCGAAGCCAATCCCCTCGCCCTGCTTGCCGTGACAGACCGCGCAGGGTAGGAGCAGGCGGCTCATGTCGCCCTTGCTGACCAGCTTCGGTGGCTCCTTACCGACCTTCTCCTCGGCCGCCTGGGTCTTGTAGAAGGCGGCCAGGTCGGCCATCTGCTGGTCGTTGAGCTTCTTGGCGCTCTTGGTCATGTCCTTGTCCTCGCGCACGCCGCTGCGGTAGTTCATGAGCTGCTTGACGAAGTAGGCCGGAGTCTGGCCTGCGATGCTGGGCGTCTCGTCGTCGTCCGCCACGCCGTTATCGCCGTGGCACTTCTTGCAGTTCTGCTTCTTGGCCACCTCCTTGCCGCGGGCGGCGTCACCGGAGGCCACCAGGTCCAGGGCCGCGCGGCTCCAGACGAAGGGCGTTGCCGCCTCCTCCTCTGCCGCGAAGCCGGTGGAGAGGGCCGCGAACAGCCCAAGGGTCAGGATCGATGCGGTTTTCATGGCTTGTTCCTCCGTTCCCCAACCGTTAGTGCTGGCCCGCGGCCGGCTCGGCCGCTGCGGTCTTGAGATCCGCCACCGGGTAGGTCTCCGAAATCGAGACCATCTCGACCGACGGGACCTTCACCGCCCCCTCGCCCAGGAGCAGGTCGGCCAGGTGCTGGCCGAAGGAGCGGTAGTGCAGCTTGGCCGTGACCTTGACCTCCTTGGCATCGTCCGGGACGTTGAAGTAGTACTTGCCGTACTTCCAGCCCTTGGGCGGGATGGTGTTGACGTCGGTGAAACGCACGATCTCCCAGGGGAAGCTGGTGTGCTGGCCGTTGGCGTCTACGGCGTGGGCGTTGAACACCACGGTCTCCTTCGGCAGCTCGTTGTGGTCATCCAGGGTGCCGTTGCGCAGCAGCTCGTGGCCCTTCTCGTCGGTGACCACCACCTCCAGCCAAACCTCGCGAACCTCGGTTAGGCTGGTGGGCAGGTGATGGCCGGCGCGTTCGTTGGTGACCTGGACTTTGAGCTGGTGCAGCGGACCGTCCTTTCTGACGACGCTCGCCTTCAGGGAGGCGACGCTCTGCAGGCGCTTGACCGCCTCCTTGGCGCTCTCTTCCCGACCCAGATCCTCCGGCTTGTCGGACCCCTTGGCCCCCATCACCTCGGTGATCACCGCATTCCCGCCGATGAAACCGTGCTGGTGCACCACCTTGCGCCAGGGGCCACCCAGGCCGACGAAGCCCTCCAGCGACGGCTCGTCCAGCTCCTCGGGCCGCTTCATGGTGTCGGCCACCTTGGTGGCGATCTCCACGGGGACCATGTGGCAGTCCTGACACTGGATGCCCTTCTGGGCATAGATCGAATACTTCCATTCATCGTAGGTCCGCTCGATGGGGAAGTTGTTGCCGGGGTGGAAGATGTTGTGGCAGTTGCCGCAGAAGTCGGACTTGCTGTGGTGCTCCGAGTAGGCCGTCTTGTGGTAGGGAGACTCGGCATCTTTCAGGGTGGCCCGCTTCTCCTCGCCGGGATTGAGCACATAGGAGGAGTTGCCGTGCTCGAGCACCGCCGTCTTGTTCAGGTTGGTCCCCGAGATGGTGTGGCAGACGTCACAGGAGACGCCCATCTCGGTGATGTCGTCCGGCGCGACGAACTTGCCGTGCAGTCCCTCGTCGGGGCGAAACTCCACCGTCTTGGTGGAGATGCCGATGGGGGTGTGGCAACCGCCGCAGTGGTTGTGCATGTCGGGGTCGGCCTTCTCCGCCAAGGCCCAGAGGGCCTGGAAGACGGGGTCCTTGAATGCGTTGGAGTGCATGGAGCCGTTCCAGCCCTCGTACTGCTGGGTGTGGCATTGGCCGCAAATGCGCGGATCGGTCCACTCCTCGGGCTTCACGTCTCGATGGCCCTCGGTGGTGATGTAGGTGGGCGGGAAGCGCCGCTCGGCTGTGGCCTCCAGCGGTGCCTTCTGGGCCGCCGCGGCCCCCGCGGCGGCCGCTGCGTCTGCGCCCGCGACCTCGGCGAGCAACGCCAGGGTCAACCCTGCGGCGATCGCCCAGGTGCGCTGGTGGGTGAGATCTTGCATCGTCAGCCTCCTTTGGCTCCGGTTGAATATCGAGCCCCTACTCGGCTAGCCGAGGGGGACGCCCTTGTCGTTTTTCTCGCCTCCCTGCCGCGAGTAGCTTGGTCCTTACGCATCGGGACATCTACCAGGAAAGCCGCTCGGATTTCCCCGGCTGGGGTCTTCCCTGGATGGCAGGGGGCCGGAGCGAACGCTGTGGCAGGCTTCCCTGTGGGCGCAGCACCAAGCCCGGCCCCAGAGCCCCCGCCGCGCGTTCACGAAGTGGCAAGATCTGGGCCATCGGATGGAGTCTGAAAAATCAGATTGTTAGGGGATGCCGGTGCGCCAGATTCCGTTGCGCTGTTGCAGCGACGCGCAACAGCCGCCCCCGGGCGAGCCCGGATCAGGGGTCTGCTGGACCAGGCGGGCGCGAGGGGTGATTAGGTCAGGCCGAGGCGGCGCATGCGCCGCCAGAGGGTGGAGCGGTCCACTTCGAGCAGGCGGGCGGCCAGGGTGCGGTTGCCCATGGCCTGGCGCATCGCCTCCTCGATGGCCTGGCGCTGGCGCTCGTCGTCCTCCCGCGGCCCACCGGCCTGGGCGAGTGGGGAGACGGAGCGGCGGATGTCGAAGGGCAGATCCTCGGGCTCGATCACGCCGTTACGGGCGCAGATGACCCCGTGCTCCACGGCATTGCTGAGCTCGCGCACGTTGCCGGGCCAGCCGTAGTCCAACAGGAGGTGGAGGGCACGGTCGCTCAGGCGCAGGGGTGGCGTGCCGTCGCGGGCGGCGAGCTCTGCCAGGAAGTGCTCGGCCAGCAGCTTGATGTCCGCGGGTCGCTCCCGCAGCGGGGCGATCTGGAGCGGGATCACGGCGATGCGGTAGTAGAGGTCGGCGCGGAACAGGCCGTGGTCCACCAGGGGGCGCAGGTTCTGATTCGACGCCGTGATGACGCGCACATTCACCGAGGTGGTGCGGTCCGAACCCACTGCCTCGAGCTGACCGCTCTGCAAGACGCGCAGCAGCTTGGGCTGGAGCTCCAGGGGAAGGTCGTTGATCTCGTCGAGAAAGAGGGTGCCTCCATCGGCGGAGCGGAAGCGCCCCAGGCGCGCCTGGGAGGCCCCGGTGAAGGCGCCCCTGACGTGGCCGAAGAGCTCCGACTCGATCAGGGAGGCGGGGATGGAGGCGCAGTTTACCTCGACGAACGGGCACTGGGCCCTATGGCTCTGGGCGTGGATGGTGCGGGCGAGCACGGTCTTGCCGGTGCCGGACTCCCCTTGCAGCAGGACGGATGCCTCCGTTGGGGCTATGGTGCGGATGCG
>Ga0114939_10003632_pt1 | contig 10683 bp, 10 predicted proteins | sample AshMeaCrysSpring_FD_87196 | JGI IMG/M metagenome (GOLD analysis project Ga0114939, IMG submission 87196) | Groundwater microbial communities from Big Spring, Nevada to study Microbial Dark Matter (Phase II) - Ash Meadows Crystal Spring | ecosystem: Environmental > Aquatic > Deep subsurface >... | reverse complement strand
TTCGATCGCCGCGCGCTGCGTCTCGAGCACTGTCCGCTGGTCCTGCTCGCGGCCGCCGCCGACAAAAGCCATCATCGCGTGCATGTCGTTGAAGGCATAGTTGCCGGCCGCGGCATGCGGCGCCCAGCGTTCGGCGAGCGGCTGCCAGCGGTCGCCGACGTCCACGCCGCGCAGCGCGAGGCGCCACAGCAGCGCGCTCTGGTCGATCATGTCGAGCACCACGCCCGAGCCCGGCCCGCCGATGACGCTGTCGTACATCTCCAGCACCTCCTCGTGCCGGTCCTGCTCGAGCTTGAACAGCGCCAGATGCCACCAATTGTGGACCGCGAAGAAGCTGTCGCGCGACCACTGCTCCGCATTAGGTTCGAGCCAGGCGATCCCGTCCTGCGGCGCATTGCGCATCTCGTGCACGTGCGCCACCGCGTGCCAGGCCCAGGTGTCGCGCGGCTGCAGCTCGATCGCGCGGTGTCCGGTGCGCTCGGCCTGTGCATAGTCGCCGGTCTCCTCGAGCCCGAAGGCGTGCATGCCGAGCACCGCATGGTGGCCGGGCATCGCGTCGTTCCAGTGCGGCCGCACGCGCGCGATGCGGTCGCGCAGCATGCGCGAATCGCCGGTGAAGAAGTCCACCTGGTGGCCGGCCTGCAGCGCGAGCAGGTCGCGCGGATGCTGCGCCGAGAGGTCCTCCAGCAGGCGCGCGCCGTCGCGCCAGCAGCCGGCGGCGACGAGCGCGGCTGAGCGTGCATGCATCTGCTCGCGATCGGTGCCGGCGTGGCGTGCCGCAGTTTCCGCGGCCTCGCGTGCGGTCGCGAGCGCCGGTGCCTCGGTGCCGAGCAGGTGCAGCCAGGCGCGCAGCGTGTGCGCGATCGACATGCCGGGCGCCTCGGCGAGCGCACGGTCGATCGTCGCGAGCGGGTCGCCGATGAAGCAGCGGAGTTCGTGCGCGGCCTGCTCGTAGTGGGCGACTGCGGCGGCGGTGGCCCCGCTCACCGGATGACCCAGGGAGTCGATCAACATGGTCATGGTAGCGTCCTCCGGGATCAGGCCGCCGCCGCCCCGGCAGCGACCGAGGCGACGAAGCGGCTCAGGTCAAGGGCGAAGCGTTGCGGCTCCTCCCAGTGCACCGCGTGCCCGGCGTCGGCGTACTGGACGAGCCGGGCGTTTCGGATCAGGCCGAGCATGGCCTCCTGGTCGGCAGCGGAGCAGAACGCATCGTGCCGGCCCCAAACGATCAGCGTCGGCACCTCGATCTCGCGCAGGCGCGGCGAGAAGTCGTCGCCGATGAAGCCGGCGAACGCGGCACGCCAGACACGCGCCGGGACCTTCAGGCTCTCGGCGACGAAGCCATCGAGCATCGTCTCGGCGATCGGCCGGGCCAGCGTGCTCTGCTGGAAGTCGCGGGCAACGGCGTCCGGCACCGGATCGGCGAGCGGCACGATCTGTTCGCGGTAGTACTGCACCAGCTCCGGCGGCTGGCCGAACCACGGCATCGTGCCGGCCAGCATCAGGCCGGCGACCCGTGACGGGTAGTCGATCGCGAAGCGCATCGCGTTGATGCTGCCCATCGAATGCCCGACGAGCACCGCGCGCTCGATCTCCATTGCATCCATGAAGGACGCGACGTCGGCGGCGAAGTCGGCGGGGCGGTAGCCGTCCGTCGGCTTGTCGCTGTCGCCATGCCCCCGCTGGGTGAGCGCCATCACCCGTAGTTCGGGCACCCGTAGTTCGGGCGGCAGGTACGGCAGTACCGGCTCGAAGGAGCGCCACGAGTCGGTGACGCCGTGCAGAGCGATGACCGGCGTGCCGGCAAGGTCGCCCTGCTCGGCGAGCTCGAGCCGCACGCGGCCCGGCAGCTGGATCTGACGAAGGGTTGCTTTCATCGACGAATCCTCAAGGACGGTTGGAGGCGGGCCGGGACACGTCGCGGCCAAGCAGCGTGTCGAGCACGCGGGCCGAGGCGCCGTCCCAGAAGCCGATCTCGTGCCCGAAGCCGCGCGGGTTGTCGAAGGTGCGGAAAAGCACGAGGATCGTCGACGTCGCGGCCGCGCGAGTCGGGCGACGCGTCGATCGAGTCGATCGCATTCGACGTGGGTTACAGCGACGCGAGCTTCTTCAACCGGCTGTCGCGTCGCAAGGTGATGATGTCGCCGGCGCAGTACCGGCGCCGCTTGGCGGCCTCAGGTCGCGTCTGCGCGAGGCCGGCAGCGCCGTGGGGTGATCGGGGCATCTCGAGCCGCGGGCTCACTGCCGCGGCGTGCGGACATTTTGCGGCGGCCGCTCCTTAACGCTGGATCGGAACGGATTGATGTCGATCCCGCCCCGTCGCGTGTAGCGCGCGTACACGGCGAGGCGTTCGGGTGCGCAGCGGTCGGCCAGGTCCACGAACATGCGTTCGACACAGTGCTCGTGGAAGTCGTCGTGCTCGCGGAACGAGACCACATAGCGGAGCAGCCCTTCGCGGTCGATGCGCGGGCCCCGATAGCGCACCTGCACGCTGCCCCAGTCCGGCTGTCCGGTCACCGGACAGTTGGACTTGAGAAGATTGCACACCAGCGATTCCTCGACGACGGGCCCGGCGGTCGAGAGCAGCGCGGGACTCGGCGTGTAGTCCGTGATCTCCACCGGCAGGTCGTCGAGGCATTCGCCCTCCAGCGCCGCCATTGCGTCACGCGCGGCCTCCTCTTGACTGCGCAGTGCCACGGCAACTTCGCCGCCGAAGGCGGCGCGCAGTTCCGACTCGAGCGTTGCGTGCACGGTTTCCCGCGACGCGAAGCGCGTGCCGGCGAACGAGTTGAGGTAGAGCTTGAGCGACTTCGACTCGACGATCGTCGCCGAGTCCGCCGGCACGACGAAGGTGGCGAGCGCGATGCACGGCTTGCCGCGCGGCTCGAGCCAGGAGAGCTCGTACGCGTTCCACACGTCGAACCCGAAGAACCGCGGCGGACCGGCAAGGCCCAGCCGTCGCCGGCCCTCGGCACGCGCGATCGGAAACAGCACTGCCGGGTCGAGAACGCGCCGGGCCTCGACGCGGCGACCGAGCGGCGATTCCGCCGCGCGCTTGCCCTGATCGCCCGTGTCTTTGCTCGGGTGCGTCATGCTTGCAGTGGGTCCGCCTACGGCCGTCCGAGGAAGAAGTAGGCCGCATTCGCGCCGTCGAACGAGTGCCCGTAGGCGAGGTACACCGGGCCCACCGGCGTATCGACGGCAAAGAAGAGCGATCCCGCGCCGAGCCAGCCGGTGGGGTTCGGCGGACCGACCTCGGGCGGGAACGTGAGCTGGCCGAGCGCGCGCCCCCCCTCGAGCGACGCGCCGAGGTACGCGCCCTGGAACAGCGGGATCTCGGCGAGCCGGTAGAGGTACACCACGCGTCCGAGCACCGTCTCCTGCGCGTAGAACTGGCCGGTCGAATAGCCCGAGAGCTGTTGGAAGCCGCCGAGCTGCGTAAAGGCATAAACCGGCAGGCTGCCACCGATCGGCCCGCTGTAGCGCACACCGGACTGCAGCGTGTGCCGGCCCCGGGTACCCGCGCCGATGGCGCTGAAGTCGAGGCGCGTGTACGCGTCGGTCGCGCCGAGGCCGGGCTCCGAGCGGTAGACGTTCAAGATCGACGACCAACCCTGCTTCGGTATGCGCCAGCTGTCGAGCTGGTCGAGGTAGAGCCGCAGGTTCACGCCGCCCATCTGGAAGAAGCTCTGCGTGGGCTCGAACACGATGGGGCCGGTGTCGAGCGTGTAGTCGAGGCCGCCGCGCACCAGTCCGAGCCGCAGTTCGCCGTAGCGGGTGAACTGCGCACCGATATCGAGTGCGGCACCGTAGTACGTGCGGTTGTATTGCGCCACCCTGTTCGACGCCGAGAAGATGTTGATCGGATCCCGGTTGATGAACAAGCGCGGCGCGACGAAGAAGTACTGCTCGGGGTCGAGGGGCTGGTAAAACTCCGTCGAGGCGAAACTGTTGCGCCCCACCTGGAGATCGGTGCGCCATTCCCCGCCCCAGCTGTTGAGCCAGCTCTTGCGGTAGCTCGCAAGCAGGTTGAAGAACGCGTCGCCGCGGAAGTCGGTGTTGAGCCCGAGGCCGAAGCGCAGGTAGTCGGGGCCCCAGGACTTCTGGACGCCCTCGATCTCGAGCACGTTCCGCCCCGGCTCGGAGATGACGCGATAGCCAACACGCTCGAAGTCGCCGCGACCGTAGATGCGCCGCAGGTCGTAGTCGATCTTGTCGCGGTCGAGCGGCTGGCCGACCTTGGTCTGCATCGACGCGATGACCACGTCCTGGTTGACGCGCGGCGCGCCCGTGACCCGGATCTCGTCGATGACCGGCGCACCAGCGACGACGGGCGCAGTCCGGGCTGCGGCGAACTTCGCGTATTCCTCCGGGGGCACGGAATACTTCACTAGGCGGTCCGCCGCCTTGCGCGCCGCGGCCTCGCCGATGGGCACGGTCTTCGGCATGCCGTCGAAGTCGCCGGCAGAGAAGTCGCCGAGCTCGGGCAGGATGAGGATGTCCTCGGGCTTGAGCGAGGCGAGCGACTGCTGCACGTTCTGCTCGGTGAGGATGTTGATCATCTGCGTCGTCACGCCGAGGAGCGAGGTGATCTCGTCCTGCTTCATGAGGGGCGTGCCGAGGTTGACGGCGATGACGACGTCGGCGCACGTGTCGCGCGCGATGTCGACCGGAAGGTTCCTCGTGAGGCCGCCGTCGACGAGCATCTTGCCGCCGACCTCGGCCGGCGCCACGATGCCCGGAACCGACATGCTCGCGCGCGTGGCGGTGGCGATCTCGCCGCGGTCGAAGACGACCATCTTGCCCGTGCCGATGTCGGTCGCCACGGCCCGGAACGGGATCGGCAGCTTGTCGAAGTCGACGTAGCCCGGGATGCGTGCCAGCCGGCGCAGCTCCGCCTCCAGCGCGACCCCCGACACCACGCCCTTCGGCAGCGACACGCCGCCCTGCTTCACGCCGAACTCGGGGCCGAAGAAGATGTTCTGGTCGTCCTGCTTGCGCCGGATCGGCACGTCCTGGCGCGGCGGCTCGTCGTTGAAGAGCTTCGCGAGGTTGAGCTCCTTGAGCTCCGCCTGCATCTCCTCCACCGTCATGCCGGAGGCATACGCGGCGCCGACGATCGATCCCATGCTGGTGCCGGCGACGCAGTCGACCGGAACGCGCAACTCCTCGAGCACCTTGAGCACGCCGATGTGCGCGGCGCCGCGGGCGCCGCCGCCCGAGAGCACGAGGCCGATGCGCGGACGCCCGGGGCGGGGCTCGCGCACCGGCGCCGGCTGCGCTTCCGGCGCGGGCGGCGCCGTTTCGCCCTTATCGGCCGGCACTTGGGGGAGCTGCATGGTGTGCGGACCTGGAGCGACCGAAGCCGGCGCCGAGGCCGGGCGCTCGGCGGGCTGGGCGAACGCCAGGCCGGCGACGCCGAACGCGATGAGGAAGGCGACGCGGGCGAAGGGTTTCTTCATGGTCCTCTTCGCGAGCCGTGGACGAGGCGCACGGCGGTCCTGATCAAACGAAAAAGGACGCGGATGCGTCCCTTCGAGGCGCAGGCGCGGCGAATCTGCCGCGAGACAACAGCGGCCGGCTATTCGGCCGCAGGCGCCGCCGGCTCCTGCCGCGGCTGCGCCTTGTGCGCGAGCTTCTCGCGGATACGCGCCGCCTTGCCGGTGCGGCCACGCAGGTAGTAGAGCTTGGCGCGGCGCACCGCACCCTTGCGCTTCACCTCGACGGAGGCGATCAGCGGCGAGTAGGTCTGGAACGTCCGCTCCACGCCTTCGCCCGACGAGATCTTGCGCACGGTGAACGACGAGTTGATGCCGCGGTTGCGCTTGGCGATCACCACGCCCTCGTAGGCCTGCACGCGCTTGCGGTCGCCTTCCTTGACGTTCACGTTGACGACCACCGTGTCGCCGGGCGCAAACGGCGGGACCTGCTTGCCGAGGCGCGCGATCTCCTCGTTCTCGAGCTGGCCGATGACGTTCATCGCTGTTCTCCTTTCTTCGCCCCCGCGCCCTCGGCGCGCGGCGTGTTCTTCATGTCTCTCGCCCCGCGCGCGGCGCTCGAGCGCCGCCCGGGCCCTGCCTCTGCTCCTCGCGATACTCCGCGAGCAGCTGCTGTTCCTGCGCGCTCAGCTCGCGCCGTGCAAGTAGTTCCGGCCGCCGCTCCCACGTGCGGCCGAGCGACTGCTTCAGCCGCCACCGCTCGATGTCGGCATGGTGCCCGGACAGCAGCACCTCCGGCACGCGCTCGCCGGCGAACACCTCCGGCCGCGTGAAGTGCGGGCAGTCGAGCAGCCCGGCGACGAAGGAGTCCTGCGCCGCCGACTGCGCGTCGCCGAGCACGCCCGGCAACTGCCGCACCACCGCGTCGATCACAACCATCGCCGCCAGCTCGCCGCCGGAGAGCACGTAATCGCCCACCGACAGCTCCTCGTCAACGCACCGCCGCACGATGCGCTCGTCGATGCCCTCGTAGCGTCCGCACACCAGCGCCACGCGCGGCAACCTCGCCAGCTCCCGCACCTTCGCGTCGTCGAGCACCCGGCCCTGCGGCGACAGGTGCACGACACGCACCGGAACGTCGCTCGCATCGGCGCGCAGCGCCTCGATGGCCGCGACGAGCGGCCCGGGCATCATCAACATCCCCGGCCCGCCGCCGTACGGGCGGTCGTCCACCGTGCGGTGCGCGTCGGTCGCGTGGTCGCGCGGGTTCCAGAGCGTGAGGCTCCAGCGCCCTTCATCGCGCGAGCGCCGCGTAATACCGAAATCGGTCACCGCCGCGAACATCTGCGGGAAGAGCGTGACGCAGTCGAACCGCATCACCAGTCCGTGCCCCATTCGACCTCGATGCGCCGCGCCGGCAGATCCAGCGTCCGCACCGCAGCGTCGACGAACGGAATCAGCCGCTCTGCGTCGCCGCACAGGACGCGCAGGATCGCGTGCGCGCCGTTCGAGAACACCTCCGCCACTTCGCCGAGCTCATCGCCCTGAAGGTTCGCAACCTTCAGGCCGATCAGGTCGGCCCAGTAGACCTCGCCTTCCTCCGCCTGCGGGAACGCCGCCCGCGGCACCGCCACTTCCGCCCCCTTCAACGCCGCGGCCGTTTCGCGGTCGTCGAGGCCGGCAAGCTTCGCGACCAGCACGTCGCCATGCGACTGGCATCCCACGACCTCGAGCTCCCTGCACCGCCCCTCGCGCCCGAGCCACCACCGCGCATAGCCGGCCAGGTTCCCCACGGTCTCGGTGTACGGCTGAACCTTGATCCAGCCCTGCACCCCGAACGCCCCCGTGACACGGCCCATGACGACGAGATCCGCGGGCGGTTCGGGACGCTCCGCGACCGGGGGCGCGGAACGCGCCTCAGGCAGCGGGGGTCGTGGTCGCCTGCTGTTTCGCAAACTGCTTTGCGAGTCGCGCGACCGTCGGCGACACCTGCGCGCCGTGCTCCTTCCAGTACGCGAGGCGATCCATCGCGACACGCAGGTTCTCGCGTCCCGCGGGAGCCTTGGGGTCGTAGAAGCCGACGCGCTCGATGAAGCGGCCGGTAGCGGCCACGCGCGAATCGGCCGCGACGATGCTGTAGAAGGGGCGGTTCTTCGCGCCGCCGCGCGCCAAGCGGATGACGACCATGGGCGTTCGTCCGGAAATTCGGAAAAGCCTGCGATTGTACCGGCGACAGCGCCTTGCTGGCAAGGCGCTGTCAGCTTTCGGCTCCCGGCTACGTTCCGCTCTCGGCAAGGGAGGCCGCCGGATCTCCTCGAGCCTGACAGCCGCAGCCGAGAAGGCGGATCACCGCATGCGCGGCATGAGCCCCTTCACGGCGCGCATCATCTTCGCCATTCCGCCCTTCTGCACCTGCTTCATCACCTTCTGCATCTCGCCGAACTGGTTGAGCAGGCGGTTGACCTCCTGCACCGGAACGCCGGCGCCGGCAGCGATGCGGCGCTTGCGGGACGCCTTGATGATCTCCGGCTTCGCGCGCTCGCCCGGCGTCATGGCGTTGATGATGCCCTCGATGCGCTTGAGCGCCTTGTCGTCCATCGCCTGCGGCGACTGCGCCGCCGCCTGTCGCACCTCCTGCGGCAGCTTGTCGATGAGCGTGGCGAGGCCGCCCATCTTCTTCATCTGCTGGATCTGGGTCTTGAAGTCCTCGAGGTCGAAGCCCTGCTTCTTCTTGAACTTTTCCGCCAGGCGTTCGGCGTCCTGCTCGTCGATGCCGCGGCGCGCCTCCTCGACGAGCGAGAGGATGTCGCCCATGCCGAGAATGCGCGAGGCGATGCGTTCGGGGTGGAACGGCTCGAGCCCGTTCAGTTTCTCGCCGACGCCGGCGAGCTTGATCGGCTTGCCGGTGACGTAGCGCACCGAGAGCGCCGCGCCGCCGCGCGCATCGCCGTCGAGCTTCGTGAGCACCACGCCCGTGAGCGGCAGCGCTTCGCTGAACGCCTTGGCGACGTTCACCGCGTCCTGGCCCTGCATCGCGTCGACCACGAACAGCGTCTCGGCCGGCTGCAGCAGTCCGTGCAGTTCGCCGATCTCGCGCATCATTAGCTCGTCGATCGCCAGCCGCCCCGCGGTGTCGACGATGAGCACGTCGTGGTAGTGCTTGCGCGCCCAGTCGCGCGCGGCGTAGGCGATGTCGATCGGCTTCTCGCCCGAGCTGGCGTCGAAGAAGTCGACGCCGACCTGCGCGGCGAGCGTCCTCAGCTGCTCGATCGCCGCCGGCCGGTAGACGTCGCAGGACACGAGCAGTGGCTTCTTCTTGTAGTCCTCCTTGAGCATCTTCGCGAGCTTGCCGGAGGTGGTGGTCTTGCCCGAGCCCTGCAGGCCGGCCATCAGGATCACCGCTGGGGGCGTCGCGGCGAGGTCGAGCTCGACCGTGGCGTCCCCCATGAGATGGACGAGCTCGTCGTGCACCACGCCGACCAGCGCCTGCCCTGGCGTGAGGCTGCCGATCACCTCCTCGCCGAGCGCCTTCTCGCGCACGCGCGCCGTGAACTCCTTCACCACCGGCAGCGCCACGTCGGCCTCGAGCAGCGCCACGCGAACCTCGCGCAGCGCATCGCCGATGTTCGCTTCGGTGAGGCGCGCCTCGCCGCGCAGCGTCTTGACGACCCGCGACAGGCGCTGGGTGAGGTTCTCTAGCATGGGGCGCACCACCGGGCGGAATGCCCGGATGGGATACACTGAAACGGATGCCGCTGATTGTACTTTACGCAGTCAACTCGGCCCTCTACGTGGCGCTCGCGTGGCACTTCTGGCGCACCCGCTGGAGCGCGGCGGCACGCCAGGGGCCGGAGACCGTGAGCCTCGCGCCGTGGGAGCGGGTGCTGGTGCTCACGGCGCTCGCGCTGCACGCCGCGCTGCTCGCCGGCGAGCTCGCGGTCGAACCGCACCTGCGCATCGGCTTCGCGGTCGCGCTGTCCGCCACCGTCTGGCTCGCGGTCGTCATCTACTACTTCGAGAGCCTCTTCGTGAACCTCGAAGGGCTGCTCGCCCTGCTGCTGCCGCTCGCCGCCATCGCCGTGCCGCTGCCCGCGATCTTCCCGGGCCTCGAGCTGCCCGCGTACGCCCGGCGCACCGAGTTCCGCCTGCACCTCCTGCTCGCATGGCTCTCGTACTCGCTCTTCACCATCGCCGCGCTGCACGCGGCGCTCATGGCGGTGCTGGAGCGGCGCCTGCACGCCGGCACCGTGAGGGGACCGTTCGCGGCCATGCCGCCGCTGCTCACGCTCGAGACGCTCCTCTTCCGCATCATTGTCGTCGCCTTCGTCCTGCTCACGCTGACGCTCGTCACGGGCGTCGCCTTCCACGAGGAGCTGTTCGGGAAGGTGTTCCGGATCGACCACAAGACGCTCTTCGGCATCGTTTCTTGGATCATCTTCGCGGTGCTGCTCGCGGGCCGGCACTTCTGGGGGTGGCGGGGACGGCGGGCACTGCGCTGGACGATGGCGGGGTTCGTCGCCCTGCTGCTCGCCTACGTCGGCAGCCGCTTCGTGCTCGAGGTCATCCTGGATCGCGGCCTGACGTGACCGTCGAGCACGCCCCCCTCCTGCAGGAACAGCCGCGGCGCCGCGCCGTCGGCGCGTCGCACGCTCGGGCGCGGCGGCCGGCACGCTCGCGATACAAGTAAGTTGAGCGCGATTCCCCTCTCGGCGAAGCTCGGCGTGCTCGCCGTGCTGCTCGTGATCTCGGCGTTCTTCTCGCTCGCCGAGACGAGCATGATGGCGCTCAACCGGTTCCGCCTGCGGCACCTTGCGCGCACCGGGAACCGCGGCGCGCGCCTCGCCTCCGACCTGATCGCGCGCACCGACCGGCTGCTCGGCGTCATCCTCCTCTGCAACAACCTGGTGAACAGCGCGGCGGCAGTCCTCGTCGGCGTGATCTCGATCGAGCTCTTCGGCGACAACGAGCTCGCGCTCGCCATCGGCACCGCGGCCGTGACCTTCCTGATCCTGGTGTTCTCGGAGATCACGCCGAAGGTGATCGGCGCCACCTACCCGGAGCGCATCGCGCTGCCGCTCGCCTACGTGCTCGGCCCGCTGCTGCGTCTCCTCTACCCGATCGTCTGGTTCGTGAACCTGTTCGTCTCGACCCTGCTCAGGCTGCTGCGCATCCGCCGGCAAAGCGGCGACGAGACCGAGTCGCTGTCGCCGGAGGAGCTGCGCTCGCTCGTGCTCGAGCACAGCCA
>Ga0114939_10003630_pt1 | contig 10685 bp, 12 predicted proteins | sample AshMeaCrysSpring_FD_87196 | JGI IMG/M metagenome (GOLD analysis project Ga0114939, IMG submission 87196) | Groundwater microbial communities from Big Spring, Nevada to study Microbial Dark Matter (Phase II) - Ash Meadows Crystal Spring | ecosystem: Environmental > Aquatic > Deep subsurface >... | reverse complement strand
GGGCGGCGGCGGCGGCCCTCTTCCGGGGGTGGGGGGGGGGTGGGCCCGGGGGGCGTGGGCCGCCCGGGGTGCGAGGGGGGGGGGGGGTTGGGGGGGGGGGGGGGGGGGGGGGGGGGGGCGGCGGTTGGGTTCCAAACGGCACAAAGATCGTCTGCCCGGCATAGATTATGTTTGGATTCGAGATTTGCGGGTTCGCCGTTAGAATCGCCTGGACCGTCGTGCCGTAAATACTGGCGATTTGCGAGAGCGTTTGGCCTCGCTGAACAATGTGGTTGACTCCGAAAGCCTGGGCCTCGGCCGGCTTGGCGGCTATCATAAACAACGACAATAACAACACCGCCAGAACGATCAGGCGGCCAGCCAGCCTACGATTCATCCAATCCATTCTCATCGTACCCTCCAATAAATCATACCTGTGGCTGCTGGGAAAGATTCCGCCGTCGCGGTTCGGTTGTTACACGCGCGTTATGTATTCGCCCGACTCGGTATTCACCCGAATCCGGTCACCGACCTGAACAAACAGCGGCGTCTTCACCCGCAAGCCCGTTTCCGTTAAAACTTCCTTGGTCGCGCCGGTGGCCGTGTCGCCGGCGATCGCGTTTTCGGCCTCGACCACATCGAACTCCATCGTCTTGGGTAGTTCGTAATCGATGACCTCGCCCTCATAGGACAGAAGTTCAAGCTCCATGTTATCGTGCAGATACTTGGCGTCGCTCTCCAAGACCCCTTGGGCGACCTGTTTCTGTTCGAACGTCCCCAAATCCATGAAGACATAAAAGGTGCCGTCATCATATAAATACTGAAAGGTGCTTTTTTCCAGGCGGACATCCTCAACACGGTCGCCTGAGCTGAAGGTGACTTCGCGGTTGGTTCCAGTGCGCAAGTCTCTCACACGGACGCGAATGGTCGCCTTGCCGCGGCCGGGCTTCGTGTGGGAATATTCGGTTACTTTGAGCAAAGCGCCGTCGTGGAGGAAAGTCACACCGCGTCGGAGCTGGTTTACATCGATCATCCCTGTTATTTTACTCCTCAATTACAAGACATAATGTCATCTGGGACACAGTTTAGCATAATTCAGGCTGATTTTGCAATGCGTCAGGTAGGCGCTGGGAAGCGGTCGTAAGTTTTTTGATGGCCGGGCGTTTGTAGCGGCGATTTGCCCAAATCCCCCCACACATATCAATAAATTTGGATCAAACCCGGCCGCCGGTCGTAAGTTTTATTGCCATACAGAGCATGTTACAATTTAGGCGAGGTTGGTGAACATGTCGGAAATTCAAGCCTCGACGCAGCTGATCTGCCAACAATGCTCGGCCCCTCTCATCGTTGAAGCGGGGGCAACCTACGCCACGTGCGAATTCTGCGGCACGGTGAATTACCTGGATAAAAGCCAGGCTGTTCTCCACTATGCCGTCCGGCCGACGTTGGATGACCGGAATGCCCAAGCGGCCTTGCGACGCTGGATGGCCGGCAACGATACCGTGAAGGGGTTGGATGCCGCCGCCCAGGTCCGTTCGCAAGTGTATGAACTATTTCCCATGTGGCTGGTACGCGCTTTCACGGAGGGCCAGGAAGCCGTTATCTTGAAACCGGCTGCCGCGCTGTCCATTGTCGAACTCGGGCAACTTCGAGTGCCAGCATCGGATCTCGTGCCCTACGACAACAGCCTGGACGCCGTAGCCGTCACCCCGACGGTGCCGCTGACCACGCTACGCACCTGGCTGGCCGACAACGAGGGCATTGCCCCCGGCGAGATTCGCGAGATCGCCCTGGTGCATGTCCCTCTCTATCAGTTCAAATACGAATACAAGGGAGAGCAGTACACGGCATTGGTCGATGCGGCAACCGGTCAGGTATTCGCCGGGATTTTCCCGGAAAAATATGAGATCCCATATCTAAGGATCGGTGCGCTGGGGTGTGTCGCCTATTTCCTGGCCGCGTTCATCCCCAGCGTGGGTTTTCTCATCAGTGGGAGCACCGGCCTGGGATTTGGTGTCTTGGCGTATATTGCAGTCATCATCGTTCTGGCGGTCCCGATATTCATAGCCGCGGCGGCTGTCTCGCGGCGATATTGAGAAGGCGAATTCATGACGACATTGACCTCTAATCCCTCTCCAAAAAAAGAACAATCGGCAGGTCTGATTTGTCCCAGTTGTAGCGGTGTTGTCCCGGTCGCCGAGGGCTTGCGGATCGTTGAATGTCCTTATTGCCACCAGTATTCACTGGTACAAGGCGATCGCGGGGTCAGACGCTGGCAAGTCACGCGTCGCGTGGAACGCCCTCAGGCCGAAGAGGCCGTAAAAGCCTTCTTTTCCGGTTTGAGAAAGGCACGCGATCTGAAGCGGACGGCAACCATATCCGAGATCATTCTGGTCTATCTGCCATTCTGGCGAGTCGAAGCCACCGTGGCCGGCTGGCTATTTGGCCGCGTTCGCAAGGATAAGGACGAAACCAAGCCCGATGAACATAATATTTTCCAGTCCATGCATTGGAATGATGCCGCCGTGGATGTTACCGAGTTTGGCGTCCACCGGGTTGTGGTGTCCCGTGATGATTTACAACCGTTCGACAACCAGGGTCTGCACGCCGAGGCGATGGTCTTCGAACCAACTGAATCCCGAACCGAAGCGCTGGCCGAAGCCGAGGAACACTTTCGTTATCGCAGCCGTCAGGATGCGGGCCAAAGCAGTACCTCCTATGAAAACATTCAATTGTTACGACCCGAATTCGGCTTGGTTTATTACCCTGTCTGGCTGTGTCGATATACCTATCGAAACCGGACCTACCAGGTTGTGATCGACGGCGTCTATGGCCGGACGATGTACGGTAAAGCGCCGGGAGAGACGCTCTATCGCGCCGCTGCCCTCGTCGCCGGCCTGGCGACGGGCTGTATGATCCTGGTCAATGGCACGATCCTGGCCGGTCTGTTCGCTTCAGGCGACGATGACGGCTTCAGTATTATCTTGCTCCCGATCGCGATCGGCATCGCCCTTATCCTCACAGGGTATCGCCAATTCCGCTATGGGGAAGAGGTGGAAGACAAGCCCAAGGATTACCAGAAACTGGCCACCTCGCGCAACGCTGGTTTACTCGGCGAGATATTCTCTCTGGAGGGCTTGCCCGGAATGATGCGAAGCGGCATGACGATGTTGGAGGATCTGCAGGAATTGGGCGGAAAAGGTCGCCTTCCCGGAAAACCATGAAACTGCTTTTGTTACGCTGCCCTCGATGCACCCAGGCCTTGACACCGAATCAGGAAGACAGGGTTGTCCAGTGCCCCAATTGCCGTGGCGCGGTGAGTATCGACGAAGGGCGACTTAGCCTGATGGTTGCCCAGTACGCCAGATCTGTCCGCGATGATCCGCCAAACTGGCTGCCCTTCTGGATCTACCGTGGGAGAGTGAAGATCCTAGAGCGAATAACCCAGGGCGGGCGTTCGGCCGAAAAAGAAGCGCAGGCGTTTTGGGCTGAACCACGGCGTGTTTACATTCCCGCCTGGGAGTATGAATTGGAAGCGGCACGGGCCCTTATTCGCCTCTTGCTAGAGCAGCAACCCTTCCTCGAAGCGATTAGCCCGCCGGAAACAGCCTCTTTTTTGCCGGTCGTCCTGACGGCCGAGGATGCACGCAAGCTGCTTGACCTGGTCATCGTCTCCATCGAGGCCAATCGGAAGGACTGGATGGAAAGCCTCGACTATGAGTTGCAGCTGGATAGCCAGGCATTGTGGTTACTGCCGGCCGAATTCAAGGATGGGGTTTGGAAGATTCTGATCAAATACATTTGATCAGCACTCCCCTTGGTGCTGTCTCCTGCCGGGTGTGAGGTTTCTTATTTTCAGTGCAGGCAACCCAAACCGGGATAGTATTACCAATAACCGTACCTCCTTTGACTAAACTCGTGAGGATCTAACCTAACATGGAAAAAAACCGTATTCACACCGACAAAGCCCCGGCCGCGGTAGGCCCCTATTCACAGGCTATCCGCGTGGGCGATTTTGTTTTCACTGCCGGGCAAGTTGCCCTTGATCCGGTGACCGGCGAAATGGTCGGCCGCGATGTAGCCCAGCAGACTGAGCAGGTGCTGAAAAATCTGGCGGCCGTGCTGGCCGAGGCCGGTTCGAGTCTGGACAAGGTCATCAAAACGACAGTCTTCCTGCAAAGCATGGGCGATTTTGCGGCGATGAACGCCGTCTACGCCCGCCATTTTCCCGAACCCTTTCCATCCCGATCGACCGTGGAAGTTGGCGCGCTACCCAAAGGCGGACTGGTTGAGATCGAGTGTATCGCCCTGGTTTAATCGGCCGGAAGCAGACCTTTGCAGGTCGCTCGCCTCGCACCCCTGACCCAGCCGCTAACCCGTTAAATGGCCGCCGCCACCATTCTGATCGCTGACGACGAGCCCGGCATACGCGACCTGGCCCGCCTCTATTTGGAAAAAGAGGGATTTCGCGTGGTCGCAGTAGCTGATGGCGTTCAGGCCCTGGATCAAATCCGGCGAGAACCGCCGAGCCTGTTGGTTTTGGACCTGATGATGCCTGAACTCGACGGTTGGGAAGTCTGCCGGCGGGTACGGGCTGAGGGAAATCTGCCCATCCTGATGTTGACGGCCCGCGACCAGGATATCGACAAGATCGTCGGCCTGGAGATGGGGGCTGATGATTACCTGACCAAACCCTTTAATCCGCGCGAGTTGGTCGCCCGCGTTCGGGCAATTTTGCGGCGCGTGGGCGGTAACAGGCCGGTGCGCGATGATGTGCGACGGTTTGGCGACCTGACCATCGACCCGATCAGCCGCGAGGTGGCCATCGGCGACCAGGCCGTGGTCTTGCGGGCCAAGGAGTTCGATCTCCTCTTGACGTTGGCCGATCACCCAAACCAGGTACTCTCACGGGACCAGTTGCTTGACCTTGTCTGGGGGTATGAATTTCACGGGCAGACGCGGACTGTGGACGTGCATATTGCCCAGTTACGCGACAAGCTGGCCGCCAGCGGATCAGAGATCGAAACGGTGTGGGGGCGCGGCTACAAATTCGTCACCCGATCGTGATGTGATCCCATGCGTACCCTCCGTAGCCGCCTGCTTGTATCATACCTGGCCGTTATTCTGGCCACATTGCTGGTGGTCGCGGCGGCTTTGTTCGCTTTTGCCACCATCTCCAGTATTCGCCTGACACCCGCTCTTCAGCAACTGTCGACAATCAGCCGGGTGAACCAGAATGAAATCGTCGAGCTGTGGCGATTGGGTGGCTCCGGCGATGAACTGCAAACGCTCCTGCTCACCACCGCAGAACAAACCGGCGTCCGCATCCTGGTGGCCGATACCCAGACGAGTGAGATCATCTTTGACTCGGATCAGACGGATGATTGGGTCGGGGATCGCATCGCCGGAGTCACCCGTCCGCCGGGTGTAAGCTTACCCAATACCGGACGTGGCAGCGTCTTCGGTACCTTTACCGGCCCAAACGGGTCAAAGTGGCTGGTCTTTTCCGAGCCGAACCCGGAGTTCGGGCGCGTGCTCATTTTTTATGGGGTTGTCGAACCCACCGCCGCCGAATTCTTCAATGATTACTTCTCGCGGCCGCTGGCGTACGCCGGCGTCGCGGCTTTTATGCTGGCGGTTTTGCTGGCTATTCTGATTACGCGCTCAGTCGCCGGCCCTTTGGGCCAGCTGGCCGAGGCGGCCGAGGGGATTGCCCAAGGGAACTATGACCAGCGCGTCGAACCGCGCGGCCCGGAGGAAGTGCACCGCGTCGCCGACAGTTTTAACAGCATGGCCGCCCAAGTGAAGACAACCCAAGCGGCGCAACGCGATTTTGTGGCCAATGTGTCACATGACCTCAAGACTCCGCTGACGGCCATCACCGGCTGGAGCCAGGCCCTGCTGGATGGCGCGGCGGAGACACCAGGCGAGCGACGCCTTGCCGCCGAGACGATTCATACCGAGGCAAATCGCATGGCGCGCATGGTAAACGATCTCCTCGATCTGGCGCGCATCGAGTCGGGACAATTTACGCTTGCGCCCAAGCCGGTCGATCTGGCAGCGTTGGTTGAGGAGGTCTACCGGTCCTTTTTACCACATGCCGAAGCCAAAGATATTGAACTTGGGTTGGAGGTGGCAGCCGTTCCGTTCATCGCCGGCGACCCTGACCGGTTGGTTCGGGTGTTCAACAACTTGATCGGTAACGCCCTCTCCTATACGCCACCTGGTGGCCGGGTTGAGATAATGATTGGCAACGCTGGAAGCCAGGCAGAAGTCACCGTCCGGGATAACGGGCCGGGCATCCCCGATGAAGAGCTCTCACGTATCTTCGAACGTTTTTACCGGGTGGAGAAGTCACGCGCGCGAGGCGAAGACGGTCGCGGCTCTGGTCTGGGCCTGGCCATTGTTCGCGAACTGGTGGCCGCCCACGGCGGCCAGGTGCTTGTGTCCAGCGAGCCCGGCCGGGGAACGGCCTTTGTTGTGCGGTTGCCGATAGCTTCCGGGGCAGATGGTTCGCCGGCGCACATCCGACCGACTTGAAAGACAGGTTACCTGTCGAAAGGCTGCCAGACTGGTCTTAACTCAAGAGAAAAACCAGGTAAAACAGGATCGGCTGTTATACTGTCGGCAGCCGTTAGGAGTTGAGGGGTTTCATCGGGCCGGTAAACTGTGATGCTGCGGGTAGGGGGATCGATCAACCAGCCCAATTGCGCGCCATTTGCCATGTATTCTTCCAGCTTGGCTTGTAAATCGGCCATGCGGTCGCTTGGTGAGGCGATTTCGACGACAAAGTCAGGGCAAATGGGTAAAAAGCGCTCGTAATCCTCGGCGGATAATTTCGCCAATCGCTCGCGTCGCACCCAGGAGGCGTCCGGCGAACGTATCGCATTGTTAGGCAGGATGAAGCCGGCGGAAGAGTCAAATGCAACCCCATCGGATTTTTCTGCCCATTGCCAAAGCGCACCAGCCACAAGTAAATTCCTGGCTCCTGAAGCCCCACCTGATGGCGACATAAACACAACCTCTCCTTGCGCGGTGAGTTCGGCACGCATATCTGGATTCTGCCGGCAGAACTCGTAAAATTCCTCCGGCGTCATGTCGTACAATGGCCGGAATCGCAACATGGTGGGAAGGCCGGTCGGTAATGCCAGAGTATCAACCATAATGACTCATCTCTTCCTGCAAAGGTGAACTACCTTCACTCAATTATACCATAACAGGCCATGATCCGGGGAACTGGACCTGCCTATGGTTGTAACAGGACCTTCCCCATCGTCTTCCTGGCTTCGATATACCGGTGGGCGGCGGCCGTTTCCGCCAGCGAGAAAACGCGATCGACCACGACCTCCAGCCGGTCCTGGGCGATCCAGTTGAAGATGTCCTTCGCGCGGGCCTGAATCTCGGCCGCCGTCGCCGCGTAATGGCCAAGGCTAGGCCGGGTCAGGAAAAGCGAGCCTTTCTGGTTGAGAATCTGCGGGTCGAACGGTTCGACGGCCCCGCCGGCCTGGCCGTACAGCACCAGATAGCCGCGCGGCCGCAGGCAATTGAGGCTCTTGTGAAAGGTTGGCCGGCCGACGGAATCATAAACCACATCCACGCCGCGACCCCCCGTCAGGTGTTTGATTTCGGCTTCAAAGTCGGTCTCCGTGTAGAGGATCAGATCGTCAGCGCCTGCCCGGCAGGCATGGTCAGCTTTGTCGGCTGTTGACACCGTGCCGATGACCCGCGCGCCGCGCATCTTGGCCATCTGCACCAGCAATCGCCCCACGCCCCCGGCGGCGGCATGGATCAGCACCGTGTCACCGGGCCGGATGGGGTAGGTGTCGTGGCTCAGATAATGGGCGGTCATGCCCTGGAGCATGGCCGCGGTCGCCGTTTTCGTATCGACGCTATCGGGGATACGGACCAGTTTCCAGGCGGGCACAACGGCTTGTTCGGCATACGCCCCCGGATGCATGGCATACGCAACTCGATCTCCCATCGCCAGTCCGGATACATCCGGCCCTAGCGCCTCGACTGTGCCGCCGCCCTCGCTGCCGGGAGTGAACGGCAAAGACATTTTGTACTGCCCACTGCGCTGGTAGGTGTCGATGTAGTTCAGCCCGGCAAACGCTATCTTGACCCGAACTTCGCCGGGACCGGGGACAGGATCATCGATGGTCTCCAGACGCAATACGTCCGGATTACCGAATTCGTGCACGCGGATGGCTTTCATGATTCGATTCACCTCTAATCAGTTGATAGCCTGGTATCGACGACGACCATACCGTCTTCACTTGTCGCCGGAAAGGATCGACCCTTCAGGTCTTCCAGGCCGTAATGCTTGAGAAACGCCACCGCGTTCAGCAGCCACGTCGATTGGTTCTTCGGCCGCCGCAGCTTGTAGGCGTGGCGATCGCCGGGCGTGGCGGCCCGCAGGCCGATCTGTCGCTTCTCGCGGTGGAACAGAAGGACAGCCGATTCCGCGCCCAGGGCTTGCTGGATGTCGGCCATCAACGAGAGCTGGCCTGTCTTGTAGATGCGCATGGTCATGCCGCCGGAGCGAGTCCGCGTGGGGGTGAATACTTCCCAACCGTTGGTCTCATTGGTCATGGTTGATCTCCTTATAAATAAATCTGTACATCAATTGTACGGGCGGGACAACCGGCGCGATGTACCTTGTCGGATCACCGAATCGTTGGTCGCCGGTTGTCTCGCCCCTCTGGACATCGGCCACGTCTGGGGGTGAGACAACGCGGCATCAACGCCGTTCTGCAATGACAAGACCATCCGGCCGTGTTGTCCCACCCCTACACCCGCAAATTCATCCCTGTCAATAACCTGTTCAGATCATCTTCCTCGGCTGCCCATCGGTCAGGATTGTTCCTGATGTACGCCCGAATCCGCTCGAGCTCCGGCCCATCGCGAACGATCCGCTCAAAATACCCACGTTGCCAGACCTTGCCGCATGAGGTCTGACGCAATCGATTGATCTGCCGCGTGACAGCTGCTTTGTAGCTGCGAATAATGGAACCAAGCGACCCGGCCGGGGCATTGGTGAGAGGCGTTCGTGGTTCATCGTCTTCGCGAGAAACCCAATGAAGGTCAACTGGCCCAACAGGTAATGGCGCAACCGAATCGTCCCTGAACACCAATATACCATGCAGATGATTGGGCATCAGGACCCATTCATCCAGAACGGCCCGCTCGACATGGTTTGGAATCGCCCGCCAGGCATTCGCGGCGATTTCAGCCCAAAGAGGATCATCGAATAGACGTTCTCGTTGGTGGGTACAGATGGTGACAAAATAGGCGGCGGCCGACCGGTAGTCCCACCCCGGCAAGCGAATGGATCGCCTATGATGTTTTTGCGGGTCGTAACCGGACATGTTTGAATTGTAATCACCCTTCGTGGCATCGCATAGGGTTTGTAGGGCGCGGGACAACCGGCGCGAAATGCTTTCTCAGATCATCAAAACGTTGGTCGCCGGTTGTCTCGCCCCTCCGGGTGCTGGCCGCATCCGGGGGTGAGACAACGCGGCATCAAAGGGATACTTCCTGGCAAAGGCCGTCCGGCCGCAGCGATACCAGATTAGGCGCCAGATCAAAACTGCACGACGCTGTAGCAGTTGGCGCAGCACACGCCGCCTCTGATTCAGTCGCACTAAAGATGTAGTAACCTCCACTTGTCTGCGGCGTACAACTAGTGCTGGCAATGCATGCCACCCTAAAATACCAGGTCTTGGCCGCCTCCAAATTATTAATAGTAGCCGAAGTCTTTGTCACGTCGGTCGAATATATCGGTGCTGTCGCCTTACTGGCATCAAAAGTACTACTTTGAGTGTACTGCACCCGATAGCTACTACAATTAGTGCTGTTCCAGCTCACCGTTACCGACTTCCCATCGCCACTACAATTCCGGCTAGTGTCACTTATTTTTGGAACAGCACAACTTGGATTAGCCGCCACCTGCTCCAAAAAGTTAAACCCGCCCCCGGCATTACTACTGGCCGAAAACGCAAACGAATTCATATTACAGTTGATATACTGGTTGTTGGTGGTGTCCCGGCTACAGCCGCCTCCCGGACTACCGTTGGGCTTCAGCACCCCAGCTAAGCCCGTCACTCCCACCGACTTCACCTTAAAATTCCCTTTGGGTAAATTGTCCCAACAGCGGTCTTCACTAAACTCGCCGTTGGAGCCGTTGGCCACCAGGTCGCTTTTGGAGTTGTCCGAATAAATGATCTCGGCCACTTTTTCACTGCGAATAGCGCTGTTGTTGCGATCATAAGCAAATCCCTTCACCTTAAATCGAGCCGAACAACTGCCCCCCTGCGGCACCGGCGTCGCCGTCGCCCCACCAGGCGGCGGCGCTGCCCCCTTAGTGTAACAAGTGTTAACCGCCAAACACTGGCTGCAGTTCCCATTCGCCCCTGGTGGCTTACATACCCCATAACTTGCCGTACAATCATTCAACGGTCCTACCTCCTGCACACAAATTGTCGAGCAGTTGCACCTCCCATCACCACTATCACATGTGCTTCCATTTCCCACACAAGTATTCCCAGTAGTCGAACAAATACAGTTATTGGACAATCCCCCGCATTGGACTGACCCTAAAAAAGTAGACACCAAGTTAAGGTGAATTGTACATAGCCTCATAGGCTACCGGCGAATGATAGCCAATCGCTGAATGCAGTCGCACCGGGTTGTAATAGCCGACAATG
>Ga0114939_10003629_pt1 | contig 10686 bp, 10 predicted proteins | sample AshMeaCrysSpring_FD_87196 | JGI IMG/M metagenome (GOLD analysis project Ga0114939, IMG submission 87196) | Groundwater microbial communities from Big Spring, Nevada to study Microbial Dark Matter (Phase II) - Ash Meadows Crystal Spring | ecosystem: Environmental > Aquatic > Deep subsurface >... | reverse complement strand
TATAAATTTTTTATTGGCAAATCTCTCTCCTCTAAAACTTTTAAAAAAGTTCCACCTACCAATCCGCTTGCTCCTACTATTGCTATATTATACATTTTAGTCCCTCCATTATATTGAAAATACTTCTGCTAATTTTTCTACTACTTTTATTGTATCAGATTATTTTATAATTAACGAGATTGAAACTTCTGATGTAGTGCATTGATAAAATGATGAATCAATCTCTGCTAATACTTCAAAAACTTTTGCTGCTACGCCAAAATTGCTTATCATTCCTATTCCTACTAAAGATATTTTACAACTCCTGTTCTTTTTGTAACTTCTATATCTAGTTCTTCCTCACTCATTAAAACAATTGTTCCATAATTTCTTCTTATAAAAAATGACTAATAAAAGATTTAAGTCCCATTAAAACTAATATTCCTCCTCCTAGATATTCTGTTTTATAACTTATTAAATGCCCTACTTTATGCCCAAGATAAACACCTAAAGAAGCTATTAGGAAAGTTATTACTCCTATTATCTCTATAGAGTAATATATATTTAAATTTGGAACTAATGAAAAGGAAAAGCCAACAGCTAAAGCATCTATACTTGTTGCAAATCCTAATAAGAGTAAGTTTGAAGCCATCTCACACTTTCCCTCTTCTTCACACTCTTGCTCTTTCCAACCATCAAAAATCATTTTCCCACCAACAAATACTAATAATATTGTTGTTATTATATAATCATATTGTGATATTTTTTCTGCAAAAATACCGCCTATCCTCCATCCTGTGTACGGCATTAAAGCCTGAAATCCCCCAAATACAAGTGCAATCTTAAAAATATTTCTTTTTCTTAACTTTTTTATCGCTAGTCCTTCAGTTAGCGATACAGCAAAGGCATCCATAGCTAATCCTATAGAAATTAATACGAGTGATAATATATCCATTATTTCCTCCAATAAATTTTTCAATTTTTATATTATACATTTTCTTTTGACTTTTCTCAATTTATTTAATAAAAAAAGAAGAGAGTGTCCTCTCTTCGCGACTTTACACTATTAAATTTAAAATTGATAATCCACCTATTACCCATAAAGCTATATTTATTTTTTTCATCTCTCCTGCTGCAATATTAGTTATTATATATGAAACGAATCCAAAACTTAAACCTATACTAATACTATATGTTAAAGGCATCATTACAATTGTTATAAAAGCAGGAATTGCTAGTTTCATATCTGTAAAATCTATATTTCCAATTGATTTAAACATAAATACTCCCACCAATACTAAAGCTGGTGCTGATGCATATCCCGGCACTATTCCAACTAATGGTGTAAATAATAAAGCCAACAAAAATAATCCACTTGTTACTAAAGAAGCTAATCCTGTTCTAGCTCCAGCAGATATTCCTGCTGCTGATTCTGCAAATGATGTTACAGTACTAGTTCCTAAAACTGCTCCAATTAATGTTGAAGACACATCAACTTGTAGCATTCTCTTTAAACCTTTAGCACCTTCATCCCCTTGTACTAATCCCATATTTTTATAACAAGCCATCATAAAACCAAGAGAATCGAATAAATCTATAAACATAAATGAAAATATTGACCCTATTAAAGATATTTTTAAAGCACCTAATATATTTACTTTCATAAAAATTGGACTTATTGGTGGTGGCATTGAAATAATTGCCTTTGGAATATCAACAATTCCAAAGAACATTCCTATAATTGTTGTTAATGCAATACTTATTAAAATACCGCCTCTTAGCTTTTTTATTTCACAAATAGCCATAATTGCTAACCCTAATATTCCTAATACAGTTGGTAGTGAGAATTCTCCTAACCCTACAAATGTAGCCTCGTTTGCAACTATTATTCCCATGTTTTTTAAACCTATAAAAGCTATAAATAGACCAATTCCTGAAGTTGCTGCCGTAGAAATTACACTAGGAATAGCATTAGCTATTTTTTCTCTTATCCCACCTAATGTCATAATTAAAAAGAATAGTCCTGATATAAATACAACACCTAATGCATCTTCCCAAGACACTCCTTGTCCTAAAACTAATGTATACGTGAAAAATGCATTTAATCCCATACCCGGTGCTAAAGCAAAAGGAGCATTTGCCCACAAAGCAGCAATTCCTGTTCCAATAGCTGTTGCTAAACAAGTTACTGTTATAAGAGCACCTTTATCCATCCCAGCTGCAGAAAGAATTGCGGGATTTACAAAGACTATATATGCCATTGTTAAAAATGTTGTAAGACCACCTAAAACTTCTATTTTTATTGAACTTCCTCTTTCTTCAATTTTAAAAACTTTTTCTAACATATTTAATGAAATATTTCTTTTTGGTACTATTTTTTTCATTTTACAATCCTCCAACTATATTATATCTATTACAGGAAATCTGTTTGGTAAAACTATTTTTGCCTTAGCTTTTATCTCCTCAGATTTTATTTTCACTTGCTCTATTAAATTACTCTCGTTTAAAACTAAAATTTCTCTATTTTTCATTAACCATTTTCCATTACACATTGTAGATTCAACATTTTCACTTGACATTGTATAAACAATATTAGCTATTGGATCATGAAGTGGTAACGAATGAATTGTATTTGGATTTAAAATTATTAAATCTGCTTTTTTACCTACTTCTAGACTTCCTATTTCTCTTTCTAATAACGCACACTTAGCTCCATTTATAGTAACCATTTCTAATACTTGTTCTGCTGGTACAACTTTTGGATTTAATGTTCTTCCTTTATGAATTAAAGAAGTTAAATACATCTCTCTCATCATATCCATTCTATTGTTTGAAGGTGCACCATCTGTTCCAATAGATACGCTTAGCCCTTTTTCAAGCATTTCTGGTATTCTTGCAAATCCTAATACAACTTTCATTGCCGCTGCTGGATTATGTGATACCTTTACATCATATAATCTAAATAAATCTATCTCTCTATCTGTTAACCACACTGTGTGAACAGCTAATAAATTTGGTCCTAATGCCCCTAACTTATGAAGATGTTCAACAGTTGAATTTCCTCTATTTGTTTTCACATAATCATTTTCTGCTGCTATTTCAGCTATATGCATATGAATTCCTGTATTCAAATCATCTGCTATTTTTTTAGTTTTAATTATTAAATCATCTGAGTTATTAAAAATAGTTCTTAAACCAAACCAAATTTTTATTCTTCCATCTGCTGTATTATTATATTTATCAAATAGTTCTTTTTGTACTTGAATCTCTTCATCCGCTGTTTTTATCCAATTTGTAGGTAATCCAATCCCTTCATCCATAACTGATTTTGATAAAGCTGCTCTTATTCCTGTGTTTTTTACCGCTTCAGCCATCGCTTCTACATATTGGCCTCCTGCTTCTAAAAATGTTGTAACTCCAGATTTTATCATTTCTATACAACAAGCAGTTGAAGAGATTAATGAGCTTTCATAATCAAAATTACTCTCATAAGGCCAAACTCTTTCTCTTAACCAAGTTAAAAGGTCTACATCATCAGCCATTCCTCTTCCTAGTTGCTGAGATAGATGAACATGTGTATTTATTAAACCTGGTAATACAATTTTCCCTTTTGCATCTATAATTTCTACAGTATCTAAAAGTGATTTTTCGTCAACTTTTCCAATTGCCTTTATTAAATCGTTTTCAATTAAAATTGAACCATTATTATATATCTCTCTTTTCTCATTCATTGATACTACATATGCATTTTTTATTAAGATTTGTTTCACGAAAAACCTCCATTTTTTTAAATAAAAAAAGTGTGAACTCTATCTGGGATAGAATTTACACTTAAAATTAAATTTAAAACATTTAATATATTTTAAAAAATTATAGTATAAGCTCTTTCCATAGCATCCTGATTTGAGGTTAGGACGTAGAAACTTTTGGACCATATTACCAAAATATATGAGTAAACTTTTTATTTTAATAATACCATATTTGTGTTTAAACTTCAATATTCTTGTAAAAAATTATCCATTTTTTTGTTTTATATATATAATAATCTAAATACATTATTATATAAAAAATATCAATTAAAAAAACCAGATTTTTCTGGTTTTTCTTTTTTACTAATATATTGGAAGATAAATCTCTTCATACTCTTTTTTTATTTTTAAACTTTCTATAGTATTTAAAACTTTTTGTTTTAAATATTTAGAGTCTATATTTAGTTTTTCTATATCTTTAGATACTTCATCATAGTTATTTAAAGAATTCTCTAAAACTTGAATTGCGCCTTTATAATTTTTATTTCTCCAATGATATAATCCAACAGCTATTAATAATAGGTTTATTGATACATGTTTTCTTGTTTCACATTTAGTTTCTTCTATCCAAATTTCTTCTAAAATTTCATGACATTTAAAAAAATCTCTTTGGATTTGAAAAGTATCTATAAACTCCATATATTTTTCTTTATTTTTCATTTATCACACCTCCGTGTACACTTTATAAGCATAGTATTTTGAATGTGATTTTTCAATAGTTAAATTTAAATTTTTTCACTTTTTTCTTTATTTACTTTAAACTCATTTAGAACTTCATTAAATAATTCCTTATTAGTGATTAAATCATATGCAGTTCCAGCTAAAATTTTTGCTCCTAATATTATAGCATTATGAGCTTCTTCACTTTTTCCTGCACACAAAAATTCATCTGAATGAGATGAAGTTCCTTGAGGTACAAAGGCTACTCTTATACAAGATCCAGGCACATGATACATTACGTTTCCAAAATCTGTAGAACCTGTTTTCTCTCTAGGGGGAGATAATCTAGGAGCATTAACCAATTCGGCATTATCCATAAGGATTTGATTAAGCTTCAAAACAGGGATTTTATTATTTAACCTTTTTGTTTCTATAATCTCATAATCAGTTTCCGTCATAAGAGATGCACCTTGTACCACTTTTTTGAACCTTTCAATAACATGATTTAAATAAGCTCTATCATAAGATCTTATACTAAACTTTGCTTCTGCATATTTAGGAACAACATTTGCAGGCCCTCCTGCATTTATTATTGTATAATGCATTTTTACATCTTCTCTTACATGCTCTCTCAAAAATTCAATCCCTTGAAATAAAAGGATTAATCCATCTAAAGCACTTCTACCTTTTTCTGGAGCTAAAGCTGCATGAGACCTAACTCCGTGAAATTTAACTGTAAAATTTGAAAGCGCTAGTGATTTTACATCTGTTGTTGTATCTGGAGCACCATGCATCATTAAAGCAACATCTATATCATTAAAACAACCATTTTCTAACATTTTTACTTTTCCACCTAGTGTCTCTTCAGCTGGTGTTCCATAAACTACAATTTTATAATTTTTGTCCTTTAATTGATTTTTTATACTTAAAGCAGCTCCAACTATACTTGGTCCTTGCATATGATGAGCACACGCGTGTCCCATTCCTTCTAAAGCATCATACTCACATAATAAACCAATAGATGGTCCATTTTGTCCAACTTCATAAACACCTCTAAAAGCTGTTTCAAATCCACCTATTCCAGTTTCTATTTTAAAATCATTCATTCTTAAAATATCAATTATTTTTTTTGAGCTTTTGTATTCTTCTAGTCCAATTTCTGGATTATCAAAAATAAAATCCCCTAAATCAATTAAACTACTTTTTAACTCCTCAACATTTTGTAAAATCTCTTGCTTCATAACTTTCTCCTTTAATTAAAATGGACCATATCCTATCCAATTTGCGATTATTATAAGTATTGATCCTGTTACTATCCATATTAAAAATAATTTTCCCATATATTTCATCCAATCTTCATAAGATACATTAGCTATTGCTAAGAATCCCATTAATGCTGACGATGTTGGAAGAACATAATTACTCAATCCATCCCCAAAATTAAATGCTAAAACGGCTGTTTGTCTTGTCATTCCTATCATATCTGCTACTGGTAACATTATTGGCATTGTTACAGCTGCTTGTCCACTTCCTGAAGTAACTAAACCATTTATAAATAGTTGCATTAAGAACATTCCAATAGACTGTAATACGTGTGGTAAAGATGCCAACATATTTCCTAAATAATAAACAGCTGTATCTAAAATTTTACCATCATCTAATATTATAGATATTGTTCTTGCTATTCCTATTATTAAAGCACCAAATACTAATGCTTTTGCTCCACTTACAAACTCTTTTGCAATTGTACTAGGTGAAAACCCGTAAGCTAATCCTCCTAGAATGGCCATCCATATAAATAGTGCAGCACTTTGATTTAATCCCCAATGCCATGCTGCTCCACCGTAGATTAATAATCCAAATAATCCAATTACAATTGCCAATACTAAATAGTGTCTTTTCTCTATTTCTGGCATAACATTTTCACCATTTTCAATGTTATTTTCTAATTTTTCTAAATCTCTAACTACACTTAATTCTGGATTTTTCTTTATTTTTTTAGCATAATTTAATATATAAATATTTGTTACAACTAAAAATACAACTAAACAGAAAATTCTATAACCTAATCCTGAAAACATCGGTAATCCTGCTAAGGCCTGAGCTACACCTGTTGTAAAAGGATTAAATGTTCCTGTACTAAATCCAATTGCTCCTCCTAAAGCTACCATAGAAATTCCTACTATTGCATCATACCCCATAGATCTTGCTAAAATTATTGCAACTGGTGCAAATCCAATAAATGTATTAACTCCCATACTCATACATGCTACTGCAAACACTGTTGTAAAAGCTGGTATTAATAACTCATCCTTATTAGAAAATACTTTAGTTACTTTAGCTGTTAATGCTTGGAACATACCTGTTTTTATAATTACATGGAATGCTCCTCCAACTATTAAAACTAAAAATATTATACTACTCGATTTATTTAGTGCATTTACAATTTTAAACGGAATATCTAAAAAACTGACTGGTGTATTTTCTATAAAAGTAAATTGATCTGCAACAATAATAGTCTTTCCTGTTGCAACATCCTTTATCCTTGGGAAATGTCCGGCTGGAACAATCCAAGTTAATAACGCAGCAAAAATAATTAATCCAAAAATAATTACATACGTATGTGGAAAACTCCTTTTGCTTCCACTTTTTTCTTTTTTACTCATTTTACCCTCCAAAAATGTTTTTTAAAAATTTTTTTAAATAAAAATGTTTATTTATATTCACAATATATACTATGATATTTTTTTTAAGTCAAGTTTTTTTTTGAACCATATTTTCTATTTATTTGTCTTTTTTTCAGTATTTTATATATTTATATATTTAAAAAAATATGGTAAGCTATATTATAAATATTTTTTAAGGAGATTCTTATGATTGATTCTTTACAAAAAAGAGTTGCAAATAAAAGTTTAACAAAAACTGAAACTATTATTGCAGATTTCTTTTTCCATAATGAAAATAGAATATATTTTTTAACATCTAGTGATATTGCAAACGAATTACAAATAAGTGATACTTCTGTAATTAGATTTGTTAAATCTCTAGGATTTAATAACTTTAAAGAGTTTAAAGATAGTTTAAGGCAACAAGTAAGTGATAAAATTCTTACTCCATCTGAAAAATTAAGTTTAAACGAAGAACTTTTAAAGAAAAATAATTTAATTGAAACGTTTACGAACTCAATCTTTAAAAATATCGAAGAAACAATAAATATAAACTCCTATGATAAAATTTCAAAAATAATTGATATACTTTTTAACTCGAATAAAAAATATATTATAGGTTTTAAAAGTGTCTCTGGAGCCACATCATTTTTCGGACTACGTTTAGGTTTTATATTAAAAAATGTGATTACACATAATCAAAATAATTCTGAACTTATAAAAAATATAGTTGATATTCAAAAGGGTGATTGCTTGTTTTTAATTGCTCATCCTAAATATTCAAAAACTTATCCACTATTAATTGAAATTGCAAAAAAATCTGAAGCAAAAATTATTATAGTTACTGATAAATCAACATCACCTGTTGCCAATACTGGAGATATAACTGTATTTACAGATATACGAGGTATTAGTTACTTTAATTCAATTATTTCTACTCAAGCACTACTAGAATTTATACTAACTTCTATGAGTAAAAATTTAGATGATGACTCTAAAAAGCGTTTAGCTTATATTAATGAACTTTTAAATGAAAATAAATAATTTGGAGTATACATAGACTTACAGACTTTTACTTAGCAATTTACTTTATCAAAACGCCCGAGAAAAAAAGTTGTAAATATTTTGAAATTAGGATAAATTTCTTCAAAAAAATAAAAAAAGCCCAAAAGGGCTTTTTTTTATTTTTTAAATGTATCTTTTTTATATTCAAAAGCTTTTAGAGTATTTCTAAGTTCTCCATTTACACTATTTGCATGAAATGTTGATCCTGCCAAAGAATCGATTGGTAACTCCTCTGCATTTTTTCCTTTATATTTATTTATCCACTCTTTATCATGAACATTTTGATGTTTCTCATTTGCATCTGGTAAATAAAAATCTAAAAGTTTCCCTTCTGGTGAAATAATTGTTATTAATGCCTCATGTTTATTATAAGATTTTACATGTGTTAATCCTGCATATGCAACTACTTTTCCATTATTTTCGATTGTTGTGAAATTATAATACCCTAAATTTGGTGCTTCATAGGTCTCCCCTAATTTATCATATTTTATTCCTGAATCTTTAATAGCTTTTTGAATTTGAGGATTATAGTTGTCTATTGAATATTTTGACAAATCCTCTGATTTAGCCTTATATGCAAAAGCTAATTGTGATAAACAAAAAATCATAAATAATACTTTTTTCATTTTTTTCCTCCCGTTTTTAATATGATATGATTTATTATAACATAAAAAACATAATATGTAATTTTATAATGCTTTTTTTTTAATCTATTTTTATAAAATAGTTGAATTAATATTCAAAAAGTTGTAAAATACTAAAATCGGATATGTTCGAATAAAGGAGATAGAAATGGAAAGAATCACAAAAAAACTGAACGAAATTGAAAATCAATATTTAGAACTTGAAAACGGTATTATCGATTATACTAATAATATCATTAAGTCACCTGATTTAAAGAAAAAAGGTTCTAAATTTGGAATTTACGAACAAAAAGGTAAAAAAATGATGTTAAGACTTAAAGCTGTTGGTGGAGAACTTTCTACACAAAACTTTAAAGATTTAGTAGATATTATGTTTAAACAAAACATCCCTTTTTTGCATCTTTCAACAAGACAAAATTATCAACTACATGAAGTTGATTTTGATAAAGTTAAATCTACTATTGAGCTTTGTAATAATAAAGAGATGTATTTCAGAGGTGGTGGTGGAAATACTTTCAGAAGTATTTTAGTCTCTACATATACAGGTGTTGACAAAAAAAGTAATTTTGATGTTATTCCTTATGCTAAAATGATTGAAAATGAAGTTTTTTTTATTGATAAAGCCTTTGATTTTGGAAGAAAATTAAAAATTGGATTTTCTAATAGCTCAGATGATGAATTTGTAATGGCTGTACAAGATATGGGATTTGTAGCTAAAGAAATCAATGGTAAAAAAGGATTTAAGGTTTTTGCTGGTGGTGGAATGGGAAGAGGAAGTAAAATTGGACACATTTTACTTGAATTCTTACCTGAAGAAGATTTATTAAAAGCAGTTAAAGCTATGATTGAGCTTTTTTATGATCGTGGTGATAGAGTTAATAGAATGCAGGCTAGACTTAGATTTTTAGTTGAAAAAATTGGAATAGATGGATTTAGAAAACTTTTCTTAGAATATTTTAATAAAGAAACTGTTGAAAATGGTATTGTTAAACCTATTGATTACGCTAACTTTATTCCTAATTTAACTAAATTTGAAATAAATAATACTGAGGAAAACTACAACCAATGGATTGACTTCTGTGTAAAAGAAACTAAATTTAAAGATATTGTTTCTTTAGTTCTTTATGTAAAAAATGGAGATTTATCAAAAGAGCACGCTCAAAAATTAGCTAATCTTTTAGATAACATAAATTCTCCTATTGTTAGAGCTACTATTAACCAAAATCTAGTTATTCCTATGGTACATAAGTCAGCTTTACCATATATTTATGAGTTTTTAAATAATGAAATTCCTGAAATTGTAAGTGAATCTTTTTCAATAAGAGGCCAAATTAGAGCTTGTGTTGGATCTACAGTTTGTATGATTGGAGTTCAAGATTCTATTTCTATAGCTGATTCAATTGCTGTTGAATTAGATAATTTAGCTAATCTTTATCCACAATATAGAAAAATTATATTTAAGGAAGCTAAGAACATAAGAATCTCAGGATGTCCTAGTTCATGTGCTGGTATTCCAGTTGCTCCTCTAGGATTTATTGGTTTAAAAAAGAGAATAAATGATATTTTAACAGACTGTATGCAAGTTTATATGGGTGGAATTTTAACTGAATCTATTCAATCTCTTGCATTTGAAATACCTAACTTGATTATTCCTATTGATGAAATTCCATTACTTGTTAGAAGATTATTTGAAGACTATCTAGAGATGTTACAAGTTTATGATTTAACTTTCACACAGTATATGTATGAAAGAAGACTAGAAGAGTTTTAAAAAATAAAGAGAGAGTTCGCTTTCTCTTTATTTTTTGTTTATTTTTGAAAATATTTTTTTATTTATATTTTTATTTAAAATATTTTTCTAAT
>Ga0114939_10003628_pt1 | contig 10689 bp, 10 predicted proteins | sample AshMeaCrysSpring_FD_87196 | JGI IMG/M metagenome (GOLD analysis project Ga0114939, IMG submission 87196) | Groundwater microbial communities from Big Spring, Nevada to study Microbial Dark Matter (Phase II) - Ash Meadows Crystal Spring | ecosystem: Environmental > Aquatic > Deep subsurface >... | reverse complement strand
TTGATCTGTGTGTAAGCCTAAATTAACATCTGCTTTCTTGCAAATCACTTAAAATTAACTCAAATAAGCGTCAACAAAAGAGGGTTTATGCTGCCATCTGAAATTAAGCAATCCCTACCAACGAGTGACGAACTACCTTGTTCAAAAGATTAGCTGCACGGTTGCGGGAGTTGGGGGAAGAACCGGAAAATTTTTAGTTAGTAATGCATGAGCAATTAGAAGCTGGATAACTTCTGCTAAACCCGACTTCTTTGAATTTCCATTTTTCTAAATACCCCGCCCTTAAAAGCGGGGAATAATTGCTATAAACTATGGATAAACTTCTAATAAGACCTAGCAATATCTCATGCTCATCTATAGAACAGCAGTTGCATCGGCAGATATTCAAATTATTCGTGAACTAGCCAATCAAATCTGGCGCGAACATTATCCCACCATCATTAGTCAGGAACAAATTGAATACATGTTAACCCGAAGATTTACTTACGATAGGGTGAAAGAACAGTTACAACAAGGCGTAATTTACGAAATTATTAATGACGGTAATCGAGATATTGGTTATCTTTCCTATGAGAAAGATGTTGATAATTCCGCTGTCAATTTACATCAAATCTATATTCTGCTAAGCGAGCATGGTAAGGGATATGGTCAAGCGACGCTAAATAGAGTCATGGATTACGGAAGAAAGCAGAATTTGCAGACAGCAGAGTTGTACGTCAATAAAAATAATACTAAGGCTATCAAGGCTTATAAGCGGGCTGGATTTGTGATAGTTCAAGAGTTGGTAATGGATATTGGGAATGGATTTATCAGAGATGATTATAAAATGCAAAGGTCTTTGATTGACGAGTAACATGTAGCTGTAGGGTGCCTTACCCTAGGAAATATACACCTCCATACACACTAAGGAAATAAATATGCAAACAGTCACCGAAAAACGTTACTACACCCCAGAAGAATATTTAGAGCTAGAAGACAAGGCTGAATATAAAAGTGAATATCGAGATGGGGAAATCATACCAATGACAGGTGGAACAACTAATCACAACAAAATAGCAGGCAATTTTTACTCAAATTTAAAATTTGCTTTGAAAGGTCAAAGTTTCGATGTATTTATCGGTGATGTCCGTCTATGGATACCCCGTTACCGCCAATATACTTATCCCGATGTCATGATAATTCAGGGTGAGCCTGTATATTACGGTAAAGGGACTACAACTGTGACTAATCCTATAATGATTATGGAGGTTTTATCTAAGTCAACACAAGATTATGACCGAGGCGAAAAATTTAAATATTATCGGTCAATTCCCGATTTAAAAGAGTATATCTTGATTGACCAGTATAGCTTTTATATTGAGCAGTTTAGTAAAAATACATCCGAAAAATGGGTATTAACTGAATATGAATCAGAGGATGCTGTTTTAGCTTTAGAATCAATCAATTTAGAAATTACATTTTCGGAGATTTATGAGCGAGTTAATTTTGAGGTAAATCAGGATAAATGAGATTTATATTAAACCTATGGGACTAAAAATTAACCGTCGATAAACACAGATGATTTATCTGTGTTCATCTGTGTTCATCTGTGGTTCTAATTCTCTTATTATCTAACTGTGGTACAGGGTAAGGACACAACAATGTTGTATCTCTACAATTTATTAACTTGTCGTTGACTTGGCAATTACCGCCAACTGTAACCCAGGAGGATAACTTCCTTCTTCTTTAATTTGCTTGATTTCTGCATCACTAACCCCCAATTTTAACTTATCTGCAAAGGCGCGGACAATATCTCCCCGGTCAATCACACCTGCTACAGCACCAGCGGGAGAAAGCACGGTGACGCGGGGTAAGCTTTCATTCTCTAGTGTGTTGATTACCTCTACCAATCCCGTGGACTCCTCGACGGTCGGAATTTCATTTAACGGACGTACAATGCTTTGTAGGCTACGAGATTCCCATTCACTCCGTTCTACCATACGCAAGACCTCAATAGATACCATTCCCTGGTAGCGTCCGTCCGACTCAGCAAAATACACCTGGGGTGTCGCAGCAGTTTCTAAGAGATACAGGTCAGCAAAGGAACGCAGATTCTGCTCTGCATCGACGACACGGAAGTCCCTAGTCATGGCATCAGCGGCAGACATTTCCAGTAAGGTTTGTTGTAATATGGTGACGCGATCGTACTTGGTAGCGTTGCGGATACCAAACCAACCCAACAGCACAATCCACAAACCCGTTACCCATTCATGGGTATAGAAATCAACAACAAACCCTAAAGCGATCGCACAGTAACCCAAAATTTGACCTGCTTTTGCTGCACCCCGCACGGCTTGATAACGGTCGCCGGTTGCTTTCCAGAGTGCTGCTTTTAAAACCTGTCCACCATCGAGGGGTAAGCCCGGTATTAAGTTAAATAGTCCCAGTACTAAGTTAATTCTTCCCAAATCACCGACCATGACATGGACAGGAGTACTGTCAGGTATAACGGTCGATAGGAAGTTTAACAGAAAAAATAGGGAGATACTGACAGCAGGTCCGGCGATCGCTACTTGAAATGCTTTACCAGGGGTTTTGGATTCTTCTTCTATGGCTGCAATACCCCCAAACAGAAACAGGGTAATCGAATTAACTTTAATTCCCTGGGATTTGGCTACCAAGCTGTGACCGAGTTCGTGTAACAACACTGATGCAAACAGCAGCAGAGCCATCACAACTCCTGCACTCCAAGCTGTAACAGCCCCCCAGGAACTATAAGCTACGCCAAAATTGAAAGTCGCAAGTCCTAAAATTACAAACCACAAAGGGTCTAAAAAAAGTGGTATTCCGAACAAAGACCCGATTCGCCAACCTGTTTGCATACAATTTTCCTAAGAATATATAGCTACAAGCAGTTCAGCAATTTGTATTCATGTTATGTCATTTTTGTCAAGGAAAAATTAACCGCTTGAAAGTCACAACAGACTCTCTGGCGACTGATGAATGCTGAAGCTGCGCTCTATTTCTAAGATAGACAATGCTTGTGAAACTAATATCATCAACTGTGTGTTTTCATGGAAATATCTGTAACTGAAATGCGAATTAAGATTTGTGGTATTACTAAACCAGAACAGGGAAGAGCGATCGCCACTCTCGGTGCGACAGCATTAGGATTTGTTTGTGTACCCGCATCACCACGCTATGTCACCACATTCCAAATTCGGTCTGTGGTGGAGCAGTTACCCAAAGAAGTAGATAAAATTGGTGTTTTTGCTAACGCAACTCTTGAGGAAATTACGCAAATAGTTACTGATTCTGGCTTAACTGGCGTCCAGTTACATGGTAATGAATCGCCAGAATTTGCTGTCCAAGTACGTCAAGCTTTACCCAACACAGAAATTATCAAAGCCTTAAGAATTCGCAGTGGAGAAGACTTAGAAAAAACTGCTACCTACACCACCTATGTAGATACACTACTGCTGGATGCTTACCATCCCCAACAACTAGGTGGTACGGGTAAAACGATTGATTGGACTATACTACAAGAATTTTGTCCTGCCTGTCCGTGGTTTTTAGCAGGAGGACTCACACCGGATAATATACTCGCAGCCTTAAATCAGGTTAACCCTAACGGCATTGATTTATCCAGTGGTGTAGAACGCACCCCAGGAGATAAGGATTTGGATAAAGTAGCACGGTTGTTTGAGAAACTAGGGACGCTTGGAATGGGTAATGGGTAATAGGTAATGGGTAATGGGTAATAGGTAAGACATGCATGAATTTCCCCATGCCCGATGCCCCATGCCCGATGCCCCATGCCTGATGCCCCATGCCTAATACCTTAAAAGAATGATGCTGGATGACGAATTAAGTTGAAGAACTCTTCGCGGGTTTTTTGTTCATCTTGGAAGACACCTACCATAGCGCTAGTGACAGTCCAGGAACCAGGTTTTTGTACGCCGCGCATCACCATACACATATGAGATGCTTCGATAACCACAGCCACACCTTGGGGGTCGAGAATGGTTTGGACTGCTTCCGCAATTTGTTTTGTTAGGCGTTCCTGCACTTGTAAGCGACGGGAATACATTTCGACAATCCGAGCCAGTTTGCTCAGTCCGACGACTTTTTGATTGGGGATATAAGCAACGTGCGCTCTGCCCATAAACGGTAGCATGTGGTGTTCACACAGACTAAACACATTGATATCGCGGACTAGCACCATCTCGTTGTGACCTTCATCAAAGATGGCTCCGTTGACGAGTTCTTCCAGAGATTGGTTGTAACCACTCGTCAGAAACCGCATTGCTTCTGCTACACGCTTGGGTGTTTTCAGCAGACCCTCACGTTCGGGGTCTTCACCCACACCCAAAAGAAGCGTCCGCACGGCTTCGATCATTGCTTCGTTATCTTCCTCGACGGGGGGGTGTAAATTGGGTTCCCGTCCGTCAATTGTATTGCGGTCGGGTCTGGTATTAATGGCATCTGCTAATTCGGTCATCAGAGAAGACTGAACGCGATTGGAACCGTTAGGAGAAGCAATAGTCATGATGTAAGTCTTGGATAAGTTTCAAGTAGATGAAGCAAATTGAGTGCGAGGAGTTACTCGCGTGGGTCGGTTAAGCGACTTGAGCAAAGTGGCGTTGCTGAGTACGGTAGATGAGGAATTTCCGCGTCCACCAGTCCAGAGTTTTTATTAGTATTAGTCATAGTGGGAAATTTATACTCCGGATCCAGGACTCAGCACTCTTGCACTTTGCAGGCTTTGCACTTAGAGAACGCCAGCACTTGGCATGATGGTCAATTCATCGATAACTGCATGTGATGGTAACAGTGCAGTGTGGAGAATCGCATCTGCCACGACTTCTGGGGTTAACATTTTCGAGCGGTCAAAATCAACTTTCACCGTTTCTGTATCCCAGATTTCGGTATGAACTGCACCGGGACAGATAGCGGTGACACGAATGCCGTGGGGGCGTTCCTCGGCGGCTAAAGTTTGGGAAAGGGTAATTACACCAGCTTTGCTGACGCAGTAGGCGCCCCAATTTGGAAAGCCTTGCTTACCAGCAATGGACGCGACGTTGATAATTGTTCCCCCACCGCGAGCGCGCATAATTGGTAAAATCCCCATAATGCACACAAAAGTGCTGGTCAGATTTAAATCTATTACCTGTTGCCAGTCTGATAGGGGCGTCTGGCTTAAACTGCCGGTATATCCCATACCTGCATTGTTCACCAGGATATCTATATCGCCAAAATCCGCTGCGATCGCCCTGATTTTGTCTTGAACCTGAGATACCACAGCCAGATTCACAGCATAAGCTTTTGCTTCTACTCCTGCAAGCTGAGCAGTTTGAGCAACTGCTGCTAATTTATCTTGGGAGCGAGCTATTAAGGCAACATCAATTCCCGCCTTAGCAAACGCCAAAGCCGTCGCTTTCCCAATTCCACTGCTTGCTCCTGTAATCAGGGCGCGTCGTTTGTTTTCACCACTCATGGCATCTTTTGTGCTATTGCGATCGCTTAGGTACAATCACTGGCTAACTCTGGATTTTACTGACGGTGGACAGATTTGATAGCCGAAGCAAATTAATCTGTCGGGGAACAGTTGCGATTGAGTTCTCTCAATAGATATACTTCTAATCAGAGTTTGTGTTTAGGGCGCAAAGGTATTTTTGCCCTAGTCATAGGGTAGTCCACAGGTTTTTCCAATGTAGTCGATAACTAAAGGTGGCAAATGCTACTCAATAAATGAGCAGTAAGCGCCAAAAAGATATACGCCTAGGTTTGGATGAGAAATGTTTAAAAAACTTTACTTACCATAGGCGATTATAACATTGCTGAGTGGTCAGTCAATCAATTTTGAATTTTGGTTTGGGGATTTTGGATGGCTGAGCGCCAAAAGAGTTTACTGAGTCTGGGGTTTTGAGTTCCCAATCTTAGATGTGCTTGGTGACATATCCTACTAACTTGACTACCCGACGCTGACTCTAGGAGTAAGGGCGCGGGCTGACAAGATTTCGGCTACTCGGTTCAACGGCTGGGCAACCCCTATCGCCTCCACGAGCTTTGTTTAGACTCCGCGTGATGCTCCACCGTAGAGTTTGAATGGTTTGTTTGATGCCGCCGATGCCTTTGGGCTATCCGACTCCTGCAACTCCCGCCTGTAGATTGAGTCTCGTACTCCAGGTTAGGGACATTCCCGGACGGCTGCTGGTTCTGATGGTTGCAGACATTCCGGCTCGTGGCGACTACACCAATAGGACCAGCATACCAGTTTGCTCGGTTCCTCCCTGTTCCCGTGGAAAAAACCTACACGCTACCCTCGCAAACCTTTTATAGACCCCGCCCTTAAGGGCGGGGTCTATTTTCGCGCGTGAAAAGGAAGATTTTTCCGCAACAGTTCTCACGCCTGGGCGGGTTTTTTCAAAAATCGCCGTGAATAATTGCAATAACCCCGCCCATGCGCTTTATCGGTTTGCTCCTAAAAGTGTGGTAAGGAGCGTCCTCCTTCACTGTTGCGAAGCAATTCGTTCCGGTCTGGGTCGTCAACACCCTCGTATTCATCCCGTCACTTGGCAGAAAGCCAAGTGCGGGGCTTCTACTGATTTAGCTAAATTCTGCTACTCAGAAGTGAGGAACACACCCATTTGGCGGAATTTTTCGTAACGCAGTTGACGGCGTTCTGAACTTGTGAGACGGCTGAGGTCTTCCAAATTTCGCAAAAGTGCTTGCTTAAGAACGGTTGCAGCTTTGATGGGGTCTGTATGGGCACCACCCAAGGGTTCAGGGAGAATTTCGTCTAAAATACCCAAATTTTTCAAATCATGGGAGGTAATTTTCAAGGCGTCTGTAGCTTGGGGAGCTTTGCTGGCATCTCTCCAGAGGATAGCAGCACAGGATTCTGGGGGGGCAACAGAGTAGACTGCATGTTCAAACATCAGTACGCGATCGCCCACACCAATACCCAAAGCCCCGCCCGAACCACCTTCACCGATAACGGTACAAATAATCGGTACTTCTAGGCGGAACATTTCCCGTAAATTGTAAGCGATCGCTTCTCCTTGACCTTGATGTTCGGCTTCCACACCAGCCCAAGCTGCCGGGGTATCAATAAAAGTTAAAATCGGCATCCCAAACTTATTAGCATGTTCCATTAACCGCAGAGCTTTGCGGTAGCCACCGGGGGAAGCCATCCCGAAGTTACGAGCGATATTATCTTTGGTGTCACGACCTTTTTGCTGACCCAACATGACCACAGGTTGTCCACCGATGCGACCAACCCCAGCCACCATCGCTGGATCGTCATGACCACCGCGATCGCCATGTAACTCCAGCCACTCATCCGTAATTGCTTGAATGTAATCTAAAGTACTGGGTCGTCGGGGATGACGCGCCAGTTGCAGCCTCTGAGATGGCGATAGACTGCTAAAAATCTCCTCACGTAATTGCATGGCACGTTCTTCTAGTTGTCGGATTTTACTAGAAACATCGACGCCATTTTCATCTGCAAGTTCGCGAATTTGCTCAATTCTGCTTTCTAATTCTGCCAGAGGCTTTTCAAAGTCCAATAGCAAGGGTTTACGTTCCGTCGTTGCCATATTTGGGTAATGGGTAATGGGTAATGGAGATTGGGAATTGGGAATTGGGAATTAGGAATTAGGGAATTAAAGTATTCCTAGTCCAAGCGTCCAAGCGTCCAGCGCGTCCCTAAATCAAAAGAGGACGAAATCCATGTTTCAACGAAGCTTGACCGATTTTATCCATTTTTTCGACGGTGATTTGATTACGACCCCAAGAAAAGTTTGTGTAGCACTTTTCAAATTCCAGCAGCATTGATTCTGCAAAACAAGCAAATAACTGGCGTCCTGGAACTTCCATATTGACGATTTTCATAATTTTCCAGTCAATATCAAGGGAATGCTCCACAATGCCGCCATTGAGTACATAGACACCCGGATGCTGTACTTTTGTAGCTAAATTCTTGGGATAACCACCATCAATTAGCAGACAAGGTTGCTTCAAAACTGTTGGGTCAATTTCGACGCCTTTAGGCATACTGGCAACCCAAACCACGATATCTGCCATCGGTAGCGCTGCTTCTAGCGATAGTATTTTACCCCGACCCAGCTGTGTTTGTAATTCTTGCAGGCGTTCCTGATTACGGGCAATCAGCAGTAAATCCTTGACATCTGTTCTAGCGTCCAACCAGCGACAGACAGCGCTACCAATGTCACCAGTTGCTCCACAAACCGCAACCGTTGCTTGGGAAAGTTCAATTCCCAACTGTTTTGAAGCTTGTTCTACTTGCCGACAGATAACATAGGCAGTATGGGTATTACCTGTAGTGAAGCGTTCAAACTCTAGCTGGACATTGCGAACTTGCTGATTTTGCTGCAAGTTAAAATTCTCAAAAATAATTGAAGAAAACCCGCCTAAAGCCGTGATATTAATGCCATGCTTTTGAGCATGAGCCATAGCATTCAGAATTTTGCGCGTTGCGGCTTTGATGCGGCGATTCGCCAGCATTTCTGGCAGAAAGCAAGATTCTACATATTTGCCTTCTATTTTTTGCCCAGTAATACTCGTGACGGTGATGTCATCGACAATTTGGGGAGGAGCGCTGCACCAAAAATCCAATCCTTGATCGGCGTATTCTGGGTAGCCCAATTCTCTGGCTACCAATTGAGCGTGTTCCAAACTAGTAAGATGTCCGATTAGACCAAACATTTAGAATATTTTTTTAGGCGTGTGCTTCGTCAACAGCAGGGAATCATCAAAAGTTTTGTGTAGGGGCGCTCTGGTGATCGCGCCCCTACTGAGTGCTGAGTTTTAAATTACTCACTCATCACTCAGGATAAACTCCTGAGAAGTTGATTACTTATTACTCAGGACTTTTAACTCAGGACTTGGTTAAGCAGTTCTCAGTCCGTAGGCTGAGAGGCGCATGATATCGCGGGTGGAGAAACCAATGTTACTTAGAGCTTCACCATATGCAATCATGAAATCCTCCACCAAAGCGTCTTTGTCCATCGCTAAAACTTGAGCATCATCCTCGACTTGGTTGAGCATTTTCCAGACAATGGGCAAGTTTTGGCGATTGGCTTCCTCTAGTTCCGCTTTGGACGCTTCAAAGTTTTGTTGTAACCACACTTCACCAAAGTTGAGGTGACTGTATTCATCCTTGACTACACCCTCAGTAATTTTACGAGCAAAGGCATCGGCAACGGGGATGTAGATATTGTAAGCAGCAATGGCAAAGCATTCAATAATCAAAGCTTGTATCAGCAAGCAGGTAACGATTTTACCTTCGGCAGATGCAGTTTGGAAATTTTGGTGCAATTCGGCAAAAAATTCTTTAGCAAATTGCATGTCAGGTGTTACCTCAAGATTCCGTCCACAAGCTTCAAAGCCTTTTTTGTGGCGGCTTTCCATCTTGGATAATCGTACTAGCTCATCTTGGTGTTCTGGCAGCAGTTCAGCAAGTCTGATGTAATTTTCATGGGCTTCTTGTTCCCCTTCAATCACGATCGCATTGATGCGGCTGTAGGCGTCTTTATATGTTTCACTTTTGAAATCAATTTCTGAGGTAGCTGCTAGCTGCTGCATGATTTTGTTCACTCCTGTCAGATGTGAATCGGTTGATACAGAATTTCCGTAGCCCTAAATGTTTAGCGCTAGGTAACTGTGGTTTAATTTAACTTAACAAGCACTATGTTATAGATTAGCGGTTGCGGGGAGCGTTAGCGAGAGCTAACCCCAAGAAGGTTCTTTATAGCATTCACATTAATAGTTGGATCTGAGTAGATGTTCAAAGCGAGCAGGAATCTGAAATATCCCGATTTATTAGGAATGGTTAGCTTGGGGATACTGCTTTTGGGGGCGTTTGTGGTGCTTCTACCCCTATTTGTGGTTTTTCTCACCTCCTTTTCGCCGATTGGGACAACACCAGGAATTTTGCCAAAAAATGGCTGGTCTGTTGCTAACTACCGCGATGCTTGGCAGCGGGGGAATTTTTTGTTAGCATTTGCTAATTCCACCTTGGTAGCTTTAGCTGTCACCGCTTTTCAAATTATCACTTCTGCTTTGGCAGGTTACACCCTCGCCAGACTGAAATTTCGCGGACGGCAGGCACTTTTGTTGATTGTACTGGCAACTTTGGTAATTCCCTTTCAACTATTAGTTATTCCTATATTTTTAGTCCTGAAGTGGGGACATTTAATTAACACCTACGGTGCATTGATTTTACCTACAGCCGTAAATGGCTTTGGTATATTTTTACTGCGGCAATATTTCCAAACTATTCCCGTGGAGTTAGAACAAGCAGCTGCGCTGGATGGAGCAAACCGCCTGCAAATTTTGTGGCGGCTGATGCTACCTCTATCACGTCCAGCTTTAGTAACGCTGTTTCTGTTCACCTTTATTGGCGAATGGAATGATTTATTTAAGCCGTTAGTATTTACAACCCGTCCAGAATTAAGAACAGTACAGCTAGCCTTGTCAGGATTTCAAGAGCAGTTTACCAATAACTGGCCTCTACTGATGGCAGCAGTAACAATCGCAACTGTACCAGTAGTTGTACTCTTCCTTATCGGTCAACGTCAGTTTCTCCGTGGTATCGCTACGACGGGAATGAAGAATTAGGGATTGGGGCAAGAGGGCAAGAGGGCAAGAGGGCAAGAGGGCAAGAGGGCAAGAGGGCATTGGCAG
>Ga0114939_10003627_pt1 | contig 10694 bp, 6 predicted proteins | sample AshMeaCrysSpring_FD_87196 | JGI IMG/M metagenome (GOLD analysis project Ga0114939, IMG submission 87196) | Groundwater microbial communities from Big Spring, Nevada to study Microbial Dark Matter (Phase II) - Ash Meadows Crystal Spring | ecosystem: Environmental > Aquatic > Deep subsurface >... | reverse complement strand
TAGTTGTAGCCGGTGGTGAAGAAGCCCAGGTTGCGGTTGACATCGATGATGCGCCGAAAATTCTGTGCCAATTGCTCCAGACGGTCATGGAGCCGGGTCCGCAGCAGGCCCTCTTGGCGCACTAGGGCGATGGACTCCGCATTTTCCCGCACATGGACCAGACGGGTGCGAAAGTTGGCCTCCTTGTCCAATTGATCGTAATTGAGTTGAATCAGGGGGCGCCCCAGTAGAAAGGTAAATACGGAGCCGAGCACGGCGTATAGCACCGTGGCCAGGAGTAGCCAGGGGCTGATGGACCACATGACCACGGAGAAGGCCAGCGCTGTGAGGCTGGAGTTCAGGATCATCAGGACGAACGACAGGGTGGTCGCGGTGAGTGAGCGGATGTCTTCGGAGATCCGTTGGTCCGGATTCCTCAGCTCACCGTAGGCGTTCATCCGGTAGTAGATGTGGTCATCCATGTACTTCTCGATCGCGCTCTCGGTCAGCCACTTGCGCCAAAGCAAGCCGAGCCGTTCCTCACAATAGCGGTAAAACACCGCGGTCAGGGTCGAGAGGGCAAAGACCCCGACATAGAGCGCGGCAAAATAAAAGAAGCGTTCGAGGTCCTTGTTCTCGATCGAGGTCATGAAATCCCGGCCCACATAGCTGCTGACGACGTTCAGTCCATTGATGCCGAGCAACAGGCCGATCAGGCAGAGGGCGAAGCGCTTCGCCTTGGGTCCGACCCGCGACCGCCCGAGGCCCGCGAGCATCTCCCAGAAGCGCCGCCAAGTATTCCTGTTGAATGAGAGTAGGGTGGCGTGCATTGCTGATTGATCGGTGCGTGGGGACGGCGAAGCGTCTGCCGGACACGGGACGGTGCCAGTCGCCAGGGCGATGGCGGGCCTTTCGTCCAGCGCGAGCCGCCGCGAGAACGGTACCCGATGACACCCCGGGGGCGCCAGTATACCCTTGCGGTTTGGGCCGACCGAAAGGGACTTTAGGATCCCGCGAATCGGGTCTCAGTCCGGGGGGTGGCGCGCCCCGATGGGTATCTGCGCTCACCATCGCCCCAGTCCCGCCAGGGCTTTCCCACCATGACCTGAGGAGTCGTCACGATGCTGGTCCGGGCCCTTGATGTCCTCACCGATGCCGCGGGCTGGTTGGCGGTTGCCTCGGGAGAGGCCGAGCTCACCCTCACCACCGAGTCTGGTCCGCGGGGTCCGGCCCTGCGGCTGGACTTCGATTTTCGCGGCGGGGGTGGTTTCGTGGTCGCGCGCCGGGCCTTGGAAGGGCCCCTGACCCTGCCCGATGCCTACGCCTTCCGCCTCGATCTGCGGGGTGTGGCCCCGGCCAACACCCTGGAGCTCAAGCTGGCGGACCAGGCCAACGTCAATGTCTGGCGCTACCGGGAGCCCGAGTTCGTGTTCCCGGTCGATTGGCGTACCCTGGAGATCCCCGGCCGCCGCATCGATTACGCCTGGGGACCTGCGGGCGGCGGGGCCCCCCGCCAGATCGGCGCCATCGAGCTGGCCATCGTCGCCGGCCCGGGGGGGCGGGGCAGCGTCTGGATCTCGGACCTGTGCCTGGTGGACCCTGGGGTCAAGGCGCCCCCCCGATTGCAGGTGTCCAGCCACGGGCCCGGCCAGGGGCCCGAGGCGGTCCTCGACGGTCGTCCGGACACCCATTGGCAGGCCCTCCCGTCCGATCTGTCGCCTTGGCTGATGGCGGATTTCCAGGAGTCCCGCGAGTATGGCGGTCTGGCCCTGCGCTGGTCGCCCGCGGCCCAGGGCTGCACCTTTGCGATCCAGGCCAGTGATGACGGTGCCGACTGGCGGCCGCTGTACCGGGCGTCCCGGGCGGCCGGCGCGGAGAGCCTGGTCTATCTGCCCCAGGGGGAATCGCGCTATCTCCGACTCGACCTGACGGGCCGGGCAGGCAACCCGCCCCCCGGACTGGTGGCCCTGGAGGTGTTGCCCGATGGCGCCTCCCGCTCCATCCATGAGTGGTTCCACACGATCGCACAGCGCTCGTTGAAGGGTGGGGCGCCTCGGGGGCTTTACCCCCGTTGGCTCTATCGGGAGCAGACCTATTGGACCGCGGCAGACATCCCCGACGGCGGGGTCGCCGCCCTGCTCAATGAGGACGGCCTGGTGGAGCCTGATCGGGGCAGCTTCACCCTGGAGCCCTTCCTGTCCCTTGACGGTACCCTGGTGGCCTGGGCGGATGCGGAGCCGGTACAGACCCTGGAGCAGGGGTCGCTGCCTATCCCGTCCTGCCGGTGGCGGGTTCAAGGCATCACCCTGACCACGACGCTCTTTGCGGTCGGCGACCCCGGTGACGTCCTCGTCTGTGTGCGCTACCGGGTCGAGAACGCGGCGGGTGCTGCCCGGCCCCTGCGTCTGTACACGGCGGTCCGTCCCTTCCAGGTCTGTCCCCCCTGGCAGGCCTTCGAGGGGCTGGGCGGCCCTAGCCCTGTTCGGACCCTGGCCTGGCGGGACGGCGTCCTGTGGGTGAATGGCACCAAGGCACTGATCCCTCTTCGGCCCCCGACCGGGGTCGGCGTCTGCACCTTCGACGAGGGGCCGATCACGGACTACCTGGCCCGTGGGCAGCTGCCCGACGGCATCGCGGTAGAGGACAGTGTCGGTTATGCCTCCGGTGCCATGGCCTTCGATCTGGATCTGCCCGCAGGCGGTGTAGCCGAGGTTTACCTGGTCTGTCCCCAGGGCCCCACGGCCCCGGGCGCGACCACAAGGCGGGTACCGGAGGGCTTTTCCGGTCCCGATGCCTTTTCGGATGCGGTCCGCCAGTGGTCGCGGGCACTGGGCCCGGTCCGTTTCGACCTGCCGGAACCGGTCCAGGCGGCCGCCCGGGCCGCCCGGACCGCCATTGCGCACATCCTCGTCAACCGCGACGGGCCCGCCCTGCAGCCCGGACCGCGCCGCTATGCCCGCTCCTGGATCCGCGACGGCGCCGTGATGGTCGCCGCCCTGCTGCGACTGGGTTGCCCTGCCGAGGCTGGCGCCTTCATCCGCTGGTACGCGGGGTTCCAGGCCGAGGACGGCCGGGTCCCCTGCTGCGTGGACGCCAAGAGGTCGGATTGGCTGGCGGAACACGACAGCCACGGCGAGTTCATCTTTGCCGTCGTCGATTATCTCCGTTTCACCGGAGACCTGGGTCTGGCCAAGGCACTCTGGCCCCGGGTACGCCAGGCCGTGGCCTATCTGGAACGTCTGCGGGCCGCGCGGCTCACCGAGCATTACCGCGATGGGGAGCACTGCGCCTATTTTGGCCTGCTGCCGGAGTCCGTGAGCCACGAGGGCTATCTGGCCCAGCCGGTCCATGCCTATTGGGACGACTTCTGGGCCTTACGTGGATTCAAGGACGCCGCGGGCCTGGCCGAGGCCCTCGGGGACCCGGCCGAGTCGGCCCGCTTGACCGCATTGGCGGACGATTTCCGCGCCACCCTCCTGGACTCCATCGATGCCACCATGGAGGCACGGGGAATCGACTACCTGCCGGGCTCGGTGGAGTGGGCGGACGCCGACCCGGTGGCCGTCGCCAATGCCCTGACCCTGATCGATGAGTCCCATGAGCTGCCCGCCGCGGCCATGGCGCGCACCTTCGAACGATTCCTGGAACGCTTCCGGGCCATGCACGGGGGCGGTGCCCCCTGGACCAGCTACACGCCCCACGAGATCCGCATCATCGGTGCCCTGGTGCGACTGGGCTGGCGGCGCGAGGCCCATGTCCTGCTGGACTTCCACCTGACGGAGCGCAGGCCACCCGCCTGGAACCAGTGGCCCGAGATCGCCTGGGCCGACCCGCGCACCCCGGGGCATCAGGGTGACCTGCCCCACGCCTGGATCGGTGCCGAGTACGCCCTGGTCTTCCGTGACCTCTTCGCCTACGAGCGGGAGGCCGATCATTCACTGGTGGTGGCGGCGGGCATCCCGGAGCACTGGCTGGACGCGGGTCCGATCGCGGTGAGCGGCCTGCCCACCTGGTACGGGTCCCTGGATCTGCGCCTCGCCCGCCGCGGCGACGGTACCCTGACCCTGACCTTGGGCGGGGACCTGTGTCTGCCCCCAGGTGGCATCCGCTTCGCCCCGCCCGGTGATGGGGATCACGGTGAGATCCTGGTCAACGGCGTGCCGGTCAAAGAAAGAGACTTGGCCGATCACGCCGATCCCAGCGACCTGGTCGAACTGGCCGACGCGGATGAGATCCACGTGACTGTCCTGCCCGCTGAGGTCCAGGTGAGCCGCCTGGTCTGACCCCGCCCCGCGGTCTGGTCTCATGCGGTCGTCGTCGGCCCCCCGGCCGAGTCGCAGTTTGCCCTCGCCAGCGCCAGGTAGGCCCGATGCAGGCGGTCCACCTGGGCCATCAGGTCCCGGGGCTCCCCCTGATTGTCGATCAGGTCATCGGCACGGGCGATCCGCTCGGCCCGGGGGATCTGACTGGCGATGATGCGCCGGACCTCCGCCTCACTGAGCCCGTTTCTGCGCACGACCCGCTCGATCTGGATCGGCTCCGGGCAATCCACCACCAGGACTCGGTCCACCAGGGACACCTGGCCGGTCTCCAAGAGCAGGGGGATGACCAGCACCGCGTAGGGCGTCTGGAGTTGCCCCGCACGCTGCAGCATCAGGGCGCGGATCGGCGGATGCAGGATGGATTCCAGGCGCGCCCGCGCCCCTGCGTCCTGGAAGACCCGACGACGGAGGTTGGAGCGGTCCAGGGTGCCGTCCGGCAGCAGGATTCCCGGGCCGAAGTCCGCCGCGATGCGTGCCAAGGTCGGTGTGCCGGGTTCAGTGAGCTCTCGTGCGATCAGGTCCGTATCGATCACGCCCGCCCCGAGCGCGCCGAGCTGGTCGGCCACGGTGGATTTGCCGCTGCCGATCCCCCCCGTGAGCCCGACCAGGAACCCCGCCATCGCGTCTCAGGCGAGCCCGGTCGTGTTCAGATAGGCGTCATTGATCTGTTGGCCCCAGATCAGAGAGATCCAGCCGGCGGCGGCGAGGTAGGGTCCGAAGGGGAGGGGGGCGTCTCGGTCATGCCGGCCCGCGACGATCAGCAGGCTCCCGACTAAGGCCCCCGTGAGTGCGGACAGCAGGATGATCTGGGGCAGGAACTGCCAGCCGAACCAGGCGCCGAAGAGCGCGAAGAGCTTGAAGTCTCCATACCCCATGCCCTCTTTGCCGGTGGCCAGCCTAAAGAGTTGGTAGACCACCCAGAGGCTGAGGTATGCGGCGGTGGCGCCAATGATGGCCGAGGCGCTGTCGGTGAAGATCCCGAACAGACTCGCGATCAGGCCGAGCCAGAGCAGCGGCAAGGTGATTGCGTCCGGCAGGAGTTGGGTGTCGAAATCGATCAGGGCGAGGGTGATCAGACCCCAGGTCAGCGGCAAGGCGGCCAGCGTCTGAATGCTGAGCCCGTAACGCCACACCACGATCAGGGTGAGCAGGGCGGTCAGTGCCTCCACCAAGGGGTAGCGGGGGCTGATGGGCGTGCTGCAGGCGGAGCAGCGCCCGCGCAGGAGGAGATAACTCAGGATCGGGACGTTCTCGAGGGGGCGGATGTGATGGCCGCAGGCCGGACAGTGGGACGGGGGGCGAGCCAGGGTCAGGGGCGACTCCCCGATGGTCGCCGTCTCGCCGGCGAGTCCCGCGCACTCGCTCCGCCATTCCGCCTCCATGATCCGCGGCAGGCGCAGGATCACCACATTGAGAAAGCTCCCCACGCTGAGTCCCAGGGCCAGGGTCACGCTGTAGAGCAGGGGCGGGCTGTCACCGAGTACGTCGATCCACTGCATGGGGGTTCCCGCGGGTTGGTGTAAGGAAGGGGGAGCTCTCAGGGTTCAGGATCAAACGGCCGCGGGCCGCTTCAGTCACACCACCGCCGCCATCTTGAAGATCGGCAGGTACATGGCCACCACCAGGCTGCCCACCAGGCCGCCGATCACCACCATGATGATGGGTTCGAGCAGGCTGCTCAGACTGTCGACCGCGTTGTCCACCTGTTCCTCGTAGAAGTCAGCGACCTTGCCGAGCATCTCGTCCAGGGCGCCGGATTCCTCACCGATGGCGGTCATCTGGATGACCATATGGGGAAAGAGGTCGCGCTGGCGCATGGACAGCTGGAGCGCCTGGCCGGTGGCCACCTCTTCGCGCATCTTGAGCACCGCTTCCTGGTAGACGCTGTTGCCAGTGGCACCGGAAACCGATTCCAGCGCCTCCACCAAGGGCACGCCCGCGGCGAACATGGTGGAGAGGGTGCGGGCGAAGCGGGCCAATGACGCCTTGTTGAGGATGGCGCCGATGATCGGGATCCTGAGCACGATCCGATCGACCAGCTCGCGCAGTTTTCGTGACCGCTTGAACGCATGGCGGACCCCGTAGACGAGCGCGGCAAGCCCGAGCAGGACGGCCCACCACCACTCACGCAACAGGTCGGAGGCGGCAATGACCAGCCGGGTAAAGGCCGGCAGATCCGCCCCGAAGCTGGTGAACAACTCCTTGAACTGGGGGATGACGAAGACCAGGAGCACAGCGGTCACCGCGATGGCGACCAGAATGACGGCCGCCGGGTAGAACAGGGCCTTCTTAATCTTGCCCCTGATCGACTCGATTTTTTCCTTGTAGGTGGCGATCTTGTCGAGCAGGATGTCGAGCACGCCGGCTTGTTCGCCCGCGGCGACCAGGTTGCAGAAGAGGTCATCGAAGTAGAGCGGGTGTTTGCCGAGGGACTCGGCCATGGTCGCACCGCTCTCGATATTCTGTTTGATGGCGAGTATCAGGTCCTGCATCGCCGGGTTCTCGTGTCCCCGGCCAACGATGTCGAAGGATTGCACCAAGGGCACGCCCGCGGTCATCATGGTGGCAAGCTGACGGCTGAAGACGGCGATGTCGCCCGCCCTGATCCTCTTCCGTCCGCCCCCGAATAGTGGCTGGGCCTTCTTCCTGACCTTGGTTGGATTGACACCCTGGCGGCGCAGGTCCGCGCGCACCATGGTGATGCTCAGGGCGCGCGTCTCACCCTTTACCTTTCCGCCTCGCCGATCCGTTCCCTCCCAAGCGAAGACGACGAGCTGTTCAGTCGTGGGTTTTCGTTTTTGTGCCGTTGCCGGTGCCATGGGAATCAGTCCTTGGTGACCCGGTTGATCTCTTCCAGGCTGGTGATGCCGGCCTTGACCTTAAGAAGTCCGGAATGGCGCAGGTCTGCCACGCCCTCGCGTGCCGCCTGTTCAGCCAGTTGCTCCGCTTTCCCGCCCTCCATGATGAGCCGACCGATAGCCTCTGATACCTTCATGACCTGAAAGATGCCGATCCGCCCCTTGTAACCCTGGTTGCAGCGCTCGCACCCCACCGGGCGGTAGACGGTGATGCCCTCGTCGATCTCGGCGTCCGTGAAGCCTTCCTCGCGCAGTGCCTCCCGCGGCACCTCTTCGGGCTCCTTGCAGGAGGGGCATAGCCGGCGGGTCAGGCGCTGGGCCATGATCAGCAGGACCGAGGAGGCGATATTGAAGGGTGCCACGCCCATGTTCGCCAATCGGGTGATGGTCTGGGGGGCATCATTGGTGTGCAGGGTGGAGAGCACCAGGTGACCGGTCTGGGCAGCCTTGATCGCGATCTCGGCGGTCTCCAGGTCACGGATCTCGCCGACCATCACGATGTCCGGGTCCTGGCGCAGGAAGGCGCGCAAGGCGGCGGCGAAGGTCAACCCGGTCTTGGGGTTCATGTTGACCTGGTTGATCCCTGGCACCATGATCTCCACCGGGTCCTCGACGGTGGAGATGTTGATTTCGGGCCTGTTGAGGATATTGATCGCGCTGTAAAGGGAGACGGTCTTGCCGGAGCCGGTGGGTCCCGTCACCAGGATCATCCCATAGGGCTTGCTGATGGCGGCAAGGAAGGCGTCCCGCTGCTCCGGTTCAAAGCCGAGCGCGTCAATCCCTACCTGGGCGGAGGCGGAATCCAGGATCCGCAGCACGACCTTCTCACCGTACAGTGTCGGCAGGGTGTTGACGCGAAAGTCGATGTGGCGGGTCCGGCTCAGCTTGAGCTTGATGCGGCCATCCTGTGGGACGCGCCGCTCGGCGATATTCATGCGCGACATGACCTTGATGCGCGCTACCAGCCGACTGGCGATGGTGAGCGGCGGGTTTGCCACCTCGCGCAGCAGTCCATCCTGGCGGAAGCGGACGCGAAAGTACTTCTCATAGGGCTCGAAGTGGATATCCGAGGCGTTGTTGACGATGGCGTCGACCAGGATCTTGTTGACGTAGCGCACGACCGGCGCCTCGTCCACATTGAGGTCGGAGTCCTCGCGCTGGTCCTCGTCATTGGCCGCGATGTCCAGGTTTTCCAGGTCCGTCTCCATGAGGCTCGTCATGGTGGTGTCCTGGGCATCGATGACGCGGTCGATGGCCGCCGCTAGCTTGTCTTCCTCCACCAGCACCGCGTCGGTGGCCAGTCCGGTATTGAAGCGGATCTCGTCCAGGGCCTGGTCGTTGGTGGGGTCGGACAGGGCCAGGAAGATGCGGTTTCCGCGGCGAAACAGTGGCAGGGCGCGGTGCTTGCGGATGAGCCTCGGATCGACCAGGTTGAGCGGCAGATCCAAGGGATCGATGGCGGCGAGGTCCAGGAGCGGGACGCCGAACTCGTGGGCGGCGGCGACGGCGATATGGCGGCTGTCGAGCATCTTCTGCTCGACGAGATACTGGACGAAGGGTTTGCGATGCCGCAGGGCCTCGGTGTAGGCCGCGTTGGCCTGGCTCTCCGTGATCAGATGATCCTTGACCAAGCGCCAGGCCAGGCCCGAGGGTTTGATGGTGGTCTGATTGGTGGCCATGGGTTGGAGATGCCCGTTCGCTTGAGGGGTCCTCACCGGGACGAGCCCGATGTCCAAGCCGTGCCGTCCATCATCGCACGCCCGGACTCAGGATTATCTGTTCACGGAAAACCCGAGCCTCACATTCTTCGCCACCAGGCCGTTATCCTTTTGTTCGCTCTCGTTGACGTAGAACTCCAGGATCGTCTCCCGATTGGTCAGCAGGTCCTCATTGACCTCGTCCGCTAGCTCGTTGACGTGACAGAATACGCTGGTGTAAGGGGAACCCTCGGCGCGGGGGTCCGTGATCCACAGGTTCGGTGAGATCTCATTCATGACACGCAGGAATCCATAGCCTTTATCGGCAATCCACTTGGTGCAGATCCCGCGCACGCAGGAGCCCGGTTTGCCCCATTCGTTGCGCGGCTCATAGGACACGGGCAACAGATCCGGTATCAAAAAGCCGGAGTAGAAGGCATCTACCTCGTGCTGAAGCTGGCGAGAGACGTTCTTGAAGCCGATCAACTCCACCCGGCAGCCCTTGTTCTGCAGGGCGTTCACCACCTGGATGAAGTCGCCGTCGCCGGTCACCAGGAGCACCTGGTCCAGTTTGTCGGCCTGCAGCATGGCGTCCACCGCCATGTCCAGGTCCGCGTTGGCCTTGGTGGTCACATTGCCGGCCTCGTCAGTGTAGCGGCGCACTAGCTTGACCGTGATCTTCCAGCCAAAGTCACGCACCATCTGCTGATAGGCGCGCGATTTCTTGGCGTATTCCAAGTCCTCCCGGGCGCGCTCCGCGTCGAACGCCATGTAGGTGTTGAGACGTTGCAGGACTGCATTCTCACGGGCAGCAAAGCGGCGCAGCACGTCGTAACGCATCTGGTATCCGCCGTTGCAGCGCACATTTTCGGCGTCCACGAAGACGCCCACGCGACGACAAGCACTCAAGCTGACCTCTGGACAACGCGAAGCAGACAGGATCCCCGGGGCGGCCCAGGGGGTCGAACGGGACGCCTCGGGTCATTCCTGTCGGATGGTAACAAGACGGGATGGACAGGCTGCGGCACCTTACCCTGACAGCCGCGAATCAGGTGGTCCAAAGCGACCGCTCCCGCCGGGAGATTGGCAAGCTGGGGGCAAGGGCCGTGGCATCCGCGACAGTCTTGGACCGGGATGGCGCGGGCGCCAGGGCCGTTGGCGAGCGCCACGACCGGACGCACCGGCCGCGAGGCCCTGATGCGTCCGCCCGTGCCCCATTGCGTCTTACTTGTTGGCGCGGCCTTCGATCAGGTCATTGACCACGGTCGGGTCGGCCAGGGTGGAGGTATCGCCCAGGGTGTCGATCTCGTTGGCGGCGATCTTCCGCAGGATGCGCCGCATGATCTTGCCGGAGCGGGTCTTGGGCAGGCTCGGCGCCCACTGGATGATGTCGACGATGGCGATGGGGCCAATCTCGCCGCGCACCATGGCCACCAGTTCCTTCTTGAGGTCGTCCGTGGGGTCCACTCCCGCCATCGGGGTCACGTAGGCATAGATGCCCTGGCCCTTCAGGTCGTGAGGGTAGCCCACCACAGCCGCCTCCGCCACGTGTGGGTGCAGCACCAGGGCCGATTCGATCTCGGCCGTCCCCAAGCGGTGGCCTGAGACATTGAGGACGTCGTCGATCCGCCCGGTAATCCAATAGTAGCCGTCCTGGTCCCGGCGGGCGCCGTCGCCCGTGAAGTAGTAGCCGGGGTACTGCTTGAAGTAGGTGTCCGCGTAACGCTGATGGTCGCCGTAGACGGTGCGCATCTGGGCCGGCCAGGGTTGCGTGATGACCAGCGCGCCCTCGCCCGGCCCCTCGATCAGGGTCCCGGTGGCCGCGTCCCCCAGCGCCG
>Ga0114939_10003626_pt1 | contig 10697 bp, 7 predicted proteins | sample AshMeaCrysSpring_FD_87196 | JGI IMG/M metagenome (GOLD analysis project Ga0114939, IMG submission 87196) | Groundwater microbial communities from Big Spring, Nevada to study Microbial Dark Matter (Phase II) - Ash Meadows Crystal Spring | ecosystem: Environmental > Aquatic > Deep subsurface >... | reverse complement strand
CTGCTTGCCCTGACCGCGCTGCCCAGCCTGGCGCAGACCGCTCAGCCCGAGCCCGAATACACCTTCACCGGCAACCTCGGCATCTTCTCCGACTACCGTTTCCGCGGCATCTCGCAGACGAACAAGAAGCCGGCCATCCAGGGCGGGGTCGACTTCGCGATGAAGAACGGCCTCTACCTCGGCAACTGGAACTCCAACGTCGACAGCGCCATGTACAACGGCGCCAACATCGAGATGGACTTCTACGGCGGCTGGAAGGCCACCTTCGGCGACTTCGGCCTCGACATCGGCGGCATCTACTACTACTACCCGGGTTCGGGCGCGCCGGGCACGGCCTTCAAGATCGACAACGGCGAGCTGTACATCGGCGGCACCTGGGGCCCGCTGGCGCTGAAGTACTCGTACGCGCTGACCGACTTCTTCGGCATCCCCGGCACCAAGGGCGCCTACTACGTGGTGCTGAGCGGCGCACACGACTTCGGCAACGGCTTCGGCCTCAACGCCTCGGTCGGCTACCAGGGCGGGCTGAAGAACGGCGACAACGGCTACAGCTCCTGTGTCACCGAGTTCGGCGGCAACGTCGCCTGCAGCATCACCGACTACAAGCTGGGCGGCACCTACACCATCGACGGATGGGTGCTCGGCCTGGCCTATGTGTCGACCAACCGCGACATCCCCGGCTACACCGACTCCAGCAAGAACATCAGCAACGGCACCGCGCTGCTGTACGTGACGAAGTCGTTCTGACCATCCGCACCCCCAAGGAGCCATGACCATGAAGATGGTGACCGCCATCGTCAAGCCGTTCAAGCTGGACGAAGTCCGCGAAGCCCTCAGCGCCATCGGCGTGCAGGGCGTCACGGTGACCGAAGTCAAGGGCTTCGGCCGCCAGAAGGGCCACACGGAGCTGTATCGCGGCGCCGAGTACGTGGTGGACTTTCTGCCGAAGGTGAAGATCGAGGCCGCCGTCGACGACTCGCTGGTCGAGCGCGTCATCGAGGCCATCGAGACCTCGGCACGCACCGGCAAGATCGGTGACGGAAAGATCTTCGTCTCCACGCTGGAGCAGGTGCTGCGCATCCGCACCGGCGAGACCGGCAAGGACGCGCTCTGAAGCCACACAGTAAGAAAGAAATCCTATGAAGACGCTATTTCGATGGGCGCTGCTGTGCGCAGCGTTCCTGTTGGCGACGACGGTGCATGCCGCCGACGTCTTCCCCGGCACCAAGCTGCTCTTCGACACCGGCAAGGCGGACATTCCCGCCACGGCGTCCGCCGACCTGAAGGCGGTCGCCGACTTCCTTGCGGCCCATCCGACGGCCAAGGTCCAGCTTTCCGGCTTCGTCGATTCCACCGGTCCCGTCGATGTGAACAAGGAGCTGGCCAAGGCCCGCGCGTTCGCCGTGCTCGATGCGCTCAAGGCTTTGGGCGTGGCCGAGGACCGCGTCGTGCTGCAGAAGCCCGAAGACATCACGGCCGGCAGCGGCGAGCAGGCGCGCAAGGTCGAGATCACCCTGGTGGCCGCAGCGGGCGCGGGCGGCGATGCGGCGCAGACGGCGCAGGCGGCGGCGTCCCCCGCCGCCGCCGAAGCCGCGTCGGCCCCGGCCGCCGCGGCGCCAGTGCCGAACAAGGGCGACGTCGCCTGGATGATCGTCGCCACCCTGCTCGTCGTCATGATGACGGTGCCCGGCCTGGCGCTGTTCTACGGCGGCCTGGTGCGCAGCAAGAACATGCTGTCGGTGCTGATGCAGGTGATGGTGACCTTCTCGCTGATCGTCGTGCTGTGGTGCATCTACGGCTACAGCCTGGCCTTCACCGAGGGCAATTCCTTCATCGGCGGCTTCGACCGGTTGTTCATGAAGGGTCTGTTCGACCCGGCGGCGGGCACCTTCGCCATGGGCGCGACCTTCAGCAAGGGCGTGGTCATTCCGGAGCTGCTGTTCGCCGCCTTCCAGGCCACCTTCGCCGGCATCACCTGCTGCCTGATCGTCGGCGCCTTCGCCGAGCGCATCAAGTTCTCCGCCGTGCTGCTGTTCAGCGCGCTGTGGTTCACCTTCAGCTACGCGCCGATCGCGCACATGGTGTGGTACTGGATGGGCCCGGACGCCTACACCGCGGCCGACGTCGTCGACGCGATGAACGCCAAGGCCGGCCTGATCTGGCAATGGGGCGCGCTGGACTTCGCCGGCGGCACGGTGGTGCACATCAACGCCGCGGTGGCCGGCCTGGTCGGCGCCTTCATGGTCGGCAAGCGCGTCGGCTACGGCAAGGAGGCGATGGCCCCGCACAGCCTGCCGCTGACCATGGTCGGCGCTTCGCTGCTGTGGGTGGGCTGGTTCGGCTTCAACGCCGGGTCGGCGCTCGAAGCGAGCAACAGCGCGGTGCTCGCCTTCATGAACACCTTCAGCGCCACCGCCGCCGCGGTGCTGGCCTGGTGCCTGGGCGAGGCGCTGATGCGCGGCAAGGCCTCGATGCTGGGCGCGGCCTCGGGCGCGGTGGCCGGCCTGGTGGCCATCACGCCGGCCGCCGGCAACGTCGGCCTGATGGGCGCGATCGTGATCGGTTTCATCGCGGGCTTTGCCTGCCTGTGGGGCGTGAACGGCCTGAAGCGCATGCTCGGTGCCGATGATTCGCTGGACGTGTTCGGCGTGCACGGCGTCGGCGGCATCGTCGGCGCGCTGCTGACCGGCGTCTTCAACGCCCAGGCGCTGGGCGGCCCCGGCCTGGTCACCGACTGGGTGACCGCGACGGTGGGCTCCAACGGCATCGGCGCGCAGGTGTGGATCCAGCTGAAGGCGGTGCTGCTCACCGTGGTCTGGTCGGGCGTGGTCGCGTTCGTGGCCTTCAAGATCGTCGACCTCACCATCGGGCTGCGGGTCACCGAGGAAGAAGAACGCGAAGGCCTGGACATCAGCTCGCACGGCGAGACGGCCTACAGCAAGTAACTCTCGAGGGGTTCTGGGCGAGTTCGGGGCTGCCATCCGGCAGCCCCTTTTTCTTGCCCGCGCCACCGCCCCTGCGGGTCGCGCCATGCGCTGCGCCGCGCCGGCAGCGCGCCGGCGCGGGTGCCGCCCTAGAATCCTGCCATGGTGCCGCACCTGATCACCTCGCTCACCGGCCCGATCAACGAGCTGGAGCAGCGCATCCTCGAGTCGATGCCGGCCATCGAGCGCTGGTTCCGGCTCGAATGGATGGAGCACACGCCGCCCTTCTATTGCTCGGTGGACCTGCGCAACGCCGGCTTCAAGCTGACGCCGGTGGACACCGACCTGTTCCCCAGCGGCTTCAACCACCTGACGCCGGAGATGCTGCCGCTGGCGGTGCAGGCGGCGATGGCGGCGATCGAGAAGATCTGTCCCGAGGCGAAGAACCTGCTGGTGATCCCGGCGGCGCAGACGCGCAGCAGCTTCTACCTGGCCCACCTGCAGCGGCTCATCGCCGTGTTCACGCAGGCCGGCCTGAACGTGCGGCTCGGCTCGCTGGACGCGGCGCTGAAGCAGCCGCAGACCTTGCCGCTGGCCGAAGGCGGCGAGCTGACGCTGGAGCCGCTGCTGCGCACCCGCGGCCGACTCGGCCTGAAGAACTTCGACCCCTGCACCATCCTGCTGAACACCGACCTGCCCGAAGGCGTGCCCAAGGTGCTGCAGGGCCTGCACGAGCAGTACCTGCTGCCGCCGCTGCATGCCGGCTGGTCGGTGCGGCGCAAGTCGCAGCACCTGCGCAGCTACGAGGAGCTGGCGAAGAAGTTCGCCAAGCTGCTGGGCATGGACCCGTGGCTGATCAACCCGATGCACGCGCTGTGCGGCCAGGTCGATTTCCGCGACCGTGCCGGCCTGGACTGCGTGCGCGGCCACGTCGAGACGCTGCTCGGCAAGATCAAGCGCAAGTACAAGGAATACGGCATCGCCGAGCGGCCCTTCGTCGTCGTCAAGCCCGACAGCGGCTCCAGCGGCATGGGCATCCTGACGGTGCGCGAGGTCAAGGACGTGGATGCGCTGGTCCGCGCCGGCGGCGACCTGCCGGCGCCGGGTGCCATGCTGGTGCAGGAAGGCGTGCCCACCTACGAGCGCATGCACGACGCGGTGGCCGAGCCGGTGGTCTACATGATCGACCGCTACGTGGTCGGCGGCTTCTACCGCGTGCACGCCGAGCGCGGCATCGACGAGAACCTGTGCGCACCCGGCTCGCGCTACGTGCCGCTGGCCTTTGCGTCCAGCGCCCAGCTGCCGCGGCGCGGCGAGAAGCCCGGCGCCAGCCCGCCGAACCGCTTCTACATGTACGGCGTGCTCGGCCGCCTGGCCATGGCGGCCGCCAGCTACGAACTCGAGGCGACCGACCCCGAAGCCGAGGTCTACGCCTGAGCCGCTGCACCGCCGACGCGGTGCAGACTCGGCGGGCACAATGGCGCTGCGGCGCCTCCTGCGCTGCGAAGCGTCCACCGCATTGAGCACCGCCTCCGCCTCGCAACGCCCCGCCGCGCTGGCCGCGCTGACGCTCGGCGCGCTGGGCGTGGTCTACGGCGACATCGGCACCAGCCCGCTTTACGCCCTGAAGGAGGTGTTCCACGGCGGTCGCGTGGCCGCCACGCACGACAACATCCTGGGCGTGCTGTCGCTGATCTTCTGGACGATGACGACCATCGTCTCGCTGAAGTACGTGCTGCTGATCCTGCGCGCCGACAACAACGGCGAAGGCGGCCTGATCGCCATGCTGGCGCTGGCCACGCACGCGGTGAGCGACCGGCCTCGGCTGCGCGAGGCGCTGATGATGGTCGGCCTGTTCGGCACCGCGGTCTTCTACGGCGACGGCGTCATCACGCCGGCGATCTCGGTGCTGTCGGCGGTGGAAGGGCTGGAGGTGGCCGCGCCGGCGCTGCACGACTTCGTCATCCCGATCACCCTGCTGGTGCTGACGGCGCTGTTCGCGGTGCAGCGCTTCGGCACCGGCGGCATCGGCCGCGCCTTCGGGCCGATCACGCTGCTGTGGTTCGCGGTGCTGGTGGCACTGGGCCTGCCGCACGTCGCCGGCAACCCGCAGGTGCTGCTGGCGCTGAACCCGCTCCATGCGCTGCGCTTCTTCGCCGACAACCCGCTGGTCGCCTTCGTCGGCCTGGGGGCGGTGGTGCTGGTGGTCACCGGCGGCGAGGCGCTGTACGCCGACATGGGCCACTTCGGCCGCCTGCCGATCCGCATCGCCTGGTACGGGCTGGTGATGCCGGCGCTGGTCATCAACTACTTCGGCCAGGGCGCGATGCTGCTCGAGCACCCCGAGGCGGTCGAGAACCCGTTCTACCTGATGGCGCCGGGCTGGGCGCGGCTGCCGCTGGTGTTCCTGGCCACCGCGGCCACGGTGATCGCCTCGCAGGCGCTGATCTCGGCGGCCTTCTCGGTCACCAAGCAGGCGGTGCAGCTCGGCATCCTGCCGCGCATGCGCATCCTGCACACCTCGGTGCGCGACACCGGGCAGATCTACGTGCCCTTCGTCAACTGGGGGCTGTATGTCTTCATCGTGCTGGCGGTGGCGCTGTTCAAGAGCTCGTCGAACCTGGCCTCGGCCTACGGCATCGCGGTGACGCTGGACATGACCATCACCACGGTGATGACCTTCTTCGTCATCCGCTACGGCTGGAAGTACCCGCTGTGGCTGTGCCTGCTGGCCACCGGCTTCTTCTTCGTCATCGACGTCACCTTCTTCGCCAGCAACCTGCTGAAGCTGCTGGCCGGCGGCTGGTTCCCGATCGTCATCGGCATCGGCATGTTCACGCTGATGCTCACCTGGCGCACCGGCCGGCGGCTGATGTCCGAGCGGCTGAAGAGCGATGCCATCGACCTGAAGAGCTTCCTCGAGGCGGTGTTCGTCAGCCCGCCGGCGCGCGTGCCGGGCACCGCGGTGTTCCTCAGTGCCGAGCCCGACATCACGCCGAACGCGCTGCTGCACAACCTGAAGCACAACAAGGTGTTCCACGAATACAACCTGTTCGTCAGCGTCAAGCACCACGACGTGCCGTGGATCGGCTTCGACAAGCGCATCGAGATGGAGCCGCTGGGCCACGACTGCTGGCAGGTGATCCTGCACTTCGGCTTCAAGAACGACCCCGACGTGCCCGAGGCGCTGAAGCTGCTCGAAGGCCGCGGCGTGCCGCTGGAGGAGATGGAGACCAGCTACTTCCTGTCGCGCGACACGGTGCTGCCCACGCTGGGCGAGGGCATGTCGCTGTGGCGCGAGAAGCTGTTCGCCGGCATGCACCGCAACGCCGCCGCGGCCGCCGACTTCCTGAACCTGCCTGCCAACCGCATCGTCGAGCTCGGTTCGAAAGTCGAGATCTGATGCGCGCTTTGTGGGCCGACCTGTCGCTGTCCGCGTTCGTCGCCGGCTTCGTCGCCGTGCTGGTGGGCTTCACCAGCTCGGTGGTCATCGTCTTTGCCGCGGCGCAGGCGCTGGGCGCGACACCGGCGCAGACCACCTCGTGGATCTGGGCGCTGGGCCTGGGCATGGCCGCCACTTCGATCGGGCTGTCGCTGTGGACGCGCCAGCCGGTGCTCACCGCCTGGTCCACCCCCGGCGCCGCGCTGCTGGCCGGCAGCAGCGGCTACGGCCTGGCCGAGGCCACCGGCGCCTTCGTCGCCTGCGGCGCGCTGATCGTGCTGGCCGGCGCCACGCGCGCCTTCGAGCGGGTGATGGACCGCATCCCGCAGGCCATCGCCGCGGCGCTGCTGGCCGGCGTGCTGGCGCGCTTCGGTCTCGATGCGGTGGGCGCGGTGAAGACCGCGCCGCTGCTGGTGTGCGCGATGGCCGGCGTGTTCCTGCTCGGTCGGCGCCTCTGGCCGCGCTATGCGGTGCCGGGCGTGCTGCTGGCCGGCATCGCGGTGGCGGCATGGCAGGGCCGCATGGACACCTCCACCATCGACTGGAGCCTGGCCCGGCCGCAATGGGTGACGCCGCAGTTCAGCGCGGGCGCGCTGGTCGGCCTGGGCCTGCCGCTGTTCATCGTGACCATGGCCTCGCAGAACCTGCCCGGCGTGGCCGCGCAGCGCGGCGCCGGCTACGCGGTGCCGGTCTCGCCCTGCATCACCGCCACCGGCGCCGCGAGCGTGCTGCTGGCGCCTTTCGGCGGCTATGCCTTCAACCTCGCGGCCATCACCGCGGCCATCTGCATGGGCCGCGAGGCGCACGAGGACCCGGCGCGGCGCTATGTCGCGGCGGTGGCGGCCGGCGTGTTCTACCTGCTGCTGGGTCTGGTCGGCGGCGCGGTGGTGGGCCTGCTGCAGGCCTTTCCGCGCGAGCTGGTGCTGGCGGTGGCCGGACTGGCGCTGCTGGGCACCATCGCCGGCGGTCTGGCCATGGCGCTGAAGGACGAGGCGCACCGCGACGCCGCCGGACTGACCTTCCTGGTCACGCTGTCCGGCGTCACGCTGCTGGGCATCGGCAGCGCCTTCTGGGGCGTGGTCGCCGGCAGCGTGGCGCTGTTGGTGCAACACTACCGCTCCCGCGCCTGACCCCCGCTGCCGTGAACCTGCTCTTCGTTGCCGACCCGCTGGACTGCTTCAAGCCCTACAAGGACTCCACCTTCGCGATGATGCGCGAGGCCGCCGCGCGCGGGCACCGGCTGTACGCCTGCGAGCCGGCGCGGCTGCACTGGCAGCGCGGCGCGCCGGTGCGTGCGGCGCTGCGCCAGGTGGCGCTGACCGGCACGCTGGACGCCGACTGGTACGAGGCCAGCGACGCCGAGACCCGCGCGCTGGCCGATTTCGACGCCGTGCTGATGCGCAAGGACCCGCCCTTCGACAGCGAGTACTTCTACGCCACGCACCTGCTGCAGCGCGCTGAAGGAGACGGCGCGCGCGTCTTCAACTCGCCGCGCGCGCTGCGCGACCACCCCGAGAAGCTGGCGATCCTGGAGTTTCCGCAGTTCATCGGCCCGACGCTGGTGACGCGCAGCGCCGACGACGTGCGCGCCTTCCATGCCGAGCACCGCGACGTCATCCTCAAGCCGCTGGACGGCATGGGCGGCATGGGCATCTTCCGCGTCGGCGCGGACGGCATGAACCTGGGCAGCATCACCGAGACGCTGAACCGCCATGGCGCGCAGACGCTGATGGTGCAGCGCTACCTGCCGGAGATCGTCGACGGCGACAAGCGCATCCTGGTCATCGGCGGCGAGCCGGTGCCCTTCTGCCTGGCGCGCATCCCGCAGGGCAGCGAGATCCGCGGCAACCTGGCCGCCGGCGGCAAGGGCGTGGCGCAGCCGCTGAGTGCGCGCGACCGCGAGATCGCCACCGCGCTGGGCCCGCTGCTGGCGCAGCGCGGGCTGCTGCTGGTGGGGCTGGACGTGATCGGCGACTGCCTCACCGAGATCAACGTCACCAGCCCGACCTGCTTCCAGGAGATCGCGCAGCAGACCGGCTTCGACGTGGCCGGCAGGTTCGTCGACGCGCTCGAGCACGCGCTGAAGGCCGCGCCCTGAGCCTCTAGAAGGGCAGGTTGATCTGCCCCGCCAGGCTGTAGTAGTTGTAGGCGTCCGACTGCGAGGTGAACAGCGACGCCGTGTTGGTGGCCAGCAGGCCGAGGTGCTAGCGGACCGGCTGGTTGCGCGGCGAGGCCAGGCCGACGAACGCGGTCCAGATCGGCTGGTCGTCGCCGGAGGTGTACTGCATGCCGCCATCGGCCCAGGCCGTCAGCACCACCCCTTCGCTGGCGCGCCAGCGCGCCGACAGGCCGAGCGAGAGCTCGTTCAGCGAGGCCGGCGAGTAGTACTGCGGCCGGTCGGGGTCGCTGTTGCGGTAGCTGCGCGTCTTCAGGTAGGCGTTGAGGCCGTAGGTCTCGTCGAGCGAGTAGTTCCAGCGGGTGCGCAGGAAGGGGCGCTGGTTGCCGTCCGAGAACCAGGTGGCGCCGGCCGCCGCGCCGAGGTTGAAGGCGGGCGCGAACACGTAGTCGCCGACCAGCGCCAGCGCATTGAAGACGATGCCGTCCTCGATGCCGCCCTGCGAGGCGACGATGTTGCGCTCGAAGCTCAGCCCCAGCGCGTTGCCGCCGCTCCAGTTGCGCAGGTACTCCAGGCTGCCGATGGCGTAGTCGCGGCCGTCGATGCGCGCGGCGCCCAGGCTGGCATCGATCGTCCGTTCGCGCGCGACCTCCTTGTAGGTGGCCAGCAGCGCCGTGCCGCCGGCCGACCAGCCGGGCGCCGAGTAGCGCATCGTGCCCACCGCCGCGCCGAAGCCGTTGTCGGCGCTGGCACCCAGGGTGACGCGCAGCTCGTCGAAGTCGTCCGAGTCGTGCGACGCGAAGAACGTGCCGGTGGCGAACTGCGCCGAGGCGGCGCAGGCCGTCGTCAGCATCGCGGCAGCCAGCGGGCCGGCCTTCACTTGGTGCCCCAGTTCTTGCTGCGGTTCAGCAGCTCCTTCGCGTAGCCCACCACGCAGGCGGGCTGCATCACCAGGCTGTAGCACAGTGCGTAGAAGAGGAACCCCGAGAGGTTGCGGCGCACGCGCAGGCCCTGTTGCGCGAACATGTGCGACTGGATCCTGAACATCACGAAGTTCACCATGAAGGCCATCGGCAGCAGCAGCAGGGTCAGCGGGCCCGCGATCCAGTAGATGCCGAACAGCGCCAGCACCAGGCCGGGCACGAAGGCCAGCGTGAAGACCAGGTCCAGGTACGGGAACAGCAGGTTCCACCAGATGAACAGGGTCGTCATCCTCGGCTTGAACAGCAGCCGCCAGTGTGCCTTGAAGGCCTCGATCAGGCCGCGCGACCAGCGCTGGCGCTGCCGGATGAACTGCTTCCAGGTGGCGGGCACGTTGGTGAAGGCGCAGGCGTTCTCGGCGAAGCCGACGCGCCATCCGCGCTCCAGGATGGCCCAGGTCACGACGATGTCCTCGCCGACCGTGTCGGGCCAGCCGCCCAGCTCGCGCAGCGTGGCCGTGTCGTAGACCGAGAACGCGCCCTGCGCCACCAGCGTGCCGTGATAGAAGCTCTGCAGCCGCTTGATCGCGGCGATGCCGTGGAAGTAGTCCCACTCCTGCGCGGCGGTGACGAGGTTGTGGCGCGAATTGCGCACCAGCACCGCGCCCGCCACCGCCCGCGTGTCCGGCGGGTCGCCGAGGTAGCGGCCCACCAGCTGGCGCAGGGCGTCGCGGTACAGGTAGCAGTCGCCGTCGACGGTGAGCGTGAGCGCGTGGCGCACGCGGCGCAGGCCGGTGTTCAGCGCATGCGCCTTGCCGCCGTTGCGCTCGAGGTCGATGACCTCGAGCCAGGGATGCCGCAGTCCGGCCAGCGCGGCCGCGGTGCCGTCGCTCGACCCGTCGTTGATGACGATGACCTGCAGCGGCCCGGGATAGCGCTGCCGGGCGATGCTCTCGACGGTGGAGGCGATGCTCGCCTCCTCGTTGTAGGCGGCGATCAGGATGGCGATGCCCGGCATCCCGCCGTCGGCCACCTGCACCTTCGGCCGGCGGTCCAGCAGCAGGCTGGCCACCAGGAAGGCGTTCATGAAGCCCGGGATGATGGCGATGCCGAACACCACCAGGTAGGCGATCACCAGGCCGATCAGGCTGCTCAGGTCGGCCAGCCAGGCGCGGGCGGTGACCACCGAGAACACGGCCCAGGCCAGCCCCGCGGCCAGCGCGATGGCGAACTTCCAGCGCACGCCGAGATACAGCCTCGGCCTGGGCGGCGGGGACGGGGCGGCGGTGGGCATG
>Ga0114939_10003625_pt1 | contig 10697 bp, 6 predicted proteins | sample AshMeaCrysSpring_FD_87196 | JGI IMG/M metagenome (GOLD analysis project Ga0114939, IMG submission 87196) | Groundwater microbial communities from Big Spring, Nevada to study Microbial Dark Matter (Phase II) - Ash Meadows Crystal Spring | ecosystem: Environmental > Aquatic > Deep subsurface >... | reverse complement strand
TAATAGATGACTAATGTGGTAGACACAAATCTGGCGCCCGAGGCGCTAACGCTGGCAACTTTGATACATCTCGCGCGCCGGGCACGTGAGGCGCGGGATTTCGCTGAATTGGCGTTTATCGCGGTCAATGAAACCCACGAATTGGTGCCCTACCGCCAGGCGGCGCTGTGGGCGGGAAAGGTGCGGGCGCTCTCTGGGGTGGTGAAGCCCGAGGCAAATGCCCCGTATGTCCAGTGGTTAGAGCGCGTTATCCGACAACTCGAGCACTTCCCGCAGGCGCATATCGTGATGGCGGATGATTTAGCCGTTGCCGAGCGCGACGAGTGGGGTGAGTGGTTGCCGGCGCACGGTCTATGGTTGCCGTTGCCGAATCTCGGGCGGTTTTCGGGCGGCGGACTGTTGATCGCGCGGGATGACCCCTGGAGTGAGGCGGAACTTGGGTTTCTCGCCGAATGGGCGGCAATTTGGGCGCACGCCGCCGCCGGAAAAAATCCTACCTTTTGGGGGCGCCTTAGCGGCACACGTCGCCCACGCCGGATATGGGGGGGATTATTATTGAGCGCCTTAGTAATTGCCGGCTTGACTGTCCCGGTGCCCTTGAGCGTGCTTGCCCCGGGGGAGATCGTCCCGTTGAACCCGGCGGTAATCCGCGCCCCGCTGGACGGCGTAATCGAGCAATTGTTGGTGACACCGAATCAAATGGTTACACCCCAACAGCCGCTCTCGCGGTTCGACCAGGTCAGCATCGAAAATCGGCTCCAAGTGGCGCGGTTGGCACTGGCCGCTGTCCAGGCGGAGTATCGCCAAAAGGCCCAACAGGCATTCACGGACTCCGTAAGTAAGGCGCAATTGGTCGCGTTGCAGGGCCAATTGTCCGAAAAAGAGACCGAATTGGAATATCTGCGCACTCTGCATCAGCGCGGCGTTGTTACATCCCCCCAGAAGGGCGTGGTGGTGCTGGATGACCCGAACGGCTGGGCGGGACGACCGGTCGTCACTGGTGAGCGGATTATGATGGTCGCGGACCCGCAATCGGTTGAGGTCGAGGCCTGGTTGGCGCCGGGCGATGCGCTGTCTTTCGCACCGCAGGCACCGGTGCAATTTTTTCTCAACGCCGACCCCTTACAACCCCTGAGTGCGACGCTACGCTATATCGCGTATGAGGCGCAACTCCGCCCCGACGGACATTACGCCTATCGCGTCCGCGCCACTTTGCCCCCTGGAGTAACCGCACGGATCGGCCTCAAGGGCACCGCGAAATTGTTCGCCGGTGAGGTCTCTTTGGGTTATTGGATATTTCGCCGGCCGCTGGCGGGAATTCGCGCCGCGCTCGGGATGTGAAATCAGATAGCCCGGGGTTTTGATTTCCCTGAATAATGCGCTACCGTTGAGCCTCTTTAGCGGGCGTTATTTTCCCAAATCGTCGTACCCAAACGTCGCGTTTTACTTCCACGGGGAGTGTTGCTCGGGATTTATTTGCCGCATTTGCGGTGGGATAGGTCCCATAAAGTAGGTTGTACCAAATCCGCCCTTGACGCATTTCCGGTACAATTGCCAAGTCTCCGTGTAGGTCGAATTTTTTCGCATAATCACGCAAGTCTTGCTCTGCTGGACTGGTAAAAATCTGCAAAGTGTAATGGGTGGGTTTTTGCATTTGCACCCAGTCCTCACCCTGAAATTTGGGCGAAGGTAAATCCGGCGAAGGGGGACTGACAGGAGATTCATTAATTACTACTGGGGCGGCTTGAGACAATTCACTTGATGGTTGGGAATTATCGGTTGCTTTTACCATCTCAGTTACGGATTGATTTTCCGATGGGGGAGATTGTGTTATGGAATTGTTTTGCGGGAAGCGAGCTTGACAGCGGGGTTCTCCTTGTTGGGCACAGCGCTGATACCACTCCTGCGCTTGATTTGGTGATGGATTAATTCCCCATCCATATTCATAGGTTTGTGCGAGAAAGAATTGCGCATCGCGATGTCCCTGATTGGCCGCTAATTCAAACCAATACGCGGCACGCTGCTCGTCAATTTCGATTCCCTGGCCGGCACTATACATAAGTGCTAAGGTAAATTGTGCTTGGGGTTCTCCTTTTTCTGCCCAGGGTTTAATTATCGCATAGGCGCGGCGAAATTGTCCGAGATGGTAAGCATCTAAGCCATCTTTTAATGGCGAGAAATCACCGCACCACGCGGTACTTACCCAGAGATTAACGATAAAATAAATTAGGTATTGCATAGATCACCGCTTATGATTTGATATAGTTATTTTAGCACAAAAAGCCACCACGAGTTTTGAGCATGAGCCTCTACCGACGTTATTCTTTAGGTATCTTAGTACTTGCCGTGACCGCAGTAATTTATATTCCCGGCTTGCCTGGATTATTTCTCTTTGATGATGAACAAAACATTACTAGCCAAAAGTCCCTTTTAATTGATGATCTAACTCCCGCGCAATTATTGCGTGCGGCATTTTCTTCGGATTCTGGCCCATTGAAACGTCCCATTAGCATGTTGAGCTTTGCATTAAACGCTTATATTACTGGAATCGACCCGTATTATTTTAAGCTAGTCAACCTTATAATTCATCTCATTAATGGAGTTTTGGTCTATTTTATTAGTTTATTTTTATTCCAATTATACCAGCGTATTCATGCCCAGCCGCACCCAGTTCCATTTATCCATCACAAAGCGTTATCCGTTAGTGCGATTTGGCTGTTACACCCATTAAATCTTACGACAGTCCTTTATGTAGTGCAACGGATGACTAGTCTGTCGGCGTTATTTTCTTTTATCGGTATGCTCCTTTATCTTTGGGGGCGTAAGAAACAGATTAACGGTTCTCCGGGGATGATGCCGATTTTAGCGGCTTTTTTTTGCGCCTGGCCATTAGCAATTTTTAGTAAGGAAAGCGGTATTTTACTTCCGGCACTATTGATGGTCAGCGAATTCACAATCCTCAATTTTCATGGTGTAACCGAAAAAACCGCGCGTTGGTCTATCTTGAGCCTATTTACGCTAACAGTCATTTTGCCATTTATTTTTGGGATTTGCTATTTGCTTATTTATCCGCAATGGTTAATTGATGGATATAATTTTCGGCCTTTTACACTAACGGAGCGCTTATTTACCGAGGCGCGGATTTTATGGAGCTATTTAGGATTAACGATATTTCCGACGCTTTCTCGTTTAGGGCTTTATCATGATGATATTCCTTTATCCACTGGCTGGCTAGAACCAATTACCACTTTATGGGCGGTCGTTGGATGGGGTATGGCAATATCTGCGGCGATACTCTTACGACGCCGGATGCCATTTATGAGTTTTGGCATACTCTTCTTTCTAGTCGGGCATAGTTTAGAATCGACGTTTATTCCTTTAGAGCTTGCCCATGAGCACCGCAATTATTTACCACTCTTAAGCGTATTTATCACGGTAATATACTATCTAATCCAACCATTTAATCAAGCACGTTTGTATCGGTTGCAAGTCATATTGGTAATTAGCATTATTTTGAGTTTGACTTTAATTACTAGTCTGCGCGCTGCCCTTTGGGGAAAACCGCTTGACTATTTACTCACCGATGTCAAATATCATCCTAATTCTCCTCGAGCAAATTATGAAGCCGGGCGGTTTTTAGTCCTTATGTGTATTAAAGAATCTAATCCGACAATTCAGCGAGCCTTTTGCAATCAAGCACAGGATTTATTCAAGAATGCCTATATTCATGACCCGAGTTTTTTACTTAGTCCAATTGGGATTCTCCGCATCAAAGATATTTTAGGTGAAACTCCTACGCCCGAAGAGATTACGCAACTTCGCAATGATTTACTTAGCAAAAAATTGTCTAATGCAACTCCTGTGGCGCTTACTACTTTGGGGCAATGTGTTCTGCGCGGTGATTGTCACCTTCCGTTACAATTAATTGATGACTTCTATGTTGCGGCACTTTTTAATCCAACTTTGCAACGCAATCCTGCCGGAATTTTATTTCATGAACGGGGCGTAATTGCCTATCATCTTAATAATTTATCCGATGCAGTCCATCATACTCGTATTGCATTCAATATCCTACCCAGTAATATTTCTGTCGGGATGAATCTGTTATATTTGCTAATTAAAGATCAACAATTTTCCGAAGCAAAACTATTAATGGTACAATTACGTCAGTTGCTAAATTTTTGGACTGATCCAATTTTCGTAGAACGATTAAATAATTACGCACATGCCCTTGATGAATAATTCCTACAGTTACGCACATGCCCTTGATGAATAATTCCTACAGTGTAATTCTCCCGGCGCGCAATGAAGCAGGGGCGCTCCAAACTTTATTACCAAAATTGGTTGATGCGCATCCGAATGCGGAGATTATTTTGGTAAATGACGCATCGACCGACGAAACTGTCCGAATTGCGTTGCAATATAAGATAAAAATTATTTCGCACCCGTATTCAATGGGGAATGGCGCCGCGATAAAAAATGGTGCGCGAATTGCACAGGGGGCATGGTTGGTTTTTATGGACGCTGATGGACAGCACGACGCGGCTGATATTGCGAAACTTCTTGCGCCGCTTGATGCGGGATATGAAATGGTGGTGGGAGCACGCAACAAAAATTCTCAGGCGAATCTCGGACGTTATTTAGCGAATAGCTTTTACAATTGTTTTGCGAGTTGGATTACGGATCAGACTATTTTAGATTTAACTTCGGGATTTCGGGCAGTGCGAGCGGATCGTTTTCGGGAATTTTTATCATTACTCCCCAATGGATTTTCGTACCCGACGACAATTACGATGGCGTTTTTTCGCGCTGGCTATCCCGTAGCCTATGTCCCAATTACAGTAAAGCCCCGAATTGGTCGCAGTCATATTCAGCCACTGCGCGATGCAATACGTTTCTTGTTAATCATTTTCAAAATCGGCACACTCTACTCCCCGCTAAAGGTATTTTTTCCAGTAAGCGGCTTATTTTTTCTGATGGGAAGCGGATATCATTTTTATACTTTCTTTTCTCAACATCGATTTACGAATATGGGGCTATTACTTTATACAGCCGCGATTATTATCTTTATGATGGGATTAATTTCGGAGCAAGTGACACAATTGCTATACAGCCAACGCTCGTTAACTTTTAACCCCGAGCGTAGCCAATCTGAGAATAGCTGATCTATTTCTCGCGCAAGCCTTCATCAAAAGTACGAATCACCGGATATAAGAAATACGAAATCACGCTACGTTTTCCGACTTTAATCTCGGCGGACAAAGTCAATCCAGGAAATAGCCGAAAATCCTTGCCGACATTTTCTAAACGCTTTGCAGTAAGCGCAATATTAGCGAGATAATAGACATCGACTTGTTCGGGTTGACGTTGCTGATTTAGTTCACGCGAAAAGGCGTCTTCGCTAATTATTTCAACGATACCGAATAAAGTCCCATATTTCTGAAACGGAAACGCGTCCAATTTGATTCGGACATTGTTACCGATTCTGATAAATCCGATATCTGCCGCGTCGATTTGTGCCTCAACTACCAGTGGCACATCCAAAGGTACTAAAGTAATTAGCGATTCGGCCTCGCGGATAATTCCGCCGATCGAGCGCTTCGCGATCTCCAAAACAATCGCATCGACCGGAGTCTCTAAAGTTACCAAAGAGCGGCGCTTTGTCGCCTTTTGTAATTGATCGGCGACGCTATTGCGCTCACTGCGCACTTCGGCGAGTTCCTCGATAGTTTTTTGACGCCATTCCTTAATAAATGCCTCGCGTTCGGCTTGAGCTGCAAGGATTTCACGGCGAATTTCCGATTCACGCTGTTTGGCAACAGCTAAATCGCGCTCGACTTCAAGGCGTCTCTCTTGAGATTCTAAATAACGCTGACGGGCGCTAATATTTTGCGCTAATAAACGCTCCTCCATATTTTCCATTTCTTTGAGTAATTTTACCCGCGCACCCAATAATTGCTGATCCGTTTGATTAGTTACCAGCGATGCTTTTAGTTTCTCTTGAGTTTCATCGAATTGCGTCAGCCGCGAACGATAACTTGCTTCACGTGCGGCGCGGATTTCCGATTGAAGTTTTGCGTCCTCGGCGCGATTATTTGTTGAAACTTCGCCACTCGTCTTTTTCAATTCTGCCTCTAGGCGTCTAGTTTTGGCATCGAGATTTGATAGGCGGCCTTTTAATTGCGATTCATCCGCTGCGGCAAATGTTGGATCGAGCGCCGCTAATTGCTGTCCTTTTTTAACAATTTGTCCAACCCGCACATCGATTGATTGAATAATTGCGGTCTCAATTGGTTGAATAATTAGATTGGGTTGTTTAGTTACGATTTTCCCGCGTGCTGTGACAATTTCGTCAATTTCGGCAATACTCGCCCAGGTAATTAGGGCGATGATTAAACTTACCAGGGAATATAATGTCCAGCGCGTTACTCCAGCAAGCGGACGTTGTTCAATTGCGTCGGCGTCGGGGAGAAATTCAATTTCAACCCGTTCCGATTTATTTTTACGTTCGGCAAGAAATCTATTGATCACGGAAATTAGACATCCCGGTTTGTTGATACCATAAATGACGATAGACTTCACAGCGGGATAAAAGTTGTGGATGATCGCCCGTATCGATAACTCGACCACGCTCAAATACAAGAATTAAATCGGATTTCATTATGGTCGCGAGACGATGCGAAACCATAATTACAGTTTTCCCGACGGCAATTCGGGTCAAATTGCGAATAAAAATTGCCTCGCTATCAGGGTCTAATGCACTGGCAGCCTCGTCAAGAATTAAAAGACGCGGCGCCGGCAATATCGCTCGCGCAATCGCAATCCGCTGTTTTTGTCCGCCGGACAAATTCGCGCCATTCTCCTCGAGTAATGTGTCATATCCTTGGGGAAGGCGCTCAATAAATTCGTCCGCGCCGGCGGCCTGAGCGGCCTCTACAATTTCATTTAGGGTCGCATTGGGTTTCGACATTGAAATATTATCGCGCACGGTACCACGAAACATAAAACTCTCTTGGAGGACAATTCCGATGCTACTGCGCAAATGCGATAAATCGATTTCGCGAATATCCAGGCCGTCCATACGAATTACGCCCTGATTTACCGGATACATTCCCTGAATTAGGCGCGTCAAAGTCGTTTTTCCAGAACCGCTACGGCCAACCACACCAATAATCATTCCCGGTTTGAAATCGAGCGAAATATCATCGAGGGTTGTATTGGACGCCCCGGGATAACGGAAAGTAACCTGTTCAAAAGTAATCCCGCCCTGTAAATGCGGGCGTAATCCGATTCCCCGCCCGCTCCCCTCACCGGGACGATTCATAACCTCGCCCAACATGCGAATTGATACAGCGATCTTTTGATATTCATTTGCTAAACCGACGATTTGCACTAATGGCCCGGAGACTCGTCCGGAGATCATCTGAAATGCAATTAGCACTCCGAGGGAAAGTCTGTGACTGAAAACTTCTTGAGCGCCTAAAACTAAAATCGTAACCGACATCAATCTTTCTAAAGCGCTAATTGCTGTCACCGCAATATTCGACATTTGTCCGACCTTAAAATAATTGACAATGGCAAATGCGCTACGATTATCCCATTCACGCCGCCGCACTGGTTCTAAAGCTAAGGCCTTGATTGTGCGCATTCCATGAATTGATTCGACTAATAATGCCTGGCGACGTGCCTCGGCCTCGTATAATTTTTCTAAACGAAGGCGGAATGGTTTGATCAATATTCCGACAATAGTAGCCATGATGATGGCAAATACAACTACTAATGCTCCTAATTTTGCACTGTAAAAAAACAACATTGGCCCAAAAACAAATAGTCCGGTCAATTCTAATAACGTCATGAATAGATTGCCGGTAAGAAATTGTCGAATTTGTTCAATTTGTTGTATATGCCGAATAATTATGCCGGCGGAGGATGATTCGAAAAATTCGATCGGGAGCGATAGTAAATGAGAAAAGGTGCGACGCGCCAAACGCATATCAATTTTATTGGTTGCACCTAGGACGAGATATTGGCGGAGGAAACTAAAGATAGACTCGAAGATTATCGTAATTAAAATCGCAATGGATAACACGTATAAAGTTGAATGACTTTCATGGACGAGGACCTTATCAACAACTAATTGAAAAAATACTGGAGAGGATAAACCAAGGAACATTAAGAATATTGCCGCGACGGCGATATCGCGAAATGCGCCGCGTTGTCGGAGAATCTCCGGCATAAACCACAAGAGTCCAAATGGTTGATCCTCGTCACTAATGGAATAAATGCGTTTAATAAATACGGCATCGCCCTTCCAGCGGGTACAGAATTGGTTACTATCTAACAACAACAAATCGGTGCGGGGTTCGAGCGGGTCTAATATGGCAATGCGCAATCCACGATCATTTTGGCGGATACCGACGACGATAATCCAATTGCCATTATCTAAAACAGCGAAAAACGGAAAAACGCCTTTGAGTGCAATTAAACTATTCCATTCGAGAGATTCGTGGCGGGCGCGCAAAGAATTCTCCTCCGCCATGCGAATAAATTGCTCGATAGTGGGCTCGTGCTGCTCAAAGACGTAATCGTGTTCGAGTTTTTCTGGGGAAAGGGTAATTCCGTAGTGCTGGGCAACCGCCGCGAGACACTGAATTGCGGTGCTAATGCGTTTGGTTTCAGTCATTAATACACCCAAAAAACAGCCGGTCCGTTTAGGGAAACGAACCGGCCAAGGGTTAGGGAAAGGCTAAATTAGGTTAGGACCTTTTGGTGGGGTCGGAGCCCAAGATGCCCTTTTTCAGTTTTTCCTCATCAGTTTCGAGGATGCCGGAGCCGGTGCCCGGGGCACGCAACAATTCGCCGAGAGGCTCGCCATTTCTCCTCAAGATATCAACCATTGCGGCGAGTTGTCCTGCAACCGGGGTCCTGATATCGGCGGTCGGCGCCGGTACGCCAGCCCCCTGATGCGGCTTATCATGCGGCTCTTTGGTGAAGCTATCAATCGCCGCGGCCATTCCTGCGATGCGTGCTTGCGGGTCTCTAACGCGACCGACTTCCAACCACACGTCGGCCAAGTCGTGAGTCTCGCCATCAGCGGTCTCGTAGGAGGAGATTAGTCCAATCCAATTACGTCCCTGTTGTTCATGGACTTTTTCGGGTTGGAGATTAAGTTGGGTAATACTCAAAGACGCAAGCGACTTCAATTCGCCCGTCTGAGTTACGCCGTCGTGATTCGCATCCTGCCACACCTGCAAGGAATTCCAGTCCCGATCCTGGGAATTTACTGCACCATCGCCATTGGAATCCAACGCGGCCAGCGCCTCGAAGCCATCCTTTGCGGTCTTTCCATTGGGTAAAACCGTCGCGCTACCGAACAATTCCTTGCCGTCATTGATCACGCCGTCGTTGTTCAGGTCGCGCACCAGGAATCCATCCTCCGGTGCTGCCCAACCCACCGAGCGGGTTCTACCCTCTCCAGTGAGGTCGAATACCGCGCCGGCTTTCCGCCCGACCGTCTGCACCCCGTTATTACCCAAATCAAGGATAAGTGGGGTAGTTGGCATTACCGCTGTTTGAGACGTAGTGAGGCTGTTGTAACTACCACTACTCTTCATTGCCTTGACTTGGTTATCCTCAAACGCGTCAAGCTGCGTTGTGGTCATTGCCGTAAGTTGCGTACCGCTCAGAGCATAAACCTGTGTAGTAGTCAACACTGAGATCTGATTGGTAGTGAGTCCGATAAGCTGGCTTGTAGTCAATGCAGCCATCACAGCGCTACTAAATCCATCAATTACTTCTACGTCGAAGGCTTGGATTTGCGTAGTGGTGAGTACGCCTCCTACTTGAGTAGCGCTAAAAGCTCTCACTTGGGCGTCGGTAATTTTAGGTATCTGAGTTGCGGTTAAAGCCGCGACTTGCGAGGTCGTTAAGGCCGCAATCTGCCCAGTAACCAGGACCTCCACCTGGCTGGTAGTTAACGCCTGCACTTGTGCAGTACTCAGAGCCGATATTACAGCCGTGCTTAAGCTATTTACGTCCCCTACTTCGAACGCCTGGATTTGCGCGGTAGTGAATCCGGTCCCTCCTGCTACTTGGGCAGTGCTCAAGACCGCCACCTGGTTCCCATTCAGGGCCGGTATTTGGGTCGTTGTTAGGGCTTGCGCCTGCGTCGATGACAAAGCGATGATGTGGCTGGTATACAAGGCATCTATCTGGTCGGTCTTAAACGCCGCCACTTGGGAAGTAGTAAGCGCCCCGATGACACTAGTACTCAGAGACTTGACAGCATCTACAGTCAGTGCCTGGATTTGTGAAGTTGAAAGCACACCCTGCACCTGACTGGAACTGAACGCAGCCACCTGTGTTGCTGAGAGTATTGGCAACTGGGTTGTTGTCAAAGCGGCGACAGATCGCGTCGTAAGGTTCTGTATTTGCAAAGTGGTCAGTTTTTCAATTTGACCATTAGTAAACGCTTGCACCTGAGAAGTGGTGAGGTACGGTATAGCATACGTCGCGTTTAGTGACGGGATGTAATCAGCTTGAATCGCCGCGAGTTGCGAGGCACCTAGAGCAGAAACCTGCTTAGATTCATTTTTACCCAAAACGGCAATTTGATCTCCAGTCAGGTGCGGCGCTTGCGTCGTAGTCAACGCCGCAATTATGGACGAAGGCAGGCTCAAAATATGCCCCGTAGTTAG
>Ga0114939_10003624_pt1 | contig 10698 bp, 11 predicted proteins | sample AshMeaCrysSpring_FD_87196 | JGI IMG/M metagenome (GOLD analysis project Ga0114939, IMG submission 87196) | Groundwater microbial communities from Big Spring, Nevada to study Microbial Dark Matter (Phase II) - Ash Meadows Crystal Spring | ecosystem: Environmental > Aquatic > Deep subsurface >... | reverse complement strand
TGGTACTCCGGTAAATTTTTGACCAGGAGATACGCTACGGAAAGATTTCACAAATAGTGGCCTTAGCGTTATTCTTTTGGAATAACTTGACGTATATTTCTTGAGTTATAAAGGTTCATATCACTCAAGTTGAGACCGGAAATCCACCAAAAACAGACGTGTTGGTGGTGTTCTTGACTCAGTTTCGCCCGAAAACTCGTCGGATATTGTTGGCGGCACCGTAATTACAAGAGTTAGGAGCGCTCAGCATGATCGAGGAATCAAGTCTTCTGGATGAGTTTGCCTCGTCTTTGGCGGGACGCGACCCCAAAACGATTCAAACCTATCTGTCCAACCTGCGCGGCTTTATCACCTGGCTAAGCGATCAGCCCGGCGGATCCCCATTCCGGATCGAATTACTCACGGAGACAGCGATTGACGGCTACTTGACTATGCTGGCGGTCAGTGGTTATGCCCCCCGCACGCGCAGCCAAGCCTTGACCACTTTGCGCCGCTTCTGCCGCTGGGCAATGGGGGAGGGGCTGCTGTTACGCAATCCGGCTAACCGCATTCAGCAACCGACCGTGGTGGCCGTCGCTCCGCGTGAACTGACAAATGATCAACGGTATGTCTTGAAGCAGCGCATCGAAATTGAAAACTCCCCCCGGCTGGAGGCCATTTTTGCACTTGGCTATTGGGCGGGATTGCGCATTAGCGATGTGGCCGGACTACGCCTCGCTGACTGCGATATCAACCAACGAGCCGGCGTTATCACCATTCGAGACGGCAAGGGTAAGAAGTCGCGCACATTGGATTTGCACAACCGGGCCCGACGCGCGTTGTACGACTATCTCCATACAAACCCGAACAACCAAGGTGCTCGAGATCCGGAAAGCTTATTTGTCTTCACCAGCCAACGCGCAGCCTGGTTGAGACAGCAGGGTCTTCCGGACAACCTCTCATCCCGCGGCATCGATCACCTGTGGCGGAAGGCAAAACATAGGGCGACTCAGAGCGAATGGCCCTTGATTCAAGACATTACCTTCCATGATCTACGCCACGATTTTGCCCATCGGGCGCGTGCTGCCGGGTGGAACCTGGAGGAAATCGCCGTTTACTTGGGTCACCAGACCCGGGACGGCATGCCGGCCATCGCTACGACCGCTCGCTACACTTTGCCTGGCCGGCAGCAGCTCAAACAAAAGCTAAGCTTGCTATCAGGATGATCTCATGCCCGATTCTCGCCCTCGTCTGTTGACTGATGAACAACGCCTATGGCTTACCTCTATTCTCCCTGACCTGACCGACTTCGAGATCCACCATCATTACACCCTCTCAATGGACGATATCCGGTTCATCCAGCAGCATCGTGGACCGGCCAATCGCCTGGGCATCGCGATTCAGTTGTGTGGGTTGCGTTACCCCGGTCGACGGCTTCTGGATTTGCTGCCTATTCCCGAAAACGTCCTGACCTATATCGCCGTCCAGTTGGGAATTGATCCGGCACGGTTTCATGAGTACGGCAGACGCCCGCCAACCATTTACGAGCATCTGGAGGATATTCGGCAGACCTACGGCTATCGAGATTGCGCCGCCCAAGATTTGTTACCTTTGGCCCGCTATCTTCTGACGCTGGCGATGGAAAGCGAGGAGTCATTACCATTGGTGCAGGCCGCGCTGCATTACATGCGTGGCCTGCGTCTCATCCCGCCGGGGATAACCAGCACCGAGAGTCTCGTCTGGCGAGTGCAGCGCACGGCTCGCCGCCATGTTTACGGTCGTTTGACTCGCCCTCTATCGGCATCACAAAACCTTTCACTGGACCAGCTGCTACAGACGGACAGTGATCGGGTTGCAACCAGTCCCTTCGGATGGCTGCGGCTACCGGTGGGCAAGCCTTCTCCTGACAGCATCTATCACCTGCTGGACCGGCTGGCTTATATCCACGAACTCAACCTGCCCTCGCCACCAGACTCCTTGCACCCCAATCGAGTGCGCCAGCTGGCCGAACAAGCCCGGCATTACAAAGCGCAGCAGGTGACCCAGTTTCCGGCCGTCAAGAGACGGGCTTTCCTAGTCGCGTATCTTTACCAGCTGACAGGCGAGTTAACTGACCAGTTGCTGGATATGTTTGACCGGTCGTTTGCCGATTTGATGCGGCGTGGGAGAAATGCCCAGAAACATCACCTGTACCGCAACGTGGCCAAACTCAATCGAGCGCTTAACAGCCTGACCCTGGTGGCTGAAGCATTCCTACAAGCACGTCAAAACGGCGAGGACCCGGTGGCCGCTATTTTGGATGTGATCGATGAACCCGCTTTAGAGTCAACCGTAGCTGTCGCGCGAGCCCATATGCGGCCACCCAGCATGGATTACCGCGACCTGTTGCAAAATCGTTACCGGTACCGCCGTCGCAAGGCATTGATGACCTTGTACCGTTCCCTGTCTTTTGTCCCCGTTGGTGACAACCATCCGGCTTTAGATGCCCTGGAGCACGTTCTCTTTCTGCAGGAAAGCTTCAATGAACGTGTGACCGCTGTTACCCAGACCGTTGCTCAGCAGGAGCTTGAGGCGCCTTTAGCACATCTCAAGCACACTCGTTGGAAGCGACATGCCGTCAGCCGTGATGGCCGTATCAACCCCAATTATTACGAGATGGGGGCCTGGCATCAACTGCGTGCGGCTCTACGCGCCGGCGACATTGCCGTTACTGGCAGTCAGCGCTACCAGGGTTTTGAGGAATATCTGCTGTCACCGCCAGCCTGGGAAACGCTGAAGGAGAAGGGCGAGACAAGACTGGCCGTGACGGATGATCCGGATACCTACCTCAACGAACGGCAGCGGACGATTGAAACATTGGTGAATCAGTTACCTGACCTGCTGGCAGAGGCCGGGCTTCTGTCAGCTGATGACGACGGCTTGCATCTCTCGCCTGCCGAAAAGAGCACGCCTGACGAGGTAGATGAGTGGGGGCGACGGTTTGATCAGATGATGCCGGAGACACAACTGGCGGATGTGGTTATAGAAGTAGACCGGTGGACTCATTGCCTGGATGAGTTTAGTAGTCTGGTCTCCAACCAACCGGCACAGGGTATCCTCCGGCAGCGACTGATTGCCGCTATCCTGGCGACCGGCATGAATCTGGACCTGACCCAAATGGCGCAGGCCACCGAGTTTTCTGTCGACCAATTGACTCAAGTGGCCGACGGATTCATTCGCGAGGATACCGTGCGGGCGGCTTTGACTACCCTGGACAACTTTGTCCTACATCATCCCTATTCGCGTCACTGGGGGCAGGGCACCTCTTCTTCTTCAGACGGCATGCGCCTGGTCGTCCCTGTCTCCTCACCGAATGCACTCTACAATGCGCGTTACTTTCATTTTGAACGGGGAGTGACCATTGTCACTCATGCCGCCGATATCTGGATGCCGTTCGACCCCGTGATTCCCGGCGATGCCAATGAAGCATTGCATGTGATCGATGCCCTCTGTCATCATGAAACGGACTTCGACATTCAGGAGCATTACACCGACACCGGCGGGTACACTTACCACGTTTTTGCGTTGTGTCACCTGTTGGGGTTTCGCTTTTCGCCACGCATTCGCAATGTCACCGATCAATATTTGTTTACTGTGGAGCCGGTGACACCACCGGATGCGATCGCTCATTTATTGAAAGAGCCGGTTGATTGCGAGTTAATCCGGCGGAACTGGGATACCTTATGCCGCCTGGCAGCTTCGATACGGCATGGCAAGGTCTCGGCCTCGCTCATCATGCGTAAGCTGGCCGCTTATCCGCGACAGAATGAACTGGCCCAGGCTCTCAATGAGATTGGTAAGCTGGAACGAACCGTCTTCGTCCTCCAATACTGGCAAGATGAGACAATGCAGCAGCGGATTCGACGTGGCTTGAACAAAGGCGAGACCGTCTTTCGACTGGCTCGAGCCCTGGCTATTGGTCAGCAAGGGGAGCTACGAGAGCGAGACCTGTATAACCAGATGAACCGGGCCAGTTGTTTGATGCTCATGGTGGCTATGATTGGCGCCTGGAATACGGTGTATCTGGACAGGGCCGTCCATTTTCTGAGAGAAAAAGGGGATCCGCCGCCCGATGAATACCTGGCACATATCTCACCATTGCGCTGGAAGCACATCAATTTCCTGGGGAGGTACGAGTTTGACTTGAATCAGGCGTATTCTCTTGACAATCTACGACCTCTCCGACAGCCGGCTTGGATTAGCCAGAAGGGCACGCAGTAAAGACCACTGCCCGCGAGGATTTTCTTAGCGTATCTCCTGGTCAAAAATTTACCGGAGTACCCTAATGGCAACCTTTCAGGCCCAGGTCAATCAGTCTTCCGATGACGTTACCGGCCAAAACGCCGGTAATGTTAGCTCGTCCTTGCTCTACCAGGACGGGACTGTGCCGCAATATGCAGGCTATCGCTTCCAGAACGTCACCATTCCTCCCGGAAGTACCATCACCGCCGCCACGCTTGACGTGTACGTCCAGAACACCAGCTATGATTCGCCCAACCTGGAACTCTACTGTCAGGCGGCTGATAACCCCGACACATTCACCGATGGCGAGGACTGGTTTACCGCGACCCGATCCTGGACCACCGGCAAGGGGACATGGAACGCGACCGACACCGGCACTGGCTGGAAGACGACGGCCGACTTCGCCGCCGCCTTGCAAGAAGTGATCGACCGGCCGGGTTGGACTTCCGGCAATGCCGTCGTCGTCGGCACCAAAAGTCTGACCGGCTGCCTCATGCGTATCAGGAGCTACGATAACACCACCAACGGTCTTGGCGTAGACGCGGCCTATCTCAACGTCACCTACACACCCCCGGCTTCAGCGAAACCAGCCATTTACTATGCAATGATGGCCGCAGCCTAAAATTAAGGAGACACCTACAATGGCAGATATCGGCAATGTAATCACCGAATACCGCAAGCGCAGCACGAAGCTGCTGGACGCATTAAACGATGTCCATGACGCACTGGCCGTCCTCGAAGGCCTGGGCGCGGATGACACGGCACGAATGGCGGCAGTCGCCTCATTCTACACCCAATTCCCGGACTATGACCTGACGCAAACATCCCTTTTCGACAGCGCGGCCCGGTGGCGCGACCTGCGGACCTGGCTGCAAACCGCGACCAACTACGTACCGCTGAACAAAACGCGCATCTAATCTCGGATGTGAACCATGACCACCTGGCTCAAACAGTCCACCGCCGCCGACGTTGAGATCGGGCCGTTCGTCGACGACACCGACTTCAAGACGGTCGAGACCGGACTGACGATCAGCCAGGCCGACGTGCAGCTGATCAAAAACGGCGGGTCGGCGGCGCAGAAGAATGACGCGACCAGCGCGACCCATCTGGCCGGTGGTCATTACAAGGTTCCCCTCAATGCGACCGATACCGGCACGCTCGGCCGCCTGCGGGTCCATGTCAACGAAAGCGGGGCGCTGCCGGCCTGGCGAGACTTCATGGTTGTACCGTCTGCCGTCTACGATTCGCTTGTCGGCGGCACGGACTACCTGGAAGTCGACGCGGTCGCAGTCTCCGGCGATACGACCGCGGCCAACAACCTGGAAGCGGCCGCCGACGGCACGGGCTACAACCTGGGCAACGGCCAAATCGTCGCCTTTCAGGTCTCCGGCGCGGTCGGCAGTATTTCAGGCGGCGGCATCAGCTCATCGTCCTTTGCCGCCGGCGCGATCACCGCCGCGGCCATCGCCACAGGCGCCATCGACGCCGATGCGATCGCCGCCGACGCCGTCACCGAGATTCAATCCGGTCTGGCGACAGGCGCGGCCGTCGCCGCCCTGAACGATCTCGACGCGACCGAGACGGCCGCCGCCGTCTGGAACGCGGCCAGATCAGGATACACCGCCGCCGGGTCCTTCGGCCAGGGGATCGCCTCCGTCCAGGGCAACGTCACCGGCTCGGTCCTGAGCGTCACCAACGGCGTGACCGTCGCGTCGATCGGCAACGGGGCCATTACCGCCGCGGCCATCGCCACCAACGCCATCGACGCCGACGCGCTGGCGACCGATGCCGTGACCGAGCTGGTCAACGCCTTCTGGACCAACGCGAGCCGGACGCTCACGGCGGCGACCAATATTACTTCAACCGGTTCGCCCATTGTTCTGCATACCGACAATCGCGTCCTGCTGGCCGGAACGACCCACACGAGCGCCGTCATCCCGACGGTCAATGCCCTGGCCGCGGCGGCCTACAGCGCCATCGCCGCCGAAATCCTCGCCACCGCCGTGCCGGGGTCGTTCCTGAGCGGCACGGTCGGGCACCGGATCGGCACCAACCTGGACGCGACGATTTCCGGCATCCATACGGCCATCGGCAGCCTGCCGGACGCGCCGGACATTCGCGCCGAAATAGACGGCGGCATCGAAGCCTACCGCTTACACGAACTGCTGCACAGCGAGCTGGGGTCCGCGCCGGCCGCCGCCAGCCTCTTCGGCGAGCTGACCGAAGACGACGGCGGGACCCGTCGCTTTACCGCCAACGCCCTGGAGATGGGGCCGTCGGGCGAAGGGGCTTCACCGGCGACCATCGCCGCCGAGGTGTGGAACAGCGCCCTGGCGAGCTACCAGCTGGCCGGTTCGACCGGCGAGGCGCTGGGGACGGCGGCGGCCGGCGGCGGGAGTGGGAGCGACCCGTGGTCGGTCAGCCTGCCCGGCAGCTACACGGGCGCGCAGGCGGGCAAGATGCTCGGCGACATCCTGACCGCGACGGTCGCCCTGCCCTCGGCGGCGACGGTGCGGAGCGAGCTGGAGACGGTTGGGAGCAAGCTGGACCTGGCCTACGCGGCGGTGACGAGCGGGGCCTTATTCGGGAATGTCGGGGCTATCAAAGCCAAAACGGACGCGCTGCCGGCCGCTCCGGCATCGACCGGCGACATCCCCACGGCGGCTGCGATCCGGGCCGAGCTGGACGCCGCCTCCACCCGGCTGGCCGGCATCCACCAGAACAGCATCGATGTGGTCGAGACGCTGGCCGGCGGCGGCTACTTCCACGGGCTCATCGACGGCATTCGCGCCCGGACCGACCTGCTGCCGTCCAGCCCCGCCGCGACCGGCGACATCCCCTCCCCCGCCGCCGTCGCCGCCGCGGTCCTGGGCAGCCCGGTGCCCGCCGCTTACGGGGCCGGCACGCTGGGCCACGTCGTCGGCAGCCGGCTGGACGCGGTCGTCTCGGCCGGCCACGCGGTGCTGGATAGTGTGAAGGCGAAGACCGATCTGATTCCCGCTGTCCCGCTGACGGCCGGGGATGTGGCGACGCTGCTGTCCGGCCTGAAGCTCGACCAGCTGCTCGCGTCCCCGGCGACGACACCGGTCGCCGGCAGTTTCCTCGGCCAGATGCTGGAAGCGCCCGCCGGCAGCTACCGCTTCAAGGCCGCCGCGCTGGCCCAGGCCCCCGCCGCCCAGCTGTCGGTCGACGCCGGGGAGATCGCCGCCGGAGTCTGGGACGCCGCCCTCGTCGCCCACGCCGGCGCCGGCACTTTCGGGGCCAGGGTCAACAGCCTGACCAGCCTCTCCGCCGCCCAGCTGCAGGACGCCGTCTGGCTGGCCGGTCCCGACAGCCACGGGAGCCAGCCCGGTACCTTCGGCTGGATGCTCGACGCGCGTATCTCCGGCCTGCTGCCCAACTCGGCCGGGACGGGGGCGGTGACGTTTGTCTACGCGGTCACCAACGGCATCAACCAGCAGCCCATCCCCGAAGTCGTCGTCACCGTCTCGACCGACGCCCAGGGCCAGGCGGTCGTCGCCCGGGCGCGAACGGCCCTTGACGGCACCTGCACCTTCTATCTCAACCCCGGCACCCACTACTTCTGGCGGGCCAAATCCGGCTGGGCCTTCGTCAACCCCGATGTCGAGACGGTCACGGAGGCGGGCTGATGAGGGCGAGACAGGTGGTGAATCGCTCATATCTATCGTCCCTATATATAAGGAAGACACGAGGTGAGGCATGGTGATTGAGACAACCCGGCAGATAGCGCCCCGGCCTTCCGCCCCACTCCGCGAGGCAACCCGATGACCCAGTACGGCGGCGGCAGCGGCGTGCCGGTCACCGGTTTCACGTATGATCTGGCCGGGGACGACCCGCTCATCACTACACGAAGCAATGTGCGATTGCAGATCGGCGACAGCGTCCGGGACGACGGCCCCCGCCCCGGCGGCGGCAACTACGACGATGTGGAGATCGACCACTTCCTGGCCCAGGAAGGCGGCCACCTGCAGCGGGCCGTGGCCCTGGCCCTGGAGACCCTCGCCGCCGAGTGGGCGCGCGAGGCGTCCCGGCAGCAGCTGGGGCCGTCGTCGTCGGAGGCCAACCAGGCCCGGGCCTTCGCCGAGCGGGCCGCGGCGCTGCGCAAGGCCTACGGCTTCACCAACGCCTCCTTCCAACCGGGCGCCGGACCGGCCTCGAGCGGCTACATCTCCTGGAAGGCGTTCTACGCCGACGGCGGGTTATGACGTTCCTCAAGGTCGACCACCGGCTCTTTCCCTGCACCTGCGCCCTGGTGCGCCTGGCCGACACGGTCGACGCCGCCGAAGAAGTGGTGGCCGAGGGCATCGCCTGCTCGCCGCCCTTCCCCGTCGGCCGCGAATACCAGGAACGCAGCTTCCACCACACACCCGACATCGGCATGGGCGACGCCGGCCGGCGGTTCGTCCTCTATCTCAGGCCCGGTCCCGTCGCCCCCACCCCGGCCCTGCGGGTGCGCGTCGACGGCGTGTCCTACGGCATCCGGGCCATCAACGACTGGCGCCACGGCCACGACCCGGCCGGCGCCGCCGTTGTGCAGTTTCACGAAATCCTGTTGGAGTTACCATGAGCATCAAGAGCCGTCTGACCCACGTCACCTATCCCGACCATCTGTCCCTGGTCGACGTCGACTTTGAACGCGGCGACCGCGTCACCGTCACCTGTGACGGCAACGACGTCTCCGCCATCTGCGTCGAGGCCTCGGCCGGCGAAGGCTGGGTCGACGTCTACGTGACCCACAACCACCGGATTCTCCTCAACCGCGACGGCGAGCCGACCCTCTTCCGGCTGCACGGCGAGGTCGTCATCGTCCACGAGAAGCGGCGGGAGCGACTGGCGCTGTGAACAGCGACGATTTCAACCGGCAGCTGCTGGCCGCCTACTGGGCCGTCTTCCGCTTCCACCAGCGCGGCCTGCGGCTCATGAGCGAGACGCCGCCGCTGAGCCTGGTGTCGGTCATGGCCCGGCTGACGATGATGACCGTCGAGTTCGCCGCCGGCATCGCCCCCTACTACACCGGCACGCTGGCCTCCTCCCACCGCGGCGAGGTCGAGACCGGGCCGGGGACCATCACCGGCGTCATCTTCCTCGACCCCTCGATCACCAACCCCGTCCTGGGCGGCAAGCCGGTCGAGTACGGCCCCGAGGTCCACGTCTCGCAGCCGTGGCTGCTGGAATGGACGATGGACTGGCTCATCCATGACGTGCTGCCGGAGACGGGTGACGAGATCCTCGACGCCGTCCTGGAGTACCTGGTGTCGGCCTACGGAGAGTAATCCATGTCCAAAGAGACCATCCGCCGGGCGCCGGCGATTTCGCAGCTGCCCGCCTCGGCCCACCGGGCGACCTTTCCCCCACCCTACACGCCGGGGACGTTTGTCAACCTCATCATCCTTGCGCTCTGCACCGGGCCGCCGGACCCCGACGCGCCCGGCATCGTCGCTACGCTTTTCGCCGCCCGCCTCGCCGGCCGGGGGGACGTCTGATGTACACCATCGACCGGCGCCTGCCCGCGTTCACCGTCCAGGACTGCCTGGAGCGGCTGGCGGCCGTGCTGGCGACGCTGGTCGGCAATGGCGAGGACGACCTGAGGGCCGTCTACGACTACCGCACCAGCCCGCAGAAGGGGGTGTCGGCGGCGGTGACGGCCATCGACGACATGCCCTTCACGACGACCTGGAGCGAGGTCCATTACGACTACATGATTGACCTGGTCATCCCCCACGACGGCACGGCCGCGGGGCTGCGGGCGGCCGAGCACCGGCTGAACGCCATCACCGACCGGCTGTGGCGGGTGCTGGTGGCGGCCGAGGACGAGGCCTGGAGTGACCTCTTGCCGGCGCGCAACAACCTCAAGCCGGGGGCGCCACCGGAAAACCCGCATGTGCGGCGGAGTTTGTTGTTTGTGCGGGTGCGGCCGAATTAGGGGGTTATGGTGCGGCCTTGAATCACAGGTCACCACAGCCTGTTACCGCACAGCGGCATGGGGAGTCCGATCTGACTGTCAGGGTGACTATGCTATAATAGGGCTATGTCACATGGCGTCAGCGTAACCATCCCCGAACATCTTTACCGCAAGGCAAAGGAAATGGCCCGCGCGCGCAGACGCTCTCTGGACGACATCATCGTTGAAGCATTGGAGCAGGGCTTGCTTCCACCACCGGGACTTTTCGCCGGCGACCTCGACGAAGAAGAGTCGGCGGTTCGTCGCGAAATGGCGGCCTTCGTCGCCCAATTTCCCAGCCTGCAGGCGCAATATGGCGGACAGCACGTCGCCATCCTTGACGGCCGGGTGGTCGACCATGATCCGGATGGCGAAGCGCTCTATCGTCGTATTGCCTCACGCTATCCGGACCGGTTTGTGTGGCTCTCGCCTGTGGACAACGAACCTCTGCCAACCTTCCATACCCGCTCGCCGCG
>Ga0114939_10003623_pt1 | contig 10701 bp, 11 predicted proteins | sample AshMeaCrysSpring_FD_87196 | JGI IMG/M metagenome (GOLD analysis project Ga0114939, IMG submission 87196) | Groundwater microbial communities from Big Spring, Nevada to study Microbial Dark Matter (Phase II) - Ash Meadows Crystal Spring | ecosystem: Environmental > Aquatic > Deep subsurface >... | reverse complement strand
GATCGCCACCCCGCGCCCGCTCACCGCGTCAGGCCCCCTCAGGACGGGCGACGACCTCGGCGGTGCAGGGGGCGGCGGCCACCTTGGTCACCGAGCCGTCGCCGTCGACGACGACCACACGCAGGTCGACGGCCACCACGCCGTCCTCGACCGAGGTGACCTCGCCCTCGCAGCGGACGGTCTCGCCGGCGAACACGAGGTTCTTGAAGCGGAAGGCCAGGGTGCGGATGAACGCCTCCGGGCCCAGCCAGTCCTGCAGCGCCTCGGCCAGCAGCGCTCCGAAGACCTGCCCGTCGACAACGGGCGCGGGCACCTGCTTGGCGGCGAGGTACTCGGCGTCGTAGTGCAGTTTGTGCCAGTCCCAGGTCGCGCCGGCGTACGCGATCATGTCGGGCAGCGCGATCGTGCGGACGAGCGGCGGCACCGGGTCGCCGGCCGAAGGCAGGGCGAGGGCGCTCATGACGCGGCCTTCTTGAGCTCGACGAAGACCAGCGTCTCGAGGTTCTCAGCGAGCAGGTCGCCGTGCTGGTTGGCGTACGACGCCTCGCTCACGACCGACAGCATCGCCTGCCCCGAGCCGGTGGTGCGCTCGACCATGTCGGCGATCCGCCACGTCGCGGTGACGACGTCGGTCGGACGCACGTGGCGGTGGAAGGTGTACGCGTTGCCGCCGCGCACCAGGCGGGTGCCGGGGACCTCCAGGTGCCACGAGTGGCCGAGGTAGCCCTCGGCGTCGGCCGGGCGGCCGGCGACGTACTGGTTGGTCTCGCAGATCAGCGTTGGCGGGGCCACGACGTCGTCGAGGCCGGCCTCGGCCGCGGCCGCGTCGTCGGTGTAGAGCGGGTTGGCGTCGCCCACGGCGAGGGCGAAGTAGCGGATCGCGGCGCGGCCCAGGGGCTCGGGCGCGGTGTAGGCGGCGGTCTCGCCGATCCGCCGGCGCAGGGATTCGTTGAGGAGGGTCACGACGGGATCCAGGCGGTCGGCACGACCTCGAGCAGGAACTCGTCGCGCAGCAGGCCGCCGCAGACGATGCCGGTCGAGGCAGGGTAGGGGCTGCGCAGCTTGGCCTTGCGCACGTCGGCCACCGCGCGGTAGTCGGGCAGGCCGGCGGGCGTGACGTACTCGACGGTGGTGAGCAGGTGCTCGAAACCGGCGCCGACGGCGGCCAGCGTCTCGCCGATCGCGTCGTACGTCGCCTCGGCCTGGCCGCGCAGGTCGCCCACATGGGTCGCCTGCTGGGACACCATGTCGAGGGCGGCGAAGCCGGACATGTAGAGGGTGTCGCCGGCCCGGACGCCGGGGGTGTAGGTCAGCGAGTCGTACCGCGACCAGCCCGGGTTGACCGGCTCCGGGGTGTGCACCGAGGCCACCACGTCGAGGGCGAGCAGGACGCCCGGGGCGTGCAGCTCGCTCATCAGGATGCCCGCCGCGCCCGGGTAGACCGGGCCGAGCAGGTCGCGGCGCGGGCGGCCGGTCTTGGGGTAGCGCTCGCGGGTGGCGGGCGTGGAGTAGTCGATGGTCTGCACGAGGTGCGACAGGTCGAGCCCGGCCCGCTGCAGCAGCTCGCCCGCGCGCTCCAGGCAGTAGAAGTACTGGCCGATCACGTCGCCCTCGGCGACGACCTCGCCGTCTGGGCCGATCGGCAGCAGCGTCGGCAGGTAGACCGCGCCGTCGTGCCCCTGGCGCACGGTCTCGCGCCGCCACGAGCCGTCGGAGCCGAGCACGAGCGCCTGCCCGCCGCCGCGCGTGGCGTGCACCTCGACCTCGATCAGCGCCTTGCCCCGCACCAGCCGGTCGACCACGACGGTCTGCACGGCCGGGCCGTGCGGGAACAGCCGCTCGCGCACCTCGCGCGCCTCGGCGTAGGCCGGCAGCCCGGCGATCGTGACGTTCTCGACCACGCGGGTGACATCGGCCATGGCCAGCCCGGCCGCCGCGAGGATCGCCTCCTGCTTGGCGTAGGCCGTCTCGGCCTGCTCGCCCATGCCGCCCCGGACGTCGGGCTTGCCCTTGGCCGGGTCGAACGCCGACCCCGAGTGGCCGCTGTTCAGCGCGTCGTCGGGCCCGACCTGAAGGCCGAGGGAGAACGTGTAGCCGCGGTAGTCGTACCAGGGGAATGACTCGGGCTCGATGGCCACGGGCGGGATCGGTGGCATGCGGTTCTCCGGGTGCGTCAGGCCGCCGCGACGCGCGCGGCGAGGTCGAGGATCGGGGCGAGCGAGGGCAGGTCGGCGAGCGAGCGGACGGCGGCGGCCAGCTCACGCGCCGCCCCCGGGTCGCCCCCCGCGTTGGCGAGGAACTTGGCGTCGAGCTCGGCATCGCTGAGCGGCGCGTCGGGCCCCCCCGCGCTGCGCGCGACGGCCCCCTCAAGCACCCGGCCGTCGGCAAGCCGGACCACGACGTGGCCGGGGGCATCGGCCGCCACCCCGCCGGGATCGACCACGTTGGTGCGCACCCGGGCGGCCAGCGCCGCGACCTCAGGCCGGCCGATCGAGGCCGGCTCGTACGTCGCGACCCCGACCGATCCGTCGAGGACCAGGGCGGCGCACGACCAGGGCAGGGAGAACTTCGCGTCGTAGGCGGAGCGCGGGTGGACCTTGTCGGCCGCCGGCTCGCAGACGATCGTCGCGCTGTCGGGGTGCACCTCGCAGCTGATCGACTCGATGTCGCCGGCCCCGATTGGGCCGGCGCCGCCGAGGGCGGCGGACAGCGCATCGAGCGTGACATGCATCAGCTGGCACGCCGGGTACGGCTTGACCGTGATCCGCTCGACCTCCCAGCGCTCGCCCAGCCCGGCCAGGACCGAGGCGGGGTCGGCGGGCTTGGCCGACAGGGCCGCCCAGATGCCGTACCGGCCCTCGAGCACGCTCGCCGGGCCGGAGCCGCCGGCCGCGGCGATGCGCGCGGCGAGCACGCCCGACAAGGAGGCCGTGCCGGGGTGCAGCTGCTTCGTCGACGATCCGGTGTCGAGGAACTCCAACAGCCCGCCGGACGCCGAGCCGGCGATGCCGAGGGCGTCGACCAGGGTGTCCGGCGCCAGGCCGAGCAGGCGGCCGGCGGCGGTCGCCGCCGAGAGCGTGCCGGCCACATGGGTCGCGTGCAGGCCGCGGGCGTGGAACCCGTGCGGGCTGGCCGCCGCGACGCGGCACACCACCTCGTACGCCGCGAGCGCCGCGGCTAGCACGTCGGCGCCGGTGGCGCCCTGCTGCTCCCCCACGGCGAACGCGGCGGGCAGCACGACTGAGGTCGCGTGGACCAGGCCGCCGGCGTGGGTGTCGTCGAAGTCGAGGCCATGCACAAGGGCTCCGTCGGCCAGGGCCGCGGCGGGCGCCGAGACCCGCCGACGGCTGCCCAGGACGGTCGCCTCCGGCGGGCCGCCGAGGCCCAGCGCGACGGTGACCGCCGGGGCCGCCGCGCCCGAGCGGGCCGATGCCAGCGCGCAGCCGACCCCGTCGAGCAGGTGCCGCACGGCCGCCCGCCGAGCCGCCGCTGAGGCCCGCTCGGGCGAGGGCCCCAGCGTCCACGCGGCGAGTTCGGCGGCGACGGTCATACCTCGCCGCCCTCGGCTCCCTCTCCCGCGGCCATCTCGGCGCCGTGCGGAGCGACGTCCCCCGGGTGCGCCCCCGCCGGGAGGTACTCGGCGGGGATGTGCGGCACCGTGTCGGGGTCGCCGAACGCGCCAGCCGCGACAAGCGCGCGGATCCGCTCGTCGCCGTAGCGCAGCTCATCGCGCAGCACCTCGGCGAAGTTCTCGTTGCGCTGCGGCGCCCGCCGGTGGTCGGTGCGCGGCGGGCCCACGCTCACCGAGGTCCGCGGGTGCCGCACGGTTCCGTACACCGGGTGGTCGGTCTCGACGATCAGCCCGCGCGCGACCGTGTGCTCCTCGTCGAGCGCCTCGCGGCCGGTGTTGATCGGCCCGCACGGGATGCCGGCGGGGTAGAGGTCGGCGAGCCAGTCCTCCGACGTGCGGGAGTGGAAGATCTCCTCCAGCTGGGCGAGCAGGGCCACCTTGTTGCGCTCGCGCGCGGCGAAGGTGCCGTACTCCTCGCTGTCGGCCCACTCCGGGTGCCCCAGCACGGGGGCCAGCCGCTGCCAGAACTTCTCCTTCGCGCAGCCCACGACGATCCACGAGTCCGCGGTCTGGAACACCTGGAACGGCACCAGCGACGGGTGCGCGGAGTGGCGGGTGCGGTGCGGGGTGAAGTCGGTGTTGAGCGCCCAGATCCCGGGGTAGGTGAGCATCGAGATCGCGGTGTCGTACAGCGACACGTCGCAGTCCATGCCGACCCCGTCGCGGCGGGCGGCGTGGATGCCGGCCAGCAGCGAGATCGCCGCGACCATGCCGCCGGAGTAGTCGACCATCGACAGGCCGGACTTGGTGGGCGGGCCGTCCGGCTCGCCGGTGACGTCCATCCAGCCGCCGAGGCCCTGCAGGATGTAGTCGTAGCCGGGCTCCTTGCGCCGCGGCCCGGTCATCCCGAAGCCCGACAGCGAGCAGCACACGATGGCCGGGTTCAGGTGCTTGAGGTCGTCGTAGGTGATCTTGATCTTCTCGGGGACGTCGCCGCGCAGGTTGCTGTAGACCGCATCAGCCTCCCGCACGAGGTCCTCGAAGACCGCGCGGCCCTCGGCGGTGGTGAGGTCGAGCGACAGCGAGCGCTTGTTGCGGTTGAAGACCTCGAAGAACAGCGAGTCCTCGCCCTGGGCGTACGGGGGCACGTAGCGGCCCACGTCGCCGCGCGCCGACGGCTCCTCGATCTTGATCACCTCGGCGCCGAGGTCGGCGAGGTGCACGCTCCCCCAGGGCCCCGCGCCGTACTGCTCCACGGCGATGATCCGGATGTCCTGCAACGGCAGACGCTGGCTCATGCGGGGCTCCCGTCCGTGAGGTCGCCGATCAGCCCGACCACCGCGGCCTGCGCGGCCCGGGTCTCGTCCGGCGTGAGGCCGTGGGTCGGCGGGGTGAGCTTGATGCTGTCGACGACGCCGTCGTAGGCGGCCAGCCGCACGCGGACCTCGTCCGGCGTCCCGGACAGGGTGAGGGCGTCGACCATGGCGTCGGGCACCAGGTCGCCGAGCTGCTGGGCGACCGCGCCGGACTTCAGCGCGGCCCCGCAGGCGGCGGCCTCGGCGCCGAAGCCGTGGAACTCAAAGAAGTCGGCGTACGTCCGCACGCTGGCGTAGAAGCCGACGATGCCGGCCGCCCGGCGCCGCGCCGCGGCCCCGTCGGCGTCGACCGAGCAGCACGCCGAGACCACGAGGTCGACCTGGTCGCGGCCCTTGCCGGAGCGCTCCAGCCCCTCGGCGATCGCCGGCAGCACCTGGCGCTGCACGTACGACGGGCTGCACAGCTCGTGGCTGATCCAGCCGTCGCCGACCTCGGCCGCGGTGCGCGTCATCACCGGGCCCATGCCCGCGAGGTAGATCGGGATCTCGGTGCGGGTCTGGGCGTACGGCCGCTGGTAGCCGCGGATGCGCATGTGCTCGTACTCGCCGCCGATGTCGATCGGCTCGCCGTCGCGGGCGTGGGCGATGAAGTGCCGGATGATGGCGACGGTCTCGCGGAGGTGGCCGACCGGCTTGCCCCAGCGGGCGTTGTGCCAGTCCTCGTTGAGCCGCTGGACGCCGGTGCCAAGCCCCAGCGTGAACCGGCCGCCGGACATCTCATCGAGGTCCATCGCCTCCAGGGCGGTCACCATCGGGCTGCGGGTGAAGGCCAGCGCGATGGCGGTGCCGATCCCGATCGTCCGGGTCTCGGTGGCCATCGCCGCCGCGGTGATGGTGGCCGAGCGGTGCATCTCCGGCGCCCAGACCACCTCGGCGCCGGCCTGCTCCGCCGAGCGCGCCGCCGCGGCGAGCTCGGCAAGCGTCTCCCCCCACGGCCCGTACGTGATGCGCAACCCCGCCACCGCTCCCCCTCTGGTTGGTCCTGCGTGCCTAGGTCGCGCTGCGGTCAGGCCGGGTCGGCCGGCGGCACGGCCATCGGGCCGTTCTTCGCCTCGGGGAAGTAGCCCGAGCCGATCCCCGACTCGCGCTTGGGCACCATGACCGAGCGGACCCACGAGACGATCTCGTCGCCGTCCTGGTTCAGGCCGCGGGTCTTCATGGTGATGATCCCCGCGTAGGGCCGCGAGCCGCTCTCGCGCTTGTCGAGGCAGATCGACTCGGCGTAGATGGTGTCTCCGATGTAGACCGGGTGGGTCAGTTTGATGTCGGTCCAGCCGAGGTTGGCGATGGCCGCCTGGCTCATGTCGATGACGGACAGGCCCAGGACGAGCGCCACGGTGAAGCCCGAGTTGACGATGACCTTGCCGCCGGTGATCGGGTTCGAGGAGGCGTAGTGGGTGTTGAAGTGGTTCTGGTTGGTGTTCATCGTCAGCAACGTGAACCAGGAGCTGTCGGTCTCGGTGATGGTCCGGCCGAACGGGTGCTGGTAGGTGTCCCCGACGACGAAGTCCTCGAAGAAGTTGCCGACGTCCGGCGTGTGGATGGCCATGGCTCGCGTCCTCCGCGGGGGGTTGGGGGTCGGTTGACTCTAAAGGTCGGACGTTTCGGGGTCAAGGCTGCGGGCCGCGTCCCGACCCGGGGTGCGCACGTCCGGGCGCGGGCCGCGGCGCTCGTCCATCTGGTCGTAGGCCGCCCGCAGGTGGTCGAGGTGCGCGTGCGCGGCGGCGGCGGCCGCCTCGACATCGCCGGCCTCCACGAAACCGAGGATCTCGCCATGCTCGGCGAAGACCCGGTCCCACGTCTGGGGCGGGGCGTCGGAGCGCACCAGCCGGGCCTCGAGGACGTCGAAGACCGGCCGGCCGAGTGCGGCCAGCAGCGGGTTGCCGCTGGCCTCGAGCAGCACCTGGTGGAAGCAGCGGTTGCCCTCGTGGAAGGCGGCCGGCCCGACGGCCCGCGGGTCGACGAGGGTGGCGCGCAGGGCCGCCAGGTGCTCGGCGGATCGCCGCTGGGCCGCGAGGCGGGCGGCCGGCACCTCGAGCACGTCGCGCAGCTCGAGCAGCGCCTGTGCCGACACGTCGGCGCTGCTCGCGAGCAGGCCGAAGGATGCCGCGAGGTAGTCGCTGATCCGGGCGGTGTCGGGCGTCACCACGAACGACCCGCCGGCCACCCCCCGGCTGGTGGCGACGAGGTTCTGGCTGGAGAGCACCCGCAGGGCCTCGCGCACGGTCGAGCGAGACACCTTGTACTCCTTGGACAGCTCCGGCTCGACCGGCAGGCGCTGGCCGGGGGGGAACTCGCCGGACAGGATCCGCTTGCGTAGCGCGTCGGCCACGAAGGCGTACTGCGGCTGGCGGGTCCCAGGGGCGCTCATAGCCGGCTCACCGCCCGCGGACCTCGACCTCGACCCCGCCGGGGGTCCGCCCGACCAGGGCCCCGGCGGCCAGCCGCGGCCCCTCGAGCAACCCGGCCGCCGCGTCGAGGTCGGCGGCGGTGAACACCGGCAGCAGGCAGCCCGGGCGCAGCGGCAGCGAGGCCCGCGCCTCGGCCGGCTCGCCGTCGAACTCCAGCAGCTCGAACCTCGGAGGCGCCGCCTCGGCGGCGCTCAGCACCGACATGCGCATCGTCGACTCGCGGGGCAACCCCATGAAGCGGGCCACCGCTGGCTCGGTCAGCGGGAAGGTCGCACGCAACGACAGCCCGGCCACGTCGCGGAAGAAGGCCGTCGCCGCCTCCAGGTCGTCGACGACGCAGACCAGGCTGTGCAGCTCGGAGTGCCGACGCTCGGGGTCGGCGTCGAGCACGCTCGGCAACCGGAACTTCGCCGGGTCCAGGTCGACGTACACCAGGGCCACGTCGTCGGGCCCGTGCACCAGGGCCTGGATCAACCGCATCGGCCCGAATGCGTAGTCCGCGACCGGGCCGGCCGACTCGTACCCGGCCCCCTGCGCATCGGCGACGCTGGCGCGCACATCGCGGGAGTAGAGGTCCAGCGCCTCGGCGCGCGGGGCGTACGGCGAGTACGTGTCGGGGTCCAGCGGCGAGGCGATGATCCGCACCCGGCCGCCGGCCGCGCCCTCGACCCCCAGCACGACCTCGTCCACGCCGGCCGGCAGCCCGTAGCGGTCGGCCTCGGCGGAGCCGAGTACGCGGGTGGCCAGGGGGTCGAAGCCGTGCAGGGCGAAGAACGCGGCCGTGGCCCCGACGTCGGACGCCCCGATGACCACGTGGTCGAACACCCAGTCCTGCGCCATCGCCGGCCCCCTGACGTCAGACGTTTCGTGCTCGGGGCCATGACACCACATCCGGCCGGCTCGCCCCGCTGCGACCCCCGACCCGCCCGGGCGACGGCAACCGCACCGGTGCGCGCTGCGTCGAACAGACGCCGTGCCGGGTCGGCCGACGCGGGTTAGGTTGATGTCTCACGCCCCGCCCGCACCGCGAGGAAGGCCCCAGGTGACCGTCGACGGAGCAGCGACCGGGCTGCCGCCCCTCCCCTCCGCCGCGCCCTCCGATGGGCTCGAGGACCTCGGTTCGGCCTGTGCGCGGATCAGCCAGTCGATCCAGCAGGTCATCGAGGGCAAGCCGGAGGTCGTCCGGCTGGCGCTGGCGACCCTGCTGGGCGAGGGCCACCTCCTCATCGAGGACGTCCCGGGCGTGGGCAAGACGATGCTCGCCAAGGCGCTGGCCCGGTCGCTCGACTGCTCGGTCCGGCGCATCCAGTTCACCCCCGACCTGCTGCCCAGCGACGTGACCGGGGTCAGCGTCTACAATCAGGAGATCCGGGCGTTCGAGTTCAAGCCCGGAGCCGTCTTCGCCAACATCGTGCTGGGCGACGAGATCAACCGCGCCTCACCCAAGACGCAATCCGCCCTGCTGGAGGCCATGGAGGAGCGGCAGGTCACGGTCGACGGCACCACGTACGAGCTGGCCGCGCCGTTCATGGTGATCGCGACGCAGAACCCCGTGGACATGGAGGGCACGTATCCGCTGCCCGAGGCCCAGCGCGACCGCTTCATGGCGCGGGTGTCGATGGGCTACCCCGACCCCGACGACGAGCTCGCGATGCTCGACACCCACGGCGCCGCCTCGGCGATCGACGCCCTGCGGCCGGTGGCCGGCGCGAGCGACGTGACCCGGCTGGTCGAGTTCGTCCGCACCGTCCACGTGAGCGACGCCGTCCGCCGCTACGCCATCGCGGTGTCCACCGCCACCCGCACCTCGCCGGCGCTGCGCCTCGGCGCCTCGCCCCGCGCCACCCTGCACCTGGTGCGCGCCACCCGGGCGTGGGCGGCCCTCGACGGGCGCGACTACGTCATCCCCGACGACGTGCAGACGCTGGCCGTCCCGGTGCTGGCCCACCGGGTGCTGCTCACCGCGGAGGCCCACGTGGGCCGCAGCACCCCCGAGCAGGTCATCACCGACCTGGTCGCGCGGATCCCGGTTCCCGACGGCGTGCGGTGAGGCGGCCGTGCGCGAGGCGATCGCCAGCCTGACCACCCGCGGACGGGCCTTCGCCGCCGCGGGCCTGGCGGCCACCGCCTGCGCGCTCGTGCTCGGCCAGGACGACCTGCTACGCGTCGGCGTCCTGCTGCTCGCGCTGCCGCTGGTCGCCGCGTACTCCGTCGGCCGGACCCGGTACAAGCTGGCGAGCGGGCGCCGGATCGAGCCCGCCCGCGTCGAGTCCGGGCAGGCCGCCCGCGTCGTGCTGCGGCTGGAGAACGTCTCCCGGCTGCCGTCTGGCCTGCTCCTCCTCGAAGACGACGTGCCCCGCCCGCTGGGGCCGTCGGCCCGCTTCGCCCTCGACCGGGTGGAGGCGCGGGGGCACCGCGAGATCGCGTACCCGCTGCGGACCTCCCGTCGCGGCCGCTACTCCGTGGGCCCGCTGTCGCTGCGTCTGCACGATCCCTTTGGCCTCGTCGCCCTCAGCCGGTCGTTCAGCGCCGTCACCCCGGTCACGGTCACGCCGCGCGTCGAGCCGCTGCCTTCGGTCCCGCTCGGAGGCGAGTGGGCCGGCAGCGGCGAGTCGCGGGCGCGGTCGTTGGCCTCCGCGGGCGAGGACGACGTGGCGCCCCGCGAGTACCGCCTCGGAGACGATCTGCGCCGGGTGGACTGGCGGGCGACGGCGAAGCTCGGCGAGCTGATGGTGCGCCGCGAGGAGCAGCCGTGGGAGAGCCGCGCGCTGGTGCTGCTGGACAACAGGTCAGCGGCGCACGGCGCGCCCCTCACCGACCCCGCTGGCACCTTCGAGCGGACGGTGTCCGCGGCGGCCTCGGTCGGCGTCCACCTCGCCCGCGCCGGCTACACCGTCGACCTGATCACCGCCGCCGGCCAGTCCGTGGTGGCCGAGGGGTCGCCGATCGGCGATCAGAAAGGGGTCCTGCTCGACGCGCTCGCGGTGGTCGAGACCGCCTTGGTCGCCCGGCTGTCGGGGCTCGCGCCGGTGCTGCGCCACTTGACCGGCGACGGGCTGATCGTCGCCGTGCTCGGCCGCCTCGACGCCGAGGAGGCCGGGGAGTTGGCCCGGATGCGCCGCAGCGGAGGGGCCGCGGTCGCGGTCCTGGTGCAGCGAGGGCCGGTCCCCACCTCCACCGACGAGTCCGCGGCCGCCGTGCTCGCCAGGCAGGGGTGGCGGGTGCTGCGGCTTGGCCCCGGCGACACCCTGGCCGGGCAGTGGCCGCTGGTGTCGCGCCTTGCCGCGGGGGCGGGCGCCCGATGACCGCGATCCTCGACCAGGCCGCCCCGACGGCCGATGCG
>Ga0114939_10003622_pt1 | contig 10702 bp, 7 predicted proteins | sample AshMeaCrysSpring_FD_87196 | JGI IMG/M metagenome (GOLD analysis project Ga0114939, IMG submission 87196) | Groundwater microbial communities from Big Spring, Nevada to study Microbial Dark Matter (Phase II) - Ash Meadows Crystal Spring | ecosystem: Environmental > Aquatic > Deep subsurface >... | reverse complement strand
GATCTGGTTGAAACGATCGCGGCGAAAATCAAGCGTCCGTTGACTGTGGAGGCTACCTGCCTGGGCACGGATCTGATTGGCCGCCGCTACCATCCGCCGTTTGACTACTACCACCGCTCGCTGGCTGACAAAAAGGGCGAACTGCGAACGGGCCAGCCAGAAGCCTGGTACTTTCGCGTGGTGCCGGCCGAGTTCGTCACGACGGACAGTGGCACAGGGCTGGTTCACCAGGCACCGGCCTACGGTGAAGTGGACTACGAGGTCCTGGTTGAACAGCAAGCCCGCTTTGCAGAGGGCCAGGGACCTGTGTTGTTTCACGCCGTCGGTCCTGATGGCCGCTTCACGTCCGAGGCACCCGATCTGCATGGCCAATGGGTCAAAGACGCCGACAAACTCATCACCCGACAGCTGAAGGAAGCAGGTCTGCTCCTCCACCAGGAACAGTACCTCCATGAATATCCATTCTGCTGGCGCGCCGAAGAGGATCCGTTGATTCAGTACCCGCGCGAGAGCTGGTTCATCCGCACCACCGCCTTTCGCGAGCTGATGCTGGCCAACAACCGGCAGATCAATTGGCTTCCACCGCACATCCGCGACGGGCGTTTCGGCAACTTCCTTGAATCGAATGTGGACTGGGCACTCTCGCGGGAACGGTATTGGGGCACGCCATTGCCGATCTGGGTCTGCGAGACCACGGGCCGCATGGAGGCCATTGGCAGTTACGCCGAACTGCTCTCGAAACCGGGCGTTACCGGCACGGATGTCTGGCAGGCAGCCAAACAACAGCGCCCGGAGCTCGTCGACGACCTGCGTGTCCACAAGCCCTACATCGATGCGGTCGAATATGACTCGCCGTTCGCTCCTGGATCGCGGATGCGGAGGGTGCCTGACGTCATCGACTGCTGGTACGACAGCGGCGCCATGCCGTTCGCGCAGTGGGGCTGGCCCCACCAGAACGCCGAGGCCCTCCAGCAACAGTTTCCCGCGGACTTCATCAGCGAAGCGATCGATCAGACGCGAGGTTGGTTCTACAGCCAGCTGGCAATCAGCACGATATTGTTTGGCCCGCAGCCCCAGGACACGCCCGCTACCTCGCTGCCGCCCGCTGCTCCCCAGCCGACATTTCCACAACCGTTCCGCAATTGCATCGTGCTGGGACTGATGCTGGGCGAAGACGGAAACAAGATGTCGAAGAGCAAGCGGAACTACCGCGAGCCCCGCGAGATCTTCGACCGTTACGGGGCCGACGCGCTGCGCTGGTTCTTCTTCGCCAGCCAACCGCCTTGGACCACGATTCGATACCGGGAACAGGCAATCCGCGATTCAATTCCCGAGTTTCTGCTCCGCCTCTGGAACGTGTTCAGTTTTTTCACGATCTACGCGGAGATCGACGGCTTCGACCCGACGCGCACGGCTCGCGGCGAGCGGTTGGCACCGGGACAACTCGGGCCTTCCGCATTGACGGCCGGCGCCGGCTACCGCGATCCCGCGGAGCGTGCGGAGATCGACCGCTGGATCCTCAGCGAACTGCACCGCACGATCGAGATCGTTGTCGAGCGAATGGATGCTTATGACAACTATTCGGCGGGACAGGCAATCAACGAACTGGTGGATGCCGTCAGCAATTGGTACGTGCGCCGTTCACGCGACCGCTTTTGGGCAGCCGACAAACAGGATCCGGACAAGCTGGACGCGTACTGGACCCTCTATGAGACACTGCTGGAAATCAGCAAGTTGATCGCCCCGTTCGTACCGTTTCTCGCCGAAACACTCTGGCAGCAACTGGCCCGACAACCATTCGCCGATGCCGTCCCGCGGAGCGTCCACCTCTGTGACTACCCTTCGGCCCTCCCCGATCGAATCGATCGCTCGTTGAGCACGCGGATGCAGTTGCTCCGGGAAATCGCGTCGCTGGGCCGGGCAGCCCGGGCTACGGCGAAACTCAAAGTTCGGATTCCACTGCCTCGCGTCGAAGTCGTGCTGGCACAGCCCGAACATCAGCCTTGGCTGGCTACCCATGAAGGATTGGTCCGTGACGAATTGAATGTCAAACAGATTGAGTTCGCCACGGATGCTCGGGAATACGTGAACTACTCGATCCAGCCCAACTTCAAGCGTCTCGGACCGCGCGTCGGCAAGCTGCTTCCCGCGCTCAAGTCCGCATTGCAGGCAGCCGATGGCGGCAGTCTGCTCGAACAGCTTCAGGCGAACGGCCAGATCCAATTGACCGTCGACGGACAAGAGGTGGAACTCGACGGTGAGGATGTACAGGTTCGGCTGCAGGCTCGCGACGGTTGGACAGCCGCACAAGGTCGCGGTGTGGTGGTCGTTCTGGCAACCGATGTGACGCCCGAATTGCAACGCGAAGGATTGGCCAAGGACCTGGTCCGCCAGATCCAGCAACGTCGTAAGGAACTCCAGTGCCGGTTTACCGACCGGATTCGAATCGGACTGACGACTGCGGATGCAAGCTTGCAGGAAGCCGTCGCCGCCCATCGGCAGGAGATTATGGAAGAAACGCTGGCCTCCAGCCTGATCCTCGATCGCCTGCCGAACGCACCCGGCGTCGAGCTTGCAGACCTGGCCGCCGAACTGTTCATCGCCATCGAAAATTGATTTGCATCCGCCCACGACCTTTGCGCTAGGCCATCCGCTCCCGCTCGTACCCCCTGGTTACCTGTGACCTCACGACCTCTACCCATCGCTGTCTGGATTTCGGGGGGCGGGACCACGCTTCGCAATCTGCTGCAGCGGCAAGCCCAAGGCGAACTCTCGATCGACGTACGGAGCGTCATCAGCAGCTCGCGGCATGCCGCCGGTCTGATGTATGCCCACGAGGCGGGGATCCCCAATCAGGTGATTCTGCGGGGCGATTACGACTCACCGGGCGCCTACAGTGCGGCGATGTTTCAATCGGCGCGGGAGGCCGGCGCTCCCTACGTCGTGATGGCGGGATTCCTGAAACACGTACTGATCCCCGCGGATTATCAGCTGCGAGTGACGAATATCCATCCCAGCTTGATTCCCGCGTTCTGCGGCGCGGGGATGTACGGTCAACGCGTCCATCAAGCCGTGCTTGAATACGGAGCAAAAGTAACAGGCTGCACCGTGCACTTTGTCGATGATCAGTACGACCACGGACCAATTATTTTGCAACGCGTCTGTGAAGTCGCCCCGGAAGATACGGCTGAATCCTTGGCCGCTCGCGTGTTCGAACTCGAATGCGAGGCTTATCCGGCTGCCCTCCACGCAATCGTCGAGGGACGATTGATCGTCCACAACCGCCGTATCCAGATCCTTGAACGATAGCCGCCATGGTTTCTTCACAACGGCTGAGCGCCCGCGGGCTGACGATCCTGTTTGCGTTGGTGATCTTCCTCACCTTGACCGCCCTGATCGTCACTTCCATATCGCTGGGTCGCGCTCAGGAACGCCCACTGCCAGTGCGAATCGCCATTGAGCAGCGGATGGTAGAGGCAAAGGTCGGCGATCAGATGGGTCAGGTGATGGCTCCGGTGATCGTCGTCTCCAATGAAAGCGATCACGCCATTCCCAGATTCTCGATCGATATCAACGGTCAGTACTTCCTCTACCGCGATTCCCCCTTGGAAGCTGGCCAGGAGCTCACGCTGCTCCAGGAGCAGTTCTTCACGAAGAGTAATCAGCGGTTCGTTCCCGGTCGGTGGCCGATCACCCATGTGACCGCCTACGGACAACTCCCTAGCGGCGGGCGAGGAGTTTTGGAGTACCGTCCAGCCGAAGAAAAGCCACAGACGCCCTGATTCTCTTGTCCGCCTCTGCTGCCTCCGCTCGGGGGAAGGCATGCCTTCCCCCGAGGCATCCGAGTGCGGGACGCCGACCCGATCGTGGGCGGCCGATGGTCCGGCCGCTGGCTACGCCTTGAAGTCGCCCGCGACGACGATTACAAGCCGCTCGGGATCGATGTACTTTCGCAGGATTTCATTGACCTGCTCGACCGTCAGATTCGCCACCGCCTGGCGCAACCAGACGTCGTAATCGAGCGTCCGATCCAGGAACAGTCCGCTGGCCAATTGTCCGGCCACGAACGCATCGCTGGAGTACTTCACTTTCTCGCTCTCCAGGAAACCAGCCTTGGCCCGCTCCAACTCGTCCGCGGTAATCCCGTCCTTGAGCAGGCGATCGACTTCTTCGCGAATCACAGCCATCAGCTTGTCACGATTACCCGGATTGGCGATCGCGAAGATCGTGAACTGACCGCGCTCGTCTTTAGGGCTGACGGACAAACCGCTTCGTACGCCATACGACAATCCTTCCTGCTGACGAACGCGATCTCCCAGGCGGCTCGACAGAGCCCCGCTGCCCAGGATGTAGTCACCGATCATCAGCGCCGCGTAGTCTAGCGACTTATCGTTCAACTGGTACTGCTGGCCGGCGTAATAGAACATGTTCGCCTTGTCCGGCGTGAGAATCTGGTCCGTCTTGCCGGGGACCCGCGTCTGCGGGGGACGGACGATCCTTTGATATGGGTTGTCCGTCGACCAACCTTTGAAGCTCTCTGCCAACTGCTCCTTGACAGGTTCCGGATCAAAATCCCCGACAATCGACAGCTCGCCCGCTTGGCTGCTCAGAAACGTCTTATGCAGCTCCTGAATCTGCTCCACCGTGGTGGCCTTCACTCGCTCGATCAACTCGGGCAACGTGGGCACATAACGCACATCGCCGGGTGGATAGGGAGCGAGCGTTCGCGATACGAGCCGACCTGCCAACGCGCCCGGTTCGGTCAGCTGACCTTCCAGCGCTGAGATCTGTTGCCGCTTGAGCACATCGAACTCGGCCGGTTCCAGGCGAGGCTTTCGAACCAGTTCACCCATGAGCTTCAACACTTCGGACAGGTTGCTGCGTTTGGTCGTGGCCGACACCTGCAACACCCCCAACTGCCCGCTGATCGACAACTCAGCGCGGAGCCGCGCCAGTTCGTCCTGCAATTCCTGGAAGCTGAGTTCTTCTGTTCCGCGGTTCATCAACGCGGGCAGCATGTCAGCGGCCGACTCACGCCCCACCAGCGACTCGGGGCTGCCGTACCGCAGGCTCATCACCACCGACACGCCCTCGCCACGCGTCTTTTTGGGCAGCAATGCATAACGGATGCCATCGACCAGCGTGCCCCGTTCCGTCCGGGCTTCGATCGCCTCCGGCTCGGGATCGAACGCCTCACCGGCCGCGATTCCCGCGCGCCCCTGATAGGCCGCCAGCACCTCGGTCAGGTCCGGCGCTTCGGGTACTGCGACGCGTTGGGCGGACTCTGAGGGAATGAACAATCCCAAAGTCCGGTTGTTCCGTTGCAGGTACTGAATGGCAACCCGCTGAACATCCTTGGCAGTCACCTTCTCCACCAGATCGCGGAACAAGAAATACAAACGCCAATCGCCTTGGGCCGCCCAGTCGCTCAGCGAGATGGCCAACGATTGACTGTCGAGCGCCTCCTGTTCCCGCTCAGTGAGGATGCGTTCCACGGCCCGGCCCACTTCTTCGTCGGTCACCGGTGTTTGCTGAACCGAGCTCTCAAGCGTTTCGAGCAGCACGCGTTGTGCTTCGTCAAGCGAACGATCCAACGGCACGGAGGCGCCGGCCATGAACGTTCCAGGATCGTGATACGCGCCGGCTCGCGCGAAAACAATGCTGGCCAGTCCAGGGGTCACCAGGGCCTTGTACATGCGGCCGCTGGGCGTGTCACCCAAGACGTACGACAGCACTTCGACCGCTGGGTAATCGGGATGACTGGCAGCCGGAACGTGATAGGAAGCACCCACCAATTGCACACTGCCAACCCGCCGCACGACCACTGTTCGCTCGCCGTCCTGTGGCGGCTCGACGGTATAGGTCGGATCGATCGCCGTTTCCGGAGCATTCAACTGGCCGAACGTGTCTTCCAACAGCTGCAGCGCCTGGTCAGGCTCAAACCGCCCAGCGACAATCACCAGCACGTTATCCGGCCGATAGTACTTTCTGTAGAACTTCCGCAAATTATCGACCGGCACGCGTTCGATATCGCTGCGGTTACCGATCGTCGTCTTGCCGTAGTTATGCCACTCGTAGGCAGCGCCTTGCATCCGCTGCATCAACACCCGCTGCGGGCTGTTTTCCGATTGCTCAAACTCGTTGCGAACAACGGTGAACTCCTTCGCAAGATCTTCCGCCAAAATCGAGCTGTTAACCAACCGGTCGGCCTCCAGCCGAAGCGCGAACTCGAGATTCTCGGGCGTTGCCGGCAATGTTTCATAATAGTTGGTCCGGTCCAGCCAGGTCGTGCCGTTGAACTCCGCCCCGCGATCGCTCAACACCTTGGGAATGTTCTGGTGCGTGGGCGTTCCCTTGAACAGCATGTGCTCCAACAGGTGGGCCATACCGGCTTCCCCGTAGCCCTCGTGACGCGAACCGACGAAGACGGTCATATTGACGGTCACGGTGGGCTTTGAGCCATCTGGAAACAAGAGAACTCGGGTACCATTGGCCAAGCGATACTCGCTGATCCCCTCAACCTCCGTCACCTTCATGATGTTCTCGCCGCGTGCGACATTTCCGAGAGAAATCCACAACAGTCCCAACACCCCCAGTGCCACTCGCCGCCAAGTCACGGACCCGCAAGCCGAATCCGGAACGTTATCCATCCAAAGATCGTTCACGTCCTTCCCCTTCACTGATAGCGTTCGCGGAAATCGATCGCAGCGCTCAAGGCGGCATGGCCCGGAGCTTGCATTTGCGACCCACACAGCCGCGTCGTGATTAGACACGATCGCTGGTGGATCGCAACGCGGAACTAACCTCTGGCAGTGTAGGCTTCAGGCTAGCCCTGAGGACTGCGCCAGTCGACGACCTGAAGAATGTCGACACGTCGACCCACATGAATCAGTTCACGATCGCGCGATGCGCTATCGCGCGATGCGTTAGCTCGCGAAACGTTTCACGGGACCCAGGTTCATCGATCGACCAGGTTTCGATCGGCCCCTTAAGCAGGTACTGGCCGCGCGAGCCAGAAGTACAACACGCGGGTTCCTAGCTGCGCTGCGCGATAACGCCATCAGCAGAGGCTGACGACCTGGCCTCGGGCAGCCCGAACCAAACCGTTCGACCTGCCGCAAAGAACCATACGCCCAAACCGCTTATCAATGGTGGAACGCTACCGCTTGCTGAACTGAACGCCTCGACGAGCGCCGCGCAAGCCGTATTTCTTGCGTTCCTTCATCCGCGAGTCGCGGGTCAGGAAACCGCCATCGCGAAGCGGCGGGAACAGATCCGCGTTATAACCGACCAGGGCGCGGGCCAATCCCAAGCGAACGGCGCCGGCCTGACCGATCTGACCGCCGCCGTTCACTTGCGCTTGCACGTCCACCGCACCTCGCTGCCCGACCGCATCGAGCGTCTCGAGCACCAGTCGGCGTTCCGCGTCCGTGCAGAAGTATTCTTCGAACGGCCGTTGATTGATGGTCAGCTTCCCGTTGCCGGCTTTGACCCGCACGCGGGCGATCGACGTCTTCCGCCGACCCGTGCCCAGCCATTCACCTGTATTCCGATCGTGCTTGGAAGCAACCATGGGAGATTCTGTTCAAACTTCGATGGAGTGATTCGAAAGGTTTACGTTGCTTTCACCCGGCGACCAAGTCGGCCATCCGCCGTAATCCCGCATCGCGGGTCAGAGGGTGACCGCTCGAACGGCAGGTCATCATGACTTGACTTGATTCAGCTCCAGTACTTCAGGCTGCTGAGCCTGATGTGGATGCTCGTTGCCCGCATAGATCTTCAACTTGTCGAGCATGTAGCCGCCCAATCGGCTCTTGGGCAGCATCCGCCGCACCGCATGCTTGATCAAATCCTCGGGCCGCCGCTCCAGACGATCACGATAGCTTTCCAGTTTCAGACCCGGATAGCCCGTGTACCAGGTGTAATGCCGCACATCCATCTTGCGGCCAGTCATCTTGATCTTATCGGCATTGAGCACGATCACGAAGTCGCCCGTGTCGACGTGAGGCGTGTACGTGGGCTTGTTCTTGCCCATCAGGATGACTGCCACTTCACTGGCCAGCCGACCCAAAATCTGGTCGGTGGCATCGATTACGAACCACCGGGGCTCAACTTCGCCCGGCTTCGCTTGGTAGGTGCGCTGAGAAACAGTAGCCACTGCTGATTCGCTCCCGAAGTCACTCGCGGGCGTTAGATAACGGGTCGACAGCCGAGCCAAAAACGGGGCTGCCCTGGGATCAGCCGGGGAGCCCCCGGGAAATGATCGCTGATTGCCCCCGGTCGACGTCTTTTGTCTTGGGGAATCCGGGAATGTAACCCTCTCCCAGCCACCCTTCAATGCCAAATGCCCGTTCGTCCGGACAGGCGCTGGCGGACCCCCAGGGCCCCCGTGCCGGTCGCCGCGATTCAGGCCCCCGGACCGGACATGGCGGGGTCCAAACCTTGCAAATGGCCCGCCCGTCAGGCAGGCGCGGCTTCCGGCCAGCCCCGCGAGGCTACCCATGCCTGTGGATCGAGTGCTCCGTGGTCGGAGGGGTCGCGCCCATCGTCACGTAGACGCTCGTCAGCGTTTCAACTCCGATATCGGCCGGCTTGACCCAGTCGGCGGGGACATAGAGCAGCGCGCCGCCGAAGGGGACGGGGGCTGTGGGAATGAGCACCCCAACGTAGTCGCGACCGTCGATCTTGACCGGTTGAGGATTGGGGAGCAGCGCCAGCACGGCAGCCCCGTCCCCCCCTCCGAAGATGCACCACACGGGGTTCATCCCTTTCATGTCGGATTCGCCACGCCGGTCAAAGACGCCGACCAATCGACTCGACATCTCGTAGACCTGCCCGATGAGCGGCAAGCGACGAAGCCGCTCTTCCGCCCACCATCGCAGGGGATCCGACAGCCGGGACTGGACCAGCATGCCCATCAAATAGATGCCGGCGATCGCGAAAAAAGCGCCGACCAAATAGGCGGAGAGCCGTTCCGTCGCGAAAGTCAGCCCCACCTGTTTCAGCAGTCCGCCGGCAAGACTGGAGGGCCCCAGAAGCGAAGAGGCGAGGTTGTTGATCCAGATGACGACGGCGATCGTGAGCACCAAAGGCAGGACCGCCAACAGTCCTGCCAGAAATGTGGTCGCGACCGGTGCAAACAATCGTTTCATCCAAAGTGGCTCCATAAACCAGACGCTGCGAGTCGGATGCACGTCATGAAGGTAACGTTTCGCGTCCGGATTGCATCCACAGCCAACGCTCAAATCGGTCGGATCCGGTCAGCCCTCCCGCTGCGTGCGGGCTCGCTGAAGCAGGTGAAGCAGGTGCTTCTCAGCGTGAAAAGCACGCCCAAGGGGCCAACAGGGATCGGAGCGTGTCGGACGGGATGCCTGGAAACTCGCGATTTACGCGGCGGGCCCAGGCTTGCTAAAGGATCGGGTCATGAACGCCTCCCCCTCTCCCCGGAATGATAGCGCGTCGGTTCCGTCAGGCCGCCGTATCACGTTTGGCCCCGGGCGGGCATTGGTGCTCGACCTGCTGAACGCCAGCCAGCGCGTTCCGCGATTTGCCGTGGAGCGGTGGTTGGACGTCGCTGAATTAGCGGATGTCCGCGAGCGAGGCGCGCCACGGATTTCGTGGGTCGTGTTGTTCGCGAAGGCCTACTCCATGGTGGCCCGCGAATTGCCCGCGCTCCGCTGGTCATTTCAGCGCTGGCCGCGCGCCGGAGCCTACGAAGCGCCGTGGAGTGCCGCGTCGATTGCAATCAATCGGGAACACGAAGGAGAAGACCGACTGTTCTGGGGAACGCTCCAACAACCGGAAGCAAAAGGCTTGGGCGAATTACAAGCAGCGCTGACCCGCTATCAGACTCGCCCTGTACCGGAGGTCTTCGCGAAACAGCTTCGCTTCAGCCGTTGGCCTCGGCCGATCCGTCGGCTGGGTTGGGCCTGGCGACTAAACTTCGCGGCCGCGCAACGGGCTCGTCGCTTTGGAACGTTTGGGATCTCCGTCCTTGCCGGCCAACACGCCTACAACCGATCGCATCCGAACTTTCTGACGAGCAGCCTGACCTATGGTCCGCTGGAAGGCGGCGGTCAAATGCTCGTCACATTGATCTGCGATCATCGCGTTGTGGACGGCTTGCTGGTGGCGCGCGCCCTGCAACGACTGGAAGCCACCCTCCGCGGTCCGATGCTGAACGAACTGCAGCAACACCATCTGCAATGGCGCCGCGCCGGCTAACGCTCTCACACTTTGTCTTCCGCACTCTCCTCCCTACTCCCTCTTCCTCCGGGAGAGCCCCCATCTCATTTCTCCCCACTCTCTCTCCCTCCGGGGAGAGGGCCGGGGTGAGGGCCTTCTCCAAGCCATTCGGTTCCGCTCTTACTCCGAACGCATCCCCGGCCCAAGTCGACCGACGGTCGTCGCGGCGCGCAAGTCTTCGTTCATCTTTTGAACGGCCCGCGCCACAGCATCCTGCCAGTTCGAGACGCCGCTACATTCCGCCGCACGATGCGCGAAGATGATGCCGCGTGAGTTATTGATGATGGCACCCAGTCCGCGCGGATCGAACGCTGCTGCACAATCCGCGGCAGCGCCGCCCTGTGCGCCGTAGCCTGGGACAAGCAGCCACGCACTGGGCATTCGCTGGCGGAGGGCGGCGAGTTGTTGGGGGTAGGTCGCGCCGACGACGGCTCCGATCGGGCCATATCCGCAGCTT
>Ga0114939_10003621_pt1 | contig 10705 bp, 8 predicted proteins | sample AshMeaCrysSpring_FD_87196 | JGI IMG/M metagenome (GOLD analysis project Ga0114939, IMG submission 87196) | Groundwater microbial communities from Big Spring, Nevada to study Microbial Dark Matter (Phase II) - Ash Meadows Crystal Spring | ecosystem: Environmental > Aquatic > Deep subsurface >... | reverse complement strand
CTTGAAAAACTGATTCAAGAAAAAATGCCATGAAACAACCTCCAAAATATAAAACTGCTGTGGTAATTTGGATAATCATTTATCCGACCATAAATCTGATATTCTTACTTTTAGGGGATTCATTAAATGAACTTGCCTTACCTTTCAGAACTTTAATCATGACGTTAATACTTGTTCCTCTCATGGTATATGTTTTGATGCCCTTCGCTAACAAGCTGTTCAACTCTTGGCTGAATAAATAAGGACAAACAAATTCTTATAACATAACAATAACGCCAGCACCTAACAGCGGTTTAGCGTAATGGCGGGTGCAGTGCTTCGTATGACAGTTATGTGGTAGGTTCAAATGCAGTTCTTCGATTGAACTTTTGTGCTAAAAATCCGCCACTGCGCCACTGCGCCAAGCGCCAAACCGTTACCTACCATTTCAAAAAACGACATTCTTAACCATTCCGGTTACATAAATAAAACGTGCCACTCCATTCCAGAGCGGCACGTTTGTTTTACTAAATACATGAAAACATTACCCCTTCACCATCTCCGCAAAATGCCTGTGGAAGAAGGGAATAGTTTCGATGCCTTTGTAGTAGTTGTCTATATTAAACTTTTCATTCGGGCTGTGCAGGTTGTCGCTGTCGAGGCCAAAGCCCAGGAACACTACTTTTACGCCCAATGCTTCTTCAAATAGTGAGGTGATGGGAATGCTGCCACCGCCTCGCACCGGTATGGGGTCTTTGCCAAACACATCGCGGATGGCTGCCGCTGCGGCCTTGTAGGGTATGCTGTCCACCGGGGTCATATAGGGCTCGCCGCCATGGTGGGGTGTAGCCTTCACCTTCACGCCAGGGGGCGCCATTTTCAGCAGATGGCTAATGAGTTTTTGCTCTATTACATGGCTCTTTTGGTTGGGCACCAGACGGCAGCTTATTTTGGCGAAGGCCTTGCCGGGTAGTACCGTTTTGGCGCCTTCGCCGGTGTAGCCGCCCCAAATGCCGTTTACTTCCAGCGTGGGGCGTATGCCCGTGCGTTCGTTGGTGCTGTAGCCGGCCTCGCCCCATTCTACAGGTATGCCCAAGTCGGCGTTAAACTCCTGTTGGTTAAAAGGTGCTTCGGCCATTTTGGCGCGTTCTTCGGGGCTGCTTTCCACCACGTCGTCGTAAAAGCCGGGAATCGTTACACGGTTGTTTGCGTCGTGCAGGCTGGCAATCATTTGGCATAGCATAGTAACCGGGTTGGCCACGGCGCCGCCGTACACACCGCTGTGCAGGTCGCGGTTGGGGCCGGTTACTTCCACTTCTATGTAAGTAAGGCCGCGCACTCCTACGTCTATGCTGGGGGTATCCAGGCTTATCATGGCGGTGTCGCTAATGAGGATTACATCGCAGGCCAGCAACTCTTTGTTGAGGTGCACAAAGGTGGCCAGGTTGGGGCTACCTACTTCTTCTTCGCCTTCAATCACAAACTTGATGTTGGTGGGAAGTTCGCCGGCGGCATTCATGCTTTCCAGCGCTTTTACATGCATGTAAAACTGCCCCTTATCGTCGCAGCTGCCGCGGGCAAATATTTTGCCGTCTTTAATTACGGGCTCGAAGGGGCCGCTATGCCACAGTTCCAGCGGATCGGGGGGCTGCACATCGTAGTGACCGTACACCAGCACGGTGGGCTTGGTGGGGTCGGTTATTTTTTCGCCGTATACAATGGGGTGGCCGGCTGTGGGGTACACGGTCACTTTGTCAGCGCCAGCGGCCAGCAGTTTGTCTTTTACAGCATTGGCACAGCGCACCATATCGGCTTTATGCTCGCTGCGGGCACTTACGCTGGGTATGCGCAGCAGTTCGAGCAGTTCGTCCAAAAAACGGTCTTTGTGCGCCAACTGATATTCGGAAACGGTCATAACAAATTGATTTTGATTTACTGATTCATTCAGAAAGCAGGCAAATATCGGGGGAATTAGGCAGTACAAGCTTGACTTTTGGCAGGTGTTGAACGACTTTTAATGCAGGTGACATGTAAGATGAAATTTTTCATCTTACACAAAAGCTCTGGCCTGGTCATTTGGTTATAAACCAGATTGACTTGGTTATTAAACGCATTATAAAATGCTGGCAAATGGAGAATTGGAAAACTCCCAAATTGGTTATATATCCAGTTTTTAGGTAGGTCAACCTTTGCAAAGGAGTTCTCCCAAGAAGCGCTTTGGATCTTCGGACAACCTTCTCATCAATCTCAACCTCAGCCTCAGCCTCAGCCTCAGCCTCAACCTCAGCCTCAACCTCAGCCTCAACCTCAGCCTCAGCCTCAGCCTCAGCCTCAGCCTCAACCTCAACCTCAAACTCTCTTCCTCGCAACCATCAACCCATCCCGCACGGTAAGCAGCACATGGTCCACCCGGATGTCGTTGGCCACGTGGGTGTTAAACCCGGCGATAGCCAGGGCATTTTTACCCTTCACGGGTTCCTGTAGAACCTCGCCATGAAACAGCACATTGTCGGCAATGATAAAACCACCCGGCCGCAGGGCAGGCAGCACCAATTCGTAATAGTCGGTGTAGCTGGTTTTATCTGCGTCTAAAAATACCAGGTCCCAGATATAAGGCAGGGTAGGGATGATGTAGCGGGCATCGCCCACATGAAGTTTGATTTGGCCGGCAAAGGCCGAGCGGTTAAAATAGATACGAGCTGTATGAGCATCGGCCTCACGCAGTTCCAGGGTGTGCAGTTCGCCATCGGGCTGCAGCCCTTCGGCCAGGCACAAGGCGCTGAAGCCGGTGAAAGTGCCGATTTCAAGGATGTACCGTGGCCGCAGCATGGCACTGATCATGCGCAGCAGTTGCCCCTGCACGGGGCCACTGATCATGTGGGCGTGGGGGTGGTGGCGTTCGGTATGCTCCAGCAGTTCCTGCAGCAGGGGCGGCAGGTATGAGGTATGGAGTTGGGCGTAGGCCTCGGCAGTAATTGGCATGACAAATGTCGGTTTGTGATGCTAATATCTGGTTTAACTTGCCGTGTGTTTACAAAACTCAAATTTTGAAGGAAATAGCTAATCATCCATGCACTACCCCGATCTTGCCGAACATACCCGCGAACTGATTAAACCATCGCGCAAAAAGCCCATGTACCCGGTGCGTGCATCCCTGCGTGCATATCTGAAGCAGCATGGTCGCGAAATAAGGCTGCCTGTGGAGTACCGCGATCTTACCCGCTATACCTATTCGGTGCCCCTGCTCGACCGCTTTAGCAACCACACCCATTGGGAAACCGTAAGTTACGACAACCGCGAATGGGACTACCTGCGCGAAGGACTGGTAAATATTTACGCTATCCTGCGAACGGAAGGCGATCTCACCTTTACCCGGCAGCTCGACCTGGCCCGCGTAGACTACTGCACTTTTGGCAACTCGCACCCCTTCCGTATTCGCATCGTCAACAAGTTCAACGATAATTACGATCACTATTACATTAAAATAGCCGATGCCAGTCGCATTTACGGCCTGGAACTGGAGCACCTGCTCAGCCCCAACCGCATCCATTTTCTCACCCACCACGATACCATGGTGGAAGAGCATATTGCCGGCATACCGGGCGATGTGTTTATCAAAAACAACCTGGAAGATACCGACACCAACAAAATACGCCTGGCCAAGGAGTTTGTAAAATTTAACGAGCGCTGCTTTGTACGCCTGCTTGGCGATATGCGCAGCTACAATTGGGTGGTGGATATAACCCCCGATTTTGAAGATTACCAGTATCGTATTCGCGCCATAGATTTCGACCAGCAGAGCTACGAAGGCCGCAAAAACCTGTACCTGCCGCAGTTTTTTAAAGAAAACTACCCTTTGGTGCAGCTTACGCTTAAATACCTGAACCGTGATAGCATAGAGCAGTACCAAACCGAAGAGCGTACGATTATGGCATTTAGGGTGGCCTCGGCCCGATACCGGCTCAAAGACCTGCTGGATATTATGTGCGGCGATACCATCAGTACCGATGAAAAGGTGCATATGCTTAAGGACGACCTGTACCAATATTTTCATCACGAGCCTTACCGGAAATGCATGAGTATGGGAGAGGTGGTAAAGACCAACCTGAAACACCTGCTCCGCAAAAATTTAAGCCTGGCACCCAAAATGCATGGTCGCTATATGGACTAATGGTTAAATGAGCCCGTTGACAACCCCGCTGCCAATATATTTGCGCCTTCAACAAGCTAATCTGTGAAAAGGGCTTATATCATTGGCATTATTCTGCTGATACTTATTGTAGACCAGGTATTTAAGTTTTACATTAAAACAAACTACTATCTGGGCGAGGAACACCTGATGCTTGGCCGTTGGTTCAGGCTGCATTTTGTAGAAAATGAAGGTATGGCCTGGGGTTGGAAATTGGGCGAAAGCGGCAGCTGGGGCAAACTGGCACTTACCGTGTTCAGGTTGGTGGCTGTGGTATTTGGCATTTACTACCTGGGGCATATTCGTAAAAACGGTGAGCACCGTGGCTTCATCGTATGCGTAGCCTTGATTTTTGCAGGGGCCGTGGGCAACCTGATCGATTCCCTGTTTTATGGTATGCTTTTCGAAAGAAGTGACCCTATGATGCAAAATGTGGCAAAATTTTTGCCTGAAGGTGGAGGATATGCTGGTTTCCTGCACGGCAAAGTAGTGGATATGCTGTATTTTCCCATCATTCAAATCACGCTGCCCGACTGGGTACCTGTGTGGGGTGGCGAGCCGTTTGAGTTCTTTAGCCCGGTGTTTAACGTGGCCGACGCCAGCATTTCGGTAGGGCTTATCATAATATTATTGTTTCAAAAGCGTTTTTTCAAAAAACCGGAAGCAGCTAAGCACCCTACGGTGGAAACGAATGTAAATACGGGCGATGATGGGCAGGTAAATTGATGCACGGAAATCATAAGAAGGCATTGGGCAGCAATTAATACCGTCATGACGTCTTAATACCGGAAGTTGTAAAACAAAATACCAGATGAATAATTTTTTGCGATATAGCACCCTGCTGCTGGCTGCCCTGCTGGCCCTGGCCGGATGTACCAAGGAATACAGTGAAGAAACAGGCGCTACGGTGATAGTGCCTGGTAACACAGCCGAAGGTACCCTGAGCGGCAGTGGCGGCAACTGCTCTAATATTGAGCTTCGTGGGGTGTATGGACAAGGCATTTCGCTAGATACATCGAACAAGCTGGTGGTGGAAATGGATTTTACCAAAGCCGGTTCCTACGTCGTTACTACTGATACGATCAATGGTATGTACTTTGCCGACACCGGTAATGTGAGCGCCACCGGCCTCACGTTCATTGCACTCAAAGGTCGCGGACAGCCACTGAATCCTGGCACCTTCAGCTACAAAGTAAGCTTTAAAGGTAGCGTGTGCACTGTACTGGTAGATGTGTACCAGGTTGCCCCTGCAGGCTCAGGCGATTATTTTCCTACTACGGGCGGTAACAACTGGACATACATTTCGAGCGACCCTGCTGCTGCGCCCACCGATACTGCCTTGCAGGTAAGTACTGGTCTTACAGGTACTATACTGGGCAATACCTATTCGCTGTTTGTAACCAAGGTGGATACTGATCTCGATTCATCGTATTACCGCAAGGGCGGTGGCGAATACCGCCAGTTTGGTGATATAGATGTGAGCGGCATCGCCAGCAATTTTGTCCTGGGCGATTACATTTTTTTGAAAGACACCGCTTCGGTAGGGTCCACCTGGGAATCGCCCACGCTGGTGGCTATTATCAGCAGCCAAAACGTGAATATGCGCCTGCAATTCACCATACTGGAGCGTAATGTGAACGTACTGATTGGCAACCGGGTGTTTCAAAACGTAATTAAAGTACGCACAATACAGCAAATACAGGCAGGCACTACCTGGCAAAATGTGGTAAGCTACGAAAGCTGGTATGCCCGCGGTATTGGCCTCATCAATGTGGCCGTGGCTGCGCCTGTGTATGGCTACCAGGTACTTAAGTACACCGTTTTTTAATGTGCTTTCCTGGCACTTCTATTATTACTAGTTCCATCTTTGGTTTTGCTCCATTGCTCTAGCTGAAAAGTAAATGGATGTCATACTACGCACAGGCACAGAACAATCACATATAGCCGTTTGTGCGGCATAACAGCCTTCTATCATTTCATAAGGCATTTCCACCGCTTATACCTCCATCCTTAATTTGTGCGTCTTTGTACTGCTGTAGGCTTGTTTATACCTAATTGCCTTGCACAGCGATATGCGTCAACCCATTTTTGCAGCAAACAACACGCACCATGAAACAATTACTCACACTCTTTTCGCTAGTGCTGATCTCGCTTCTGGGTGTAGCACAAAGCAGTACCCTGGTTTTTGGCAATATTAAAACTGCCGAGGGTAAACCGGTCGAAGCGGCCACCGTTTCGCTGCTGATTGCAGCCGATAGTAAGATTGCCAAGGTATCGGTGTCGAACAACGCCGGCCGCTTTGAACTGGAAAACGTGAAGCCCGGTAATTACCTGCTGCAGGTGACTGCCGTAGGGTTCGAAGCCCGCAAAACCGATTCATTCCAGGTGGCAGAAGGTGCTGCCGAATATGAGGCTAACGTGGCGCCCCTTGTTGCAACAACCAAACAACTTGGCGAAGTAACAGTAACGGGCCGCAAACCGCTGGTAGAGCAAAAAATAGACCGCACCGTAGTAAACGTGGATGCCATGATAAGCAGCGCCGGCAGCAATGTGCTGGAATTGCTGGAGAAATCGCCGGGCGTAACTGTAGACCGCGATGGCAACGTGAGCCTGCGCGGCAAAAGCGGAGTCATTATTATGATAGATGGCAAACCTACCTACCTGGCCGGGCAAGACCTGAGCAGCTACCTGCGCAACATGCCGGCCAACCAACTGGACCAACTGGAAATAATGACACAACCACCGGCTAAATATGATGCAAGTGGCAATGCAGGCATCATCAATATCAAAACAAAAAAAAGTAAGGCCAACGGGTTCAACGGTTCGGTAAGTGCCGGCTATTCGCAAGGCTTCTATCCCAAGTCGCCCAATAGTGTAAACATCAACTGGCGGAAGAACAAGATCAACCTGTTTGCCAACTACGGGTTTTCGTACTGGACGGGCTTCAACAACCTGGACATTAACCGCAAGTTTGGTGCTGCAGATGGGGTACCCGATGCCATATTTGATCAGGAGGGCAGGCAACAATTCATATCGCGCAACCACACGCTTAAAACAGGGCTGGATTTTTATGCCACCAAGAAAACCACGCTGGGTATCAACCTCACCGGCAGCTACAACCCCCGCAATTGGGAGGGTAATAGCTGGAGTGATATACTGGATGGTAACGGAAACCTCGACAGTACCAATACAGCCCGCAGTACCGATAAAACACAGTTTCGCAATGCAGGCATCAACCTGAATATGCGCCAGGTGCTGGGCCCCAACGATCATGAAATAACTGCTGATGCCGACTATGTGTGGTACGGTATTGATGCAACGCAACGCAGCATAAACGTAATGCGCTTGCCCGATGGTACACCTACATCGTATCCTTTTATGATAAACGGCGACCTACCCAGTGATATCAAAATTTACAGCATCAAGACCGATTATACCAAGCCTATTGGCAAAGACGCGAAGTTTGAAGCCGGCATAAAAAGCAGCCTGGTAAAAACGGATAACAATGCCATGTACACGGTTTACGATTATTTAAAAGATGAATGGAGCGAGGATGCCACCCGCAGCAACCACTTTTTGTACGATGAGAATATCAACGCTGTGTACGCCAACGTGCGCAAGCAATACAAAAAGTGGGGAGTGCAAGCTGGCCTGCGCCTGGAAAACACCAACGGATGGGGCGAGCAAATGGCCAATAAGGAAAAGTTTACCCGCAATTACACACAGTTGTTTCCCACACTTTATGTAAATAATAAGCTCAACGATAAGAATACCCTCTCGTTCAACTACGGCAGGCGTATAGAACGGCCAAACTACCAGGACATGAACCCCTTCCAGTACTTCCTGGACCAGTTTACCTATCGGCAGGGCAACCCCTACCTGATGCCGCAGTTTAGCCATAATGTGGAGCTGAGCCACAACTTAATGGGTGCACTGAATACCACACTCAACTACACGCTTACCAACGATATCATCAACGATGTTCTGAAACAGGATGATGCCACCAAGGTGACTTTTCAAACCAAGGAAAACATTGGAAAGCGCCGTAACATTGGGCTGGCTGTAAGTTACAATGCACCGGTAACCAAATGGTACACGCTGAGCCTTTACACCAATGTGTTTAACAACCACTACGAGGGCACTGTGAACAACACGCCACTCGATGCATCGCTTACCAGTGTGCTGGTAAACGTGAACAACCAGTTCCGCTTTGGCAAAGGCTGGGGTGCCGAGGTAAGCGGCTTTTATCGCAGCAAAACACAGGATATGGGCATCATCATAGCCGAGCCCATGGGCGTTATAAACTTTGCCGGCAGCAAGCAGATACTCAAGGGCAAGGGCTCGCTGCGGCTGGTGCTCAACGACCCCTTCTGGATTCAGCGCTTCCGGGGCTACACGGTTTTTGGCAATATAGATACACGCATAAATAGCGAGTGGGACAACCGCCGTTTGGGCCTCACCTTTACCTACCGCTTTGGCAAGCAAATGCAGCAGCAGCCCCCGCGCCGCAAAAGCGGTGGCGCCACCGAAGAACAGCAGCGGGCCAGTGCCGGGCAGGGCCAGAATGGGTGATCATCTGATTGGAACTTGCACTACAATAAAGGGCGGCCTCTAAAGGGTCGCCTATTTTTCGGGATGCGCGCATTGATTATCCTCGGCCAAACAAATTTGAAATCGTGAGTATGTATTTGCACCCGAGCCATGCAGATAGTTGCTCATAAGTTGCAACAGGGGAGGTGGTCAGGCGATTTCACCTGAGAGGGATTTATCTAAAAGTTGATCCAAATTGCACAATTGAATGTGCAAAAAGAGGATAAAGTGCACATTACATTGTGCAAAAATTAAAAAACTCGGATAGATCTGATCAAAATTTAATCTCAAAAAAAGCGACCCGTTCGAGGCCGCCTTCTTTTGCTATTATTCTTGCAGATGGTTAAAACAACCCGAACAACTGCCCGTCTATCTTCTGAATGATATCGCCCAGGTCTTCTTCGTTTTCGGCAAACTTGTTTTTGTCTACATCTATCACCAGCAGCGGGCCTTCTTTGTAGTTGTCCACAAAGCGATTGTAGTATTCGTTCAGTTTTTTAAGGTAGTCGAGGCGGATGTTTTCCTCGTACTCGCGGCCGCGCTTTTGTATTTGGCCTACCAGGGTTGGTACCGATGCTTTGAGGTATATAAGCAGGTCGGGCGGCTGCACCATGCTTTTGAGGGTTTCGAAAAACGTGTAGTAGTTTTCGAAGTCGCGCTTGCTCATGAGGCCCATGTCGTGCAGGTTGGGCGCAAAAATCATGGCGTCTTCGTAAATGGTACGGTCCTGTATTACCGTTTCGGTGCCACGATGTATTTCCAGCAGTTGATTGAGGCGGCTGTTCAGGAAAAAGATTTGCAGGTTGAAACTCCACCGCGGCATGTCCTCGTAAAAATCGTTGAGGTAGGGGTTGTGGTCCACATCTTCAAACTGCGGTATCCAGCGATATTGCTTGCTCAGCAGTTCGGTAAGCGTGGTTTTGCCGGCGCCAATGTTTCCGGCGATGGCTATATGTTTTGGTTTCTTGCTTTTGGCCATAATGGCAAACAACTTTAAGGCGTTGAAAATAGGTAATTTGAAGCCATTGGCCCTCCTCTTTTGTTTCAAAGCTTTTAATTAGAGGCTATTTAACCAAGTAGTCTGGCCTGTGGGCCAGTGGTTAATAGTTTACCCCTACGGCTTTGCGCACCAGGGCAATGGTTTCGGCAGCGCTGGCCCTGGCTTTTTCGAGGCCCTGCTTCATTGCGTCCTGTAGGTATGTGCGGTTGGCCAGTATATTGTTGGTGCGGGTGCGTATGGGCGCCAGGAATTTCACCATGTCCTCTGCAAGCTGCTTTTTCAGGTCGCCGTAGCGTATTACCACATTACCGGTGCTGGAGCGGTTGTAGTCTTCTTCATACTTTGCCACTACATCGGGCGTGCTTACCAGCCTCAGCATAGTAAACAGGTTGGCAACATAATCGGGCATGGGGCTGCCAGGTTCGGCGGGGCCCTGGTCGGTTTTGGCCTTCATCAGTTTTTTGCGAATCATGTCGTCCTCATCGGCCAGGTACAAGGTGTTCATCTGGTTTTCGCTCTTGCTCATTTTGCCTTCGCCGTTCAGGCTCAGTATTTTAATGAGCTCGCCGCTGTGGTAGCTAAAGGCCTGCGGCTCGGGCAATATGGTTTCGCCAAGGCCGTACCGGAAATTGAATCGCTGCGCAAAATTTCGGCTCATTTCTAAATGTTGCTCCTGGTCTTTACCTACGGGCACTTTGGTGGCGCGATGTATAAGTATATCGGCAGCTTGCAGCACGGGGTATGTAAGCAGGCCGGCATTCACGTTGTCGGGGTGCTGGCGCACCTTTTCTTTAAAGGTGGTGGTTTTTTCCAGCTCACCTTTGTAGGCCAGCATATTCAGGTACAGGTACAATTCGGCTATTTCGGGCACGTCGCTTTGCACGTACAGGGTCACCTTGTTGGGGTCCAGGCCGCAGGCAATGTTTTCTGCAAGTACCCGGCGCACG
>Ga0114939_10003620_pt1 | contig 10708 bp, 7 predicted proteins | sample AshMeaCrysSpring_FD_87196 | JGI IMG/M metagenome (GOLD analysis project Ga0114939, IMG submission 87196) | Groundwater microbial communities from Big Spring, Nevada to study Microbial Dark Matter (Phase II) - Ash Meadows Crystal Spring | ecosystem: Environmental > Aquatic > Deep subsurface >... | reverse complement strand
CCCGTGGACCACTACCCGGACCTGCTGCTGGAGACGCTGCGCGACCTCGCGCCGCGCGAGGTCGAGGGCCCGGTGATCGTGCTCCTCACCCCCGGCCACTTCAACAGCGCCTACTTCGAGCACGCCTTCCTCGCCCAGCAGATGGGCATCGAGCTGGTGGAGGGGCAGGACCTCTTCGTGCAGGACCACACCGTATTCATGCGCACGACGCAGGGACCGCAGCGGGTGGACGTGATCTACCGCCGCATCGACGACGACTTCCTCGACCCCCTCGCCTTCCGCCCGGACTCCATGCTGGGCGTGCCCGGGCTGCTGGGCGCCTATCGCGCGGGGCGCGTCACGCTCGCCAACGCCATCGGCACCGGCGTCGCCGACGACAAGTCGATGTACCCGCACGTGCCCGAGATGATCCGCTTCTACCTCGGCGAGGAGCCGATCCTCAACAACGTGCCCACCTACCTGCTGCGCAAGCCGGACGACCTCGCCTACGTGCTCGCGCACCTCGAGGAGCTGGTCGTGAAGGAGACGCAGGGATCCGGCGGATACGGGATGCTCGTGGGCCCCACCGCCACCCGCGAGGAGCGCGAGCGCTACCGCCAGCGCATCGTCGACGCGCCCGAGCGCTTCATCGCCCAGCCGACGCTGTCGCTGTCGCAGGTGCCGACCTTCTGCGGCGACGGCATGGCGCCCCGGCACATCGACCTGCGGCCGTACGTGCTCTCGGGACGCGAGGTGCGCTTCGTCCCCGGCGGCCTCACGCGCGTGGCGCTGCGCGAGGGCTCCCTCGTGGTCAACTCGTCGCAGGGCGGCGGGGTGAAGGACACTTGGGTCGTCGATTGACCGCCATGCTCTCCCGCGTCGCCTCGAACCTCTACTGGATGAACCGCTACGTCGAGCGGGCGGAGAACACCGCGCGCGTGCTGGACGTGACCTGGCGCATGTCGCTCCTGGTGCAGGAGCCGCGCCTCAAGGACCAGGAGTGGTTCGCGCCCCTGAACATCACCGGCACCCTCTTCCCCTTCTCGGGCCGCCACGCCACCGTGTGCGCCCGCGAGGTGCTGCACTTCATGGCGCTGGACCCGGAGAACCCCTCGTCCATCTACTCGTGCGCCCGGCAGGCGCGCGAGAACGCCCGCGCCGTGCGCGGCGCCATCACCTCGGAAATGTGGGAGGTGGTCAATTCCACCTGGCTCGAGATGCAGCGCATGACCGAGGAGAAGATGAACGCCCGCGGCATTTCGGCGTTCTTCGACTGGGTGAAGGAGAGGAGCCACCTCTTCCGCGGCGTCACCTTCGGCACCATGCGGCGCGACGACGCCTACCACTTCACGCGGCTGGGCATCCACCTCGAGCGCTCCGACTCGACCGCGCGCATCCTCGACGTGAAGTACCACGTGCTGCTGCCCAGCGTGAAGGACGTGGGCGGGGCGGTCGACTACTACCAGTGGTCGGCGGTGCTGCGCTCGGTCTCCGCCTTCGAGTCCTACCGCAAGGTCTACCGCGACGTGATCACGCCGGTCCGGCTGGCGGAGCTGCTGATCCTGCGCGACGACATCCCGAGAAGCCTCCACTTCTGCATGCGCCAGACCGCAGACACGCTGGAGCTGGTGCAGAACCAAAGGTCCGGCGAGTGCCTGCGGCAGGCGGGCCGCGTGCTCTCGCAACTGCGCTACGGGCGCATCCAGGACATCTTCGACGAGGGCCTGCACGAGTACCTCACGAAGTACCTCGACGCCATGCAGGACCTTTCCCGGGAGGTCCAGCGGGCGTTCTTCGCGCCGACGCTGCCGGAGTAGGGCAAGGCGGCGGCGTAAGCTATGATTCACCGCCCCCGCCCGCCCTCCCGCCCCCTGCAGCCATGACCTACTGCGTCGCCCTCCGCCTCGATGCCGGCATGATCTTCGCGTCCGACTCGCGCACCAACGCGGGCGTGGACCACGTGTCCACGTTCATGAAGATGAAGGTCTTCGAGCGCAAGGACGACCGCGTCATCGTGATCCTTTCCTCCGGCAACCTCGCCATCACGCAGGGCGTGGTCAACCTGCTCGACCGCCACCAGCACGCCGCCGACGGGAGCCCGACGATCTGGAGCGTCGACTCGCTCTACGACGTGGCCACGCTCGTCGGCGACGCCCTGCGCGAGATGCAGCGGCGCGACGGGGCCCACCTCATGCAGAGCAACATCGACGCGGGCGCGAACCTGATCGTGGGCGGGCAGATCGCCGGCGAGCGCATGCGCCTCTTCCACATCTACGCGCAGGGCAACTTCATCGAGGCCACCGACGAGACGCCCTACTTCCAGCTCGGCGAGTCCAAGTACGGCAAGCCCATCCTCGACCGCGTCGTCACCACCGGCACGCCGCAGAAGGAGGCGGCCAAGTGCGTGCTCATCTCCTTCGACTCGACCATGAAGTCGAACGTCTCGGTGGGGCTGCCCATCGACCTGCTGTGGCTGCCCCGGGACAGCCTGCGCGTGGGCCTGCAGCAGCGCATCCGCGAGGGCGACCCCTACTTCACGATGATCCGCTCGCGCTGGGGCGGGGGCCTGCGCCGCGTGTTCGGCGAGCTGCCGGACCCCGACTGGCTGGAGTAACCCTTGACGATCAAGGTCGCGCTGCACCACCGCACCCGCTACGAATTCGACCGCGCCGTCGGCCTGTCGCCGCACGAGGTCCGGCTGCGGCCGGCGGCGCACTGCCGCACGCCCATCGAGAGCTATTCGCTGAAGGTCCAGCCCGCCGGCCACTTCCTCAACTGGCAGCAGGACCCGTACGGCAACTGGCTGGCGCGCATCGTCTTCCCCGACAAGGCGAAGTTCCTCGACATCACCGTCGACCTCGTGGCGGACATGACGGTGATCAATCCCTTCGACTTCTTCGTCGACAAGTCCGCGGAGCAGTTTCCGTTCGCCTACACGCCGGAGAACGCGCGCGAACTGGCCCCCTACCTCGAGGTCGAGCCGCTCACGCCGCGCGTGGGCGCCTGGATCGGGCGGGCGCGGGAGCGCCACCTGCGGGCGCCGATCACCACCATCGATTTCCTCGTGGCGCTGAACCGCGACCTTCAGCAGGACGTGAAGTACCTGATCCGCCTGGAGGCGGGCATCCAGGCGCCCGAGTTCACCCTCGAGAGCGGGTCCGGATCGTGCCGCGACTCCGCGTGGCTGCTCGTGCAGATCCTGCGGCGCTTCGGTCTGGCGGCGCGCTTCGCCTCGGGCTACCTCATCCAGCTGGTGGCGGACCAGAAGCCGCTGGACGGCCCGGCCGGCACCGACAAGGACTTCACGGACCTGCACGCCTGGTGCGAGGCCTACGTGCCGGGCGCGGGCTGGGTCGGGCTCGACCCCACCTCGGGGCTCCTCGCGGGCGAGGGCCACATCCCGCTCGCGTGCACGGCGCTTCCCTCGAGCGCGGCGCCCGTCACTGGCTTCACCGACGTCTGCCAGTCGACCCTCCTCTTCGAGATGGCGGTGACGCGCATCCACGAGGATCCGCGCGTCACCCGCCCCTTCGACGACGCGCAGTGGGCCGCCATCGAGACGCTGGGGCGCGCCGTGGACCGCGAGCTGCGGGACGGCGACGTGCGCCTCACCATGGGCGGCGAGCCGACCTTCGTGTCGTTGGACGACATGGACGGCGCGGAGTGGAACTACACGGCCCTCTCGCCGAAGAAGTACGCGCTGGCCGCCGACCTGCTGCAGCGCCTGCGCCGCCGGTTCGCGCCGGGCGGGCTGCTGCACTTCGGGCAGGGCAAGTGGTACCCCGGCGAGCCGCTGCCGCGCTGGGCGCTCTCGTGCTTCTGGCGGCGCGACGGCACGCCCCTGTGGGAAAGCGAGGCACTGCTGCCGGGCGGCGAGGCGGAGACGCCGGCGACCCATGACGACGCGCGCCGCTTCGCGACCGAGCTCGCCGGCGCGCTGGGCCTGCCGGCGGCCTTCGTGCTGCCTGCCTACGAGGACCCGTGGAAGGTGCTGCGCGACGAGTCCAACCTGCCGGCCAACGTGGACCCGCTGCGGGAGGACCTGAAGTCGCCCGCCGTCCGCTCGCGCCTGTCCGTGCAGCTGGGGGGCGAGGTGGGCTCGCCCGTCGGATACGTGCTGCCTTTGCGGGCGCTGCCGCGAAAGAGTGCCACCACCGCCACGAAGTGGACGAGCTCGCGCTGGCCCTTGCGGCGCGGGCACGTCTTCCTCCTCGAGGGCGACTCGCCCCTGGGACTGCGCCTGCCGCTCGCCTCGCTGCCGAAGCTGCTCCCCGGCGAGGAGGAGCCCGTCATCGCGGCCGATCCCTTCGAGCGGCGCGACGCGCTGGGCAAGCGCAAGCCCGCGCGCGCCGCCGGCAAGCGCGACGCCGTGGCGGAGCGCCCGGCGGCGAAGGAGGTGGTCAAGACCGCGCTCTGCGTCGAGGCGCGCGAGGGCCGCCTGCACGTCTTCCTGCCGCCGGTCACGAACGCGGAGGACTTCGTCTCGCTGGTCGCCGCCGTGGAGGCAACGTCGCAGGCACTGCAGCGACCCGTGCGGCTGGAGGGCTACACGCCGCCCGACGACCCGCGCATCGGCCGCTTCGCCGTGACGCCGGACCCGGGCGTGATCGAGGTCAACATCCATCCGGCCTCGGATTGGGTCGAGCTGGCGCACCACGTCACGGCGCTCTACGAGGAGGCGCGGCTCGCGCGTCTGGGCACCGAGAAGTTCATGCTCGACGGGCGGCACGCGGGAACCGGCGGCGGCAACCACGTCACCATCGGCGGACCGACCGCCGCGGACAGCCCGCTGCTGCGCCGGCCGGACCTGCTGCGCTCGCTCATCGCCTACTGGCAGGTGCACCCCGCCCTCTCCTACCTGTTCTCCGGCCTGTTCATCGGGCCGACGAGCCAGAGCCCGCGCGTGGACGAGGCGCGCGACGACGCGCTCTACGAGCTCGGCATCGCCTTCGAGCAGCTCGACGCGCAGTTCGCGCCGGGCGAGGCGAACGAGAAGCCGTGGCTCGTGGACCGGATCCTGCGCAACTTCCTCGTGGACTTGACGGGGAACACGCACCGCGCCGAGTTCTCCATCGACAAGCTCTACGCGCCCGGCAGCGCGACGGGGCGCCTGGGCCTGCTGGAATTCCGCGCCTTCGAGATGCCGCCGCACGCGCGCATGAGCCTGCTGCAGATGCTGCTGCTGCGCGCGCTCGTGGCGCGCTTCTGGAAGGCGCCCTTCCGCGGCCGCCTCGTCGATTGGGGCACGCGCCTGCACGACGCCTTCATGCTGCCGCACTTCGTCGCCCAGGACCTGCGCCACGTGGTGGAGGATCTCCGGGAGGCCGGCTACCCCTTCCGGCTGGAGTGGTTCGCGCCGTTCCTCGAGTTCCGCTTCCCCCGCTTCGGCACCGTCACCTACGAGGGCATCGAACTGGAGATCCGGCAGGCCATCGAGCCCTGGCACGTGCTGGGCGAGGAGGTGGTGCAGGCGGCGACCGCCCGCTACGTCGATTCCTCCGTCGAGCGGCTGCAGGTGCGCGCCGCACACCTGAACGCCACCCGCTACGCCATCGCCTGCAACGGCCGGCGCCTGCCGATGGCGCCCACCGGGACGCCGGGGGAATACGTCGCCGCCGTGCGCTACAAGGCCTGGGCGCCGCCGTCGGCGCTGCACCCGACCATCGAGCCGCAGGCCCCGCTCGTCTTCGACGTGGTGGACCTCTGGAACGGCCGCGCCATTGGCGGCTGCACCTACCACGTCGCGCACCCGGGCGGCCGCAGCTACGCCACCTTCCCGGTGAACGCGCTCGAGGCAGAGGCGCGCCGCGTCGCGCGCTTCCAGCCCATGGGCCACACCGCCGGCCCCATGGTCCTGCCCGACGAGGGCCGCAATCCGCGCTTCCCGCTCACCCTCGACCTGCGCCGCGCGCCCGAGCCGACCGCCTGAAAGGGGGGACCGCCTGAAATGGGGTCGGATCCCTTTTTCGGCGAAATTCGCAAAGTGGCCACGATGCCGGAGCAGGGTGTGGGATGTGTCTGGATTTTTTTCCGGCCGAGTCAAACTGCTGAGGGCATCGCTGCCCGAGCCTATGTCGACATAGGTTTCGAAGTCGACGCCAAGGGCAATCTCATTCGGCCGGAAAAAAATCCAGACACATCCCACACCCCGCTCCTTCACCGCGAGGCTGCCCGCATTCCCGATTGGAAAAGGGATCCGACCCCTTTTCAGGGAATTCGGTCGCTCCAGTAGCGGGGCCGGTCGACGAGCCGGCGGACGGCCACGGGTTCGCCGGCCGAGGCCGGCAGCGTGACGCGCAACGCGCCTTCGACGTCGGTGCGGCGGATCTCGGTGCCGCGCTCGCGGTAGCGCGCCTCCACGACCGCTGCCGGCTGCCGGAAGCGGTTTCGCCACCCGGCGGAGACCAGCGCCACCTTCGGGGAGACGGCGTCCACGAACGCGGGCGTCGACGAGGTGCGCGAGCCGTGGTGCGGGACCAGCAGCGCGTCCGCCCGAAGGCGATCGCGCGCGCGGGCGACGAGTTCCGCCTCGGCGGCCCGCTCGATGTCCGCGGCGAGGATCATCGCCCCGCCGGCCGCCTCGACTCGCAGCACGCATGACCGGTCGTTGATCCGGCGGCGCCCGTCGCGCAGCGCGTGGCTTGACGGGTGCAGGATCTCGAAGGACACCCCGTCCCAGAACCACTGCAGGCCGGCCACGCACGGCCAGGAGTCGGGCATCGCGCCGTGAAGACCGTCGTCGGGCGGCAGCGCGCTCACCAGCCAGCGCGGCTCCCGCGACCGGGCGACGGAGGCGGCACCGCCGGCGTGGTCCGTGTCGGCGTGCGTGACGACCATCCCGTCCAGGCGCCTGATCCCCTCGCCGCGCAGGAAGGGCACGACGATGCGGCTGCCGCCGTCCGTCTCTCCGCCCCACGCGGGCCCCGCATCGCAGGCGAGCGCATGGCGCGCCGTCCGCACCACCACCGCCAGTCCCTGCCCGACGTCGAGCACGTCCACCCAGGCCTCCCCGGGCAGCGGCGCGGGGGCCCGGTGCAGGGCCATCGGCAGCAGCAGGACAACGCCGGCGCCCCGCAGCGGCAAGCCGCGCGGCGCGAGGAGGAGCGCCGTACCCGCCACGGCGAGCCCCGCCGACGCCCAGGGCAGCGCAGGGTACTCCGCGACCGCGCCGGGGACCGCGGCGAGCCACTCCAGCGGCACCATCGTCGCCGCCATCAGCGCATGCGCCGGCGCGAGCGGCCCGTGCCAGGGCGTCAGCGCGCCCGCCAGCGTGAGCGGGACGATTAAGAGGCTCACCACCGGGATCGCGAACGCGTTGGCCAGTGGCGCGACGAGCGAAACCTCGCCGAACAGCAGCGCGAGCGCGGGCCACAGGGCGAGCGTCACGACGCTCTGCGTCAGGATGGCGCCCTTCAGGGAGGAGAGCGTGCCGGTTCGAAGCGACAAGGCGTGGAAGATCGCCGCCACCGCCCCGAAGGAGAGCCAGAAGCCCGGCGCGAGCGCCGCCCACGGGTCCACCACCAGCACCGCCAGCAGCGCCCCCGCCAGGACGCGGGAGGGCGATGCGGCGCGGTCGGCGAGCACCGCCACCGCGGCCACGGCCAGCATCACGAGCGTGCGCTGCGCCGGGACGCCATAGCCCGCCGCCAGCGTATAGGCAAGGGCCGCCAGGACGCCCGCGGCCACGCCGGCCTTGCGCGACGGCAGCCACCTTACAAGGGGTGTAAACCGCGACCAGGCGAATGTGACGCAGAGGAAGGCGAGGCTCGCCAGCATCGTCACGTGCAGCCCGGAGATGCTGACCAGGTGACCGACGCCCGTGCGCCAGAACACCTGCCAGTCGGGCTGCGCGATCGCGTCCTGGTCGCCGATGGCGAGCGCCACCAGCACGCCCGCGAACCGCGCCTCGCCGAGCGAGGCCTGCATCGCGTCGCGCACACCCTGCCGCAGGCGGTGGACATCCTGCGGCCAGCCACCCTCCCGGGCCGCGATGCGTCCCGGCTCCGGCGAAACGCGCACGTAACCCGTGGCGCGGATGCCGCGGGCCAGCGCCCAGGGCTCGAAGTCGAAGGCGTGCGGGTTGGCGAGTCCCCGCGGGCGCTTCAGCCGCACGGTCATCCGCCAGCGCTCCCCGGCCCGGATCTCAGGGGGTGGAATGGCCGCCTCGCCGCCCTTGCCGCGCCCCGCGTACCACGTCAGCGACACGCGCGAGGGAACGACCGCGCCGGGCGTGTGGACGCGATCGGCGTCGAAGAGGAAGCGCGTGCCCCGCTCGCCCGGCTGCGGAAGCCCGCTGACCACGCCCTCGACCTCGATGTCATGCCCCTCCCACGCGGGCGGCAGCGCATCCGCCAGCCGTTCCTCCGCCCGCCAGGCTGCGAGGTCGTAGCCGGCCGCCAGCCCCGCCGCGAGGAGCAACGGCCCGCGGACCCAACGCCCGCCCAACTGGGCGGCAAGGAGCAGGGCCGCCGCCAGCCCTGTCCCGCGGCAGGCGGGCAGTTCCGCGGCCTGCTGCAGCAGGACCGTTCCGGCGAGAAACGCAAGGGCGAAGAGGCGCAAGGGGGAATCCGCGAACGTGCCGTGAGGACGGCCTGTTCCGTCCTTCCACTAACGCGCGGCACGGCGTTGCGTCGACATGCATGAAGCAAGGCGCGCGGCGGGCGTCTCGCAGGCCACTGAAGGAAATGGGGCGCCGGTTGGCGCCCACCCATCCAACAAATGACGGAAAATGCCGCCATCGCCGCCCTTCCACCGGACGCCCTCCGGCCCCGGCATGATCCGCCGCAAGCTCAGGCACCACCTGCCCACCCCCGAGAGCATCCTGGAGAACCGCTGGCTCCGGTGGTGCGCTCCCCTGCTCTCGCACCCGCGCCTGTGGCACCTGCACCGCCGCGCCGTGGCCCTGGGGGTTGCGATCGGGCTGGTGACGGGACTCATCCCCGGGCCGGTGCAGATGCTGCTCGCCGCGGTGATCGCGATCCCCGTGCGCGCCAACATCCCCGCGGCCATCTTCACGACCCTCTACACTAACCCGCTCACCTTCGTGCCGCTCTACATCCTCGCCTACAACATCGGCAAGCTCGTGACCGGCGACACGGCCCCGCTCGCGGTGCCGCCGGACACGGGGTTCGGCTGGGAAGGGCTGAAGCAACTGATGCCCAACCTCCTGTCCTGGATCGGCTCCATGGGCGACACCCTGCTCATCGGGCTCGCCATCCAGTGCACGGTGTTCGCGGTCGCCGGCTACGTCCTCACGATGGTCGTCTGGCGCGTGATCGTCGCCCGGGCATGGCGCACGCGCCGCCAGCGCCGCGCCGGGGCGCGATGAAGCCGCGCTACTGGGACGAGGCGACGGCGCACCTCGCGAAGCGCGACCGGGTGCTTCGGCGAATCATGCGCGAGCATCCGGACGCGAACCTGCGCACGCGCGGCGACGCCTTCCGGACGCTCGCGCGCTCCATCGTCGGCCAGCAGATCTCCGTGAAGGCGGCGCAGTCGGTGTGGGAGCGCTTCGAGGCGTTGGCCGTGAAGGTGACGCCCGCCGCGGTGGCGGCGCTGGAAAACGACGCGATGCGCGCCGCCGGGCTCTCGCGCATGAAGGCCGCCTACCTCAAGGACCTTGCCGGGCGCTTCCACGCCGGCACGATCCGGCCCCGGCGTTGGGCCCGCATGCCCGACGAGGCCGTCATCGCGGACCTCGTGCAGGTGAAAGGCATCGGGCGGTGGAGCGCCGAGATGTTCCTCATCTTCCACCTGATGCGGCCCGACGTGGTTCCGCTGGGCGATCTCGGGCTGCAGCGCGCCATGGAACGCCTCTACAACGGCGGCGGCCCGCTCACGAAGGACGACATGCTGGAGGTTGCGAAGCCCTGGCGCCCCTGGGGCACCGTGGCCACGTGGTACCTGTGGCGGTCGCTGGACCCGGTGCCGGTGGAATATTGAATCGCCGAAGGGGTCGCGTCGCGGGAGGTGCCGCGGATGTAGTCGTCATCGCGCACCGCGGCGGGGGATCAGTTCAATGAAGGCATCCTGCCGCCGCGCCTCACGACGGCGTGAGGCGTCCGTCGGCCAGGCGCAGGCGGCGGTCCATGCGCGCGGCCAGTTCCGGATCGTGCGTCACCATCACGAACGCGGTGCGGTGGCGGCGGTTGAGTTCGAGGATCAGTTCGAAGACCTGCCCCGCCGTCTCGCGGTCGAGGTTGCCGGTCGGCTCGTCGGCCAGGACGCAGGCGGGCTGCGTCACCAGCGCCCGCGCCACGGCCACGCGCTGCCTCTCGCCACCGGAGAGCTCGCCGGGCCGGTGCCCGAGGCGATGGGCGAGGCCGACCTCCTCCAGCATCGCGCCCGCGCGCTCCTTGGCGAGCGCCGCCTGCCAGCCGCGGATGGCCAGCGGCATCGCCACGTTTTCCAGCGCCGTGAACTCGGGCAGCAGGTGGTGGAACTGGTAGACGAAGCCCAGCGCCCGGTTGCGCAGCACCCCCTGCGCCTTCGCATCGAGCGTGGCGATCTCCTCGCCGGCGAGGCGGACGCTGCCGGCCGTGGGCCTGTCGAGGCCGCCCAGCAGATGCAGCAGCGTGCTCTTTCCGGACCCGGAAGCGCCGACGATGGCCACGGACTCGCCGGCCGCCACGGCGAAGTCGACGCCCCTCAGCACCGGCACGGCGACGTCGCCCAGGCCGAAAGTCTTCTCGAGCCCCGTGCAGGAGAGGACCGGCCCTTCCGCGGGGCT
>Ga0114939_10003619_pt1 | contig 10708 bp, 9 predicted proteins | sample AshMeaCrysSpring_FD_87196 | JGI IMG/M metagenome (GOLD analysis project Ga0114939, IMG submission 87196) | Groundwater microbial communities from Big Spring, Nevada to study Microbial Dark Matter (Phase II) - Ash Meadows Crystal Spring | ecosystem: Environmental > Aquatic > Deep subsurface >... | reverse complement strand
TGAAACGGTGAAATGTCTTTTGGATGAGAAAGCAAATATCGGAGATTCATCAGCTTGTGTAGTTCACTCACAAGCTGAGACTAGAGTATTTATACTCTAGCGCTAGACGTTTAAGTAGCCCTGAAGCGTTAAAATTTCTCTTGGTTAAAAAAACTTGTCTACTCAGAACACGGATAGAGAAACTCCAACAGTTATCAACCCTAGAGGAATATTGCTATGGATTGCATACATGTAACTGGAATTCGCGCCTATGGGTACACTGGCTATCTCCCGGAGGAACAAGTGCTAGGACAATGGTTTGAGGTGGATGTGAGTTTGTGGCTGGATTTAACCGTTGCAGGGGTGACAGACGCGATTGAAGACACTCTCGATTACCGACGTGTGATCAGCAGCGTGCAAAATCTGGTGAAAGTTTCTAAATTTGCTTTGGTGGAGAGGTTAGCATCGGCGATCGCTGACTCTATCCTAGAATCATCACCACAAGTTACTCAAGTGCAAGTGCGGTTAAGTAAACCGGCTGCACCAATTCCTGAGTTTGGTGGCAAAATTACGATTGACATTACAAGGCTTAAAGCAGACGATTAAAGGCTTTGAAAGTAAATTTTTCCCTATTGTTAAACGCTTCCTACTAAGCTTGTGCGATCGTTCACCTAAATAATTAGCAACCGGGTTAATATTTCTTAAGTTTGTTGCTTTTTTTAACAAAATTTATCATTATAAAAATAATTAGCGACTTTCCGGGCAATTTCAGTATAAATTGAGTACAACGAAAAGATAACCTTGTAATATTCAAAGCACAATGTTATCCCAAAAAGCACATAATAACCGCCAAATATTACAACAATTGAAATTTAGTGCAGCAATATTTTTGGCTGTTATATTAGGCAGTATTTTAGTGTCCAGCCAGCCAGTATTTTCTCAGAAAGCGTTAGTTCTCAATTTGTTGATGACTGGGCCGGATGCTCAACCGTGGAAAGAGGGAATAGTTGCAGATTTTGAAGCAAAAAATCCTGGAATTAAGATTAATGTCATTGAAGGACCAAATGCAACAAATTTAATTGAAGACCTGTATACATCAGCTTTTATTTTGGGTGATTCCCCCTATGATATAGTAAATATGGATATAATTTGGGCACCTAAATTTGCAGCGGCTGGGTGGTTACTAGACTTAACAGAGCGCATGAGTACAGAAGAATTAGCCCAATTTTCACCCAAGGATATAGCAGGAGGAATTTATGAAGGGAAGTTATATCGCATTCCGATGCGTTCTGATGTGGGGATGCTTTACTATCGAGCAGATTTATTAAAAAAAGCTGGATTAAAACCACCAGAAAGTTTTCCAGATTTAGTGAAAATTTTTCAAACTTTAAAACAACAAGGCAAGGTGCAGTGGGGCTATTTATGGCAGGGTAAACAATACGAAGGTCTATCGGCGATGTTTGTGGAAGTTCTCGAAGGGTTTGGTGGTTTCTGGGTGAACCCCAAGACCCTAGAAGTAGGACTGGATAGACAAGAAACTTTAGATGCGATCGCTTTCCTAAAACAGACAATACAAGATGGTGTTTCCCCCCCCGGAGTTACAACTTATCAAGAAGAAGAAACCAGGAGAATTTTTCAGAACGGACAGGCAGCATTTTTACGAAACTGGCCTTATGTTTGGCCTCTAGCGAATAAAGAAGATTCGCCTATCAAAGCCAAAATAGCTATTAAACCAATGGTAGGTGCTGCTGGTAAAGATGGTGGTGCTTGTTTGGGTGGTTGGGGTTTAGGTATTGCTAAAAATTCTAAATATCCCGAACAAGCTTGGCGAGCAATTCAATATTTTACCAGCGAAGAAGCACAGCGTAAATTTATTTTAAATGCTGGTTTTGTCCCCAGCCGACGCGCATTATTTACAGACCCGGAAGTTGTTGCTAAATATCCCCATTACCCGCAAATTCTGGAAGTAGTAGATAAGGCAGTTTTGCGTCCTCCCATCGCTCAATATGCTCAAGCATCAGACATTTTACAACGTTATCTCAGTGCAGCACTAACTAACCGCTTGACACCAGAAAATGCGATGAAAGCAGCAGCAGCAGAAACTCGGCGGCTTTTAGGGAAATAGGAACTGGGTAATGGGTAATATGAAGAGACTAATGACTAATGACTAATGACTAATGACCAATGACTAATGACTATGGATACTATTCGCAGTCGAGAACAACGGACAGCTTGGATTTTTTTATTACCAGCTTTGTTGCTGCTGTTATTAGTTTTTGGCTATCCGATTTTTCGAGCTTTTTGGTTAAGTTTATTCACGGAAAATTTAGGTACAAAACTACAGCCAGTTTTCAGTGGAATAGATAATTATCTGCGGATGGTGGGGGATGGTCGGTTTTGGCAAAGTTTCTGGACAACAACGGTATTTACAGTTATATCTGTTTTATTGGAACTAGCTTTAGGATTGGGGATTGCTTTAGTTTTAAATCAGCGATTTTTTGGACGGGGTGCTGTCCGGACAATTGCTATTATTCCTTGGGCTTTACCTACTGCACTGATTGGTTTAGCTTGGGCTTGGATTTTTAATGATCAATTTGGAGTTGTTAATGATATTTTACTGCGCTTAGGATTAATTAAAACAGGGATTAACTGGTTGGGTGAACCATTTTTGGCGATGATAGCTGTGATATTTGCTGATGTATGGAAAACAACGCCATTTATCAGCATTATCTTATTAGCTGGGTTGCAATCAATTTCCCTAGATTTATATGAAGCTCACGCTATTGATGGAGCGACACCTTGGCAGAGTTTTCGCCAAATTACTCTTCCTCTATTAATGCCACAAATTTTAATTGCGATGCTATTTCGATTTGCTCAAGCGTTTGGTATTTTTGACTTAATTAGTGTGATGACAGGAGGTGGTCCTGGTGGAGCAACGGAAGTGGTATCGTTATACATTTACGCTACCGTCATGCGCTATTTAGATTTTGGTTATGGAGCAGCGTTAGTAGTGGTAACATTTTTGTTGTTAATTGTCGCGGTTGCTATAGCAAGTTTATTATTGCGTAAATTGCAGACAAGTGAAAATAATTCGTAATTTGTCAGGCGTAATTATTAACTAATGTTGTTAATATGCAAATGCAAGACTCGGAAATTCCAGCCCTAGACAAGTCAGACGCGCTAAAATAAAGGGTCTCTATAGGATTCAACACTCAGGACTTCATATGACTGTTATTACCGAACAATTCAACAGTAAACTACAACCAAAAGGGGGAGGAAAAAGACTAGTTAAAAAAATAATTTTTCCCTTAGTAATTATATTAATTATGTTGTTTTGTCTTGCACCAGTAATGTGGCAATTACTGACTTCTTTTAAAGAAAATCAGGATATTTCTGCTGTTCCAAACGTGTATTTTCCTGGACGGATTACGCTTAGTCACTATTTAGATTTATTTAATAATCGTCATTTTTGGCGCTACATTTTAAATAGTGCTTTTATTTCTATTATTTCTACCGTTGTGTCTTTAACTATTGGCGCTCCTGCTGCCTATGCTTTAGCAAGATTGCGTCCTTGGGGTGGTAATATAATTTTAGCATTAGTCTTGATAGTCACTTTATTTCCAGGAATTTTGTTGTTTTTGGGACTATTGGAAATTATCCAGGGTTTGCGACTGGGAAATAATTATTTAGCTTTGATTATTCCCTATACGGCAATTAATTTACCTTTGACAATATTAGTGTTACGTAGCTTTTTTCAACAACTACCTAAAGACTTGGAAGATTCGGCAAAAATGGACGGTTACAACACCGTGCAAATGCTATTACAAATTTTATTACCGCTAACTTTACCAGCACTAGTGACTACAGGAATTATCACCTTTATTTTTGCCTGGAATGAGTTTATCTTCGCTCTGACTTTTATCACACGGGAAGATATGAAGACAATTCCTGTCGCTGCAGCGCAATTAGGGAGTACATCGGCGTTTGAAATTCCTTATGGTTCAATTGCAGCCGCAACAGTTTTAGGTACATTTCCCCTAGTTTTACTGGTTTTGTTATTCCAGCAAAAAATTGTTCAAGGTTTAACTGCTGGTGCAGTGAAAGGATAGAGAATGGGGAAACCTCAATCTAAAATCCACGCATCCAAAATCCAAAATAGTAAAATGGCACAACTGGAATTAAGAAACTTAAATAAAACCTACAGTCCGAAAGTTGTCCCAGTCAAAGATATTAGTTTAACGGTGGATGACAATGAATTTCTGACTTTACTTGGTCCTTCGGGGTGTGGGAAGTCTACAACACTGCGGATGATTGCGGGATTGGAAGAACCAACGGAAGGCCAAATTATTCTTGGAGGTGAAGATATCACTTATAAAAAACCAGGCGATCGCAACATGGCGATGGTGTTTCAAAGTTACGCGCTCTATCCCCACATGACAGTATACGATAACCTCTCGTCTGGACTGAAGTTGAAAAAAATCCCCCGTGGGGAAATTCAACAGCGAGTCAGCGAGGTAGCACTTCTATTAGGGCTGGAAGAGTTACTAGAACGCAAACCCGGACAATTATCAGGGGGACAACGCCAAAGAGTAGCTGTTGGTAGAGCGCTGGTACGACGTTCCCAGGTGTACTTGCTGGATGAACCCCTGAGTAATCTCGATGCTTTACTGCGGGAACGAGTCCGCGCTGATATCAAACAAATATTCGCCACCCAAAAAGCACCTGTGGTTTACGTTACCCACGACCAAACAGAAGCCATGACCCTATCTACAAAAGTTGCTGTTCTAAATAACGGCTACGTCCAACAACTTGACCCACCCGCACGCATTTACAATCACCCAGCTAATTTATTTGTAGCTGGATTTGTAGGCAGTCCACAAATGAATTTATTGACCCTACCTTGTCAGGGACGAAATGCTTTGTTGGGTGATTTTCCCATCCCTTTACCTCAGCTACCAACACTACCACCCCAAATTATTCTTGGTATCCGTCCCGAACACGTTCGTCTGGCGCAACCGGACGATAACCATACTATTCAAGGACAAGTATTTTTAGTGGAAAATTTGGGTATGTACAGCTTGGTCAGCGTCCGGGTTGAAAGCAACCAGAAAGAAGCGTTTTCCTTGCGTGCTTTATTATCTCCAGAGCAAACATGGACTCAGGAACAGATTTCTTTGGCTTTGCGACCCCAAAATATTCACTGGTTTGATGTTCAGTCGGGGGATGCACTGATGGTGAAGCGACCAAATAGGGTATGAGTTATTTAAGTCTTCTTGCTTGAGAGAAAATTAAAGGCTACAGAGCTAATTGCTTCCAGGTATTTGTCCACAAATAATTAATCCAGAAATAAAGGTAGACCCTTTTACCTAGGGATAATATCATGCGTCAATATAATACCTGATAATGTTGACCATCTTCCGCAGAATTACCAGATTATGATGATAAACCCGTGGCTAGTGAACTACAAATACTAATATCTAATTTACTATTAGCCATTTTGTCTGCTATCTGGGAAAACTGCGATTATTGGTATTTTTGTTGAGTGAGTGTTGAAGTTTGACAGATGGAGTTTACTATAATTGTAAAAATTGCCGTAACTTCGATTGGACTTTTGGTTGACGAATATACACTTGGGCTGCTTCAATTAAATTATCAATATTTTCTGGAGTAACATTATCCAGTTCATCACTCAAAGGTTTACCAGTTAACTGCCTATCTAGCTTAAATTGCAAGCGTAAAACCCGATTTTCTAGCACCTGTTTGGTAATATAATCATGCACATCAGATGAACCATCAAATAATACCCCAATAATCGGTACTGCCCATTGTATGGCTCCCCATTCTTGAGCTTTTTCCAGAGGAATTACATCCGTTATATCTCCCGTTCCTAGAGACAGTACACTAATTTGGTCTAGGGAATAATTTAATCTGAGTGCTTCAGCAACAGCACAACTAGAAGGATTATTAGCAGCAACACCACCATCAACAGCAGAGTATATCCCACTTACGGAATAAACAGAAGTATTATCGGGTATTTCATTCCAGGGAGAATCTATTTGTGCTATGCGATTTACACCGTCATATTCTGCTATTTTGCGACTCTGACCGCTACCTTTTCCAGATGTAATATTAATCTCCATATGCTTATATTCATCTTCAATTGATGACGAATTCTCCGCTAGAGTAATAGTTCTTGCGGTTGCTTTTTGAGCTATACCTTCCGCTTGTTTATTGAGTCTATGCGCTGGAAAATAAGTTGGGGCAGAAGCAGAACAAACGCATACTTCCCACAGAGGAATATTACCATATGCTTTATCTTGTCTCCAACTTTTAAAAAAAATTGGCTCTCGGTTTATTGTGTCATAGGAACTAATTAACAGTAACGGTGCAGTTATATCCCATAGTTTTGTATTCCCAAAAGTTTCTTTCATGACTTGAATCAAACCCGCATCAGAATATTTGGGAGCAGACAAGCCATATTGAATTACTAACCCAAGTCTCTGGGGTGATAAACGACTTTTGTAAGGAAAAATTAAGGCACTTTTTTGTTTATATAGTCTAATGATATCTTGACTGCGTTTCCCTGTAGCTATAGCAGATGCTAAAATCGCTCCCGTAGAGGTTCCGGCAATCAAATTAAAATACTGATTTAAAGGCTTATTGATTAACTTTTCTACCTCCGCTAGCATAGTTGCAGCAATCACACCCCTTACTCCACCACCATCTAAGCTCAAAATCCGAAAAGGCATTGTTTTTTCTCCAAATCACACCCTGGTATTTTGTTAAATCTAACACGAGATAGCCAGTAAATATTAAACAAGATGTTAGAGCTTTTGTTTTACATGTTCATCAAATATAATTTGAATAAATCTCACTCATAGCCCATGACTCATGGCTATTAACTGAGGAATAATAAATAATTGCAATCAGTCATTCTCCAGACAATATCCATCATGGCAGAAGCTCTCCTAAAAAAATAGTGCTAGAAAATAAATCAAAGTCAAAATTAGTAGACTACACAATCAGGAGGTTTATAAGTAAGTATAAATAAATTAACTTAAGCTTTTAGTTGTAATGCGATCGCGTCAAATCGCCACTCCAAACATTTAGCTTGCTCAATGTGAATCTATATCTACCTCCTTAACAACCACCGCAATATATTAGAATATCATTAAGAAGAGCGATAAATGTGTAATGGAAAAAACAGAAAAAGAAAAAATGCTATCAGGAGAATTATATCTGGCTGATGACCCCGAATTATCCGCAGAAAACAAGCGTGCTAGTCGTTTACTAAGAATGTATAACTCCACCACTGAAGAACAATCAGAAGAACGAAGACAAATTCTCCAAGCACTATTGGGTAAGATAGGTAAAAAAATTGCTATTGCCCCTCCCTTTCACTGCGATTATGGCAGCAATATTTATGTCGGCAATAACTTTTACATGAACTATGGTTGTGTAATTTTAGATTGCAATTTAGTTGAAATTGGTGACAATGTATTATGCGCGCCTTACGTGCAAATTTACACAGCATATCACCCGACAAATCCAACAATTCGTTTGACTGGTAGAGAACTCGCTGCACCAATTAAGATTGGTAATAATGTCTGGATTGGTGGGGGAGCAATTATTTGTCCCGGTGTCACCATTGGCGAAAATACAACTATTGGTGCCGGTAGCGTCGTTGTTAAAGATATACCAGCAAATGTTGTCGCAGCTGGTAATCCCTGCCAGATTATTAGAAATATAGTTCACTGATATTCCAACATATCTAACCAATGACTCCACTTATTTTTGAAGGATTAATTGCTTAATTATAGCTAGCAGTTTTTTTAGTCATCCCCGTCCTTACGGAGGGGGTCTTTAATCAGCGCGATCGCATTATTTATAATTTAACCTAATGATTTAAATATTCAGATTTACATATTCGTATACATAAATCTATATATATCGCAATTTGACATTTACAATTGTCGGCTTCTTGAAAAAATTTCTTGATTATTTACGAATTTACAAGCGATTGATAATGTAGTATGATTTTTTCATAATCCCGGCGGCGTATGGCAAATTTTAAAACATACATGTGAAACGACCAAAATCCGTAAAATAGTCTTGTGCACATATAATACAAATAGCGATTTTTCAGAGAATTTCGGGAATTTTTTTCCAAATAAATATCCTTAAATTTTACATAACTTAACTTTTGAGTTTTGGGTATTGACGGAGATTTAAAAGGGAGTATAATTATCACCCTGGATGAGAAGTTAGTAATCTCAGACTTGGGATTAGAGACAAATCCAAAAATCCCAAATCTAAAAGACCTCATTAAGAATTTGGGTCAACGGGTGTCTGATTAGAGGACTGTTGTTCAGCTGGTTGAGGGAGTGACATTGGTGCTTGGATGGTAGTCTGCAAAGCTTGCATTAATTGACCAAGGGCGGATTGAAGTTGTGAGCCTGGGTCAACAGCAACCCAACCGTTAGCAGTTAACTGACGGACTTCAAAGTGCAGGTGAGGACCTGTGGAGTTACCCGTACTGCCGACGCGACCGATAACGGTTCCCCCTTCCACCCACTGACCGGGTTGGACAAAGATTTGTGAGAGATGTCCGTAGAGGGTTTGTTGGGTAATGTTGTGGTTGAGAACAACAGTTAAACCGTAACCGCCTACAAAATCAGCAATTTCTACACTGCCGGGGTAAGCAGCTATGACTGGCGTACCCATCGGTGCCCCCAAGTCAGCACCGGAATGGAAGCGACGGTCGCCGGTAATTGGATGCATTCGCCAGCCAAACAGGGAAGTAATGGGTGAAGGTAGAGAAAGTGGGAAAACAAGTCCGCTGCCGCTACCGTTGGAGAGCGCTAGGGGACTCTGAGGCTGCCAGTTAAAGGTGGGTAGGGGAATACTACCGTAGTCAGCTAGGCTGGGGCGGGGTGTCATGTTGCCATTGGACATCATGGGTGCAGCCAAGGCGATGACTTGTGGGGTGGTATTACCAACTTCACTACCGTTGAGAATCCCTTGGGGTAGGACTTCAGGAGTAGTAGGGTAGAGAGTGGGAGACATGGGTATGGTAGCAAGGCGAGTCCCGCGATATCCCGTCTTGTTAGCAGCAATAGCATTTAACCGATTGGGGGTAACGCCTGTCCAACGACTAGGTGGTAGATTACCAATAGAGGTGGTGGTGACATTTCCTAACCGACGACGCTGGGGTAAATTGCTTATGCTTAAAACTGGAGGATTATTCACCTCCCTCACAGAGGGATTACCGTTAGGGGGAAGATTTATATTTCTTGTTTGACTGACCCTTGGAAGATTAGTACTGGCGTGGGGATTGATGCGAACGACAGCGCTCGTCTGACTTTTTCTGACCCAACTAGCTACTTCCCCTGTGTGAGGACGATTATTTCTGCTCGCTACTGGCTGCTGGGGTTGCTGTGGCGCGACTGGGGCACTCGGGCAACCATTAGCTGTTACTCCTTGGACGGAAGGCGAAAGTGTGCGGCAGTTATTAGCCCCTGCCGCCATTTCTGAAGATAATGGTGCTTGACGTTCGCCCGTTGCTCCAATGCTGTAATCAGTGGGGTCTATATAGGCGCTGCTGCTATCGCTGGTCTGTTCAGGAGTAAAAGAAGGAGAAGGATTTGCCTCCACAGAAGGAGAAGCAATAGTTGTGGGGGAGACGGACGGAAGGGGAGAAACTACAACAGAAGGATTTGCTGCTGGTGTAGAAACTTCTACTGGTGGTTTTTCTCTTCGCAGCCGCAGCCGTCTTCTTCTAGGGGTGGTAACTTCTGTTGTTGGTTTGCGCCTTCTAGTTGGGGCAGTCGATTCCGAAATCTCAACCTGGGGTTTTTCCCTTCTGATTGGCTTAGGGGTTTGGGAAACTTCTGCCTGGGGAAGAGTGCGTCTTCTAGAGGCTCTTGTTGAGGGAGCAGGGGTATCAGCAGCCGTTTGTGTAGGTTCTTGCTGCCGTCTGTGTCGCAGCCTTTGGACTATGGAAGATGAAGAGCGTCGCTGTAAGCGTTCTGACCAACGAATCTTGGGTTTAGATGTCTCCGACTCAGAATTATTGGAGGTTCTTTGTGATGCTGGTTTTTCTTGCTGAGTGGGGGTTGCTCTTTGTCCTCCTGCTGGTTCTACCGTGGGGACAATGTTATCTACTGGTGCTTCAGTCTGAGCCACCACCAAGCCACTACTGAGAAGACTCAAGCCACTAATGCAAGTTAGACTTTGTGCTATGAGGGAGCGCTGCCATAAGCGATGCATGGGTTTTTGGGCAGAATTTTTTCTCTGGGTCATTGGTTGTCTCGCTTCGTTGTTCGCCTTAAGAGTTCATGCCACTCAATTTTTGTTCTAGTTTCCGAATCAGGTTCCGAATTTAGACAAAAAGGGGAATCAGTCAGAGGATTTGTCATAGCCCAGACTGATTGTACCCGGAGGGCAACATATTTCTTCGGGATTGGTTTGGGAGTTAGATGGCGATCGCTCGCTGTTTTGAACTCTCAGTTCTCCTGTGGGAGTAACACCAACTACAATTCCTGAATTGTGATTGATGGTTAATTTTTGCCCCATACTCGTCAATAATTCGAGGTAAGCAGGCAACAAATCATTTACTCCTTCGCTAGAATAACGCTGCCAACCGGAATGAATTCCTCGTAATGTTATAACCACTAGCATTTCAAGAGAGTCAATACTTACCAAGCCACTCTCGGTTTGCCAAGATTGC
>Ga0114939_10003618_pt1 | contig 10712 bp, 8 predicted proteins | sample AshMeaCrysSpring_FD_87196 | JGI IMG/M metagenome (GOLD analysis project Ga0114939, IMG submission 87196) | Groundwater microbial communities from Big Spring, Nevada to study Microbial Dark Matter (Phase II) - Ash Meadows Crystal Spring | ecosystem: Environmental > Aquatic > Deep subsurface >... | reverse complement strand
TCAGCTTCCAGTGGGATCAGCCGCACCTGACCGCGACATCCTATGCGCTCGAAAAAGCCGGCTTGCCCGCGTCGAACGCCAAGGGGGCCACGACCGACCTCGATATCGTGGTCTTTGATTACAAGGGTCACGTCGTGCGTCGCTGCCCGCCGGGCGTGTCCAAGGGCATCACCTGCCAGATCGCCGGGGACCGCAACGTCGGTGGTGATGCGGTCGATCTCTCGGTGATCTACTACGCCGGTCCGCCGAAGCAGGCACAACTGTTCTTCATCGGCTTCGTCTACTCGGGCGGCGATCCCGCGGCTGTCACTCGCGTCAAGTACACCTGGAACGAGTTCCAGGGCACCTTCAGCATCCTCGACGTGCCTGGCCTGAGCGGATTCCCGACTTTCAGCGGAACCTCGTACGGTCACTCAAATGCCGCCGGCAACATCGCGGTGGGCGCCGCGTCCTGGTATGCGACCGTGCCGTTCAGCAACAGCGGCAATGTGCCGCCCAACGACAAGGACCCGAGCAATCCGATCGACCTGAGCCCGTGCGTTCCGGCTTGCCTGAACGACTTCTCTTCGGCTGGCGGCATTCCGATCCTGTTCGACAAGTTCGGCAACCGGCTCGCCCGGCCCGTCGTGCGCGCCGTGCCGAGCGTGACTGGTCCGGATGGCGGCAATACGAGCTTCTTCTTCTCCGACTCGAGCTACGACGACGATGACGGGGATGGCTCGAACAGCCCGTTCAGCACGTTTGTCTCTGCAACGCTCGACCTGCCGGGTGATGAGTATCCGAATTTCTTCGGCACCTCGGCCTCGGCACCGCAGGTGGCGGCCGTGGCGGCGCTCATGCTGGACAGGAACCCTGGCCTGACACAGTCGGAAGTCCGTCGGAAACTGGAGAGGTCGGCGGCAGCGCGACCGATCAGCAAGCGCTTCACGTCGAATCGTCCGTTGATCACGACGCCGATCCCGACGGGTGGCTACAACTACGACGCCGGCGTCGGCCTGGTCGATGCGGCGGCGGCAGTGCGGGCCTCTGCGCCGCTCTGAGCTGACCTGTTTGCCTTGACCTGGAGCCCGGCTTTTCCGCAGCCGGGCTCTTTTTTTGCCTTGCGCGGCGGCGCACCCGCCGCGATGCGCGCTGCTGTCAGCGAGCCAGGTCGCCCAGCCAGTCCCGCGGCCGCAGGAAATCCTTGTACAGGCGTTCTTCCGGCGTGCCCGGCGCGGGCCGGTAGTCATACTCCCAGCGCACGAGCGGCGGCAGCGACATCAGGATCGACTCGATGCGGCCCCCCGTCTGCAGGCCGAAGATCGTGCCGCGGTCGTAGACCAAGTTGAATTCAACGTAGCGTCCACGGCGATACAACTGGAAGTTGCGCTCGCGCTCGCCGTACGGCGTGTCCTTGCGCTTTTCGACGATCGGCAGGTACGCGGGCACGTAGTGGTCGCCCACGCTCTGCATGAATGCGAACGACTTCTCGAAGCCCCACTCGCTGAGGTCGTCGAAAAACAGGCCGCCCGCGCCGCGCGTCTCGTTACGGTGCTTCAGGTAGAAGTAGCGGTCGCACCAGTCCTTGTACATCGCGTACACGCCTGCGCCGAACGGATCGCACGCGGCCTTCGACGTGCGATGCCAGTGCAGTACGTCTTCCTCGAACGGGTAATACGGGGTGAGGTCGAAGCCACCGCCGAACCACCACGCGGCCGGCTGTCCGTCCTTGATCGCCATGAAGAAGCGCACATTGGCGTGCGACGTCGGCACGTAGGGGTTGCGCGGGTGGATCACGAGCGACACGCCGGTCGCCTCGAAGCTGGCGCCTTCCAGCTCGGGCCGCTGCGCCGTGGCGGACGCGGGCAGCTTGCCCCCGCACACGTGCGAGAAATTGATACCGGCCTGTTCGAAGACCTTGCCGTCGCGCAGCACGCGCGATTCGCCGCCGCCGCCCTCGGGGCGTTGCCAGGAGTCGCGGCGGAACGTGGCGCCACCGTCGGCCTGCTCGAGCGCCTGTGTGATGCAGTCGTGCAGATCGTGCAGGTAGCTGATCACTGCGGCGGTGGAGGGTGTGGTGCTGCTCATCCGCGGAACCTCTTAGGACTTCGCGCGATGGTAGCAGTTGCGCTGCGCGGCCCTCACCCGGCCTGCGGCCGACCTCTCCCGCGGCAGCGGGAGAGGTGAGTATCACTTCTTCGTCGGGGCGTTTTTCTTCGCCGCCGTCTTCTTCTTCTTCGGTGCGGCCTTCTTCTTCGCGGCAGTCCTCCTCGGCGTGTCCGCCGACTCCGCGGATCGGGCGGCGACCTTGTCGGTGGTCTTCGCTGCGGTCTTGCGGCCCCAGCGGTTCGTGCCGCGCTCGGGTGCGGCCGCGAGCAGCGCCTGGCACTCTTCCAGCGTCAGCGAAGCCGGCTCGCGATCTTTAGGGATCTTGCCGTTCTTCTTGCCGTCGGAAATGTACGGCCCGTAGCGGCCGTTCAGCACCTGGATGCCGGTGTCGCCGAACTCCTTGATGATGCGGTTAGCCTCGATCGTCTGCTTTTCGCGGATGATCTCGAGCGCGCGATCGAGCGTGATCGTGTACGGGTCGTCTTCCTTCTTCAGCGACGCGTACTTCTTCGCGCCGTACTGCACGTACGGCCCGAAGCGGCCCACCGCCACCTTGATCGGATACCCGTCCTCCCACTGGCCCAGCGTGCGCGGCAGCTGGAACAGTTCGAGCGCCATCTCGAGCGTGAGGTCGTCCATGCGCTGGCCGGGCTTCAGGCTCGCGAACTTCGGCTTCTCTTCGTCGTCGCGTGTGCCGATCTGCGCGAATGCGCCGAAGCGGCCATACCGCACGCTCACCGGGCGGCCCGACACGGGATCGATGCCCAGCGGACGCTCCATCGCGACGTCGGAACGCGTGATGTTCTCGTTAACGTCGTCGACCTGGGCTTTGAGATCGTCCCAGAAGCGCTCGAGCATCGGCAGCCAGTCTTCCTCGCCGCGCGAGATGTTGTCGAGCTCGTCTTCCATCGCGGCCGTGAAGCCGTAGTCGACGTAGCGCTCGAAATTCCCCGTCAGGAACCGGCTCACGATCTTGCCGAGGTCGGTCGGGATGAAGCGCTTGTTCACCAGCTCGCAGTACTTCTTGTAGAGCAGCGTCTGGATGATGCTGGCGTACGTCGAAGGGCGGCCGATGCCGTGCTCTTCGAGCGCCTTGACCAGGCTCGCTTCCGAATAACGCGGCAGCGGCTCGGTGAAATGCTGCTCGGTCTGGATCGCGAGCAGCCGCACCTCGTCGCCCTGCTCGAGCGGCGGCAGCATCCTATTCTCGTCGTCGTCCGCATTCAGCGTCACGTCGTCGAAGCTTTCGCGGTACACCGCGAGGAAGCCCGGCGACAGCAGCGTGGAGCCGTTGGCGCGGAACATGTTGCCGGCGCCGGCGGCGAGATCCACGGCCACCGTGTCGAACACGGCCGCTTCCATCTGGCTGGCGACCGCGCGCCGCCAGATCAGCGTGTAGAGCTTGTGCTCGTCCGCGTCGATCTTGCCGGCGAGCATCTCGGGCGTGCGTGCCGCGGAGGTCGGGCGCACGCCTTCGTGCGCTTCCTGCGCGTTCTTCGACTTCGTCTTGTAGAGACGCGGCGAGCCGGGCAGCGCTTCGGCACCGTAGAGCTTGCGGATCACGCCGCGGATCTCGTTGATCGCCTCGGTGCCGAGGCTGACCGAGTCGGTACGCATATAAGTAATGAGGCCGACCGGGCCTTCGCCGAAATCGACGCCTTCGTACAGCCGCTGCGCGATGCGCATCGTGCGCTGCGCGCCGAAGCCGAGCTTGCGCGCGGCCTCCTGCTGCAGCGTCGAGGTCGTGAACGGCGGCGCCGGGTTGCGCTTGCGCTGCTTCTTCTCGACGTTGGCGACGACCAGGGTGCCGCCCGCGTCGCGCTCGAGTTTCTGGCGCGCAGCTTCCGCGCCGGCCGCATTCGTAACGGTGAACTGCTCGACCTTCTCGCCGCCCAGTTGCGTGAGCTTCGCGGTGAACTGCGCGGCGTCCCTGGCGGCCTCCGCGTCGATCGACCAGTACTCGCGTGGCTTGAAAGCCAGGATTTCTTCCTCGCGCTCGCAGATCATGCGCAGCGCCGGACTCTGCACGCGGCCGGCGGACGCGCCGGACAGGCCGGCCTTTTTCCACAGCAGCGGCGACAGGTTGAAGCCCACCAGGAAGTCGAGCGCGCGGCGCGCCATGTAGGCCTTGACCAGCTCGTCCGCGATCTCGCGCGGGTTGTCGACGGCCTCCTGCACCGCGTTCTTCGTGATCTCGTAGAAAACGCTGCGATGGACTTCCTTGCCCTCGAGCGCGCCGGCCGCCTGCAGCAGCTGCTGCAGGTGCCACGAGATCGCTTCACCCTCGCGGTCAGGGTCGGTCGAGAGATACAGCGCATCGGCTTTCTTCACCGCGCGGGTGATCGCGTCGACGTGCTTCCTGTTCTTGTCGATGAGTTCCCAGCGCATGGCGAAGTTGCGCGCGGGATCGACAGCGCCCTCCTTGGGCACGAGATCGCGCACGTGGCCGTAGGAAGCCATCACTTCGAAGTCCTTGCCCAGGTACTTCTTGATGGTCTTGGCCTTCGCGGGCGACTCGACGATGACGAGATTCTTTGGCATGTCCTTAAAAAACAAAGCCGCGGACGTCCGCGGCAGGAAATGGGCCAGGGGTTAGGGGCTAGGGGCTAGTGGAAGAACTCTCGCCGACAGTGCGGCACCTCCGACTAACCCCTAGCCCCTAGCCCCTGGCCCCTAATGAATTGCTCCGCTGCGATCCTCGAACACCAGGTCTTCCATGCGGGAGAACGCGGTCTCCTGCCCGGGCTGGCTGAAGAGCACCATCAGCACGACCCACTTCAGCTTGTCGATGTCGATCTCGTCGCCTTCGAGCGCCATCAGGCGATCGATCACCCGTTCGCGCTGGGTTGGCGAAAGGATGCCCACCTGTTCCAGATGGAACAGGTAGCCGCGGCAGTCCGTGTCCAGCCGCGCCTGCTCCAGCGCGGCGAACACACGGATGGCCCGCGTGGTCGGCGTCGGGTGCATCCTGTCCGGGTCCGCGGCCAGGTCCTCGAGCCAGCACAAAGCCCGTTCCACCTCGCCGGCCGGGAACCCGGCCCGCTCGAGTTCGAGCTTCAGCGTCTCGCGGTCGGGTTCAAAACCATCGTCCGATTCGGCGTCGAAGTAGTTCTCGAACAGGTAGATCAGGATGTCGAGAACGCCTTCCTTCATTACACCTTCCCCGGCGACCGGCGGCAGAATCGGCCACCCGGATGCTGCTGGACCCGGCCTTCGAGCTCGAGGATCAGCAGCATCGACGCGATGGCGCCGGCTTTGAGACCCGTCCGGGCGACCAAAGTGTCCACCCCGGCGGCCTCGAAGCCGAGCGCATCTAACAGGATTTCATACTCATTGTCCAACGGCAGGGGTGGTAAGAGCGGCGGGTTGGGGTCCTTTTCCCGCGCATTGCGTTTTATATCGCCGAAGATGACACCAATTTCAGCGAATATGTCGTCCACCGACTCGACCAGGCGGGCCCCCTCGCGCAACAACCTGTGGCATCCGCGCACCATCGGATTGTGGATCGAGCCCGGAATGGCGAACACCTCGCGACCTTGTTCGGCGGCGAGGCGGGCCGTAATCAGGGAGCCGCTCTGCAGGGACGCCTCGACCACGAGCGTGCCGGTCGCAAGGCCGCTGAGGATCCTGTTGCGGCGCGGGAAGTTTTGCCTGAGTGGCGGGGTGCCGATGGGCAGGTCGGTCACGCAGGCGCCTGCCCGTGCGACGATCTCGCCCGCGAGCGTGCCGTTCTCTGGCGGGTACACCGCGTCGAGTCCGCGCCCGACCACGGCTACCGTGCGGCCGCCCGCGGCGAGCGCGCCGCGATGCGCGGCGGCATCGATGCCGAGCGCGAGGCCGCTCGTGATCGCGAAGCCCGCCTGCGCGAGGTGACGCGCGAACTGCTGTGCGGTATCACGCCCGGGTGGCGTGGGATTGCGACTGCCGACGATCGCGAGTTGCGGCAGCGACAGCGCGTCGACGTCGCCTTCGACGTAGAGCACGAGCGGCGGGTCGGGAATCTGCGCGAGCAGCGGCGGGAAATCCGCCATGCCCCAGCACAACAGCGTGCGTTGCGTGTTTCCCGCGAGCCACGCGAGATCCACCTCGATCGCGGCGTGGTCCGGTCGCGTCAGCGCCGCGATCGTGCCGCGACCCAGTCCCAGCGCGCCGAGCGTGGCGGCGGACTGCTGCGGCAGTTCGCACGGTGAGCGACCGTGCGCCAGCCATTCGCGCAACTGGCCCGCATGCAGGCCGGGTGCGTGGGCCAGCGCGAGCCAGTGTTGCGGATCGTCCATGGACAAAGAGCCTACCGGGCAGTGCTCCCGGCAGGCTCTTCGAGAAACTGCGCTGAACGCTGCGGAACAGCGCGCCGCGTGGGTTCAGCGCGTGAAGTCGGTGCTGCCGCCTTCCTTGTGACCGTACTGCGGGTGCGCCACGAAATCACCCCGGTTGATGACCTGCGACGACTGCACGACGAGGCCGTAGCTCATGCGTTCCTTGACCGTGAACAGCATGATCGTGGCGCTGCGCTCGTCAGGCAGGCGCACCTTGCTGTAATTGGCCGTGAATGCCGACCAGTTCTGGCGGTCGAAACGGTCGCGAACCAGTTCGCCGCGGTAGAACACGCCGAGCGCGTTGCCCGGTGCGAGACCGTGCTGCTTGCCGCGGTTGATCGCGACCACCTGATACTTGCCCGCGGCGTGCACGCCGTCGACCACGGCGATGATCTGCCCGAGGATGCGTTCGTTCGCCGGCGGCGACGGCACGAAGTCCGCGCCGACGTCGGCCTGCGCGGCGAACACCTTGTCGCCCTGCATGATCTCGCGGCCCACGTCGACCACGCGCAGGTGGGTGATCGGTTCGTCGCGCTTCATGTCGAACACGGAGTCGCTGCCCGGGACCACGGCGCCAGAGGTCTGGATGACTTCGCCCATGCCCGCGTAATGGCCGATGTAACCGAGCAGGTCGCCATCGTCCGGATCGATCAGCTTCTCGCCGACGGCGACGATGTTGTAGCGCTTGCCCGCAGGGGGGTTGTCGAGCTCGCGCACGTACACTTCGTTGGCGGTCGAGCCGACGATGTGACGGTCACGCATGCCGACCACGTACGGCTTGTCCCTGACATCGTCCTTGGAGAGCAGGCTGGGCCGGCCGACGAATTCCATCAGCAGGTCGTAAGGGATGGGCCGGATCGCGCTGCTGAGCGGCGACGTACGCACCTCGGGCGACAGGCGGACCGCGCCGGCCTGCTCGAGCGAGACGCGCGGCTTGCCGTCGACGTAAGAGAAATAGAGCACGTCACCCGGGAAAATCAGGTGCGGGTTGGCGATGGACGGGTTCACGTACCAGATTTCCGGCCAGTACCACGGCTCACTGAGGTACATGGCGCTGATGTCCCACAGCGTGTCGCCCTTCTTGACGACATAACGCTCGGGCGCATCGGGCGAAATTGGCACGGACATCGAGCGGCCGGCGGCTGACTGAGCCTGCGCGACGCCCGGGGCGGTGGTGACCGAGCCCAGGCCGGCGACCGCGAGGGCCAGCAGCAACATACGCATCCAGCGCCGCGGTTGCAGCGAGGCGGTTTCATGTCGAAGGGTACGAACCATCCCTCTCTCCATCGGGTATCGGGGTCGCGACCGTCGCCTTATAATCCGGCCTGCCCGGCGGCCGCTGCCGACCACGTCTCACTCGCGCCATGCCGCTGGCTGGCGACGGGTGCCCAGCTGGCATTTTTGGGTCATTAAATTCAAGCGCCACATCACTTTAGCAGTATTTTCCAACGAATGCGTAAGCTCACCATCCTCGAATATCCAGACCCACGACTGCGTACCAAAGCGGTCCCGGTCGAACGGGTGGACGGTCAGCTGCGCCAGCTGATCGACGACATGTTCGAGACCATGTACGCGGCCCCTGGCATCGGCCTTGCGGCCACCCAGGTCGACGTGCACCAACGCCTGGTCGTGATCGACGTCAGCCCGGACAAGTCCTCGCCTCTGGTCCTGGTGAATCCGCAGATCATCGAGCGCGACGGGTCGCAGCAGATCGAGGAGGGCTGCCTGTCCGTGCCCGGCGTCTTCGACACCCCGACCACTGCCCGCGCCGAGCGGATACGGGTGCGCGCGCTCGACCGCGACGGCAAGCCGTTCGAACTCGATGCCGACGGGTTGCTCGCGGTGTGTATCCAGCACGAGCTCGACCACCTCGACGGCAAGCTGTTCGTGGACTACCTGTCCGAGCTCAAGCGCACGCGCATCCGCAAGAAGCTCGAGAAGGACAAGCGCAGCCGCCCCGCTGCGAACACGCGCGTCGGCACGCCCGTCATCTGATGCCATCGCTGCGCATCGTCTTTGCCGGCACGCCAGAGTTCGCGGTGCCGGCCCTGCAGGCATTGCACGACGCGGGCCACGCGATCGTCGCCGTCTACACGCAGCCCGACCGTCCCGCGGGGCGAGGCCGTGCGCTGGCGGCGAGCGCAGTGAAACAGCGCGCGCTGGCGCTGGGGCTCGCCGTCGAACAGCCGTCGACGCTCCGGACGGCGGAGGCGCAGGCGAGGCTTGCGTCGTTCAGGCCCGACGTGATGGTGGTGGTCGCGTACGGGCTGATCCTGCCGCAGGCCGTGCTCGACATCCCGCGGCTCGGTTGCCTCAACATCCACGGTTCGCTGCTGCCCCGCTGGCGAGGGGCCGCGCCCATCCAGCGCGCGGTGCTCGCGGGCGACGAGCGCACGGGTATCTCGATCATGTTGATGGACGCCGGGCTCGACACCGGTCCCGAACTGCTGCGCCGGGAAGTCACGATCAGTGCGCGCGAGACCGCGGGACAGTTGCATGACCGGCTCGCGCCGCTCGGCGCGCAGGCCATCGTCGACGCAGTGCGCGGCTGGGCTCAAGGCACGCTCGTGGCGCAGCCGCAGCCGGCTGCGGGCGCCACGTACGCCGCGAAGATCAGCAAGGAGGAGGCGCGTATCGACTGGACGCGATCCGCGCGGGCCATCGCCGCCCAGGTGCGGGCATTCAACCCGTGGCCTGTCGCCGAGACGAAGCTCGGTGACGAGCAGGTACGCATCTGGGAGGCGCGCCCCGCGGACGAAAGCGCCGGTGCGAGTACGCCTGGCGCCGTCGTGTACGCACAGGACGGCCGGTTGCTCGTCGCGACGGGCGACGGCGTGCTCGAAGTGCTGGTGCTGCAGTTTCCCGGCCGCAAGCCGCTCGCGGCGCGCGACATCCTCAATTCACGGCCGCTGCGCGGCGAACGCTTCGGCAAGGTCAGGGCATGAGCGCGTCATCCGGTCCCGCAGAAGTGCGCGCGTCGGCCGCGATCATCGTCGCCGCCGTGATCGAGAATGGCCGGTCGCTCGACGAACTGCTCGCGGCGGAAAGCGACGAAGGATCCGCGCGTGGCCTGAAGCGGTCGCTCTGCTACGGCACGCTGCGCTGGCACTTCCGCCTCGCGGTGGTGCTGAACGCGCTGGCGACGCGCTCGCCCGACCAGCTGGCACCGCGATTGCGGGCGCTGATCGAGGTAGGGCTGTTCCAGCTGGTCTCGGGCGAGACGGCGCCGCACGCGGCCGTCGCTGAAACCGTCAGTGCCGCGCGCGTGCTGGGATTCGAGAAGGCTGCCGGGTTCGTCAATGCGATCCTGCGCCGCTTCCAGCGCGAGCAGGCCGGCATCCTGCACGCGATCGATCGTGACCTCGCATTGCGCACCGCGCATCCGCGCTGGTTCGTCGACGCGCTGCGCACCGATCGCGGCGATGCCGCGGCTGCGGTGCTCGAGGCGAACAACGCGCATCCGCCGCTCTGGCTGCGCGTGAACCGCATGCGCGGCAGCCTCGAACGCGCGCAGGCCGAACTGGCCGCCGCCGGCTTCACCGTCGCCGCGCATCCATTCGCGCCAGACGCGTTGCAGGTCGCGCCGCCGACCGATGTTCGCTCGCTGCCGGGCTTCGTCGACGGCCGGGTCTCGGTGCAGGACGCTGCGGCACAGGTCGCGGTCGACCTGCTCGAGCCGCAACCGGGCGAGCACATCCTCGATGCCTGTGCGGCCCCGGGCGGCAAGACCTGCCACATCCTCGAGCGCACCCGCGGCGAGGCCCAGGTCACGGCCCTCGATTTCTCCGCGCAGCGCATGACCCGGGTCCGCGAGAACCTCGAGCGGCTCGGCCTGCAAGCGCAGGCGGTGATCGCCGACGCCGCCAATGTGCGGGCGTGGTGGGACGGGCAGCCGTTCGACCGCGTGCTGCTGGATGTGCCGTGCTCCGCCACTGGCGTGATACGGCGCCACCCCGACATCAAAATCCTGAGGCGTGCCAAGGACATACCGGTGCTGGCCAGGGCCCAGGCCAAGCTGCTGGCCGCGGCCTGGACGGTCCTGAAACCGGGTGGGCGGCTGCTCTATACCAGTTGTTCAGTGCTGGCCGCCGAGAACGAGCGGGTGGTGGCGGGGTTCCTGGAGCGCACGGGCGACGTCCGCGACCTCACCCCACAGCTGACACAGGCCTGGCCAACCCGGCCCCCGGGGGCCGGTCCGGGCTATCAGGTGCTACCGGGCGAGGCCGCGATGGACGGGTTCTATTATGCTTGCCTGAGCAAGTCGTTATGATTGTTGGAAATGAGCTACACCGGCCCCACCACATCGCG
>Ga0114939_10003617_pt1 | contig 10716 bp, 7 predicted proteins | sample AshMeaCrysSpring_FD_87196 | JGI IMG/M metagenome (GOLD analysis project Ga0114939, IMG submission 87196) | Groundwater microbial communities from Big Spring, Nevada to study Microbial Dark Matter (Phase II) - Ash Meadows Crystal Spring | ecosystem: Environmental > Aquatic > Deep subsurface >... | reverse complement strand
TTTGAACAAAAACTTCGGAATTTTGAACAAAAAATTCAGAATTTTGAACAAAATTGATGTTCCGCAACTGAAAAAACATTTTTTTGACGTTTTTTTGACGTTTTAGTAGCGCTGTCTCCTAAGTCAGTCGGGTAACATTACATTAGAGTAACAAATGTGTTGTAACAAAACGGAAATATATAACACTTTATCCTTTTTTGGGAACTATTATGTAAGTCTATTGAGTCTATCAACTTGGTGTATCTAAATTTATACAACTACGGTGATAAATAGTACCCAAGAGAGGTACTGTCAATTTTGACCCAGGTTACTCACAATAAAGAGTAGAAGATTGATTCAGCAGACAAACTATAAACAAGCCTGTGAACTAGTGTTTTCTGCTCCTTTATTTGCCATCGCATCATTGCAAAAGGAGATAATTTTTGATGGCTCGCAACAATCAAAAACCATTTAGGGTAACATGTTCTCGACACGCTTACACTCGTTGCCCTATCTGTTGTATTCTGCCACCACACGTCTTGGAAAATATTGCTGTTAACGGCAACCAAAACCAGCGTGCTTGGGCTTTTCAGACCTTAAATGTTTCTGCACAATTTCGGGGACGCAGGGAAGTAGTCGGGAATATCTTTTTATCACCCCCAACTGGTGTCAAACGCCGTACCATATACGATGCTAAAAATAGCAATAACCTTCCAGGGATGCTGGTACGTGGTGAAGGAGACCCACCCGGTAGTGATGTAGCTGTCAATGAAGCCTACGATGGGGCTGGGGCAACCTATGATTTATACTCAGAAATATTCGAGCGCAATTCCATTGATGATAAGGGACTGCGTTTAGACTCTACCGTGCATTACGGGGTCAAGTACGACAACGCCTTTTGGAATGGCGACCAAATGGTTTATGGTGACGGTGACGCTGAGCTTTTCAACCGCTTTACCATCTCAATTGATGTGATTGGGCACGAGTTAACTCATGGTGTAACCCAGTATGAAGCTAATCTGACATATTATGGAGAACCAGGAGCGTTGAATGAGTCGTTTTCCGATGTCTTCGGTTCTCTGGTGAAGCAACGAGTCAACAATCAAACTGCAGACCAAGCAGACTGGCTAATTGGTCAGGGTTTGTTGGCAGCTAAGGTGAATGGTGTAGCTTTGCGTTCCATGAAAGCTCCAGGTACAGCCTACAATGACCCTGTGTTGGGGAAAGACCCCCAACCCGCTCACGTCAAAGATAAGTACATTGGATTGCAGGATAATGGCGGGGTACATATTAACTCTGGTATTCCCAACTATGCCTTTTATCTGACAGCAATGGAAATTGGTGGTTATGCTTGGGAAAAAGCTGGGAAAATTTGGTATATCGGTCTACGCGATCGCTTACGTTCTAACACCAACTTTAAACGTGCAGCCAACATACTAATTGGAGTCGCTGGAGAACTCCATGGTGTTGACTCTAAAGAACAGAAAGCTGTGCGTAACGCTTGGCAAAAAGTCGGTGTAATCTAAGGAGTAGGGACGCTTGGACTGGGGACTAGGGATGAATTTATGCACCTACTACTCCCCAGTTCCCAGTCAACAATCCCTATTCAGCACTCAGGACTTGAAAACATGCGGATATCCTTTGAACGCAGTGGCGGGTTTGCGGGGATAATTATGTCCACTACTGTAGATACTGCTAATATGACGGCTAACGAAGCCAGCCAAGTAAAGCAACTCGTGGAAGTTGCAGATTTCTTTAATTTAGCGGCTATTATTACTTCCCCTCAAGCCCAGTATGACCGTTTTCAGTATCGGGTAACGGTGGAAGATAATAACAAGCAGAATACAGTGGTAGTAGGTGAATCGGCTATTCCCGGAAACTTAAGACCGCTGATTGATTGGTTGACCGCTGCAGCAAAGAAAGGTAATTCTTAATTCGTTACCTGGTAACTTCTACCTTTTGACTGGGTAAAGTTTCCCAAGCAGTTCCCCGGTAGCCATATTGATAAATTTCGGGATGGAGTATCTCTGCTAAAATTTCTAACGAGTCTACTAGCCGTGGTCCGGGACGGTTAAAATAGGAATTGCCATCAGTAATATAGACTCTGCCACTGTCGGTTGCGTGTAAATTTTGCCACTCTGGACGCTGAGTCAGCAGCAATGCTTCTTGGCGGGTGCGCTGTAAATCAAATCCGCAAGGCATAAAAATTACTACATCGGGATTGATTTCTATGAGTATTTCCCAAGGCATGACATGGGAAGGTTGACCGACCGTACTAAATAGTGGTTCTCCTCCAGCCATACTCACCAGTTCTGGAATCCAGTTAGAGGCACTCATCAGAGGGTCAACCCACTCTATACAAGCGACTTTGGGAATCTCAGCAGGAGACAGTCCTTGGTTTTTATGCTCGATAATTTTTACACGAGCCAGTAAGTTTTCTAGTATATTTACTGAATCTACATCGAGGATATTAGCGACTCGTTCAATATCAGCCCAGATATCTTTGAGGACATTGGGTTGTAAAGAAATGATTTCCGGGGAACTGGAAGTGAGACTAGCTACTGCCTTTTCTACCTCCCCCAAACTAACAGCACAGACATCACACTGGTCTTGAGTGATAATGTGAGTGGGGTGTAATTTTTCGATAACATCGGTTTTTATTTGATAAATACTCAGGGCAGATTGTAGTAAATCGTTCACATGGTCGTGTATTTCCTGACTGGAAGCATTGCTGTTGAGCCGCGGTTGGGTGCAAATGGGACGGTCTTGGACTTCTTCTGGGTAGTCGCATTCGTGCGATCGCCCCACAATAGCATCAGTCAAACCTAATGCTGCCACAATCTCTGTAGCGCTAGGGAGTAGGGAAACTATTCTGAGGCTACGTTCGTCGTTCATCTCCACCTTCCCAAACGGATGCTCTCTATATGACCATTGTCCCAAAACCAAGCACCAGAGGCATCTTTCTCTGGATTAAAGGTTGTTCAGAGAATCTACATAATTAGATAGAGTGACTATACGATACTCCCTAAGTAATAGTTATTTATGCATAAAGAGCAATCTAGCGGTTCTCCGTGGGATTAAGTACAAACGCTTATCTGCAACGATATGTTCTCTTACCCTTGTACGTGGCTCAAACAAGAACCGTAATATTTTGATGTCAAAAAAATAAAAATCAGCTTGTCAATATGTAGAAAATACTTGTATTTAAGTATTTTTTAGTGTCTTATAGCACTTTGAATACCTGAATAATGTAATAATCATGACAAAATTCATATCATAATTTTGCAAAAGCGTCTAAAATAAAAAATAAAATATTTGTTAAATCGCCAATATTAGTGATATATGTAACACTACGTTAAATTTAGTAATGTAACTTTATACAAGGAAATATTGGTTATTTTTACCCCAAGATTTCCATCTGTGATTCTTAAATTACAGAAATATGAGGAAATAATTTCAGACAGGCATTGTTGAACGTAAAAACCAATCAATAAAAATACAGGGTGTATATGAAAGTCATTGCTAGGAAAACTGGAAAAATCACAACTAATTCCGAGAAATTACTCAAAGGGTGGTACAGATGGCGAAAAACACAGTAAAAATCTTAATTATTGATAATAATCACAATTGCTGCGTCGCCAAAATTCTCGAACAAGCAGAGAACAAAAATTCTTGTATATCCCCTCGATTCCAACTGCTGAAAATTGCGAATTTATCAGAAGCCATTGCAGTTTTTGCAACAGAAAAGATTAATTTAATCTTGGTGGTTTTGTCAGCACATGACCCACAACAATTAGAAATCATCAGCCAATTACGAACGATTGCGCCAGAAATACCATCTGTGGTTATCAGCGATTCCGACGATGAAGAACTTGCTCTGAAAGCAGTGAGCATGGGAGCAGAAGATTATATATTTAAAGGATTCGTAACTCCGGAAATGTTGCGGCGGAGATTGCTGTGCGCCATTGTTCGCTACGAAAGTCAAATTACTGGCACACAACAGAATTTATCGGATGGTTCCGCTAGGAAATTAAATGACAAATGGGCAGCCAAGGAAGCAGCCAATCACGTAAAAAATGAATTTTTAGCAACTATGAGCCATGAGTTGCGGACGCCGATAACCGCCATTATGGGATTGTCAGAAGTCCTTTTACAACAAATGTTTGGCTCCTTAAATCCCAAACAAGAGGAATTTCTCAAGAGTATCTATAGCACAAGCGAACAATTACGAGACTTGGTGAATAATATCCTCGAATTGTCGCAGATAGAGGCAGGTAATGAGCAATTGATTATCTCGAAATTACAAGTATTAGAACTGTGTAGTTATGTACTATCGACAGTAGCAGATAGTGCCTATGATAAACATTTGCAACTTAACTGCGAAATTGATCCGGCTGCTGAAATTTGCATTGCTGATGTCCAGCGACTCCAGCAAATGCTGTTAAATTTGCTGAACAATGCTATCAAATTCACGCCTAGGGGTCAAGTTTCATTAAAAGTCAAAAAAGTGAAACAAGGGATTACTTTTACTGTAGAAGATACTGGTATCGGCATTGCTCAACAGGATTTACAATACCTATTTCAGCCTTTTCAACAACTGGACAGTCAGCTAAATCGACAATACGAAGGTACGGGATTAGGTTTAGCCTTAACGCGAAAACTTGCCCAGTTACATGGTGGAGATGTGACTGTAGAATCAATCAGGGGAGAAGGTAGTAAATTTACAATTTTTTTGCCCCAATCCTCCGGGGAGAAAATCAACGATAAGAAAAAGAAAGCAAAGAGTCAGGAATTGCTGGATATTGCTGCTATAAATCGGCGGATTTTAATTGTGGAAGATGATGACCGCAGTGCCCAAGTATTACAGAATTATTTGGAGGTGATTGGTTATCAAGTTGAGCGTTTAGGTGATGGAAATCACTTTTTACAGCGAGTCAGAAGTCAAGAACCAGACTTAATATTATTGGATATGAACTTACCGGGAAATGTCACCGGACTGGATCTGCTGAAATGCTTGCGTCAAGAACCAGACTTCCAAGATTTACCAGTCTTACTGTGTACTCCCCAAAATGTACCTATTGAGAGCGAAAAATTACTCCCAGTGGGTGCAAATAACTATATAAAAAAACCCATTGGTATCACCCAACTAGAGTCAATGTTGATGAGGTATTTAAATTAGAGAATGGGGAATGGGTGATTACCTCCTGAGTATTGACAAAGACTGCCAAGCTTTGATTAGATTACCTTGCATCAGCGCTGCTACACCGTTGAGGGCTTGAATTTCCCGACTGTTGGGGTTAAGGGCTAAACTGGGTTGGAGAGACTTTTGAGCGGCTGCTGGTTGCCAGTTGTAGAGTTGGACAAAAGCGAGGTAAGCGTAAGCATAGGGGTTTTTTGGGTCTAACTCTATGACTCGTTTGAGAGTTGCGATCGCACCGTTTACCTGACGTTTCAAGACATAGGATAAAGCGAGATTATACGCCCAATCTTTATTAGGAGCTTGTTGCAAACGATACGCCAAAGTTTGCTGTGCCTGTATCAAATAGTCCTGAGTCGGGTCATATTGATTTATCCGTCCAACTTCGTCAAACAAAGACTCTAAAGCTTCTGGTCCCTTGGGTAAATTAGCTGCAAGCACGCGCAGTTGGGTAACTAAATCTAACTCTGGTGTGGCTGTAGGGGTAGCATTGGCTGCAATTTGCAAGGTGACTGGGGGGACTGTGATGGGATAGGTTTCCCCAGTCACCCTGTTAAGGTAAGTAGCCTCTAGAGTATAGTTTCCCGCTATTATATCCACCGGAGGTAACATCGCCATGCGTTCAGTTAAGTGAAAAATCTGTAGGGGTGGGGTTCCTCCTCCCTTCCTGAGTCCTGAATCCTGCAAGTTACCCATAGCAAAACCGTGGTCATGTAACCATAGGGATTTTGACCTCTCCCCCAACCTCTCCTCTGTCAGGGGAGGGGAGTATGGCTTCCCCAACCCTGGTAGGGAAGGGGGTTGAGGGGTGAGGTTTTCTGGGGAATGAAGCCAAGTTAACAACACCAAGCCAGACTGTAAATCTTTCCAGTTACCAGTCCACTCGTAGGTAACAGGAACTGGTATCCCTGGTGGTGCGGTTGGGGGTACAGTAACTTGCGATAGGGTAATTTTTGCAGGTGCTTGGGAAACAGGTTTAACCGACGCCGGTGGGAGTGTCTGATGATATAGGTTAAGCGTACTACCATCAGGCAAAGTCCAAGCTTTGTGGAGTTGGAAATCGTCCCCTTGCTCCACCAATTTAACTATATCAGCCTGGGATTCCCGGACTGAGCCTTGGTCGCCAGTTTTAGTGACAAACCAGGAAAGCGATCGCGCGTCTTGGGTGACAAACTTTTTCCTGACTCCCACCTGACGTCCGTAAACCTGGAAGTTTTCCAAAGCCCCATAGTAATTGAGATTATGTTGGTTAACCTGTCCCGTCGAAGGTAATACTCCCAGCGTTGAACGCAAATATGGTTCTGTGTGAATAATTTCCGCAATCACCTCCCGGTGAGGAAACTCCGGTCCTCGCTCCGGACGAATCTGGGAAAAGGGACTGAGGATATTTGTCACACTATCCCCCACCACACCCCCAATCGGAAACAGATTCAGCACCATCAGCAGTGCAGCTAAACCCACAGTAGAAATACGGAGACGTTGCGCCCACAGACTACGCCCCTGACTTAACCCATAAGCCAGAAACAACGCCACCACTGGTAAATAGGGCAACACATAGCGGTCATCTTTATTGATATTCAACGTTGAAAACAGATAACCCCCCAGCCAAAACACCAGTAACCAGCGTAGGGACAAGGAAACTCCACCCTTGGGAAATTTGGAGCGTCCCCACCACAGGAGTAACATCCCAATGGGGACAATTAACAAGGGTAAAGAAAGCTGATGGGGTAACTGCTGTGCGTAAAAAGTCCAAGCTTGCAGGGTATTCAAACCCGGATCGCCTTCCGCAATTGCCGAATCTATCGTGGCACGTTTTCCGGAGGTGAGGACAGTTAACCAATTAGTCCGATACCACGGACCAAACACCAACACCGACAAGCCCAAAGCACTTACAAGTTGCGCCAAACGTCCCCAATAGCGACCCCGCAAAGCCCCCACACCTACCCAGACAATGGGAGTAAATAGAAAGAACAACGCCGGTTGCTTGGTCAGCAAAGCGCATCCTAGGGATAAACCAAAAGCCACCGTCCATAACCAGGAAGCTGGGGATTGCTGACTAGGGATTGGTGACTGGGAACTGGGGACTTGGTGCATAGATTCATCCCTAGTCCCTAGTCCCCCCTTCAAGTACGTATTTCGCCACGCTGTCAGACAGAAGAAGCACAGCGTCACCATCGCTGCGAGGGGAAAATCCAGAAGAAACTCCAGTCGCAACCGATACAAGGCTGGTAGAACTTGACAAATAGCAGCTGCCCACAAACCGACTTCTACACTAAACAACTGCACTCCCAAACCATAGACAGAAGCCAGTAAAATCGCGTTGAAAAACAACATAATCAACGTCGCTTGGGCTGACCCGGTGCCAATCACATGTTGCAAAGCACCAGTCACAATGTAAGTAAACGGCGGTATTTTCGACGACAGCAACCACAGATTATGCCACCAATCACCATTCAACCACTGAGGATTTTGTAGCGCTTGCCAGTAATTTAAAGTACCCGTTAAATAATCCGCCTGGTCCCACGACGGAACAGAACGATCCAAAGCAAACCAGACGCGATCGCACACCGCTCCCAACAGCCAAATCATAACCAGAATCAGCAGGCTGGTAAATCTCTTGTGCTTAACGGTGATGTTCACAGATAAATCATCCTCATCAAATCCCGGTGGGGGTTCCCTTCTGGGTGGGGAAACCCTGCTCCTAGGTTAATTTTTTCCTCATTTTTACATGAGGAATACCCACTTCCTCAAATGGTTCCCCTTCCTGGACAAAACCTAGTTGCTGATGCAAGTCCTGAACATACATCTGAGCATGAATCACCACATCTTGGATATTATGTTGCGCTGCTAGCTCCGTAGCCTTGTGCATAATTTGCTTAGCAATACCCCTTCCTCTAGCGCTAGACAACACAGCCAGCCTCTCTATCTTCGCCGTGTTTGCATCCAAAATTCTCAACCTAGCCGTCCCCACAGCCTGCTGATCCAAATAAGCAATAAACTGCTGGCAACCACGATCCTGACCATCAAAATCTAGCGCTGCATCTATCCCCTGTTCCTGTTGAAAAACAGCAACTCTAATTGCGGCTATTTTCTCCCATTCATCAGGTAAATTAGCAATTTTTACGCTGAAATCATGCATGACAATCATCTTTTTGCACCCTATGGACTAAGAGCTAACGCTTCACGAGCGCTGCTTCATCGCTCGTTATTTTGATAGCGCTAAATTGTCTCCGGGTCAATATTTAATTCTCGCAACTTTTCTGCCATCCGTTCTGTATCTTCTTCCGGTGTCGGAATTAGCTTTTCTTCTGAAGTAAAAAACCGCACATAATTTTGATAAATTCCTAGATATAAACCTAACTTATGACTCCACAAATGACCTTGCGGATTTGGTTCTAGAGCTTGATACTGACCATCAACTAGATGGAAGCCAGCGAATTCTAAACTATCTGGATCGAACCAAAAATAATCAGGTGTGCGGAAAGTATCTTGATAAATTTGTTTCTTTAAACCTTTATCAGTATCAGCAGTTTTACGAGATAATATTTCGACAATTACATTGGGATATTTACCATCTTCTTCCCAAACCACCCAGCTTTTACGACTTTTTCTTTCAGTTCCTAACACGACAAACGTCAGTTGTTTCTAGCCGTGAGCCAAGTCACCTATCTGAGACACTTTCAAAAACCGATTTTTCAGCTAGCAATCAAGCGAAATAAAATTAACTTATTAGTTTATGAACCAGAACGGGAGGTAATTCTCCAATGGATGACTCAGATCTATGCGCCAAAGGCGCACGCTGAGTCCCAAAGGGACACGCTTCGCGAACGCGTAAGGCGGTTCAATCAGTAGGGCAGGCAAGATACCTACCCCACAAATGCTACACTACTCCGCCCCCTCAATCGGTGCAAAACCCTGACGCTGGATATTCTCCGTCAAAGTTCGCGGTTCCAGGAACTGCAGCAGGTAATCCGGACCACCAGCTTTAGAACCCACACCCGACAACTTAAACCCACCGAAGGGCTGTCTTGATACCATCGCTCCAGTAATATTACGGTTAATGTACAAATTCCCCACTTCAAAATCTGACTGCGCCATTTCAATATGGGAAGGTGTGCGAGAATATAACCCACCAGTCAAGGCGTAATTTGTACCATTCGCAATATCCATCGCTTCTGAGAAATTCTTCGCCTTAATCACCGCTACCACCGGACCAAAAATTTCCTGCTGAGCAATTACCCCATCCGGCGGCACATCACTAAAGATAACCGGACCGATAAAATAACCGTTATCCGGTGCAGACATTTCCAAAGCTACCTTCGCTTCTGCCTTACCCTTGGCAATGTACTCGCGGATGCGATCGCGTGCTGGAGCATCAATCACCGGACCTACTTGAGTACTCGCTAACTCAGCTTCCCCAATATTCAGTGATTTCGTGGCTTCCACAAACCGCTGCACAAAGGTGTCGTAAATTGGTTCCAAGACTATCACCCGCGAACAAGCGGAGCATTTTTGTCCGCTGTAACCAAAGGCAGATTGCACCGTTCCGGCGACAGCCTGGTCTAAATCAGCACTCTCATCTACAATAATGGCATTCTTCCCACCCATCTCGGCAATGACGCGCTTCATATGCTTTTGACCTGGTTTTAGGGTAGCTGCTTCTGCGTAAATTCTACAACCTACCTCTTGTGACCCAGTAAAAGCAATTACATGAGTATCTGGGTGATTAACTAGATACGCACCGACTTGGGAACCCTTACCGGGGACGTATTGGTAAACACCTTTAGGAATTCCTGCTTCCACGAGGATTTCTGTGAGTTTGGCGGTAATTACAGAAGAAGTTTCCGCCGGTTTGAGCAGGGTACAGTTACCTGCAACCAAGGCTGCAACGGTCATTCCTGTGGCAATGGCTAGGGGGAAATTCCAAGGAGAAATCACCACCGCAATTCCCTTGGGTTGGTAGATATACCGATTATTTTCGCCAGGAATGTCGTAATTCCAACCCTGGTCTAGCCGTTCCATCTCATCAGCGTAGTAACGGCAAAAGTCGATGGCTTCCGAGACTTCCCCATCAGCTTCCCGCAGAGGTTTCCCGACCTCTAGCACTATAATTGCAGATAATTCAGCGCGGCGTGTTTCCATCAAATCAGCGGCTTTGCGTAGCACTCCAGCGCGTTGTCTGACGGGTGTTTTTCGCCAACCCAGAAAGGCTGCTTTGGCGGCTTTCATGGCTTGTTCCGCTTGTTCGACGCTCATCAAACCAATTTTCCCGACGACTTCGCTATATTTCGAGGGGTTGAGGGAATCAACCATTGTTTGGGTGTTGACGTATTCACCGTTAATCAGCGGTAAATAGGTTTTACCCAACTCAGCACGAACTTTTTGGAATGCTTGCTGAGATTCCCTTCTGGCGACTTCTTCAGCGTAGTCGGTGTCTGCAGCGTTGGGATACTGAGTAGTAGAGCGGGGATATTTGCTGTCAGCTTTAGCGACAGATGGGGGTGCAATTAATTCCTCAACGGGTCGTTCTTCTAGATTTT
>Ga0114939_10003616_pt1 | contig 10716 bp, 10 predicted proteins | sample AshMeaCrysSpring_FD_87196 | JGI IMG/M metagenome (GOLD analysis project Ga0114939, IMG submission 87196) | Groundwater microbial communities from Big Spring, Nevada to study Microbial Dark Matter (Phase II) - Ash Meadows Crystal Spring | ecosystem: Environmental > Aquatic > Deep subsurface >... | reverse complement strand
TGGTCGGCCTCCAGGGCGTCGAGGACGTCCGTGAGGGAGCCGGGCACCTGCGGGATGTTGGCGGCCTCGTCCGGCGGCAGCTCGTACAGGTCCTTGTCGACCGGCTCGACCGGCTCGATCTTGTTGCGGATGCCGTCGAGGCCGGCCATCAGCATCGCCGAGAACGCGAGGTACGGGTTGCTCGACGGGTCCGGCACGCGGAACTCAAGGCGCTTGGCCTTCGGGTTGGAGCCGGTGATCGGGATTCGGATGCACGCCGAGCGGTTGCGCTGGCTGTAGACCAGGTTGACCGGGGCCTCGAAGCCGGGCACCAGGCGGTGGTAGGAGTTGACCGTCGGGTTGGTGAAGGCGAGCAGCGACGGCGCGTGCTTGAGCAGGCCTCCGATGTACCAGCGCGCGGTGTCCGACAAGCCGGCGTAGCCGAGCTCGTCGTAGAACAGCGGGTCGCCGTCCTTCCACAGCGACTGGTGGCAGTGCATGCCTGAGCCGTTGTCGCCGAAGAGCGGCTTCGGCATGAAGGTGACGGTCTTGCCGGCCTCCCAGGCGACGTTCTTGATGATGTACTTGAACAGCATCAGGTTGTCGGCGGAGTGCAGCAGGGTGCTGAACTTGTAGTTGATCTCGGCCTGGCCGGCGGTGCCCACCTCGTGGTGGCTGCGCTCGACCTCGATGCCGGCCTTGTCGAGCGCCACGCACATCGCGTCACGCAGGTCGGCGTAGTGGTCGACCGGCGGGACGGGGAAGTAGCCGCCCTTGTACCGCGTCTTGTACCCGCGGTTGCCGCCCTCCTCCTCGCGGCCGCTGTTCCAGGCGCCCTCGATGGAGTCGATGAAGTAGTAGCCGGCGTTCTGCTTGGTCTCAAAGCGCACGTCGTCGAAGATGTAGAACTCCGCCTCGGCCCCGAAGTACGCCGTGTCGGCGATGCCGGAGCCGCGCAGGTACGCCTCGGCCTTCGCCGCGATGTTGCGGGGGTCGCGGCTGTACGGCTCGTCGGTGAACGGGTCGCGGATGGAGAAGTTCAGGACCAGCGTCTTCTCGGCCCGGAACGGGTCGAGGAACGCCGTGGTGGGGTCCGGGATGAGCTTCATGTCCGACTCGTGGATGGCCTGGAAGCCGCGGATCGAGGATCCGTCGAACATCTGGCCGTCGGTGAAGAAGTCAGCGGTCAGGGACTGCGCGGGGACGTTGAAGTGCTGCATGACGCCCGGCAGGTCGCAGAACCGGACGTCGACAAAGGCGACATCCTCATCCTTGATGTACCGGAGCACCTCGTCGGCGTTGGCGAACATCCATCCTCCCTCGGGACGGCGCGCCCGATGCGGCCGCCGTCATCTATGGAGGACCCTAGGCAGGAGGGGTTTCCCGGCCGTGTCCCGATTGTTTCGCGGGTGTTACGCGCCCCTGCGCCCGCGCCAAGCGGGGCGTCGCGCTCGGGGTTAGCCTCGTGGGGTGACCGACGAACCCACCCGACCCGCGACGCCGGCGCAGCCGCCGGCCTCCGGGCTGACCCGCCGCGAGGTGGGCTCCTGGCTGGAGGGGCCGGGCGCCGCCGGGGACGAGGCCGGCGCCGGCTACCGCGGCGAGCGCCTCGGGCTTCCCCAGGCGGGCCTGGGTGCGGTCAGCGGATTCGGCCGCCGGCTGGGGGCGCTCTTCATTGACTGGTTCGGATCGCTGTTCGTCGCCGGCTGGATCGTGGGCACCTCGGTGTGGGCCGACAGCGCGGCGGCGGCCGCGGACCGCAGCCTGGTCACGCTGGGTGTCTTCGGGCTTGAGGTGGCGATGCTCACCTGGCTGGCCGGCGCCTCGTTCGGGCAGCGCCTGCTGGGGCTGCGGGTGGTGCGCCTGGACGGCTCGCCGCTTGGGCTGTGGCGGGCGGTGCTGCGTACGGCGCTGCTGTGCCTGGCGATCCCGGCGCTGATCTGGGACCGCGACGGCCGCGGCCTGCACGACAAGGCGGTCGGCTCGGTGGCCGTCCGAGCTCGCTGACGCCGCTTGCGCCTGCGTACGGTCAGGTGGGCATCTTCGGCAGCTTGGCGCCCTTGGGCAACGGCCCCTTGGGGATCGGCACCGGCTGCTGCATCGCGCCGAGGGCCTTCAGCCGGTAGTTGAGGTCGGTGACCTCGCCGGGCCGCAGGGTGCGCGGCAGCTTCATCACGGCCGAGGAGAGCTTGCGCAGCGGCACCTCGCCGGGCCCGGTGCCGACGATGAGCTCGTGCAGCGGGGCATCTCCGATGACCCGCTGGGTCTTGCGCCGCTCGTTGGACATCAGGTTGGCGACGCGGCTGGGCGCGCCCTCGCCGATGAGCACAACCCCGGCCCGGCTCGTGACGCGGTGCACGATGTCCTGGTTGCGGGTCACCGCGACCGCGGGGGTCACGGTGTAGCCCTTGCGGAGGCTGTTGAGCACAGCGGCGGCGGCGCCCGGCTGGCCCTCGATGGAGTGGATCGCGGCCGCCTCCGCCCGACGGCCGAAGACGATCGTGGTCACGAGCAGCGCCACCGAGAAGCCCAGCAGGCCGAGCCAGAGCGGTTGGCCGATCACGAACCCCAGCGCCAGCATCGCGCCGAAGACGCCGACCATGATCGCGAGGAGGATCCAGCCGATCTTCGGGTCGTTGCGCCTCGTGATGACGTACGCCTCGCGGATCTGGCGGGTCCGGGCGAAGCGCTGCTTCTTCGGCTTGGGGGCTGCGTCGGGCATGGGAGCAGGGTACGGGGGCGCCGGCCGCCGACCCAGCCGGGCCGTCCGCTACGCCTGGTCCGGCTGGGGGCCCTCGGCCGCGCGCTTGGCGGCCCGCTTGGCCGCGCGCTCCGCCCGCACCCGCTCCTCGATCACCGCGGCCTCCTCGGGGGTGGGCGCTGATCCGCCCAGGCGCGCGGGCAGCCACCAGGCGTCCTCGGGGGAGGAGGGCCGGTCGGGATAGACGGCCTGGATGCCGTCCAGCAGCGCCACCATCTGCTCGCGCACCCGGGCCGTGACCTCGGCGGCGTCGTCCTGCCGCGAGACCGCGACGGGGTCGCCGACGGCGATGTAGACCGGGATGGTGGCCAGCGAGACCGGGCGCCGGCGGCCGTAGGTGAGGACCCGCTGGGAGCCCCACAGCGCCATCGGGATGATCGGAACGCCCGCGGCGGCGGCCATCCGGGCGGCGCCGGTCTTGAACTCCTTGATCTCGTACGAGCGGCTGATCGTCGCCTCCGGGAACACCCCGACGAGCTCGCCGGCCTTGAGCGCCGCCAGGGCGGCGCGGTAGGAGGCCGAGCCGGCCTCGCGGTCGACCGGGATGTGCTTCATCCCGCGCATCAGCGGGCCGGCCACCGGGTTCTTGAAGATGGCGTCCTTGGCCATGAAGCGGATGAGCCGATCGTGGTCATGCGCGGGGATCCCGGCGAAGGTGAAGTCGAGGTGGCCGGTGTGGTTGATCGCGACGACCGCCCCGCCCCGCGCCGGGAACTTCTCCGAGCCGGTCACGGTGAAGCGCAGCCCGGCGAGGGCGAACATGGCCTTGGCGGCGACGATCACGGGCGGGTAGACGAGCTCGGCCATGCCGTCAGCCCTCCCGGGCGGCGCGCGGGACGAGGACGGTGATCGTCTCGCCCGGGCGGATAGCGGCGGGCCGCTCGACCCAGCCGGTCACCCCGCGGCGGCCGAGGGCGGCCTTGGGGAAGTCGGAGGGCCGGGTGCCGGCGTGCCTGCCGACCTCGGCGCCGGCGGTGGTGCAGGGGAGGTTCTCGCCGTTGAGCGCGATCACCGCGCCCCCGGAGAAGACCAGGCGGGTCAGCTCGGGCAGGCGGGTCAAGTCCGGCAGGCCCACCGTCGTGACGTTGGCCCCGACCCACGCTCCGTCCACGCGGTCGACGCCCATCGCCGCCGCGATAGCGGTCAGCTCCGCCTCGTCGATGAGCGACAGCTGGCGGTTGTTGCGGATCTCGGTGCCCTTGGGGTGCACCCGCGTCTCCCGCACGGTGGAGCGCATCGTGAGCCCGTGGTGCCGGTCTCCGACGACCCCGCCGAAGTCGAGCGCGAGCACGTCGACCGGGGCCGAGCCCGCGGCGCCCGGCGCGCCCACGAAGGTGCCCGCCACCGTGGCGAGGGTGGCGTCAGACACGGGCCGCCAGCGCCTCGCGGTAGAGCCGGCCCGCGCGGTACGACGAGCGCACAAGCGGCCCGCTCATCACGCCGGCGAAGCCCAGGCCGCGCGCCTGCTCGGCGTACGCGTCGAACTCGGATGGCTCGACCCAGCGGGTCACCGGGTGGTGGCGCGCCGAGGGCCGGAGGTACTGCGTGATCGTGATCAGCTCGCAGCCCGCGTCGCGCAGGTCGGTGAGCGCCTGGCCCACCTCGGCCTCCTCCTCGCCCATGCCGAGGATCAGGTTGGACTTGGCCACGAGTCCGGCAGCCCGGGCGGCGGCGATGACCTCAAGCGAGCGGTCGTACCGGAAGGCCGGGCGGATCCGCTTGAACAGCCGGGGGACCGTCTCCAGGTTGTGGGCGAAGACCTCTGGCGCGGCGGCGAAGACCTCGGCGAGCAGGTGCTGGCGCCCGGAGAAGTCCGGCGCCAGCAGCTCCACCCCGGTGCCCGGGTTGGCCCGGTGGATGGCGCGCACCGTCTCGGCGTACAGCCAGGCCCCCTCGTCGGGGAGGTCGTCGCGAGTGACGCCGGTGACGGTGGTGTAGCGCAGGCCCATCGTCTGCACGCTCTCGGCGACGCGGCGCGGCTCGTCGCGGTCGAGCGGGTCGGGCTTGCCGGTGTCGATCTGGCAGAAGTCGCAGCGGCGCGTGCACTGGTCGCCGCCGATGAGGAACGTCGCCTCGCGGTCCTCCCAGCACTCGTAGATGTTGGGGCAGGCGGCCTCCTCGCACACCGTGTGCAGGCTGCCATCGCGGACCCGCTGGCGCATCGCGGTGAACTCCGGCCCGGTGCGCAGCCGGGTCTTGATCCACTCCGGCTTGCGCTCGATCGGCACCTCGGCGTTGCGCACCTCGAGGCGCAGCATGCGCCTGCCGTCGGGGGTGACCGTCACCCCGGCAGTCTAGAAGCCTTCCGCCTTCTCTCGCCGCGGCGTTGGCATGGCTGGGGCGGGAGGGGCGGCCCCGCACGGGCCGGCGCGGTGCCAGGTCGCCCCTTGGACTATCCGCCGCGCGCACGCGGGTGGTGACTTCTCGCTCGAGTCGGGGTGCGCGCACGCTCCTCACGTCCTACGGGACGACCTGGCCCCGCGCCTGCGGGTCGCGGCGAGCGGCGTTAGGCGGGCGAGGGCCTGGTCAGGCGGATGACGGGTGCGCCGGCGTGGGCGAGGTCGAGGCCGTCGGGGGTCTCGACGATGTCGAGCGGCTGGGCCAGCGCGGCGACGAAGGCCTGCTCGTACGCCATCGCCTCAGGCGGCCCGGCCATCATCGTCATCGCGACCTGGCCGCAGGTCAGCACGCCGCCGGACACCGCGTACGACCCCATGACCCGGTTGACGCCGGCGCACCCGTACATGCGCCCCTCGGCATCGAAACCCAGCTCCGGCTGGCGGACCCCGGCCGGCGGTTGGCCGAGCAGCTCGGCGTTCCAGTCGCCCAGCAGCGCGCCGTCAGCGATGGCCGACCCCTTCGGCGGCGAGCACCGCTGGGTTGGACAGGGCCGCCAGCAGGTGCGGCAAGACGGCGTCGGCGGCCTCGGCGACCGTCACGTCGCGGCCGAGCTCGGCGGTCAGCGAGGTCACGCCGGCGTCGGTGATGCCGCAGGGCACGATCCGGCCGTACGCCGATAGGTCGCAGTCGGCGTTGAGCGCGAACCCGTGCATCGCCACGCCCTGAGAGACCCGGATGCCGATGGCCGCCACCTTGCGGTCGGGGCCGCGCCCGTCGGCGGCGACCCACACGCCCGACCGCCCCGCCACGGCGGTGGCCGCCAGGCCCAGGTCGGCGCAGGCGGCGATCAGGGCGCCCTCGATCCGCCGGACATGCCCCACCACATCGAGCGGCTGGGGGAGTCGCACGATGGGGTAGCCGACCAGTTGGCCGGGCCCGTGCCAGGTGATCTTCCCGCCGCGGTCGACATCGACGACCGGGGTGCCGTCGAGGGGGCGCTCCCACGGATCGGTGCGCCGGCCGGCGGTGTAGACCGCCTCGTGCTCCAGCAGCAGCAGGGTGTCGGGGACGGCGTCGTTGACCCGCGCGGCGTGGAGCTCGCGCTGCAGGTCCCAGCCCTCGGCGTACGGGATGGCGCGCTCACCCCAGCCGAGGCGGCGCACGTCGAGGGAGGGCACGCCCCGAGCGTACGGCCGAAATGCCTCGTGCACGCGCCCCCACTACGATGTGGTGCCGCAGCGCAGTCCCACGATGCGGCAACCGCCTCCCACGGATTGGATGATCCATGAGCACGCCCCGCCGGCTGGCCCTCCTCGTGTGCGGGCGCCGCACCAAGTGGCTCGTCCTCGCGCTGTGGTTCGTGCTGGCGGGGGTCGGCGGCGTGTACGGGCCCAAGCTCACCGAGGCGCAGGTCAACGACGCGGCCTCCTTCCTCCCGGCCGACTCCGAGTCGACCCAGGTCATCGAGTTGCAGGCGGCCTTCACCGGCGGCCAGGAGACCGTGCCGGCGGTCGTCGTCTACGAGCGCGCCGCCGGGATCACCCCCGAGGACTTCGCCGCAGCCAGGGCGCAGGCGGCCGAGATGGCCGCGCTGCCGCTCGTCGAGGAGGACGTCGTCGGCCCGATCCCGTCTGAGGACGGACAGGCGCTGCAGGTCATCGTCCCGATCTCCTTCGAGGACGGCTTCGAGCTCGGCGAGGCGGTCACCGACCTGCGGGCCATCACCGCCGACAGCCCGGAGGGGCTGACCGCGCTCGTCGGGGGGCCCGCAGGGCTGAGCGGGGACATCTTCGAGGCGTTCGGCGACATCAACGGCACCCTGCTGCTGGGCACGATCCTGGTCGTGATCCTGGTGCTGCTCGTGACCTATCGCAGCCCGGTCCTCTGGATCGTCCCGCTGCTCGCGGTGGCACTGGCCGACCAGCTCGCCCAGGCGATCAACTACTTCCTCGCCGACGCCGGCCTCATCGTCGTCAACGGCCAGACCCAGAGCATCCTGCTCGTGCTCGTCTTCGGCGCCGGCACCGACTACGCCCTGCTGCTCATCGCGCGGTTCCGCGAGGAGCTGCGCCGCCACGAGGACCGCCACGAGGCGATGGCCGAGGCGCTGCACAAGGCCGGGCCGGCGGTCATCGCGTCCGCGGCGACCGTGGCGATCGGCCTGACCTGCCTGCTCTTCGCCTCGCTGGAGTCCACCCGCGGGCTCGGGCCCGCCGGGGCGGTGGGCGTGCTCTGCGCGCTCTTCGCGATGATCACCCTGCTGCCGGCCCTGCTTGTGATCTTCGGGCGGCCGCTCTTCTGGCCGTTCATCCCCCGCTTCGGCAGCCCGTCGCACGAGGAGTCCGGCTTCTTCGGCCGGATCGGTCGCGGCATCGTGCGCAAGCCGCGCCTCATCTGGGTGGGCACCGCGCTCGTTCTCGGCCTCGTCGCCCTCAACGCGGTCAACATCAACGCCACCGGGCTGTCGACCGAGGAGCAGTTCAAGACGGCCACCGAAGGCGTCCAGGCGCAGCAGGTCATTGAGGCCCACTTCGCCAGCGGGGTCGGCTCCCCGGTCGTGGTCATCGGCCCGGCGGACCAGGGCGACGAGATCGCCGCCGTCGTGGCGGCCGACCCGGCCATCGCCGCCGTCGCCGAGCCGGTCGTGCAGGGGGAGTACGCCGAGGTGCTCGGCACCCTGTCGGTCCCCCCGGACTCGCCCGAGGCCTTCGACGCCATCGACCGGCTGCGCACCGACCTCGACGAGGTCTCCACCGACGTCCTGGTCGGCGGGACGACGGCCGTCGACAAGGACGTCGAGGCGGCCAACGCCCGTGACCGGCTGGTGGTGATCCCCATCGTGCTGGCCGTGGTGCTGGTGATCCTGATCGTGCTGCTGCGGTCGGTCGTGGCCCCAGTGCTGCTCATCGCCACGGTCGTGCTGTCGTACTTCACGACGCTCGGGATCTGCGCGTTCGTCTTCGCCAAGGTGCTCGGGTTCCCCGGCACCGACAGCGCCTTCCCGATCTTCACCTTCATCTTCCTGGTGGCTTTGGGCATCGACTACAACATCTTCTTGATGACCCGCGTGCGCGAGGAGTCGGTCCGGATCGGCACCCGCCCCGGCATCCTGCGCGGGCTGGCGGTGACCGGCGGGGTCATCACCTCGGCCGGCGTCGTGCTCGCCGCGACCTTCCTGATCCTGACCAGGCTGCCGCTGGTCGGCCCGACCCAGATCGGGTTGGCCGTGGCCATTGGCGTTCTCGTCGACACGCTGGTCGTTCGCTCGATCCTGGTGCCGGCCCTGTCGTACGACATCGGGCCGCCGATCTGGTGGCCGTCGGCGCTCGCGCGGCGCGGCGACCCGCCGCCGCCGGCCGAGGTGGAGGACGCCCCGCGCGAGCCGGCCCCGGTCGGCTAACGCGGCGGCATCGGGTCTGGCACGCTGCCGCGCATGGACTCAGAGCTGCGTGTGGCCCTGGCCGGGTACGGCCTGGCCGGCCGCGTCTTCCACGCCCCCCTGGTCACGGTCGCGGAGGGTTTGGCGCTGACCCACGTGGCGACGTCGGCGCCCGAGCGGGTCGCCCAGGCGCGCGCCGACCTGCCCGCGGCCAGGGTCGTCGCCGACGGCGAGGCGCTGCTGGCCGCCGCCGATGAGTGGGACCTGCTCGTGGTGGCCACGACGAACGTGTGGCACGCGCCCCTGGCGATCGCCGCGCTGCGGGCCGGCAAGGCGGTCGTCGTCGACAAGCCCCTGGCGCCGACCGCCGACGCCGCCCAGGAGGTGCTCGACGCCGCCCGGTCGACCGGGGCCCCGCTCACCGTCTTCCAGAACCGGCGGTGGGACGCGGAGTTCCTGACGCTGCGCACGCTGGTCGAGGAGGGCGCGCTCGGCGAGGTGCTGCGGCTGGAGACCCGTTTCGAGCGCTGGCGTCCGCAGGCGCGGGCCGACGCCTGGCGCGAGCACGCGCCGGCCGACGAGGGCGGCGGGCAGCTCGTCGACCTCGGCCCGCACCTGGTCGACCAGGCCGTGCAGCTGCTCGGCCCGGTCGAGTCGGTCGACGCCGAGGTCCGCTCCGTGCGCGGGGGCGCCGACGACCTCGCGTTCCTCATGCTGCGACACACCTCGGGTGCGGTCACCCATGTGTCGCTAGGGGCGGTGATCGCGGCGCCGGGTCCCCGGCTGCGCGTGCTGGGGACGGCCGGGGCCTTCGTCACCGACCACCTCGACGGGCAGGAGGACGCCCTGCGCGAGGGCCTCCGACCGGGTGAGCCGGGCTGGGGGGTCGTCCCGATGGAGCGCTGGGGCCGCCTCGTCCACGGCGACCGGGCGGAGCCGACTCCGAGCGAGCGCGGGCAGTGGGACGCGTTCTACCCGGCCGTGCGCGAGGCGGTCCTGGGGGGTGGCCCGATGCCGGTGGACGCCGCCGACGCGGTGGCGGTGCTGCGGGTCCTCGATGCCGCCCGGCTTTCGGCCGAGACCGGGCAAGCGGTCAGGCTTTGAGCGGCCCGACCGCCAGCCGGGCCTCGACCGCCTCGCCGGCGATCCGCTCGATCCGGTAGGCCGCCGAGCCGCTTGCGGCGATCTCGTCGCTGTCGGCGAGCACCGCCACCGGGTCGGTTCCTTCGTACAGGATCCCGATCCCGTCGTCGGTGGCGTACGTGGTGGGCATGGCCCCCTCGGCGACCAGCCGGTGCACGGCGGGGCGGCGTTGGGCTTCGCTGTCGTAGTGCACGCCGTTGCCGTACGGCAGCCAGGCCAGCGCGTTCAGCACCGGCTTGAGCTCGGGCCCGAAGGAGTCGGTCGGCCCGCCGACGTGCCAGCAGATCGACCCGGCGCTCGTGCCCGCGAGGACCGTGCCGGACTGCCACGCCTCCGCGAGCGCCTCGTCGATGCCGTGCACCCGCCACAGCGCGAGCAGGTTGGCGACCGACCCGCCGCCCACCCAGATCAGGTCGCTGGCGGCGATCCGCTCACTCGGGACGGCGTTGGGCATCCAGAACAGCTCCAGGTGCGAGACGTCCACCGACCAGCCGCTGAGGGCGGCGTACGTCTTCAGCAGGTACTCGCGGTGGTCGCCGCTGGCGGTCATCAGCAGGCAGACCTTGGGCCGCTCGGCGCCGGTGAGGCGCAGGGCCTCGGCGAACAGCGCGCCCGGGCGCATCGTGCCATCGGGGGCGGTCACGAATCCGCCGCTGGTCGCCAGGATGCGGGGGGTGGGGGCCATCGCCCCAACCTATGCCGGTCCGCCGCCCGCGGCCCGCCGGCCGAGGTCGGACAGCACGGCGTCGGCCGCCCGCCGGCCGGAGACGAGCGCGCCCTGGATGGAGCCGGAGTCGCGGTGGTCGCCGGCGACGTACAGCCCCCGCTCCAGCCGGACCGGCCGGCGGAAGTCGTGCGGCGGCGGCATGGCCGGCAGGGCCTCGGGGATCACGTACGTTGCCACGTGCTCCCAGCCGCCGGGACGTACGCCATGGAGCCGCGCCGCATGGGCGCGCGCCTCCCGCTCGGCCTCCGCTGAGCCGTGGCGGCCGAGCGCGGATGAGGAGACCAGCACGCGACCGGGCGCGTATGACGGGGCGGCCTGGCTGAGCACCACCGTGTTGACCAGGGGCCCGCCGCGGTCGCCGTCGAGGACCAGCACCGGCTCGCCCCG
>Ga0114939_10003615_pt1 | contig 10718 bp, 9 predicted proteins | sample AshMeaCrysSpring_FD_87196 | JGI IMG/M metagenome (GOLD analysis project Ga0114939, IMG submission 87196) | Groundwater microbial communities from Big Spring, Nevada to study Microbial Dark Matter (Phase II) - Ash Meadows Crystal Spring | ecosystem: Environmental > Aquatic > Deep subsurface >... | reverse complement strand
GGGCCAGCACCAACCGGTCGCCCGCGAGCGTGGGCCGGAGAACGCGGGTGACGCCAGCGCGCTACCGCAGCCGACTCGGCACGCCGTACGGCGCGCACGACAGGCGCCAATCGACAGACGGCAGTGCGCCGTCCTCAGCCACCAGATTCCCATGCGATGGATTGCAAATCGGCATGAACGGGTCTGCGGGTCGGCATGCCCGCAGGCCCCCGGCGGCGTGCGGCGCTCGCAAGTCCGCCCGCGCGCGCCCCGGCACCGGGCCGGCGTCAATCGTCGAGGCCGAGTTCCTGGATCTTGCGCGTGATGGTGTTGCGGCCGATGCCCAGCTTCTGCGCCGCCTCGATGCGGCGCCCGCGCGTCACCTCGAGCGCGGTGTGGATCAGCAGGCCTTCGAACTTGCGCGACATGGTGTCCCACACGTAGGGCACGCCGGCCTCGAGCAGGCTGCGCGCCTCGCGCTGCAGGTCGCCCAGCCAGGAGGCGGCAGCCACCGGCGCGGCGCTGCCGTCGGCCGCTTCGGTCGGCGCAGGCGCCGCGACCAGGGACGGACGCGCGCTGTCCGCCGCGGCTGCCGGCATACGCGCCGCCGCATCGTCGCGCGACAGCAGTTCGGGCGGCAGGTCCTTGGCCTCCACCACCTGCGAAGGCGCCATCACCGTCAGCCAGTGGCACAGGTTCTCCAGCTGGCGCACGTTGCCGGGGAAGTCGAAGGCCATCAGTCGCTGCAGCGCATCGTCGGTGATGCGCTTGGCGTCGACGCCCAGCTCCTTGGCGCTCTTCTGCAGGAAGTAGCGCGTCAGCATCGGCACGTCCTCGCGCCGCTCGCGCAGCGGCGGCAGGCGCAGGCGGATGACGTTCAGCCGGTGGAACAGGTCCTCGCGGAAGGTGCCGGCACGCACCCGCTCTTCCAGGTTCTGGTGCGTGGCGGCGATGACGCGCACGTTGCTCTTCAGCGGCTGGTGGCCGCCGACACGGTAGAACTGCCCGTCGCTGAGCACACGCAGCAGCCGCGTCTGCAGGTCGAAGGGCATGTCGCCGATCTCGTCCAGGAACAGCGTGCCGCCGTCGGCCTGCTCGAAGCGGCCGCGACGCATGGTCTGCGCGCCGGTGAAGGCGCCGCGCTCGTGGCCGAAGAGCTCGCTCTCCAGCAGGTCCTTGGGGATGGCCGCGGTATTGATGGCGATGAAGGGCCCGCTGGCGCGCGGGCTGTGCTTGTGCAGCGCGCGCGCCACCAGCTCCTTGCCCGAGCCGCTTTCACCGGTGATCATCACCGTCACCGTGCTCTGGCTCAACCGGCCGATGGCGCGGAACACGTCCTGCATGGCCGGCGCCTGGCCCAGCATCTCGGGCATCGGCGCGGCGGCGGTGTCGCGCACCTCCTCGCGCAGGCTTTCCTCCACCGCACGGCGGATCAGTTCCACCGCCTTGGGCACGTCGAAGGGCTTGGGCAGGTACTCGAAGGCACCGCCCTGGAAGGCGCTGACCGCGCTGTCCAGGTCGGAGTAGGCGGTCATGACGATCACCGGCAGCCCCGGCAGCCGCGCCTTGACCTTGCCCAGCAGGTCGATGCCCGAACCGCCGGGCATGCGGATGTCGCTGACCATCACCTGCGGCTCGTCGCTGTCCAGCGCCGCCAGCACCTCGCGCGCGCTGGCGAAGCTGCGCACCGCGAACTGCTCGCGCGCCAGCGCCTTCTCCAGCACGAATCGGATCGAATGGTCGTCGTCGACGATCCAGATGGGTTTCATGCGTTCGGTGCTTCCGCGGACATCAGGGCAATGGAATCAGGATCTTGAAATCGGTTCGTCCAGGCACGCTGTCGTATTCGATCGTTCCCCTGTGCTGCTGCACGAAGGTCTGCGCCAGCGTGAGCCCCAGTCCCGATCCGCCCTCGCGCCCCGATACCAGAGGATGGAAGATGCGGTCCCTGATCGACTCGGGCACGCCCGGCCCGTTGTCCTGGATATGCAATTCCAGTGCCAGTCGATAGCGCTGCTTGCCGATGGTCACCTGTCGCGCGATGCGCGTGCGCAGCACCAGGCGCGCGCTGCCGGCGGCGATCTGTTCGGCCAGCGCCTCGGTCGCATTGCGCACGATGTTCAGCACCGCCTGGATCAGCTGCTCGCGGTCGCCGCGGAACTCGGGGATCGAGGTGTCGTAGTCGCGCTGCACCTCCAGGCCCTTCGGGAATTCCGAGCTGATCAGCAGGCGGACGCGTTCGCAGACCTCGTGGATGTTGACGTCGCCCACCACGTGCGGCTTGCGGTGCGGCGCCAGCAGGCGGTCGACCAGCGCCTGCAGCCGGTCGGCCTCGTGGATGATGACCTGCGTGTATTCGGTCAGGCCGCGCGCGCTGCCCGCGCGCTTGGCGCGGCCCGACAGGCTCAGCGCACCGCGCACGCGCGACACCGTACTCTGGCTGACGAGTTCCATTTCCAGCAGCTGCGCCGCACCGCGGATGCCGCCCAGCGGGTTCTTGATTTCGTGCGCCAGGTTGCGCAGCAGCTCCTTGTTGGCCTGCACCAGGCCGAGCGCGCGCTCCTCGCGATCCTGTCGCGTCTGCTGTTCGATCTCGACGATCTCCAGCAGCACCCAGTCCGGCGTGTCCATCTGGCTGGCGCTGACGCGCACCAGCAGCGGCTCCGACGAGCCCAGCGGCGCGCGCCGCAGCTGCGCCTCGAAGCGTCCGCTGGTGACCTCGTCGCGCTGCAGTGCGAGCAGCGTCTCTCGCATCGGCAGCGGGTCGACGAACCAGTCGTTGACATTGCCGCGCAGCAGCGCGCGGCGCGACACGGCGACCGCGTTCTCCAGAGTGGAATTGGCGAACAGGCACTGGCCGTCACCGCGCGCAATGGCCACCATCGTGCCCAGCTGGTCGTAGGCCTCGAGACCTGTAGACAGGGCGTCGAGGTTCACGAGGTCGACCCCTGCATGCCCGGCCGCAGCGCCGCCGATGCCGCGGCGATGCCCTGGCGCGGCCGCAAGCGCCTCAGTTCGTCAGCTTGGCCAGTTCGCGCTTGATCGCGGCGATGTCGCCTTCCTTGCGGGCGATGCTGGTCTTCAGGTCGGCGACGCGGTCCAGGTACTTCTGGTAGTTGCGCTCGTTGCCCAGCCGTTCCGGTTCGCCGTTGTTGTATTCCTTGCGCAGCTCCGCCAGCCGCTCTTCCTCGCGCCGCAGTTCGGCTTCCAGGATGCGCCTGGAGTCGTTGTCGCGCGCACGTTGCGCTCCGGGATCGACACGCGCCTCGGGCGGACGCGCCGTGCCCGACGTCGGCGGCGTGGCGCTGGCGGCACGCGGCGCGGGCGGACGGCTCTGGATGACGGTGATCGGCGTGCCCTCGATGGCCTTGCAGCCCCGGTCTGCCGCCTGCTTGGCGCTGAGTTCGCGGTCGCTGGTGTAGACGTTGCCCGGGCACTTGTAGACGACGGTCGACGTCGGTTGCGCCAGCGCGGCCTGTGCAATGACGGCCAGGGCCGTCGTCGCCACCCGCGGAAACCGGTTTCTGATCATGCGCGCGCCTCTGTGCCCAGACTGGGCCGGACACGATTCTCGCGCAACGCCGATGGCCCCGATCCAATGAAAAGGGGCGGCCCTGGGCCGCCCTTTGCTGCGCCATGTGCTGCCGCCTCAGAGGCTGTAGTACATGTCGAACTCCACCGGATGGGTGGTCATGCGGAAGCGCGTGACTTCCTGCATCTTCAGCTCGATGTAGGCATCGATGTACGCGTCGGTGAAGACGCCGCCCTTGGTCAGGAAGGCGCGACCCTTGTCCAGGTAGTCCAGCGCCTGGTCCAGGCTGTGGCAGACGGTGGGGATCTTCGCGTCCTCTTCCGGCGGCAGGTGGTACAGGTCCTTGCTGGCGGCCTCGCCCGGGTGGATCTTGTTCTCCACGCCGTCCAGACCGGCCATCAGCAGCGCCGTGAAGGCCAGGTAGGGGTTGGCGGAGGGATCCGGGAAGCGCGCTTCGATGCGCCGGCCCTTCGGGTTGGCCACGTACGGAATGCGGATCGAGGCCGAGCGGTTCTTCGCCGAGTAGGCCAGCTTCACCGGCGCCTCGAAGCCGGGCACCAGGCGCTTGTAGCTGTTGGTGCCGGGGTTGGTGATGGCGTTCAGCGCGCGGGCGTGCTTGATGATGCCGCCGATGTAGTACAGCGCGAACTCGCTCAGGCCGGCATAGCCGTCGCCAGCGAACAGGTTCTTGCCGTCCTTCCACACGCTCTGGTGCACGTGCATGCCGCTGCCGTTGTCGCCGACGATCGGCTTGGGCATGAAGGTGGCGGTCTTGCCATAGGCATTGGCGACGTTCTGGATCACGTACTTCTGCAGCTGCAGCCAGTCGGCGCGCTGCACCAGCGTGCTGAACTTGGTGCCTAGCTCCATCTGGCCGGCGTTGGCCACCTCGTGGTGGTGCACCTCGACCGGGATGCCCAGCGATTCGAGCACCAGGCACATCTCGGAACGCATGTCCTGGAAGCTGTCGACCGGCGGCACCGGGAAGTAGCCCCCCTTGACCGACGGGCGGTAGCCGGAATTGCCATGCTCGTAGTCCTTGCCGCTGTTCCACGCGGCCTCTTCGGATTCGATCTTGACGAAGCAGCCCGACATGTCGACCTGCCAGCGCACGCTGTCGAAGACGAAGAACTCGGGCTCCGGGCCGAAGTAGGCGGCATCGCCCAGGCCGGAGGCCTTCATGTAGGCCTCGGCGCGCTTGGCCAGCGAGCGCGGGTCGCGCTCGTAGGGCTTGCCGTCGGTGGGGTCGATGACGTCGCAGGTGAGGATCAGCGTAGGCTCTTCGTAGAACGGGTCGACGTTGGCGGTGTTGGGGTCGGGCATGAGCGTCATGTCCGACGCCTCGATGCCCTTCCAGCCGGCGATGGACGAGCCGTCGAAGGCATGACCGTGCGTGAACTTGTCTTCGTCGAAGGCCGAGACCGGCACCGAGACGTGCTGCTCCTTGCCGCGGGTGTCGGTAAACCGGAAGTCGACGAACTTGATCTCGTTGTCCTTGACCATCTTCATCACGTCGGCAACAGTCTTTGCCATCTGGGCTCTCCTAGCTTTCGTCTTGGGGGAATTCGGTGGGAAGGAAGTGGTGATTTCGGATCGCGGGGATGCCCCCGGAACGCGCACGGAAATCTAGCAGAAAGCATGCCCAAGGCCGCCCGCCGCCCGCAGCGTGGCGCCTGAGCGCCTCGCCGATGCGGCCCAAGCTTGCGCCCAACGATGGTGCGTCAATTATCTCTACATTGGTGCGCTCTGGGTATGGGATCGCACCGAAGTGGTTCGTCATATCGCGCTTAGTGCGTCCAGCCTGCGGCGCAGCACCACAAAGGCGTTCCGGCCGCAGCCCCGAAGCCTCGGGCCAGCATCACGGCGGCGGAAGGGCCGCGCGCCCGCCCGCAGCGTTCGCCGCCGGGCCCGGCGGGGACGAAGCGGCCGGCCCTGGCAGTGGCGGCAACACCCCTGGCGCCACGGCGGTGTCGGCTTCGGACGCCGGCTCGACCGGAGTGCGCAGGCGCAGCCGCTCCAGCGCGGCGAGCGCGAAATGCAGGAACCACAGCGCGGCAAAGGCGAAGACCAGCGTGTACAGCCACACCGACAGCACCACCAACACCGGCGCGAACACCAGCGTGGCGGCATTCACGGCCCACAGCAGCGACGGCGCCGCCCCGAGGTAGCCGGTGATGATGCCGATGGTCAGCAGCGGCCAGCGGTGTTCGCGCATCAGCTCGCGCCGTTCGTCGCCGCTGGCATGTTCTGCGAGCACGTCGAAGCTCATCACCCTGTAGGTCAGCCAACCCCAAATCAGCGGCGGCAGCACCAGCACCAGCGGCGGAATGAACCACAGCGGCAGGCTCAGCACCATCAACCCGAGCGCGGCCAGCATGCAGCCCAGCGACCACACGCCGGCGCTGAACCAACCGCCGCCATGCTTGCGCTCCAGCGTCGGGAAGCGGCGGCTCGCGACCAGGCTCACCAGCGACGGCGTCATCAGCCATGCCACCAGCAACAGCGACGCAATCACGATCACCGGCACGGCGAGTGCCACCACGATCAGCGGCGCGAGCACCACGCCGAAGGCCCCCGCGCCGATCGACTCCAGCCACTGCAGGAAGCTGACCACCAGCGACCACTGCTCCAGCCCCGCGCGCACAGCGGCCACCGCGCTTTCCCAGTAGAACCAGCCCAGGCCCAGCACCGCCGCCACCGACACCAGCAGCGGCAGCAGCGACAGCAGGATCACCTTCGGGTGCAGACAGTACGCGGCGGCCCGCCAGAACGAATCGATCAACGCCTTCATGCGCGCAGCATAGGGCATCGGCAGCGCGGGCCGGGCGCGCGGCCCGCCCGTGCGGCGACGGCACGGCGGCAGGCAGCGTCGATGCAACCTGTTGCAATCGGTTGCCCGCCGGCATCACTTTCCAGGCGGCGCGATCGCACAATTTCACGCATGGACGGGCCGTCACCCCCTCTGCTGCTGAGCGCGGCGCTGCTGATGGTGGCTGCCGGCGCGTTGAGCGGCTACGACCTGACCCAGCGCACCTACCGCGGCTTCCAGTGGTGGACCTGCGCGCTGTGGCTCAACGTGGTCGGTGTGGGCGCCATGGCGCTGTCTGCGCAGACGCCCTCGACCTGGCCGCTGCTGAGGCTGCTGCTGGTCCCCTGGCCGCTGCTGGTGCTTCTCGGTCTGCGCCGCTTCGATGCGCGCATCGGCTTGCCGGGCAGCGCGCGCACGGACCTCGGGTTGATGGCCACCCTGCTGGTGGTGGCGCTGCTGACGATTCCGGTATCCGCGGATACGGCCGCCCTGGTGCCGCTGGTGGCGGCCAGCGTCGCGCTGCTCTACGCCGCGGCCGTGACCTGGTCGGTGCCCAAGGGGCCGGAGGCCACCGGCTTGCGGCTGCTGGGTGCGTTGTGGCTGCTGGTGGCGCTGCTGCCATCGCTAAGCGGCAGCACCCTGCCGGCCGCGCAGGCGGCGCTGCTGCAGGTCTGCGTCGTGGCCCTGGGCGCGCTGGCGATGGCCTTCATCGTGCTGACGATGAACAGCCAACGCACCGAACGCGCCCTTCGCCTGTCGCGAAGGCGCCTGAGCGTGCTGGCCAACATCGACATGCTGACCCAGGTGCCCAACCGGCGCCGCTTCGAGGAACTGGCGCACCGGGCGCTGCAATCCGATGGAGCCGGCAGCGCGACGCTGCTGCTGGTGGACATCGACCACTTCAAGCAGATCAACGACAAGCTGGGGCACGCGGCGGGTGACCGCGCGTTGAAGCTGGTCTCGCGCTGCACCAGCGAACTGCTGCGCGCACAGGACGTGGCGGGGCGCCACGGCGGCGACGAGTTCGTGATGCTGTTGCGCCGAAGTTCGACCCAGGAGGCGATGCAGGTCGCCGAGCGGCTGGTATCGCACCTGCAGAACCAGGCCCACGCGCATGCCCTGCCGCGCCTGACGCTGAGCTTCGGCATCGTGCAGATGCGACGCGGCGAGAGCATCGACGAGACGCTGCAGCGCGCCGACCTGGCGCTCTACGAAGCCAAGCGCCTGGGACGTTCACGGGCCGTGGCGGCCGACGGCGACCCGGACCGGCCGGTGTTCCGCAGCAGCCAGCGGCTCGGCCTGACGTCGTCCTGAGCTGCGGTGGCGCCTGCTCCTCGGCGCCGCGGGGCCACGCGGCGCCGATGTCCCGTTGTCGGCGCGGCATTCCAGCGCAACTGCCACCCGTCTGATTGCCGACCTCTGCAGGACAGCATTGCCGAAGTTTGCCGATCCATCCGACCTGCCGGCATGAGCACGGTGAACATCCACCCGCCCGACAGCCTCAAGGTGCTGGCAGGAGGGGAGTTCCAAACATGTGCTTCCTTTCTTCTCAGCAACGTAAAGCCTGGTTCACAGTTGGGCAGCCGCTACACGAAATCCAGCGGCGACATCGCCAGGCGCATGGTGCCGCCATGCCAGGAGTTCTTGAGCTTGGGCACCACCTTGCCTGCGACGTTGCTTTGCACCCGTTCGTTGCTCAGTGCCGAGCGGGTAATGCAGCGGCAAAGCTGCTCGAGCGCTTGGCGCTCTTCGGTACCGCAGCGCACGGGCAACTCGCGACCGTCACGAAGTTGACTTGTGCGCTGACTAGCCTTTCCAGGCCGAGTGATGCCCAGGTCGGCGACACAGGAAACGTCATGCTGAAGAGAATCTTGGCCTGCATTCCGATTGCGCTGTTGGTCAGTTGCGGAAGCGACGACGACAACAGCGCAAGTTTTGCCGCGTTGAGCGGCGAGGCGCCGCTGGTCATCGGCCACCGCGGCGCTTCGGGTTTCCTGCCCGAACACACCATCGAGGCCTACACGCTGGCTATCCAGCAAGGTGCCGACTTCATCGAGCCCGATCTGGTGATGACCCAGGACGGCCAATTGATCGCCAGGCACGAACCGATGCTCGACGGCACCACCGACGTGGCCAGCAAGTTCCCCGCCAGCCGCATGAGCACGCGCATGATCGATGGGGTGTCGACCACGGCCTACTTCGCCGATGACTTCACCCTCGCCGAAATCAAGACCCTGGGCGCAGTGCAGGCCCGCGCGGCGCGCCCGCAACAGTACAACGGGCTGTACAAGATCCCCACGCTGGATGAAGTCATCGCGCTGGCCAAAGCCGAAGGCAGCAAGGCCGGGCGCACGATCGGCATCTATCCTGAGATCAAGCACTCGACCTACATGGCCGGCATCTTCGGCGCCAACGTCATCGAAGACACGCTCGTCGCCAAGCTGCATGCAGCCTACGGCAACAGCGCCAATGCACCGGTGTTCATCCAGTCATTCGAGGTCTCCAACCTGCAGTACCTGCACACGAAGACGAGCATCAAGCTCATCCAGTTGGTGGATGCCGACGACGTGAATGCCGATGGCTCGATGTCCCTGGTGGCACCCTACCGCCAGCCCTACGACTTCGTCGTGAAGGGTGACCCGCGCCTTTTTTCCGATCTGTTGACGAGCGCCGGGCTCGATTTCGTCAAGACCTATGCGCAGGGCGTCGGCCCATGGAAGCCCTACCTGGTAAAGACCGTCGACGACGGCATCGACCGCAACGGCGACGGCAAGCTGACGATCAACGACCGGCGCGTCGACGGCAGCACGGGCGTGATCGAGATGGCACATCAGAAAGGCCTGATGGTGCATACATGGACCTACCGCAACGACGCCAGTGGTTACGGCTTCACCGACCCGAAGGCCGAGATGCAGTACTACATGAAGCTCGGCGTGGACGGCGTGTTCACCGACTTCCCGGTCACCGGCGTCGAGGCGCTGGCCGGCATTCGCTGAGTCACCGCGCTGGGATCGTCCGGCCGCGGGCCAAGCCAGTTCGAGCCCCGCGTTGACGCAGCAGCGGCGTCTTGCTGATCGGTATGAGCTCGCCATGGCTCGCGGCCCTCAAGGGCAGCGATAGCCGGAAGTCGCCCAGCATCCGAGGATGAACGTGCCGTCCCTTCAGAGCTCCATGCGGACAAGAAAAAGGCGCTAAGCCGTTGATTTGCCTAGCGCCTTGGTCACTTCTGGCCTCTTGTGGAGCCAATTTTGGTGGAGCCGGCGGGAATCGAACCCGCGTCCGCAAGCCATCACCGGGCAGTTCTACATGCGTAGCTGGCTGGTTTGAGTCTCGCGCCCGGGGTCGCGCAGCAGCACGCTACCCCGAACGCCAGTCACTTGATCTTGCCCCGCGGCGAGTGACCCGCCGCATGGCACAGCCCATGTGGATGACCTCGCGGCCCTTGGTCTTGCGACCTCAGACCCAGCCCATGGGCCAGCTGTTGCGAGGCTCACCGGTTTTAAGCGGCGAGGGCGAAACGTTCGTCGTTCGCAGTTACTTCGTTTCCAGTGGATTTACGAGCGAACTGGTGCTCGGCATGCCCTACGTCGATTCCGAACCCGCGTCGAAACCAGGTCGGCCCCAAGAAGTTGAGTTTAGGCCATTCGCAGCCAATTCAAGAGTTCCTCGGGCTGCTCCAGGACGGCGTCCGCGTTCCAGTCGTGCACCGACTCGCCGCGTCCCAGGTAGCCCCAGGAGGCCGCAAGCGTGCGCATGCGCGCGCCACGTCCCGCTTCCATGTCGCGCCGGTCGTCGCCGACATACACGCAGCGCTCGGCAGCAATCCCCATCTGCCGGGCGGCCTCCAGCAGCGGCTGCGGATGCGGCTTGGCATGGGCCGTGGTGTCGCCGCTGACCAGCACCGCGCAGCGCGACATCAGCCCCAGGCCCTGCACCACGGGCACCGAAAAGCGGGCGATCTTGTTGGTCACGATGCCCCAGGGCAGTCCGTCCCGTTCGAGCATCTGAAGCACCGGCTCGACGCGAGCGAAGACGCGCGTCTCGCGCAGGATGCGCGCTTCGTAACGACCCAGGAAATCACTGCGCAGCACATCGAAGCGCGGGTCCTCGGGCCCGATGCCGAAGGCCGCGTTGAGCATGCCGCGTGCGCCGCTGCCGACCATCGGCCGCAGGCGCTCGAAGGGTAACGGCTCCAGGCCGTGCGCCTGGCGCAGTTCGTTGGCGGCGCCTGCGAGGTCCGGCGCGCTGTCGACCAGCGTGCCGTCCAGGTCGAAGAGCACGGCCTCGGCCATCGCCTTGGGTCGCGCCCGATGCGCAGGCAGGCTCACCGAACGAGCCTCCGCGCCGCACGGGCCGGCATGAGCACCTGGCAGCGGCCCGACGTGCCCTGGACTGCCC
>Ga0114939_10003614_pt1 | contig 10718 bp, 6 predicted proteins | sample AshMeaCrysSpring_FD_87196 | JGI IMG/M metagenome (GOLD analysis project Ga0114939, IMG submission 87196) | Groundwater microbial communities from Big Spring, Nevada to study Microbial Dark Matter (Phase II) - Ash Meadows Crystal Spring | ecosystem: Environmental > Aquatic > Deep subsurface >... | reverse complement strand
CCTCGCGGCGCCCGAGGCGAGCGCGCACAAGGGGGTGGCCGGGCGCGGCGCGCAGGCGCGCGTGCGCATGGGCGGTACGGAGGTCGAGGCGTTGCTTGGCAGCCGCGCCTGGCTCACCGAGCTCGGCGCCGATGTCGCGCCGCTGGCCGCCGCGGCCGAGGCGCACGAGCGCAAAGGTCGCACCGTCTCGTGGCTGGGCCGGCGCGACGGCGAGCGGCTGGCGCTGCTGGGGCTGATCGCCTTCGCGGACGCGCCGCGGCCGGGGGCGCGCGAGGCGATCGAGTCGCTGCATCGGCTGGGCATCGAGACGACGATGATCACCGGCGACAGCGAGGGCGCGGCGGCGGCGATCGCCCGCTCGCTCGGGCTGGCGCACTTCGAGGCCGGCGTGCTGCCGCAGGGCAAGAGCGCGCGCGTGGCGGCGCTCAAGCGCGCGGGCCGCCGGGTGGCGATGGCCGGCGACGGCATCAACGACGCGCCGGCACTGGCCGCCGCCGATCTGGGCATCGCCATGGGCAGCGGCACCGACATCGCCATGCACGCCGCCGGCGTCACGCTGATGCGGCCCGACCCGCGGCTGGTGCCGGCGGCGATCGAACTGTCGCGCGCCACCGTGCGCAAGATCCGGCAGAACCTGTTCTGGGCGTTCGTTTACAACGTGGTCGGCATCCCGCTGGCGGCCGCGGGCCTGCTGTCGCCGGTGGTCGCCGGCGCGGCGATGGCGGCCTCCAGCGTCAGCGTGGTCAGCAACGCGTTGCTGCTGAAGCGGTATCGGCTGCCGACCGGGACCGAAACAGGAGGAGTGCGGCCATGAACGTCGAAGCTTTCCGCGAACTTCTGCAGCCGCTGACCGACGCGCTCGATGGGCGGCCGCTCGCGCCGGCGCTCGGCGACGAACTCGATCGCCGGTTCCCGCCCGGCGGGGCCGAGTTCAAGGCGATCGAGGCGGCCTGCCACCAGGCCATCGCCGCCGGCTGGATGTGCACGCAGGGCGGCGCCGGCCGCCGTTTCGGCCGGGTGATCGAGCCGGGGCCGGCCACGCGCGGCCTGAGCGTGGACGTCGTCGATCTCACCGACATCGTCGGCCCGCACCATCGCCATCCCAACGGCGAGGTCTGCATGGTGATGCCGGTCACGCCGACCGCGCGCTTCGACGGCAAGGGCGCCGGCTGGAAGGTCTATCCGCCCGGCTCGGCGCACCACCCGACCGTGACCGCCGGGCGCGCCCTGGTGCTGTACCTGCTGCCCGGCGGGCAGATCGAGTTCACGCCGCCGGCCTGAGCGATCGGCTCCGGGGTCGCCGATCGCGCTTTCGCGCACGGATTCGCGCGAAGGTGGCATGCGGATGAATCGTTGCGTCCGCGGCTTCGGGGCACACTGTCTGCCGTGTCGATGTCGCAGCCCGAAGCGGGCCGGGAGGCGTGATGCAACTGGAGCAGATTCGCTGCACCGACATTCGTCCGGGTCCGCGCAGCCGCGGTTATGGCGCCCCGGAAGTCGAGGCGCTGGCCGAGAGCATCCGCAGCCACGGCGTGCTGCGGCCGGTGCTGCTGCGCGCCCAGGGCGACGGCTACCAGATCGTGCACGGCGAGCGCCGCTGGCGGGCGGCGCGGATGGCCGGCCTCGAGGCGATCCCGGCCTGCCTGGTGCGGGACGTGCTCGAGGAACAAACGGCCTGATGGCGCTGCGCGGCGCGTGCCGGTCAGTCCGGCGGCGGCGCCGCGGATAGCAGTTGCCGCATCCGCCAGCGCAGCGCGCGCACGGCCAGTTCGCGCGCCAGCGCCAGCACGACGAGCAGCCCGGCGACGAAGCCCCACCATGCCGGCACGTCGAGCAGCCGGGCGAGCAGCGCGCCGCCGAGCATCAGCAGCCAGGCGATGAAGTTGTTGCGCAGGCCGTGGCGCCGCTCGGGCTCGTAGGCGATCAGCGCATCGACCAGCTGCGCGCGGCGCGCCTCGTCGAGCGCGGGCACCGCGGCGACCTCGCGCAGCACCCAGGCGCGCGAGACCAGCAGCAACGCGGTCGGCGTCAGCCGGTCGACCAGGCCGATGCGCGGCGCCGGCCCGGGCAAGGGCATCGGGAGTCGCGTCGCCGCGGCGGCTGAAACGGGCGGCCGGCGATCAGGCCAGGTTGCGCAGCTCGCGCAGCGCCACCGAGGCCGAGGCGAGGTCCATGTTGCGGACCTGCGAGAGTTCTTCGATCAGCCGGCGCGCGCGGGCGAGCGCGTGCGCGTTGGCGTGCTCCCAGGCGGCGACCGCGGCCCCGGCATCGCCGCCGGCGTGCAGCCGCACCGCCTGCGCGGCGAACTCGCGCTGCAGGTCGGCGAGGTCGTCGCCGAGCGCGCTGCGGGCGCGCGCCTGCCAGTAGCCGTCGGTGGGCAGGTGCATGATCTGCCCGCGCAGCCGGTCCAGGCCGAGCGCGTCGCCCAGCGCGAAGTACGCCGCCGCCACTTCGTCGAGGCTGCGCTGCGACTGCTCGGCGATCTCCGAGACGTCGAGGGCGGCGAACTGCGCCTCGGCCGAGGCCACCCGCGCCGCCAGCGCCTCCGGCACGCCGGCACCCGTCCAGCGCTCGTACTGCTGGCGCCGCCGCCGCGGCGTGTTCGGCTCGGCGGCGATGAACGCCAGCAGCCGCTCGGCCGCCGGCCGCAGGCGCCCGATCGTCTCGGCCATCGGGTCGGTGAGCCGGCGCGAGCGCAGGAACCAGGTCGTCGCGCGCTCGGCCAGCAGCGCCACCTCGATCTGCATTTCGCCCTGCACCTCGTCCGGCACCTGGCTGTCGAGCGCCTCGATCTGCAGCCGCGTGGCGCTGTGCGCGAAGCTCTCGCGCGCCAGCAGGTAGGCGCGCACCACCTGCGCCGGCGGCGCGCCGGTGTTCTCGCTCAGGCGGTGCACGAAGGTGGCGCCGACCCGGTTGACCATGCTGTTGAGCACGTGGGTGGCGACGATCTCGCGCTTGAGCGGATGGCGGTCCATGTACGCCGCATAGCGGCTGCGCAGCAGCGTCGGGAAGTAGCGCATCAGCGCCGTGGCCACCCAAGGGTCCGCGGGCAGGTCGGAGGCCAGCAGCTCGTCGAACAGCCAGATCTTCGAGTAGGCGAGCAGCACCGCGCCTTCCGGCGTGGTCAGTCCGATGCCCTGCTCGCGCCGCTCGGCGAGGGTGGCGTCGTCGGGCAGGAACTCCAGCGCCCGGTTCAGCCGGCCGGCCTTCTCCAGGAAGCGCATGAAGCGCGCCTGCTGCTCGAGCAGCGGCCGCGCCAGCCGCCGGCTCAGGCCCAGCGCCTGCGTCTGGTAGTAGTTGTCGCGCAGCACCAGCGCGGCGACCTCGTCGGTCATCTCCGCCAGCAGCTTGTTGCGCTGTTTCTCCGTCAGCTCGCCCTCGGCGATCACCAGGCCGAGCAGGATCTTGATGTTGACCTCGTGGTCCGAGGTGTCGACGCCGGCCGAGTTGTCGATGGCGTCGGTGTAGATGCGGCCGCCGATGCCGCCGCAGCCGTGCAGCGCGTACTCGATGCGGCCCAGCTGCGTGCAGCCGAGGTTGCCGCCCTCGGCGACGACCTTGCAGCGCAGTTGCCGGCCATTGACGCGGATGGCGTCGTTGGCGCGGTCGCCGACATCGGCGTTCGATTCGGTTGCGGCCTTCACGTAGGTGCCGATGCCGCCGTTGTACAGCAGGTCCACCGGCGCCTTCAGGATGGCGCTCATCAGCTCGTTCGGCGTCATCGGGCCGGCCTCGATGCCGAGCCGCGCCGCGGCCCGCGGCGACACCGGGATCGACTTCGCCGAGCGCGGCCACAGGCCGCCGCCCTCGGAGATCAGCGCCGCGTCGTAGTCGGCCCACGACGAGCGCGGCAGGTCGAACAGCCGCTGGCGCTCGTCGAAGCTCTTCGCCGCGTCCGGGTCGGGGTCGAGGAAGATGTGCCGGTGGTCGAAGGCGGCCACCAGCCGGATGTGCCGCGACAGCAGCATGCCGTTGCCGAACACGTCGCCCGACATGTCGCCGATGCCGACGACCAGGAAGTCGGTCGTCTGCGTGTCGCGGCCCATCTCGCGGAAGTGGCGCTTGACGCTCTCCCAGGCGCCGCGGGCGGTGATGCCCATGCCCTTGTGGTCGTAGCCGGCGCTGCCGCCGGAGGCGAAGGCATCCCCAAGCCAGTGGCCGTACTCGGCGCTGATCGCGTTGGCGTAGTCGGAGAAGGTCGCCGTGCCCTTGTCGGCGGCGACCACCAGATAGGGATCGTCGCCGTCGTAGCGCACCACCTGCGGCGGCGGCACCACCTTGCCGGACACTCGGTTGTCGGTCAGGTCGAGCAGGCCGCGCAGGTAGTCCTGGTAGCAGGCGATGCCTTCCTTCAGGGTGGCCTCGCGGTCGGTCGACGGCGGCGCTTTCTTCAGCACGAACCCGCCCTTCGATCCCACCGGCACGATGACCGTGTTCTTCACCATCTGCGCCTTGACCAGGCCCAGCACCTCGGTGCGGAAGTCCTCGTGCCGGTCGGACCAGCGCAGGCCGCCGCGCGCCACCTTGCCGCCGCGCAGGTGCACGCCCTCGAACCGCGCCGAGTAGACGAAGATCTCGAACATCGGCTTGGGCTCGGGCAGCCCCGGCACCTTGCCCGGGTCGAACTTGAACGACAGGAAGCCGCGCCGCTCGCCCTCGGCGCCGGTGCGCCAGAAGTTGGTGCGGGTGGTGGCCTGGATCAGCGCCAGCAACTGCCGCAGCGCGCGGTCCTCGTTCAGGTTCTCCACGCTTTCGAGCGCCTGCAGGAACTGCTGCGCCAGCGCGCCGCACTCGGCCTCGCGCTCGGCGGGCGGGCCGGCGAAGTCCGGGTCGAAGCGGCGGCGGAACAGCTGCACCAGCGTGGCCGCGATGTGCGGGTGCGCATTCAGCGTGCCTTCGATGAAGGTCGGCGTCAGCGCGAAGCCGATCTGCCGCAGGTACTTGGCATAGGCGCGCAGCACCAGCACCTCGTCGGCGGCCAGGCCGGCGCGCAGCACCAGACGGTTGAACTCGTCGTTCTCGACGCTGCCCTCGAACACGCGCAGGAAGGCGTCCTCGAACAGCGGCTTGACGGCGTCGAAGTCGACCGCGTCGGTGGCGAGCGCCGTCAGCTCGAAGTCGTGCACCCACACCGGACCGCCGTCGGCCGGCCGCAGCCGCGCCGGATGCTCGGTCAGCACCCGCACGCCCATGCGCTCGAGCATCGGCAGGCTGTCCGACAGCGCGACCGGCTCGCCGGCGCGGTAGATCTTGAAGCGCAGCGTGCCCTCCGGCGCGCCCAGCGGCCGGTACAGCTTCACGTCGGTGCGGCCCGGCGCCAGCGCCTCCAGCTTGCGGATGTCGGCCACCGCGGCGCGCGGCGCCGTGCGCTCGCGGTAGACGGCCGGCTGGGCCCGCTGCCAGCGTTTGTACAGCTGCATGCCGCGGCCTTCGCCCTCGGACTCGACCAGCGCCTCGGCCAGGTCGTCTTCCCAGCGGCGCGCCGCGGCGGCGAGCTTCGCTTCCAGCTCGCGCCGGTCCACCGCCGGCACCTGGCCCGGCGTGGTGCGCACGGTGAACAGGATGCGGGCCAGGATGTCGTCGGTCAGCAGCACGTCGAACTCGTTGCTGGTGCCGCCGAAGGCGTGCATCAGGATGTCCTGAATCTTCAGGCGCAGCTCGGTGCCGTAGTTCTCGCGCGGCACGTAGATCAGGCAGGTGACGAAGCGCTCGAACGGGTCGCGGCGGATGAACAGCCGCAGCCGCTGCCGCTCGCCGAGCCGCAGGATGCCCATCACCGTCTCGTACAGCTCGTCGACGCCGATCTGGAACAGCTCGTCGCGCGGGTAGGTCTCGAGGATCTGCACCAGCGCCTTGCCCAGGTGGCTGTCGGCCGCCAGCCCGGCGCGATGGATCACCGCGCCGATCTTGCCGCGCAGCAGCGGAATCTCGGCCACGCGGGCGCTGTAGGCGGTGGAGGTCAGCAGGCCGAGGAAGCGGTGCTCGCCGGCCACGCGGCCGTCGGGCGCGAAGCGCTTGATGCCGATGTAGTCGACGTAGCCCGGCCGGTGCACGGTGGCGCGCGCGTTGGCCTTGGTCATGATCAGCAGCGGCGACGGCGCGCGCGCCAGCGCCCGCGCCTGCCGCGGCAGGGCGGCGAAGCTGCCCGAGAGCTTCTCGGCGCCGGTCTCGCGCAGCACGCCCAGCCCGCTGCCGGGCACCAGCCGCAGCGCATCCTCGCCTTCTTCCTGCACCAGGTCGTGGCAGCGGTAGCCGAGCAGCAGGAAGTTGCCGGCGGCCAGCCACTCCATGAAGGCGCGGCTCTCGGCGAGTTCGGCCCGCGCCGCCTCCGGCACGCGGCCGTCCAGTTCGCTGACGACGTCGATCAGCCGCGCCAGCATCTTCTTCCAGTCCTCGGTGGTGGCGCGCACGTCGCCGAGCACGCGCTCGACGCCCTCGGCGAGCCGCGCCCGCGCCTCGGCCTCGACCAGCCGGTCGACCTCGATGTGCATCCACGATTCCTTCGCCGCGCTCGGCCGCTCGCTGCGCGGCCACAGGCCGGTCAGCCGACCGGACGCGTCGCGCTCGACGGCGAACACGGGGTGCACGCGCATGTGCTGCGTCAGGCCCTGGCGGTTGGCCTCCATCGTCGCCGAGTCGACCAGGAACGGCATGTCGTCGTTGACGACCTCGATCACCGTGTGCCGCACCGCCCAGCCGTGCTCGGCGGCGCTCGGCGAGAACACGCGCAGCCTGGCCGTGCCCGGCGCACGCACGCGGCCGAGCTCCCAGTGCGACAGCGCCGCGCCGGCGAGGTCCTCGGCGCTGCGCGCGGCGAGGTCGTCGGGGTCGAGCTGCCGGTAGTACTCGCGCACGAAGGTCTCGATCAGCGCGCGCTCGCCGGCATCGACCTTCTGCTGCGCCTGGGCGACCGCCGCGCCGAGGCGCTCCTCGCTGGCCGCGCTTGCCGGAATGTCCATCGACCTCTCCTCGCTCTCGGGCGTGCTCGGGCCGCGCAAGTATGCACCGCGGCTTTCCGCGGCGTGCTTGGCCTTCTCTAGACTGCCGCGCATGTTCGGGGCCTTTGCCGATGCGCGCTGGGTGTTCGTCGACGTCGAGACCACGGGCGCCTCGCCGGCGCGCGAGCGCATCACCGAGGTCGGCATCGTCACGGTCGAGGTCGACGGCGACGCGCAGCGCGTCACCGAGTGGTCGTCGCTGGTCAACCCCGGCGTGCCGATCCCGGCCGAGATCCAGTGGCTGACCGGCATCAGCAACGAGATGGTGCGCGAGGCGCCGCGCTTTGCCGACATTGCCGACGCGCTGTACGACCGCCTTTCGGAGGCGATCTTCGTCGCCCACAACGCCCGCTTCGACTACGGCTTCCTGAAGGCGGAGTTCGCCCGCGCCGGCTACGACTGGCGCGCGCCGACGCTGTGCACGGTGCGGCTCAGTCGCTACCTGTATCCGGACCGCGGCCCGCACTCGCTCGACGCGATCGTCGCGCGCTTCGGCCTCGACGGCGAGCAGCGCCACCGGGCGCTGGGCGACGCGCGCGTGCTGTGGCGGCTGCTGCAGCGGCTGCTCGACCGGCACGGCGCGGCGGAGCTCGAGACCGCCGTCGACCGCCTGCTGGCGCGGCCGAGCACGCCGCCGGCGCTGCCGCAGGAGCAGGTCGACGCGATCCCGCACGCCCCCGGGGTGTACCTGCTCTATGGCGCCAACGCGCATCCGATCTACATCGGCAAGAGCGTCGACCTGAAGGCGAGGGTGCTGGCGCATTTCGCCAACGACCACGCCTCGGGTGCCGACCTGCGGCTGTCGCAGGAAGTGCGGCGCATCGAGTGGGAGGCCACCGCCGGCGAGACCGGCGCGCTGCTGCGCGAGGCGGAACTCGTCAAGACCCGGCTGCCGGCGCACAACATCGCCCTGCGGCGCAAGGCCCGGCAGGTGTGGGTGGCGCTCGACGAGGACGGCCGGCCGCGCATCAGGCCGGTAGCCGACGTGCCGCTCGACCGGCTGCACGAACACTACGGCCCGTTTTCCTCGCGGCCCGGGGCGCGGCGCTTCCTGCAGGAACTCGCCGCCGAGCACGGCCTGTGCCTGAAGACGATGGGGCTGGAGCGCCGCAGCCGCGTCGGCGCCGCCGATGCGCCGTGCTTCAACTACCAGATCCGCCGCTGCCGTGGCGCCTGCACCGGCGCCGAGCCGCCCGATGCGCACGCGCAACGGCTGCGCGAACTGCTCGAACTGCGCCGCGTGCCGCGCTGGCCGTATGCCGGCGCCGTGGCGCTCGTCGAGCGCGACGCCGGCAGCGGACGCGAGGACCTGCACGTGTTCGACCGCTGGTGCTGGCTCGGCACGGCGCGTTCTCACGAAGCGGCGGCGGAACTTGCCACCACGGCAGCGAGGCTGTTCGACGCCGATCAGTACCGGATCGCGGTCACGGCGCTGGTCGGCGCCAGTGCGCTGGCGGTGGTCGAACTGGCCGCCGTGCGAACCGCAACGCCCCAAACTCCGCGCGTCGGCGCCATCGGGTAGGGTCAGATCGCGGCGCCGAAGAGTTTGCCGGCGCCGGCCGTCAGAGCCATCGCCAGCGCGCCCCAGAACAGCACCCGCAGCGACGCGCGGCCCAGCGGCGCGCCGCCGGTGCGGGCACCGATCGCTCCGAGCGCGGTCAGGAACAGCAGCGAGGTGCCGGCTACCGTCGGCCCGGCCGACCCCACCGGGGAGGCGAGCGCGGCCGCGAGCGGCAGCGCCGCGCCGGCGGCGAACGTGACCGCAGATGTCAGCGCCGCCTGCGCCGGCCGCGCCGACAGCGCCGTCGAGATGCCCAGTTCGTCGCGCGCGTGCGCGCCGAGCGCATCGTGCGCCATCAGCTGCTGCGCCACCTGCCCGGCCAGCTCGGGCGTCAGGCCGCGCGAGACATAGATCGCCTTCAGCTCGCGCAGCTCGAGCTCCGGCTCGGTGTCCAGTTCCGCACGCTCGCGGTCGAGATCGGCGCGCTCAGTGTCCGACTGCGAGCTGACCGAGACGTATTCGCCTGCGGCCATCGACATCGCGCCGGCCACCAGCCCGGCGACTCCGGCGACCATCAGTTCGCCATGGCCGCCGCCGGCGGCGGCGACGCCCACGAGCAGGCTCGCGGTCGAGACGATGCCGTCGTTGGCGCCGAGTACCGCGGCGCGCAGCCAGCCGATGCGTTCGGTGCGGTGTCGTTCGGGGTGGGTCGTGCGGGGCATGGCGGCCTCGTCGAAATGGATGGCGTTTGCGCCCGAACCGCCGCGATCCGGCGCGGCGCCAGGCGGGACTGTTCGCGCGCCGGGTCGGGTCGAGGCCCGGCGCGGGCTCAGGTGGGGGCTTGCGGCCGTCCGGGGATCAGGGCCGAGGCCGCCGGCCCCGGCAGCGCCTCCGCCCGCCGCGCGATCTCGCGGGTCATGCCCTTGAAGATGAACAGGTGCGCCGGCACCAGCGCGTACCAGTACAGCAACCCCCAGACGCCCTGCGGGTGCCAGTAGGCGGTGACGGTCACGCGCGTGCGCCCGGCGTCGACCGGCTCGATCTCGAACTCGAGCACGCCGGCGCCGGGGCAGCGCATGCCGAAGTCGAGCGTCAGCCGGCGCTCCGGTTCGAGCGCCATTACCGTCCAGTAGTCGATGGTGTCGCCGACGCGCAGCTCGGTCGGGTGCCGCCGGCCCTTGGTGAGGCCCGGGCCGCCGGCGAGCCAGTCGATCCACTCGCGGAGGCGCCACAGCGGCGCGGCGTAGAAGTAGCCGACGCTGCCGCCCAGCTGCGTCACCGCGTTCCAGATTGCCGCGGGCGTCGCGCGCGCCACCGCGGCTCCCGCGGCGCGCTTGGCGTAGAAGGCGTAGTCGTGCCGGCCGCCGCGGAACATCAGCGCGCCTTCGGTCCAGCGCGCCGCCACGGTGTGGGCGCGCTCGGCGTCGAGCGCGGCGAGCACCGATTCCTTGAAGGTCAGCAGCTTCTGCGGCACCAGTTCGCGCAACCGCGCATCGGCTGCCGGGATGTCGTGCCTCAGCCCGCCGATCAGCGCGCGGGCGATGTTGGCCGGCACGGTGGTGATCAGCGCCAGCCAGTAGCTGGAGAGTTTCGGCGTCAGCACCGGCACGGCGACGATGCGCGGCCTGCGGCCGACCACCTCGCCGAACTGACGCATCATCTCCGCATAGCTCATGTACTCCGGCCCGCCGGCGTCGAAGATGCCGCCCTCGGCCTGCGGCAGCACGGCCACGCGCACCAGGTACTCGAGCAGGTTGGCGAGCGCGATCGGGCTCGACCGGCTCTGCACCCAGCGCGGCGTGACCATCAGCGGCAGGTTGTAGACGAGGTCGCGCATCACCTCGTAGGCGGCCGAGCCCGGCCCGACGATGATGCCGGCGCGGATCTCGATCACCGGCACGCGGCCTTCGCGCAGCCGGTCGCCGGTGAGCTTGCGCGAGACCAGGTGCTCGGAGTCCGCGTCCTTCGGCACCAGGCCGCCGAGGTAGACGATCCGCTTCACGCCGGCCGCCGCGGCGGCGCGGGCGAAGTTCTCCGCCGCCTGCAGGTCGAGCCGGCCGAAGTCGGCTCCGGCGGCCATCGAGTGCACCAGGTAGTAGGCGATGTCGATGCCGCGCAGCGCCGCGGCGAGCGTGTCGGGTTGCAGCGCATCGCCGGCAACGAGATCGACCGGGCGCCAGTCCGGATCGACGCCGCGCGCCTGCAGCACCTTCGGGTTG
>Ga0114939_10003613_pt1 | contig 10721 bp, 7 predicted proteins | sample AshMeaCrysSpring_FD_87196 | JGI IMG/M metagenome (GOLD analysis project Ga0114939, IMG submission 87196) | Groundwater microbial communities from Big Spring, Nevada to study Microbial Dark Matter (Phase II) - Ash Meadows Crystal Spring | ecosystem: Environmental > Aquatic > Deep subsurface >... | reverse complement strand
TGCGCAAGCAGGAGATGGCCGAGCGCTTCGGGCCGGTGGTCGCCGAACTGGTCGACGGCGTCTCCAAGCTCGACCGCCTGCACTTCGAGTCGCACGAGCAGGCGCAGGCCGAGAGCTTCCGCAAGATGCTGCTGGCCATGGGCCGCGACGTGCGGGTCATCCTGATCAAGCTCGCCGACCGCCTGCACAACGTGCGCACGCTGGAGGCGATGGCGCCGGAGAAGCAGCGCCGCATCGCCCGCGAGACGCTCGAGATCTACGCCCCGATCGCGCACCGGCTCGGCCTGAACGCGATCTTCCGCGAACTGCAGGAACAGAGCTTCGCGCGCATGCATGCGCTGCGCTACCGCGTGCTCGCCAAGGCGGTGCTGGCGGCGCGCGGCAACCGGCGCGAGGTGCTGGGCAAGATCCACGACGCGGTGCGCCGCGCGCTGGCCGGCGCCAGGATCAAGGCGGAAGTCCAGGGCCGCGAGAAAACGATCTACGGCATCTACCGCAAGATGGTCGAGAAGAGCCTGTCGTTCTCGCAGGTGCTCGACATCTACGGCTTCCGCATCGTCGTGCCGGCGCGGCAGGACTGCTATCTCGCGCTCGGCGCGCTGCACGCGCTGTACAAGCCGGTGCCGGGCAAGTTCAAGGACTACATCGCGATCCCGAAACTGAACGGCTATCAGTCGCTGCACACGACGCTGCTCGGCCCGTTCGGGACGCCGGTGGAGTTCCAGATCCGCACGCCGGAGATGCACCGGGTGGCCGAGTCGGGCGTGGCCGCGCACTGGCTGTACAAGACCGACGACACCAACCTCACCGAGCTGCAGTCGCGCACCCACCAGTGGCTGCAGTCGCTGCTGGAGATCCAGAGCCAGTCCGGCGATTCGACCGAGCTGATGGAGAACATCAAGGTCGACCTGTTCCCGGACAAGGTCTACGTCTTCACGCCGAAGGGCAAGATCGTGTCGATGCCGCGCGGCGCCACCGCGGTGGACTTCGCCTACGGCATCCACACCGACGTCGGCAACCGCTGCGTGGCGGCGCGCATCAACCACGAGATCCAGCCGTTGCGCAGCGAACTGAAGAACGGCGACGTGGTCGAGATCGTCACCGGCCCGGTGGCGCGGCCAAACCCGGCCTGGCTCGCCTTCGTTCGCACCGGCAAGGCGCGCGCCGAGATCCGCCACTTCCTGCGCACGATCAAGCGCGGGGAATCCGTCGATCTCGGCGAAAGGCTGCTGGCGCAGTCGGCGCGCCAGCTCGGCGTGACGCTCGTCGACGTGCCGGCCGAGCGCTGGGAGGCGATCGTCCGCGACGCCCAGGCCAAGGACCGCGACGAGATCCTCGCCGACATCGGGCTCGGACGCCGGCTGGCGGCGGTCGTCGCCCGCCAGCTGATGCTCGGCGCGGCGGCGAACGAGGCCGCCACGCCCGGCGAGGCGATCACCGAGACCAGCCGCACGCTGTTCGCGGCCGCCGGCCCGGTGATCGTCCGCGGCAACGAAGGCATGGCGCTGCAGGCGAGCAGCTGCTGCTGTCCGATTCCGGGCGACGCCATCGTCGGTCACATGCGCAAGGACCAGGGGCTGGCCGTGCACCAGGCCGACTGCGTCGTCGCCGCGCGCGGGCGCCGCGCCGATCCGGAGCGCTGGATCGATCTGCAGTGGGCCGACGATGTCGCCGGCAGTTTCAGCGCCAGGCTCGCCGTGTCGGTCGCCAACGAGCGCGGCGCGCTGGCGCGCATCGCCGTGGCCATTGCCGAGGCGGAATCGAACATTCTGAACGTCGCCATGGAAGACGACAGCGCCGAGCAGGCACGCATCGACTTCAAGCTGCAGGTGCGCGATCGGCGGCACCTGGCGCGCGTGATGAAGGCGCTGCGCCGCGTGCCGCAGGTCTCGCGCGTGGCGCGCCTGCGGCCCGGCGAGAAGACCGGCGACAAGACCGTCGAATAGCGGCCCCTCAGGCCGCCCGGTAGCGCACCTCGAGCACTTCGAGCATCTCGGTGCCGGCCGGCGTGCGCAGCGGCACCGCGTCGCCTTCGCGCGCGCGTGTCAGCGCCCGGGCGATCGGCGAGATCCAGCTGACCCGGCCACGCGCCGGCTCGACCTCGTCGATGCCGACGATGGTGACCTCGTGCTCGGCGCCGGCGCCATCGGCGTAGCGGACCGTGGCCCCGAAGAAGACCTGATCGGTCGGCGGCCGCGTCGCCGGGTCGACCACTTCGGCCGCGTCGAGGCGCTTGGTGAGGAAGCGGATGCGGCGATCGATCTCGCGCAGGCGCTTCTTGCCGTAGATGTAGTCGCCGTTTTCGGAGCGGTCGCCGTTGGACGCCGCCCACGAGACCGCGCGCACGACCTCGGGCCGCTCCACGTTCAGCAACTGCAGCAGTTCCTCCTTCAGCCGCCGGTGTCCGGTGGGCGTGATGTAGTTCTTGCTGCCGGCGGGGATCTGCGGCGGGGCGACGTCTTCTGCGTCGTCGACGTCGGCATCCCTCACGAAGGCCTTGCTCATATCGAACGCGCCGGAGAGGCGGTGGGGTGGCCGATGGGATTCGAACCCACAACAACCGGAATCACAATCCGGGACTCTACCGTTGAGCTACGGCCACCGCGTGTCGATCTCTGGCCTGCCCGGCAGGACTCGAACCTGCGACCCCCGGCTTAGAAGGCCGGTGCTCTGTCCAGCTGAGCTACGGGCAGGTCGCTCTGTCGGGCCGGGCGCAGGCAGTCGGTAAAGAGCCTCTGGTCGGGGCGAGAGGATTCGAACCTCCGACCCCCTGCGCCCAAGGCAGGTGCGCTACCAGGCTGCGCTACGCCCCGAAGGCAACGAATGATACGCGGGCGGCAGTGGAGGGGCAATTTGCCGCGGTCTGCGCCGCGACGAACCTCAGGCGGCACGCTTGAGCAGCGCCGTGTCCGCCAGCAGCCGCGACCCCGGCAGCCAGGCGCGGAAGCTGCTGCCGCGCCCGACCTCGGAGTCGACCAGCAGCCTGCCCTGGTGCCGCATCAGCACGTGCTTGACGATGGCCAGGCCGAGGCCGGTGCCGCCGGTCTCGCGCGACCGGCTGCGGTCGACGCGGTAGAAGCGCTCGGTCAGCCGCGGCAGGTGCTCGGCGGCGATGCCGATGCCGGAGTCCTCGACCTCGAACACCGCGCCTTCGTCCTGCGCCCGCCAGGACAGCGCTACCCGCCCGCCGGAAGGCGTGTAGCGGATCGCGTTGGACACCAGGTTGCCGAAGGCGCTGCGCAGTTCGTCGCGGCTGCCGCGCAACCGGATCGCCTCGGCGCCGGCCACGATCTCGTGCCGGCCGGCCGACAGCGTGCGCGCCTCGGCCTCGAGCTCGGCCACCAGCGCGGCGACGTCGATGTCCTCCTCGGCCAGCGGCGTCTCCCCCGCCTCGAGCCGCGACAGCATCAGCAGGTCCTCGACCAGCCGGCTCATCCGCGTCGCCTGCTCGTGCATCAGGCGCAGGTGCCGCTGCCGCATCTCGTCCAGCGGCGGCTCGGCGTCGAGCAGCGTTTCGAGGAAGCCGTTGACCACGGTCAGCGGAGTGCGCAGTTCGTGCGAGACGTTGGCGACGAAGTCGCGTCGCATCGCGTCGAGCCGCTCGGCCTGGGTCACGTCGCGCGACATGACGATCGACCGGCCCGGCTCGAACTCGATCACCCGGATCGACAGGGCCAGCGCCGGATTCGCCAGCGGCCGGAACAGCAGCGGCTCGTCGAAAGAGGTCGAGGTCAGGTAGGCGATGAAGGCCGGATCGCGGACCAGGTTCGTGATCCGCAGTCCCTGGTCGGCCTGCAGCCGGATCCCGAAGTGGCTCTCGGCAACCGGATTGCACCACTCGATCTGCAGCGCGGCGTCGACCAGCACGATGCCTTCCGGCAGGGCGCTGATCGTGCGCCGGAAGCGCGCCTCGTTCTCCTCCAGCCGGCGGGCGTTGACTTCGCTCGTCCTTCGCGCCTTGTGCAGGCGGTTGAAGACCTCGGTCCAGCTGCCCAACCCCTCCGGGATCGTCAGCAGCGACGGCCGCTCCAGCCAGGTGCCGAGCAGCGACAGGTAGTGCAGGTGCATGGCGAAGAAGGCGCAGACGGCCAGCAACGCCACCCACAGGGCGGCTTCGATGCCGAACGCCGCGCCGACGGCCAGCGCCAGGACGGCGATCACCGCCAGGCGCACGAAGGCCGGCAGGATCACCAGGAACCGCTCGCGAAGCCCCCCCGACATCAAGCCAGTCTAATGCCCGGGCCGCGCCGACAGCTTGTAGCCCAGCCCGCGCACGGTCTGCACCAGCGCCTGCGCGCCGGCGGTCGCCAGCGCCTTGCGCAGCCGCAGCACGTGCACGTCGACCGTCCGCTCCTCGATGAACACGTGGTCGCCCCAGACGCTGTCGAGCAGCTGGCCGCGCGAGAAGACCCGCTCGGGGTGGCCGACCAGGTACTTCAGCAGCTTGAACTCGGCCATGCCCATGGTGACCGGCCGGCCGTCGACCCGCACCTCGTGCCGCGCCGGGTCGATCGTCAGCGGCCCGTAGGAAAGGGCCTCGCCGCTGTGCTGCGGTGCGCGACGGCGAAACACCGCCCGCACGCGGGAGACCAGTTCGCGCGGCGAGAACGGCTTGACCACGTAGTCATCGGCGCCGGCATCGAGCCCGGCCACCTTGTCGCTCTCGGCGCTCTTGGCGGTCAGCAGGATGATCGGCAGGCCGCGCGTGCGCTCCTCCGAGCGCAGCTCGCGCAGCAGCTCGATCCCCGCCCGGTCGGGCAGCATCCAGTCGAGGATGACCAGATCCGGCAGCGCCTCGCGGATCGCCTCCTGCGCGGCCCGCACCGAATCGGCGCGGCGGACCCGATAACCGCTGCTGCTGCAGGAGAACGAGACCAGCTCCTGGATCGCCGGTTCGTCTTCGACCACGAGGATCGAACCCGCCATCGGCCGCTATCCCTGGGAAACCGCCCGCTCGACCTCTTCCGGCGAAGCGTGCCGCACATCGGTGCCGTGGGCGATGAAGATCACGTGCTCGGCGATGTTCTTGGCATGATCGCCGACGCGCTCGATCGCCTTGGCCACCCAGACGGTGTCGATGGCCGACGAGATGGAGCGCGGATCCTCCATCATGTAGGTGATGAGCTGGCGCAGCATGGCGCGGAAGCGGTCGTCGATGCCGGCGTCGTCGCGGATGATCGACGCGGCGGCGAGGCCGTCGAGGCGGGCGAAGGCGTCTAGCGCGCGATGCAGCATCCGCGCCGCGATCTCGCCGGTCTGGTGCAGGTCCGGAATCCGGTTCATGCGGAAGTTGCTGCTCTTGTCCTTCAGCCACTTGGCGGCGCGGGCTATCTTGGACGCCTCGTCGCCGACGCGCTCCAGGTCGGTGATGGTCTTCGCGATCCCCATGATCAGGCGCAGGTCGCTCGCCGTCGGCTGCCGCCGCGCGATCACGTGGTTGACCATGCGGTCCAGCTCGATCTGAAGGTCGTTCACCCGCCGGTCGGCGGCGATGACGCTGTCGGCAAGCTCGATGTTCGCCGTCTCGAAGGCGTCGAGCGCCGTCTTCAACTGCGACTCGGCCAGCCCGCCCATGCGCAGGATGTTCGACCGCATCGACTCGAGCTCGATGTCGTACTGCCTGAAGAAGTGTTCGCCGCCTGCCATAGATCCTCCGCGTCGCCTTGCGATCAGCCGAACCGACCGGTGATGTAGTCCTCGGTGTGCTTCTTCTTCGGCTTGATGAACACCTGGTCGGTGGCGCCGAACTCGAGCATCTCGCCCAGGTACATGTAGGCGGTGAAATCGCTCACCCGCGCCGCCTGCTGCATGTTGTGGGTGACGATGACGATCGTGTACTTGTCCTTCAGCTCGGAGATCAGCTCCTCGACCTTGGCGGTGGCGATCGGGTCGAGCGCCGAGCACGGCTCGTCGAGCAGCAGCACCTCGGGCTCGAGCGCGATCGCGCGCGCGATCACCAGGCGCTGCTGCTGGCCGCCGGACAGGCTCATGCCGCTGATCTGCAGCCGGTCCTTGACCTCGTCCCACAGCGCCGCCCGGCGCAGTGCCTTCTCCACCGTCTCGTCGAGCACCGCCTTGTTGTCGATGCCGACGATGCGCAGGCCGTAGGCGACGTTCTCGTAGATCGACTTCGGAAACGGATTCGGCTTCTGGAACACCATGCCGACGCGGCGGCGCAGCTGCGCCACGTTGACGTCGCGGTCCATGATGTTCTTGCCGTCGAGGAGGATCTCGCCCTCGATGCGGCAGATGTCGACCAGGTCGTTCATCCGGTTGAAGCAGCGCAGCAGGGTCGACTTGCCGCAGCCGCTCGGGCCGATGAAGGCGGTGATCCGGTTGTGCGGGATCTCCAGGTCGATGTTCTTCAGCGCCTGCATGCTGCCGTAGTACAGGTTCAGGTTGCGCACGGCGAGCGTGGTGCGCGTCGGCGTGGTCGCCTCGGCGGCCGCGGCGCGGTCCATCGCGCCGATATGGATCGCGTGGCCCGTCGAAGCCTGCGCCGTCATCATTCGGTCGGACATCGTTGTTCTCCGAGACTGTTGCCGATCACACGCCTTCGAGGCCCTTGTAGCGCTCGCGCAGGCGGTTGCGCAGCGAGATCGCCGCCAGGTTCAGCACCACGATCACGATCACCAGCAGCAGCGCGGTGGCGTACACCAGCGGCCGCGCCGCCTCCACGTTGGGGCTCTGGAAGCCGACATCGTAGATGTGAAAGCCCAGGTGCATGAACTTGCGTTCGAGGTGCAGGAAGGGGAAGAAGCTATCGACCGGCAGCGCCGGCGCCAGCTTGACCACGCCGACCAGCATCAGCGGCGCCACTTCGCCGGCGGCGCGGGCCACGGCCAGGATCAGCCCGGTCATCATCGCCGGGCTGGCGATCGGCAGCACCGTACGCCACAGCGTCTCGGCCTTGGTCGCACCCAGCGCCAGGCTGCCCTCGCGGATGGCACGCGGCACGCGCGACAGGCCCTCCTCGGTCGAGACGATCACCACCGGCAGGGTCAGGATCGCCAGCGTCAGCGACGCCCAGAGCAGGCCCGGGCTGCCGAAAGTCGGCGCCGGCAGCGCCTCGGGGAAGAACAGCTGGTCGATGTTGTGGCCGAGCACGTAGACGAAGAAGCCGAGGCCGAAGACGCCGTAGACGATCGACGGCACCCCGGCCAGGTTGTTGACCGAGATGCGGATGGTGCGGATCAGCGGCCCCGGCTTGGCGTACTCGCGCATGTAGACGGCGGCCATCACGCCCAGCGGGGTCACCAGGATCGACATCAGCAGCACCATCATCACGGTGCCGAAGATGGCCGGGAAGATGCCACCCTCGGTGTTGGCCTCGCGCGGGTCGTCGGAGAGGAACTCCCAGAACTTGCCGATGTAGTGGCCGACCTTCTGCGGCAGCGACATCGCGTTGGCCTGGTAGACGCCGGCCACCTTCGCCAGCGGCACTTCGATCAGCCTGCCGTCCATGATCTCGGCGACCAGCACGTCGCGCTGGATCTCCTGCCGCAGCTTCGCCAGCCGCTCGGTCAGCGCGTCGAATTCCGCCTGCCGACTGGTGCGCTCGGCTTCGATCTCCGCCTTCGCCGCATCGGTGAGCTGGTTGCGCAACTGCAGCCTCCGCTCACGCAGGCGGGTCTGCTCGATGTAATAGTTGACGCGGCCGATCTCGTGCTTCTCGATGCGGATGATCTCGCGGAACAGCTCGTTCGCCCGCGCGACGCGCTTTGTCAGCTCGTCCATCGCGGCCGGGCCTTCGGCGACGACCTGCTTGTCCTCCTTGACCTGCTTCAGGTGGCCGTAGAAATTGCCCCACTCGTGCCGCTCGACCGTGACCAGGTCGGGCGGAAAGGCGATCTCGCCGATCAGCGGGCGGGGAAACCAGCGGAAGTCGACACCGGTGATGTCGCGGTTGCCGAGCTTGACCAGCGTGCGCGTGACGAACGGCGCATCGGTCCTGATGTTGAAGCCCCCTTCGACGAGCCGCCGGGTGGCGACCTCCTCGGTCTCGCGCAACTCGCCGATGACGCGGATGGTCTTGCCGTCCTTCTCGACGAACGTGGTCTCCGCCACGTTGTTCGGCCAGAAGTAGCTCAGGCCCTGGAAGGCGGTCAGCCACAGCACGCCGAACACCAGCAGCAGCGAGATCGCGACGGTACCGCCGGTGAACCAGATCCACGGCGTGCCTTCCTTGATCCAAGCCTTCATCGCCGTCTCCGCCTCAGATCGAGCTGTACTTCTCGCGCAGCCGGTGGCGCACCAGTTCGGCCACCGTGTTCACCACGAACGTGAACACGAACAGCACCAGGGCGCTGAGGAACAGCAGCCGGTAGTGCGTGCTGCCGACCGCGGCCTCCGGCATCTCGACGCCGATGTTGGCCGACAGCGTGCGGAAGCCGGTGAAGATGCCGAAGTCCATCACCGCCGTGTTGCCGGTGGCCATCAGCACGATCATCGTCTCGCCCACCGCGCGGCCCAGCCCGATCATCACCGCCGAGAAGATGCCGGGGCTGGCGGTCAGCAGCACCACGCGCGTCAGCGTCTGCCAGGGCGTGGCGCCGAGAGCCAGAGAGCCGCTGGTCAGGTGGCGCGGCACCTGGAAGATCGCGTCCTCGGCGATCGAGAAGATCGTCGGCGTGACCGCGAAGCCCATGGCGATGCCGACCACCAGCGAGTTGCGCTGCTCGTAGGTGATGCCCACCTCGTTGCTCAGCCAGTTCGGCATATCGCCGTTGAACAGCGCGACCTCGATCGGGTGGCCGATCTGGAAGCAGAACCAGATCGCGAAGGTGACCACCGGCAGCAGCAACGCCGCCTCCCAGCCCGGGGCGACGCGCAGGGTCAGGCCCGACGGCAGCCGATGCCAGACGTAGGCGGCAAGCAGGATGAACACCGGGATGACGACGAAGCACAGCAGCACCGCCGGCAGGTTGTTGTCGGCCAGCGGCGCCAGCCACAACCCGGCCAGGAAACCGAGGATCACGGTCGGCAGCGCCTCCATGATCTCGATCGACGGCTTGACCACCGCCCGCAGCCTGGCCGACATGAAGTAGGCGGCATAGATCGCGCCGAGAATCGCCAGCGGGATCGACACCAGCATGGCGTAAAACGCCGCCTTCAGCGTGCCGAAGGTCAGCGGCGCCAAGCTGAACTTGGCCTCGAAGTCCGAGGTCGCCGCCGACGACTGCCAGAGGTACTCCGGTTTTTCGTAGCCCTCGTACCAGACCTTCTGCCACAACGAGCTGAACGACACCTCGGGATACTCGTTCTTCAGGTCGGCCAGCCGCACCTGTCCGCCGCGGTCGGTCACGACGAGGCCGTTGGCACGCGGCGCGATCTCGATCAGGTCGATCGGTTGCTCGCTGAAACGTTCGTCCGCCACCAGCCTGCGCGACGTCGCGTAATAGATGCCGACGTTGCCGCGCTCGTCGCCGGCCGCGAAGCCCTTGCGGAAGTGCTCGGCGGTCAGCGTCGTCACCGCCGCCGGCATCGGCGCAAAGTCGCGGATCGGCGTCATCACCGGCACGTTCTCGGCATTGCGCACGCCGAACCACTGCACCAGCGAGCCCTGGTCGCCGCCGACGACGATCGAATAACCGCCGCTGAGCACCGCGGCGGCCGTGATCCGCTCGCCCCTCGGCAGCGGTTCGAAGCGCGACATCAGCACCGGCTGCGCTCGGTTCTCGACGCTGAACTGGCTGATGAAGCGCTCGCCGTGCACCACCAGCAGTTCACGCCGCTTGACTTCGAGAAAGAGGTCCTGGACCGAACCTTCGACCGCCGGAATCGGCGCCCCGCTGCGCTCGAGCGTCACCTCGCCGGTGATCAGGTTCTTCGATCCTTCGAGCGCGGCGAACACCACCCGGCCATCGGCCGTCAGCGCCGCCGCAGCGAGCTTTTCGCCCTCGGCCTGGACGCTGAGCTTGACGATCGAGGCGCCCTGCTCGTCGAGCGCGAGCGGCGCCTCGCCGAGCGGGAACTCCAGCTTCGGCGTCACCACCCGCTTGTCGTTCGGAAAGGTGACCTCGAAGGCCTGCCGGAACACGACGATCCGGCCATCGGACAGCCCGTAGGCGTTGAAGCGGTAGGCTGCCTCGCCGGAGCCGAACGCCGTGACCTTGACCCCTTCCGGCAGGGAAATCCGCTGTTCGCCGAGCGGCGCGCCATTGGCGTACGAGAAGAAGCGGATCGTCCCCTCGCCGCCGTACTGCGCGATCACCTCGCGCAGCTCATCCAGCCGCAGGCCCGTCACCTGCGCCGGCTGCACGGCAGCCGGCTTCATGCCGCGCACTTCGCCGAGGTGCGCCGGCAGGAACAACGGCGCCACCACGCTGGCCAGATAGAAGAAGATCAGCGAGATCGCGATGATCACGCTCAACCCGCCAAAGGTCATCACGCGACGGAACCAGGCGTCGCGGACCAGCCGACGCTTGATGTTGCGCTCGACGACCTGCGTCGTCGTATCGGTTCGAGCGGGCACGGCTGCGCTCATTGTTCCCCCATGCCGTTCAGACGGAGAGGCTGGCAGCGGCGCCGCCCTCTCCGATCCGTTGCAGCTTTCCCTGACCGCCCTCGACGGGCCCGACTACTTGCCCGCCCTCAGGGCCTTGAACTCCTCGATCAGCACGGTCGGCCGACCCTGCTTGACGGTGTCCTTGTTCAGCGCGTAGATCACGGAAGCGCCTTTGGGACCCTCACCGATCGTCGCGAAGGTATAGGTGATCTCG
>Ga0114939_10003612_pt1 | contig 10724 bp, 9 predicted proteins | sample AshMeaCrysSpring_FD_87196 | JGI IMG/M metagenome (GOLD analysis project Ga0114939, IMG submission 87196) | Groundwater microbial communities from Big Spring, Nevada to study Microbial Dark Matter (Phase II) - Ash Meadows Crystal Spring | ecosystem: Environmental > Aquatic > Deep subsurface >... | reverse complement strand
TACTCTTCCTGCTACGAACAGTTCGGCTGCGTCGGCAGGACAGGGCACCGTCAATTGCCCGTATGTTGCAAGTGCAAGCACTTAGCGACAAGCCACATCGCCTTGTGCGTGTGGTATTTGACCAAGTTCACATGCCAAGCATTGCCTTGGCTACCACCTGGTTTTCTGCCCCAAGTATCGACATCAAGTGTTGTCCGGGGCGATTGAGGTGGAACTCAAACAGGTGATTGGCGAAACCTGTAAGACCTATGGCTGGCTATTACACAGTATTGAAGTGATGCCAGATCACGTTCACCTGTTCGTACAGGCTGACCATACGACCGCGCCTGTGGAGATAGTGAAAACAATTAAGTCGATTGCTGCTGTCACGCTATTCACGCGATTCCCTGACCTGAAAAAGCGGAAATTCTGGGGATCTGGAATGTGGTCTAACGGGGCTTACTATGGCACGGTTGGCAGCGTGTCTGAAACGGCTGTTCGCAACTACATCGAAACTCAGAAGCAGAGAGGCTGACTGTCTACGTTGTGGAGAGTGTGTCGATTCGTCGTCGATGCCAATCCCTTGTCCGGCTTTGCCTCACACTGGTCAAGGCATCAACTCCTCATCGACCGCGCTTACATCCCCAGGCACAAGGCACAGGGGTTTTACGCGCGATCAATAAAAGCCAACGGCATCAAGGCTTTGAGGCCGATCAGCGATTTTCGATTTGATAGCGCTGATCGGCTATTTTGTGGCAAAATAACAATAATTTTGTACTGTGATAATGCCCAAAGCCCGTAAATAGCCTCATTCTAGCGTTTTAATACGCTTGTACTTAAATTCGGCTATAACCCTGTAAACAACCTCATTTCAGGATTTTTATGCAATTCCTAATTTTGATTCTTGGCACAGCCTCAATTACCTGGCTAGTCACAAGCACCGATGGCCCGTATAACGTGTTTAGCAATGCCCGTGACAAGTACGAGTACCACGGCCTACTCTCAGCGCTCAGCTGCCCTTGGTGCTTTGCTGTGTGGGTATCAACGGCGCTGCATTTCATCGCCATGTTCAGCGGCGATCTGCTCTTAGACCCGTTTTATGCCGTGTGCTCTGTGTTTGGTGTCGCTTTCGCGGCTGGCACGTTGTGTTGGTTGTTGGCAACGATCGATGATGCAATGCATCGAGGGTAGGGCAAGTATGCCTATATTAATAACAAACACAACCCATCTCCCCTGTATCAAAGCTAGGCTGGCATTGGCTTTGAGCATGATCGGTGATTTTCTGTTTGATGGCAGTGCTTAGGGCATTTAATGCCGAAATAACGGTAACTTTGTACTAAAACAATACTTAAAACCCGTAAACAGCCTCATCACAGCGTTTTAATACGCTTGTACTTAAATCCTGTTAAAAGCCTGTAAACGGCCTCATTTCAGCGATTTTGCAAAACGGTATTTAAGCCGAAAATATCGCCCGTTGGATTAAAGCGGCGGTGTTAAACTGTTAGCAGCAATTAACACCAGGCTTTGCGATGCGCTCAACTGATTACAACCTTGATGCGGGGTGCTGCGATCCATGCACACCTGAGCTGCTAGATTACAAGCGACCAATTGAGCCAATCAATTGCGACCCAGCACCGGCGGTATGTTCTCACGCGCTACTCGATAAATTGGCAACTTTTCACCCGCATAAAATCTGCGACGGCCCTAGCCGATACGCGGCCTGTGTGGCGCTGCATTATGCGGAGTCATTAACCGGCGGTATCTACAAAGCTCGGTTGCGTGAGCAAGCGCTAATGTATACGGCGCTGCATTTGCTGGAACTCAATTTAATTGATCAGGTTAACAGCGCTGCCCGGTTAGCAGCGATCGCCGCTGGTGAAGGCGCTTCGATTAACACCAGCGGTAATTTTTGGGAACTGACGCATTGGGGCGTAGCTGCCAAAGCAATGCGTGATCATAATCCTACGCTGGGTTTTGTAGGTATCGGCTAAAATCTATTAAAAGCATAGGTAGAAATCGATGGTTAAGTTTTATCAAGACGCATTTCAGGCCAGCGCCGCCGGTGGCAGTGCCTGTGGTAAGGGTTGGATTGGGGTTAAGGGCGCTTGTCGCCGTGCTAAGGGTAAGGGTAAAGCCTCAAAAACGCTCACGGCATCACAGAAAATGCGGGCACAGGCACTGGCTGAGAAAGTGCGTGAGTCTCGCGGCATGAAACCGCGATCTGAGGTGAATGCGGAAAACCGGGCGGCTAAGGAATGGATGCAGGAGAACAAGGGCAAGAAACGAAAGAAAGGCCCGTCAACAGTTGGACGTAAAACCGGTGTTGAAAAGCGCAGTTTACGCCGTTTGGCCAAAGGCGGGCGCGGCTTAAGCACTGAGAACATGACCCGGTTAGCTGAACTGCGTAAACGCACTAACGCTGCTGATGACATTCGGCAAAACCTGACAAATCCTGATATGCCTGCACGTAAAAACCGCGTGGCGACATGGGCAGAAGCGAGAAAAGAATCTGATCCTAAGATGCCAGCGGCATCGAAGCGCAAGCGCAAAACGTCAAGCAAAAAGAAGCGCAAACCAGCCAACAGTGCCGTTAGCTCCAAGCGGCTACGTTGGAATCAAGCCGCCAATAACGATGATTAATAGCCCTGTGATATAACCTGACCTGTGACCGTACTATGCTTAAACTGCAAATTGGTAACAACAATTATCGCGTTGACGATAATTCTCGCGCTCAAAAAATCATCGATTTTGGGTGTTTTGAAGTAGGTTTGCAGTATTACCCCGGCGATCGCCGGTTTGGCCGTGTCTTAGATATGGGTTACGGCCATATTCGGGGCACCAAGGCATCAGATGGTATGGCGCTGGATGTTTACGTGCATCGTGATTTGGTGCTTGATCCAGTCGATATCACCGGTCAGCCGGTGTACGCCATTCGCCAGTTAGATAATTACGGCGAAGTTGACGAGCTGAAATTGGGTCTAGGATTTGGCAGCGCTGACGAGTTTGAGCGGGCCTATGTGCAGTTTATGCAGCAACCCGATTTAGTTGGTGGCATTGCTGAATCAGTGGCGCGGTCCGGTATTGATGAGCGCGATTTTGATTTTCGGCTTGATGCTTGGCAACGCATTGGTCCCAATCAGCGCGGTCAACGCTGCGGGCGCGGTTGGGAAGGATTGAAGGGGGCTTGTAAGCGGGCCAAACCAGGCAGCGATAAAGCGGCGTTGCGTAAGGCGTCAGCTCAGGCCCTGGCTGATAAAATCCGGGCCAATAAAAATCTGTTACCACGCGCTCAGGCGAACGATGTACGCCAGCGAATGAAGGCGATAAACCAGGCTAGCAAAGCGGCTGTGGCTAAGCCCAAATCTAAGCCCAAATCTAAGCCTGAAGCTAAGCCTAAATCACCGCAGTCATTAGAAGCGCAAAACAGAGCAAGTACACTGCGCGATTATGAATATGCGCGGAAAATTGCTGATGGTAAAGTCAGTCTCGATCAATTCATGAAGGATCGGGGCTGGACAAGCAAAACCATTGCTGAGATTAAGTCTAGTCCTGATTACAAGAGCAAAGACTATGTGCGGTTCCCTGTGTCTAAAACCACGGGTTATACCGTCAAATGGACGCCGCAAGAATCCCGCGATTGGGCGGAATACCATGACATCAAAAAACGCGGCGATGCGGCGATCGCTGAGAAGTTGAGCGGGTGGAAAGATTATCTGCCTAAAGACGTGCAACGGCGACTGTATGACCGGTCACTCAATCCAACAAAGCAGGCCGACGGCAGCGGCAGCGGCAGCGGCGCAAATAATCGCAGTAGCCAGCGATCGCCACTGACGTTAGCGGTGATGTCTGATAAGCCGCCAAAGGGCTTTAAGAAAATCGACGGCGTGACGGTGGTTACTGGCGATGGAGGTCCGAAAAATCAAGACGCAGAATGGCGGGATATTTCGGGCTATGGCTCTTACAAAACTCGCGCTGAAGCGATCAGCAATGCCAAAAGCCGCCAATGGGTAGACGAGGAAAAGGGAGCACGGGCTGATGTCGTTGTAAAGGGTAGCGCTGGGTCATTCTATGTGATGCAGCGCCGACGTGGCCCGCAAGTTTATCGCCCGGATTTTAATCCGTTTGAGGACTGGCAGAACCGTCGAAAAGAAGCAGCAGCCAAAACAAAGGCAGCGCGGGAATATGGCACCGCTAACTCTGACGCTTATTTTTCAACGCTCAAATTTGCCGAACAATACGCGGCAAAAGATGCTGACAGTTTTAAGCGCGGTCAATCAGTGACCGTTTATGGCAGTTCTGGATTTGAATCTGTCACGGTGCGCGGCAAGGGTAAAGACGGGGTTTTGCTCTCAAACGGCCTGCGGTTAAAGCCCGATCAGATCTACATTGGGCTTGACCCGGATACGGCTAATCAGTATCGCTCAGAGCAGTACGCCAAAGTACCCAGTGATACCACCGGCGATGGTTCTAAAAAATACCGTGATTATTCAGCCCAAGACAATGTAGATCGCTATACCAGTGATGAAGCAATGCGAGTTCACCGGGCCGTATCCAACAACATGGTAAGGGGCGATTACACCAACGGCGCGATTGCGGCGCTAGCGTCAACTGGGTCAGCTAATTTCAAGGGCACCGCCGATTACGTGCGGCAAGCTCTCGCTGATAATGATTTTCCGGTCAAAGCTGGTCGCATCTCAAAGTCAGACTTTGACAAGCGGCGCAGCGATTTGTACAAAGTCGCTGATCAGCTTGATCAATGGGCCAAATCGCCGTCATCAGTACCAGATAGAGTTAAGGATTTATTTAGGGTAGATTCCATGCAGCAATATAACCAGGACGACTACAAAAGCATTGGGCGATCACAGCGCGGCCAGCCTTGCGGGCGTGGTTGGGTGGGCCTTAAGGGCGCATGTAAGCGGGCGTCAAAAGGTACGGCGGCGGCGCGTAAAGCGCTGATCAAGGAATCGGCAATGGATCTGGCGTCTAAGATCCGCAGTAAAAAGGGCCTAAAATCTAAGTCCCGTTCAAATAAATGGGCAGACCAAACGATGTCAGTGCGCGATCGCCGCGAGATGCTACGCCGTAAATACGGAGCCGAAGGTAGCGGCAGCGCGGCCACAACCAAGGGGGCGAAGTTTAAGCGGATGGCAGAAGCCAATGCAAGAGCGGAAGAAAAGCAGTTTGAGCGTGATATCGAACGGACCACGGGTGAGACGATGCGGGGTAGAGCTGCCCGTCAGCGTCAAGCGCGTGAAATGAGCGATATTCCTAATCGCGGCGAAAAGTTTGAATCATGGGTGGACGATACTAAGAAACGCCTTAATGCTAATCTCGATGACCCGAACCGGGTTAAAAATGCCGCTGATTACTTTGCCTCTCAGATCAAAGAGTACGACATCGATCGCAATGGCCGCATTAGCAATGTGAGGTTGCGCGGTGAACAACCCATGCCACTTAAACAAGCAATGGCTTTCTCAGAGCGTGAGTGGAATCGCCAGCAGATTAAATCTAAGCCCCAAAACGACATCAGCCTTGGTGATCTTGAAGAGCAGGCGAAACAAATGCGTGATCGCCTAATCCAGACCTATGGCCGTGAGCGCGGGGCAATGGAATGGACGCGGATTCAGATGGAGAATGCCCTTGATGACGATATCAGTATTGAAGATATCGATCTCGAAAATAAGCGCATGGGGCAAGGGTACAAGGAAACGTTTGGTAAGCCGTTACCCAAATCACGCAAGCGCCGCAAGCGCCGCAAATCTGGCCCCATGCCTGATTACGGTGGCCCGCAAGACGGCTTTCGGTTGAAATATAATCCACGCGGCGAACGTAGCGCCAATGGCAAATGGAGCATCGACAGTGCCGAACAGTTGCGATTTGATGCGTTGATGGATGTGGTTGAGCCGACAATAGATGCAATTGTCGGTCTAAATCATAAAACAATCCGGCTTGAATTTGCTCAGCCAGTGAGCGACGATCTACTCCAAGAGTTTCGTGATCTAACCGCTAAGATCATGAACAGCGAAGCACCGCCGATTATCCCTATGTCTGAGGCTGCTGTGTCGTTCAAAGACATGGTAAAACCGGGGCAAAATCCAAAGCGGTTTTATCTGATTCTAAGCCCGCTGTATTGCAACGAGCGCACAGCGGAAGTCATCGCCCGCGATTTAGAAGCACGGGGGATGAAGGTGCAACGCCGCGATATGCGGGATATGCCACGCGGCAAAGTACCCGCATTCGCCACAGACGAATCAATCTCTGAGATGTATGAATGACGTTTTTCAACTCGATGATCGGGGCTTAAACGTGCTCCGATCAGTAATCCGGGATTTGCAACCGCAGATCATCTGCGAGTGCGGTAGCGGGCGTTCAACGACGTTATTCGCACATCTGCACCGAGTCGGCGCGATCAAAAACTGGATATCATTGGAGCATCTATCAGAATTTGTCGAAGCAACCCGTAATTTAATCCCAGCAACCCAGCGCAATCACATTATTCACGCGCCGTTGGTGCCATCTGCATACGGGCCGTGGTACGAAACGGCGCACATTCCCCCGGACCCAATCGACTTTGTGTTTATTGACGGCCCACCGGCCCACAGCTACACGTTTGCAAGACACCCAGCGATACCATTGTTAACGCCATATTGCGCCGATACCGCCTATTATTTACTCGATGATGCGAATCGCCGGGGAGAAAAGATCGGCATCAGTAATTGGTTGCAGCTACCCGGTGTAGAGTTGGTGCAAAAATACCAATCGGAACACGGTATGGTGCTACTGAAGCGCAGCAAACCGGGGCGTTAGCCATCGATCGCGGCTTGCAAGGTCCGATACGCCGCTGCCAACTTGCCGTGATAATTGTGTGCAGCATAGTTTGGCCCGTTGTAATGTTTGGCGATCGTATCAAAATCACGGGCTTTGCAAGCGCGGTGTAATTCTGGGATTGACTGAATATACAGTCCGATCATCCGCAACTGCTGGTAAGCGGACATATAAGCGGCCTTAACCATCACTTCAACCGACTCAAACCCTAACCGCTCAGCATTATCCCCTAACACTTGCCCAAGTCCCCATGACGTTGCTTGCAGCGCGGCTAATCGATCTAAGCGCATCGCCTTATTTAGCCGATCATACTCGCGTTCACCGCCAAGATATTGATTTGCATCAAATCGTGTTAGCGAGATGTCTGGGTGTTGTTTTGACCATTTATCGCCCGTGAATAGGCCAAATAGGTGACCTTGGAACTGGATTTTTGGTTTACCTGATGGCAGAAAACCCGATCCAACACATTCGATTTCGACTATGGCTTTCAGCACTGCCGCTGGAATATCAAACTCTGTCTCGCAGCGATAATAATCGTTGTCTGTGATTTGTTGGTTTTTGTCTGGGTCAACGGCGTCAAGCACCTTGATATGGGGCCGGTAGAAATAGGCTGTTTTGAATCCACAAATCAAGTCATCTCCGTCACTGGTGATAGCAACATGATTATTGTCAGCTGCGAAGACAACCCCCTTAATCACAGTTTTAGCCGCAACGGTAACTGAGTCAGGCAATTGCCGACTGTCTTTAGGTGCGGATTTAGCCTTGGTTTCACGCACTGTTTCAATCTCTGCCAATGCCGCTTTGTCCTTCACCACAGACTCAGCTTTGATCGTGATTGCAAACGGCGGCGCAATACCAACAGGCACCGCTTTGATCATTGGTTCCGGTTGTTCCGGTACTAATTCCGGTACCGGTTCCGGTACTGGTTCCGGTACTGGTTCCGGTACTGGTTTTGGCGGCGGCGCTGGCTGAATTTGCTCGATCATCCAGCCTGTGTTTGGGCCTTGATCGACCCAAACAGCTTCAAGTACATGGGTACTGTACCAATTCTCAAAGCCAGCCGTATTCGATTCACTGCCTGAAATCACCGCATATTGATCGACGCCATTCAGCGCCGCTGTTAAGTCGCGTTTGCCATACGGATCGCTGATTAAAACTTTGCCTGTGGCCGTATCGTAGCCATAAGCTACAACCCAATGACCGCTAGCTTTCCAAGCAACCCCCAGCATGACAACGCCACGGTCAAGCGCTTGCTTTAATTCACCAATCGTGGCATTGGTACGAAACCGCGTTTTCACCCCAAGATCAGCCAAAGCAGCAACATGAGCTTGGGGGTTTGTAGTATCACCAAACTTATCCAAATGCTGACTATATGCGCCTTCTAATTCGGTTTTACCCGCGTTGATCCGAAAGCGTTCACACCATTCCTTACCTTTGGCGTTCTCTAGCAATGAACAGGCACTGGTTAAGGCACACTGGCGATATCCCGGTCCGTGATAGCGGGTGTCGTTGTCGTTTTGAGCGCGGTAGGTGATCGGCCAGCGGATCACAGACGATCCAACCCGCGATAGCGGTGATTGTGTAATTACAGACTGCACGGTAAACGCTTCCCACCCATCCCAGTGGGATTTCTTGAAATATCCCTGCTTCCAAACTTTACCCGTAGATTCGACTGTAAGCGTGGCGATTTCTACTAGAATTTTGCCGCCGTTCGACTCATAAATCTTTGGCGCGGCAATCTTGGTGCGGGGCCGCACGCGGATCACTTGGTCCGGGTTTTGCTGGGTTGAGTCTTTATCTAGTTCAGTGATTGCTGTTGAGCAGTTGCTGATAAGGTAAGGCATTGATTTACAAAGTAATTTACAGGGACAGACATGATGCACAGCACTGACAAAACCCGGCAATAACGCCAAAATTTATGCTGGACGGCGGCTAGAGCTTCTAAATTCCGACATTCGCACCCCGCAACACGGCAAAATTCCAGAGCCTTGCGGCGATCGTAATCTTTGTCTGACTCTGGCAGCAGCGGGTAAGGCGTGATGATTTGGATTAGCCATTTACCCCAACATTGCTTGGATTTGGCCGCGTATATTTTGGCCGCTTGCACTCGAAAAAAATTACATGCTGCGTCGTAGTTCATGGGTTTGCCTGTGTAAATTGTGTGTATGAATCACTATCCTCACTCCCACTAGCTAACTGCTCCGATTGCCATCGTGCCCTATCATCTTGCTCTGATACCGGCGCTTGCTCTGGCGCATGATGTTGCATACCGGGCACAACTGCGCTGAGCGCATCGATATTGCGGCGCATTTCGCGTTTTACTGCAACCTCTGATATTTTTGCCTGCATTGAAAACGACTTGATTTCTTCTTTCAGCAACGATTCAACATCACTGTAAAACCCAAACCAACGATCATCATCGGGCACAAACCCTTGTTCACCGATCATTTGCCAAAATTGGGCTTTCAGCTCCTGTACCAATTGCCGCGATGCGGTCCATGTATTGTTGCTATCCAGCAACTTAGACAGCGCCGCGATAAACAGCGCTGTGTACAAAATAATGGCGCTGACCACTAAGCCGTTTTTTGCATGTTCATTGGGTAGCGTAGCCGACACAAACATCACCAAACTACCGGCCAAAGGCACCGACAAACCCAAAATCGCCAGTAAAAAATAGTGCAGCTTGCTCTTGCGGCTTCGATTGGAATGGTATTCCAATTCTCGCAAAAAGCGCCCGGTGATATAATCCATGCGATTAGCACTAAGGCCCGATCGCTCTGCCGCTTCGATGATGTCTGGGTATCGTAATTTCACTGCGAAAACCTGTACTGTTAATTGCGCGTAACAATATAATAGTAGCAGCCCCTGCCTAATCAGCATTAACACTTACTTAAGATAGTGCTTGAATTCCCACCCGATATCACACCTAACGCCATATCACAGCGGATACCACCGCAGCACAATGTCGCGGCGTTTCAGTCTGAGTCGGGGCAACGCACTGCGATAAATTACGGTTGCACTGGTCACAGCGCCGCTTTCCGCTTGGATTTCGCGGCCTTATCCGCGCTGGATGACGCCAAATTATTAAACTGGTGGATGGCGATCGGCGGCAGTAGCAGTGGTAGCGCCAAATCGTTTTTAATCCCGGATTGTCACCCATTGTGGGATCTGATGCCGTCGTTCCCGGCGTGGCGCGAAGTGTTTTTAGTTGATGATCTGAATCGGCATTGGTGGATTGTGGAAGATGCCTACAGTCTGGGCGGGCAGTTGTGTTTTTTACTCGAAACCAGCATCACTGTTCGCAACGTTTACCGGAGAGCTTGAGCCATGCCGATTATCGCCGCCACAACCGTTTATCAACTCACTGCCCCATCAACACCGCTCAATGGTGTGATGGTGTTTAGCCGCGCTATTGATGCTTGCGGGCAATTCAACGAATTCGGCCAGTGCGAAATTATCAGTTTTGTCAATGGCCAGCAGAATCGCCACTGGCAAAAATCGGCTTACGGCCTATCGGAAATTGGATTGCCGGTATCACTGGACGTTGATACTTGGTATTTTAAGCAGCTGTCCGGCGATCCAATCCTCATACTGTGCGATTTGCAAAACATCTGTACAGGCATGGAATACCAGACAGAAGTAGGGCAAGTTGGCAGCGGTACCCAAGATTGGGCGGGCCTGATTACGATATCTGCGCCAGTGCCCACGGTATCGACTGGCAGCTCTGCCTATATCCTTGATCTACTCAATCAAATCAATGAATTAAGCACCGACTTAGCCCAAGCCAACACAGAGATCGCACGGCTGAATCAGGTGATTGAAGATCTGACCCATACACCGGGCGGCGGCGCGGTTGGTGAACTGATTAACCAAATGCAGATTGCTAGAAGCTGTTAAACGGTGCAAAGCCTGGTTAACAG
>Ga0114939_10003611_pt1 | contig 10726 bp, 10 predicted proteins | sample AshMeaCrysSpring_FD_87196 | JGI IMG/M metagenome (GOLD analysis project Ga0114939, IMG submission 87196) | Groundwater microbial communities from Big Spring, Nevada to study Microbial Dark Matter (Phase II) - Ash Meadows Crystal Spring | ecosystem: Environmental > Aquatic > Deep subsurface >... | reverse complement strand
GTCAAGGTGCTGCGCTACGAGATCAAGGACCTGACGCCGCCGGCGGAGATCCTGCGCGCGATGCAGGCGCAGATCACCGCCGAACGCGAGAAGCGGGCGCTGATCGCCTCCTCCGAGGGCCGCAAGCAGGAGCAGATCAACATCGCCACCGGCGAGCGCGAGGCGGCGATCGCCCGCTCCGAGGGCGACAAGCAGGCGCAGATCAACCGCGCCCAGGGCGAGGCCGGCGCCGTGCTGGCGATCGCCGAGGCCACCGCCGAGGCGATCCGCAAGGTGGCGGCGTCGATCCAGACGCCGGGAGGCATGGAGGCGGTCAACCTGAAGGTCGCCGAGCGGTATGTCGAGGCGTTCTCCGGCCTGGCGAAGACCGGCAATTCGCTGATCCTGCCGGCCAACCTCGCCGACGTCGGTTCGCTGATCGCCGCGGCGATGACGGTGGTCAAGAGCCAGCAGCCGGCCAGGGGCTGAGCCGCGATGGAGTTCCTGCTCGCCGCGATCGGACTGGCGGTCGCCGTGTGGATGATCCTGTCGGCGCGCAAGCGGCACCGGGAAAGCCCGCCGCGCGAGCGCACCGACCGGCACGACCGCTGACCCCCGCCGCAGCGGCCACGCGCCCGTTCGCCGAGCGGTATCGAAGGATGCTGACGGTTCCCCGGCGGGCGGGGCGGGCTACAGGTGATAGTCCATCGCCAGCCGCGACTGCAGGTCGCGCAGGAGCTTGAACGCTTCCTTGAGGGTGCGGCGATCCAGTTCGTTCAGGGCCTTCGGGTCGATGCGGTTGGCGCCGTCATCGGCGGCGAAGCTCTCCAGCGAGGCCTGGTGCGCCAGCCGGATCCGCTGCAGCGTGAACAGCGCGGCCAGCATCGACGCCATCTCGGCGGCCGGCAGCACGCCGGCGGCGGCCGCCGCGCGCAGGCGGTCGGCGGTGTTGGTCGGCGCCAGGCCGTGGGCCAGTGAATACACGCGCGCTGCGTCGACGAACGGGCGCACGCCATACATCTTCAGGTTGATCGTGCCCGGCGCACCGGGCGCGTCCTCGGTGACGAAGTCGCGCCAGCGGGCCAGTGGCGGCTTCGCCTGTAGCGCGTTCTCGGCCAGCAGGCGCAGGAAGTTCGGCCGCTTGCGGGTGACGTCGAGGAACCAGCGGCGCAGGTCGGCGGCCAGCCGCGCGTCGCCGTACAGGGCGCGGAAGTCGAAGCAGATCGCCGCATCGAGCAGCGCCTTCGGCTCCGAGTTCTCCAGCCAGCCGGACAGCTTGGCCTGCCACTCCTGCGCCGACAGGCACAGCTCCGGGTTGGAGGCCATCACGTTGCCCTTGCACAGCGGAAATCCGCAGGCGTCCATCGCCTCGTTGACCTCGCGCGCGAACGGCAGCAGCAGTTCGCGCACGCGCGCCGGCGGCGTGCCGTCGTGGGCGACGAACACCAGGCCGTTGTCCTGGTCGGTGGCGAAGGTCTGCTCCAGCCGCCCCTCGCTGCCGAGGGCGAGCCAGCACCAGCCGATGCGCTCCCAGGTCTGCCGCTTGCGGGCAAGCTCGATGATCCGCTCGCTGATGCGGTCGTTCAGCACGGAGACGAACAGCGTCAGCCGCTCGGCGGCCACGCCTTCCTCGACCAGCGTGCGCGTCAGCCGCCGCACGCGCCCGGCCAGGCCGGCCAGGGTGTCGACATCGCGCGCCAGGCGGATCTCCATCGTCAGTTCGCCCAGTCCCAGCCGCTGCAGCGAGAACAGGTCGCGCTCGGAAACGACGCCGATCAGACGCTCGTCCTCGGTGACCAGCACGTGGCGGATCCTGTGCTCCATCATCAGCAGCGCCGCCTCGTACGACGGCGTGTGGTCGGGCAGCGACAGCGGCTCGCGCACCATGACTTCGCTGATCGGCGCGTCGAAGGTCACGTCGGGCATCGCCCGCAGCAGGTCGCGCTCGGTGAAGATGCCGCTCGGCCGCTGCCGCGCGTCGACGACGACGATCGCGCCGACGTGCGCCTCGTGCATCCGCTGCAGCGCCGTGCGCAGCGAGTCGCCCTCGGCGCAGGCCAGGGGCTCGCGGCGGATCAGTTTGCGCAGCGGTTGGGCGAGCGTCTGGTGCTCGTAGACCAGCCGGCGCTCGAGCGGGCTTTGGGCGGCGGGGGCAGGGCGGGCCATGGGCGCGGGGGGTCAGTACTGCAGCCGGGAGTGGTAGGTGGCGCGCGAGGCGTCGAGCGCCTGGGCAAGCGTCACGATGCCGCGCTCGGCCAGCAGCGGCACCAGGCGCAGGAACACCTCGCCGGTGAGCAGCGCGTCGCCGAGCGCGGTGTGGCGGCCGATCACCCGCACGCCGACGCGCTCGGCGATCATGTCCAGGTGGTGGTTGTCCATGCTCGGGTGCACCACCGCCGAAAGCAGCAGCGTGTCGAGCACCGGCTGGCCGAAGCGCACGCCGGTGGCCGCCTCCTTCAGTTCGAGGAAGCGCATGTCGAAGGCGGCGTTGTGGGCCACCAGCACGGTGTCCTCGCAGAACCGGTGAAAGCGCGGCAGCACGCGGTCGATGGTCGGTTCATTGGCGAGCTGCCTGCCGTCGATGCCGTGCACGGCGGTCGACTCGCGGCTGATCGGGCGCTGCGGGTTGATCAGCTGCTCGAACACCTCCTGCCTGAGCATCCGGCCGTTGACGATGCGCACCGCGCCGATCGAGATGATCTCGTCACCGGCCGAGGGTTCCAGTCCGGTGGTTTCGGTGTCGAACACCGTGTACGACAGCGCGGCCAGCGGGCGATCGGCCAGCGCGCCGACCCGGTCGATGTGCTCGAAGAGGTCGAAGTCGTAGAACTCCGGCCGGCTGTCGACGGCGGCGCTGCGGTAGGGCACCGCCACGGCGGCGGTCCCGCGCGGCAGCAGCAGGCGGAAGCGCGAGATCTGCCTGATCTTGTCCACCTGCAGCCAGGCCTCGCTGCCGTGGCGTTCGAGCACGTCGCGCAGCGTCAGCGGGGTCTCCTCGACACCGATCCGCATCGGCTCGCCTTCCCACAGCGACAGCGCGTCCGACCCGACGATGGCGCCGGTCCACACGAGGTCGACCTCGGCAAAACCGCTGCCCGGCCCGGCGCGCAGCCGGAACGCGCGGATCTCGTAGTCGTGCGCCAGGCGGGCGGCGAGGAAGGTCATCGCGTGCGCGATCGCGAAGCTGTCCACGCGCAGCCAGACGTCGGGATCGACGTCCTCGATCGTCACCGGCAGCTGCAGCGCGTCGGCAATGCGCCGCTGCGCCACCGCCAGCAGGTCGACGGCGCGCATGTCCTCCAGCGTCAGGCTGCCCTTCAGCGCTTCGGCGTAGGCGAGCAGCGCCGTGTTCAGCCGCTCGGTCAGCAGCCGCGCCTCGGCCACCGCGATGTCGACGAACTGCGTGCGCCGGTCGGCCGCCATGTCCGGAAACGAGGCCAGGTTCTCGGTGGCGGCGCGCAGGTTGGCCACCGGCGCGCGCACGCCGGTGGCCAGCGACTGCAGCAGGCGCAACCGCTGGCTTTCGCGGCCGACCAGGCTGCTGACGTCGTCGAGGGTGAAGACCAGGCCGGCCAGCTTGCGTCCGGCGCCGAGGAAGGCGGCCACCTGCACGCGCAGCAGCGCGCCGTTGGGCACCGTGGCGACGAAGCGCGCCTGCGGACGGTCGACCTCGGCAAGCTGGTGCTGGATCATGTCCAGCGCGTGCGCCACCTGGTTGCGGTCGAGCAGCGCCAGCACGGAGCGGCCCAGCCCGATCGGCGTGTAGCCGCCGCCTTGGCCCTCCTGCGCCGACGGGGCGAGCAGGGCGGTGGCGCGCGGGTTGTACAGCAGGATGCGGCCGTCGGCATTGCATACCAGCACGCCCTGCGACAGCTCCGACATCAGCGCCGCGAAGCGGTCGCGCTCCTCCTCGACGCGGACCCGCGTCTCGGCGCTGCGCTGCTCGAGATCGTGCTCCACCCGATGGTAGGCGTCGGCGAGCTGGTTGATCACCGAGGCCAGTTCCGCCAGCGGCGGCGCGCCCGCGGTGGCCACGCGAAAGCCCTTCTTGGCGGCAAGCAGGCTGCGCGACTGCTCCGCCAGCTGCCGCGCGGCGTGCGGGTAGCGACGGAACAGCCAGCTGGCCGTCATGCCGGCGAAGGCCATCAGCAGCGTGGCGCCGAAGACCACGACAGGCACGCCCTCGCCGACGACCTCGATCAGGTGCGGCCGGTTCTCGGGGGCGGCGGCCCAGTACTGCAGGGCAGCGCCCACCCCGAGCACGGCGAGCACGCCGGCGCAGGCCGCCGCCACCCAGAGCGCCACGCCCTTCGGAAACCTCATGGCTTGTGCGTGGCGCCCGCTTCGAACAGCCGGTTGATCGTGCTCACCAGCTCCTGCGTGGAAAACGGCTTGGTGATGTACAGATCGGCGCCGAGCGACAGCCCCTTGTTGACCTCGGCCTCGCTGCCCTTGGCCGAAAGCATCACGATCTTCACCGGCGCCAGGTCGGGGCGCTCGCGCAACTTCTGGCAGACCTCGTAGCCGCTTCGCACCGGCATCATCACGTCCAGAAGCACCACATCGGGCCGCCAGGCGTCGACCCGCTCCAGCGCCTCGGCGCCGTTGGCCGCCATCTGCACCTCGTAGCCGCTGCGCCGGAACAGGAACTCGAGGGCGGTGACGATGTTCGGCTCGTCGTCGACGATCAGCACCTTGCGGGTTTCGCTCACGATTCCTCCTGCGCACCTGCCGCCACGTTAAGGGTCAACCGCCGGCGCGACCTTGCGCCAGATCGAATCCCGGCGCCGCCTGCGCCGCCGTCCGTTCGCCGGCCAGGGGCAGGGTGAAGGCGAAGCAGGCGCCGGCGCCTTCCTCGCTCTCGACCCACAGGCGGCCGCCGAAATGCTCGACGATCTGGCGGCTGATGTGCAGGCCGAGCCCGGTGCCCGGCGGCTTGGCGATCAGCGAATCGCCGGCCTGCCAGAACTTGTCGAACACGTACGGCAGGTCCTGCCGTCTCACGCCGGGCCCGTTGTCGCGCACATCGACACGCAGCGCCGAAGGCTGCACGCGCAGCATCACCTCGACGCGACCGCGGCCCTCGGGGCTGAACTTCAGCGCGTTCGACAGCAGGTTCAGCAGCACCTGGATCAGCCGGTCGACGTCGGCCAGCACCGGCGGCGTGCGCGGCGGCAGCTCGGCCACCAGCGCCACGCCCCTTTCCTTGAACACCTGGCTCATGCGGCCGAGCGCATCGTCGACCACCTCGCGCACGTCGACCCGCGTCATCTGCCAGTCGGCGCGACCGGAGGAGATCTTCGCCATGTCCAGCACCTGGTTGATCAGCCGCGTCAGGCGCTCGGTCTCGCGGGTGATGATGCCGAGGAACTTCACCCGCTCGGCGAGATCGACTTCCGGGTCGGCGAGCAGGATCTCGGAGAAGGCGCGGATCGACGTCAGCGGCGTGCGCAGTTCGTGCGTCACGGTGGAGATGAAGTCGTCCTTCAGCCGGTCGAGCTCCTTCAGCCGATCGTTGGCGGCGCGCAGCTCGGCGGTGGCCAGCTCCAGTTCGCGCGACTTCTGCTCGAGCCGGTGGCTGTAGACGACCACCTGCGAGGCCTCGTCGAGGATCGCGCCGACCTCGTCGGGGGTCAGTGCCTCTTCCTTCACCGCCGAGGCGATCATGATCCGCGCCGACGAGGCGCCGATGGCCCCGGCCAGCTGCGTCTCGACGAAGTGGACGAACTCGGCGTCGGCCACCAGCGCCTCGTCGGGCCAGGCGATGCCGCGCGAGCGGGCGTAGTCGCGCAGCGCGGCATCGGCCGCCGCCGCGCCGATGAAGCGGGCCAGCACCTGCTGCAGGTCGCGGGCCGAGGCGGTGCCGCGCCAGAAGCCCGCGCCGCCGGCTTCGTGGCGGAACACGTCGACGAAGACGCTCGCCTGCCGCCGTTCGGCGGCGGACGGCGCGCTGGCCAGCGACACGCCGACGTACAGGCCGACATTGGCGAGCATGCTCCAGATCATCGCGTGCGTGATCTGGTCCAGCCCCGTCAGGCCGAACAGCGCCAGCGGCTTGAGCAGCTCGATGCCGAACGGGCCGTCGAGCAGGAACGACAGCGGCAGCCAGCTGGAGCGGGCCAGCGCCGGCAGCAGCAGCGTGTACAGCCAGACCGCAAAACCCGCCAGCAGGCCGGCGAGCGCGCCAAGCCGGGTGGCGCCGCGCCAGAAGATGCCGCCGAGCACCGCCGGGGCGAACTGCGCCACCGCGGCGAACGATATGAGGCCAATGGACACCAGCGCGTAGGCCTCGCCGGCGAGGCGGAAGTACAGGTAGCCGAGCAGCACGATCAGCACGATCGCGCCGCGCCGGATGCCGAGCAGCAGGCCGGTGAGGTCGGGCCGCTCGGCCAGCCGCAGGCGGCGCAGGCGCAGCAGCACCGGCATCAGCAGGTCGTTGCAGACCATGGTCGACAGCGCGATCGTCTCCACGATCACCATGCCGGTGGCCGCCGACAGGCCGCCGATGAACACCAGCAGCGCCAGCAGTTCCTGCTGCTCGACCATCGGCAGGGTGAGCACGAAGGTGTCGGCGTCGACGTCGCCGGCCGGGAAATGCAGGCGGCCGCCGAAGGCGATCGGCAGCACGAACACGTTGATCGCCAGCATGTACGCCGGAAAGACCCAGATCGCCTTCTTCAGGTGGCTCTCGTCGACGTTCTCGATCACCGCCACCTGGAACTGGCGCGGCAGGAACATGATCGCCAGCATCGACAGCACGGTCAGCCACACCCAGCCGGCGTAGCCGCCGGCCACCCCCTCCAGCGGGGTGAGCAGCGGCGCGAGCTTCGGCACGGCCGCGGCGCGCGCGAACACGTGGCCGAAGCCATCGTAGATGCCCCAGGTCACGAAGGCGCCGACGGCGACGAAGGCGAGCAGCTTGACCAGCGACTCGAAAGCGATCGCCGCCACCATGCCCGGATGGTGCTCGGCGGCGTCGAGGTGCCGCGTGCCGAAGGCGATGGTGAACAGCGCCAGGATCAGCGCCACCCACAGCGCGGTGTCCTGCAGCAGCGGCGCGGCTCCGATCCTGGCCGGCATCACGATCTCCGGATACTGGACCAGGATCGTGAAGCTGCTCGAGATCGCCTTCAGCTGCAGCGAGATGTAGGGCACGATGCCGATCACCGCGATGATCGTCACCACGCCGCCGAGCAGCGCGCTCTTGCCGTAGCGCGAGGCGACGAAGTCGGCCAGCGAGGTGATGCGGTTGCGCTTCGAGATGCGAAGCATCTTGCGCAGCACGATCCACCATAGGGCGATCATCAGCGTCGGGCCGATGTAGATCGGCAGGAAGCCGACGCCGTCGGCGGCGGCGCGGCCGACGCTGCCGTAGAACGTCCACGCGGTCGCGTACACCGCCAGCGACAGGCTGTAGACGTAGGGGCTGGCGACGACCGGCCGGCCGCGGTCGGCCCGCGCGTCGGCGAAGTAGGCGATGGCGAACAGCAGCCCGAGGTAGGCGAAGGAGGTGACGACGATGACCCAGCCCTGCAGCATCGCGCGAGCGCCGCCGGGTCAGTCGTCGCGTTCGACCACGCGCGCCATCAGCACGATCAGCACCGCCCAGGCGCCGAAGATCCACGCGTACAGCAACGGCACGCCGAGCAGGGTGGCCGGGCGGTTGAACAGCGCCAGGACCGGGTAGTTGAACAGCAGGCAGCCCAGCATGGCGAGCGCGACCAGTCGCGCAGCGCGGCGTCCCGGCTTCATCGGCGGTGCCTCCTCGGTGTCCCCGCGGCTACGGTAAGCGGCGCCGCATGCGACTGTCAAACCTCAGCGGCGGCGCTGCTTCATCAGGCGGCTCTGCTCGCGCTTCCAGTCCTTCTCGCGCGCGGCATCACGCTTTTCGAACTGCCGCTTGCCCTTGGCGAGGCCGATCTCCAGCTTGATCCGGCCCCTGGCGAAGTGCAGATCGATCGGCACCAGCGTATAGCCCGAGCGCTCGACCTTGCCGATCAGCTTGCGGATCTCGGCGCCGTTCAGCAGCAGCTTGCGCGTGCGCGTCGGCTCAGGCTTCACGTGCGTGGAGGCGGTCTTCAGCGGTGTGATGTGGGCGTTGAGCAGGAAGATCTCCGCGCCGCGCACGATCACGTAGGCTTCCTTCAGCTGCACCTGGCCGGCGCGGATCGCCTTGACCTCCCAGCCTTCGAGCACCAGGCCGGCCTCGAAGCGCTCCTCGACCGTGTAGTCGAAGAAGGCCTTCTTGTTCTGGACGATAGACATCGGCGCTCGCGGGCGCGGCCGCCGGGCGCGCGCCGCTATGATCCGATGTTATCAACCATGCATCGCGTCGAACGCAGCGTCCTCGTTCCGTACTCCGCGCAGCAGATGTTCGATCTGGTCGCCGCGGTCAGTGACTATCCGGGTTTCCTGCCCTGGTGCGCCAGCACCCACGTGCGGCCGCGCCGCGACGGCCGGATCGACGCGACGATCGAGATCCGGTATCGCGGCGTGCGCAGCCGCTTCACCACCTGCAACGAGAACCGCGCCCCGGAGTCGATCGTGATGACGCTGGTCGAGGGGCCGTTCCGGCGGCTGTCCGGGAACTGGCAGTTCAGGCCGCTGAGCGAGGATGCATGCAAGGTGCAGCTGCACCTGCACTACGACTTTGCGCCGGGCGTGCTCGGACGAGCCGTGGCGCCGGTGTTCGACGGCATCGCCGGCTCGCTGGTCGACTCGTTCACCCGCCGCGCCGAGGCGCTGTATGAACGCCGGTGACGTCTGCACGCTGCGCGTCAGCGTGGTCTACCTGCGGCCGGGCCTCGCCTTCGAGCGCACGGTGCGGCTCGCGCCGCCGGCGACGGTCGGCGAGGCGGTCGATGCCAGCGGTGTCCGGAACGAGGTCGCCGAGCTGGCGCGGGGCGAACTGGCGGTCGGGGTGTTCAGCCGGCCGTGCGCGTTGACCGAGCCGTTGCACGACGGCGACCGGGTCGAGATCTACCGGCCGCTCATCATCGACCCGAAGGAAGCGCGACGCGCCCGCGCCAAGCTGCGCCACAGTCGCCGAGGCGGTGCCGCAGCAACGCGCTGAGCGCGACCGTTACTGCTGGCAGAACTGTTCGATCTGCGCGCGATTGCGCTCGCTCTCGGCGGCGCGCGCCTTGTCGTCGAGCACCTCGCGCTGGCCGGTGGTGGCATTCACGCGCGCCATGCGCATGCCGCTGTCGAGCGCTTTCTGGTGGCTCATCAGGCGCTGGCAGTTCTCCGCCAGCTGCGCCTGCCGCTGCTGCTCGTCGGCGGCTTTCTTCTCGGCCTCCGCCAGTTCCTGCTGGCGCCGCTTGGCCTCGATCTCGCGGTCGGCGAGGGTTGGGGTCGGTTTGCTCGCCGGCTTGCCGGCTTCGGCAGTGGCCTTCGGCGCCGCAGCGGCTTCGGCCGCCGGCGTGTCGACCGGGTTGTAGCGCGGGCCGGTCGGGCCGGAGGGCTGACGGACGATGTCCTTCGGTGGAATCGACTTCGGCGGCGGCTGGTCGGAGAACACCATCTTGCCGCTGGCGTCGCGCCACGCCCATTGCGCACCGGCCGGCAGCACGATGGCCAGCAGGGCGGCCGCGAACATCCACCTGAAAGCGAGCTTCATCGGGGCACCTCCGATCGCATGGCGCGATTGTGGTTCAGGCGCCGGCAACGGGCAACGAGACTCGGCTCGCGCGAGCGGTCTAGACCGGACCTGCGAGGCCCCTGCGTATACTTCGATTTTGCGTCATGAGGATTTGCCATGCGGTTGAGCGAAAAGGCGCTGACCTTCGATGACGTCCTTCTCCTCCCGGCCTACTCGGCCGTCCTGCCCCGCGACACCCAGCTTTCCACCCTGCTCACGCGCAACATCGCGCTGAACCTGCCGCTCGTGTCCGCCGCCATGGACACGGTGACGGAGTCCGGCCTGGCTATCGCGCTGGCCCAGGAAGGCGGCATCGGCATCGTTCACAAGAACCTCAGCCCGCAAAAGCAGGCCGCCGAGGTGGCGAAGGTCAAGCGCTTCGAGGCCGGCGTACTGCGCGACCCGATCACGATTTCGCCGGACATGCGGGTCGGCGAGGCGATCGCGCTGCAACGTTCCAACCGCATCTCGGGGCTGCCGGTGGTGCAGGGCGGCCGCGTGGTCGGCATCGTCACCAATCGCGACCTGCGCTTCGAGGACCGTTTCGACGCGAAAGTGTCCGAGATCATGACCCCGCGCGAGCGGCTGGTGACCGTGCGCGAGGGCGCGAGCCTGGACGAAGCCAAGGCGCTGATGCACCGGCATCGCCTCGAACGCGTGCTGGTGGTCAACGACGCTTTCGAGCTGCGCGGCCTGATCACGGTGAAGGACATCACCAAGGCGACCGAGCATCCGAACGCGGCCAAGGACGAGTACGGCAAGCTGCGCGTCGGCGCGGCGGTCTCCACCGGGGCCGACTCCGAGCAGCGCGCCGAACTGCTGGTGAGGGCCGGCGTCGACGTGCTGGTCGTCGACACCGCGCATGGCCACAGCCAGGGCGTGCTCGACCGCGTGGCCTGGGTCAAGAAGACCTTCCCGCAGGTGGAGGTGATCGGCGGCAACATCGCCACCGCCGAGGCCGCGCGCGCCCTGGTGGCCGCCGGGGCCGACGCGGTGAAGGTGGGCATCGGGCCGGGCTCGATCTGCACCACCCGGGTGGTGGCCGGCGTGGGGGTGCCGCAGCTCACCGCCATCGCCGAGGTGGCGAAGGTGGCGGGGCCGGCGGGG
>Ga0114939_10003610_pt1 | contig 10727 bp, 9 predicted proteins | sample AshMeaCrysSpring_FD_87196 | JGI IMG/M metagenome (GOLD analysis project Ga0114939, IMG submission 87196) | Groundwater microbial communities from Big Spring, Nevada to study Microbial Dark Matter (Phase II) - Ash Meadows Crystal Spring | ecosystem: Environmental > Aquatic > Deep subsurface >... | reverse complement strand
TGCCCTCGCCCGGTGCCGGCGAGGCGCGGGTTCGCCACGCGGCGATCGGCGTGAACTTCCTCGACACTTACCACCGCAGTGGCCTCTATGCACTGCCGCTGCCCTCGGGCGTCGGCACCGAAGCCGCCGGCGTGATCGAGGCATTGGGGCCCGGGGTGAGCGATCTGTCCGTCGGGCAGAGGGTCGCGTATTGCGGCGGTCCGCCGGGGAGCTACGCCGAGGCGCGCGTGATCGCCGCCGACCGGCTCGTGCCGCTGCCGGCCGAGGTGTCGGACCGCGACGCCGCCGCATTGATGCTGAAGGGACTGACGGTCCAGTACCTGTTCCGGCAGACCTACCGCCTGAAGGGCGGCGAGACGATCCTGTTCCACGCCGCGGCGGGAGGGGTCGGCCTCATTGCCTGCCAGTGGGCGAAGGCGCTCGGCGTGCGGATGATCGGCACCGTCAGCTCCGACGAGAAGGCAGCGCTCGCCAGAGCGCACGGCTGCGCCGAGACGATCGTCTACACCCGCGAGGACTTCGTCGCGCGTGTCAAGGAGCTGACCGGCGGCGCCGGCGTGCCGGTGGTCTACGACTCGATCGGCAAGGACACGTTCCCGGCCTCGCTCGACTGCCTCGCGCCACGCGGGTTGTTCGTCTCGTTCGGCAATGCCTCGGGGCCCGTCGCGGCGTTCAACCTGGGGCTGCTCGCGCAGAAGGGTTCGCTCTACGCGACGCGACCCACGCTCTTCGGCTACGCCGCGAAGCGCGCGGACCTGCTACGCATGGCGGACGAGCTTTTCGGGATGATCGCGGCGGGCACGGTGAAGGCCGACATCCGCCAGACTTTCCCGCTCGCGAAGGCGGCCGATGCGCATCGCGCGCTCGAGTCGCGCGCAACGACCGGCGCGACGCTGCTCATTCCTTGACCGCAAATTGGGGTCGGGCTCCCATTTCAGCGACCCGCGGAACTATCGGGGTCAGACTCCAGTTTCCCGCCGTTTCCCGACCTCCGGGAGACGTTACTGGCTCTCGCTTCCTGCCGGGAAAGTCGAGTCTGACCCTGATTCCCGGTGCCGGGAATCGGAGTCTGAACCCAGTTTGCCGGTCGGTTCAGCAGTTCGCGCGCGGCGTCGGGGAGCTCGGAGGCGCCGACGCCGACCGGACCGATGCCGCGCGCTAGCAGCAGATCGGCGGCGGCGCCGTGCAGGCACACCGCGATGCGCAGCGCGTCGTCGGCCTCGACCTGCTGCGCGAGGCAGGCGCCCACGAGACCCGCGAGCACATCGCCCGTGCCGGCCGCCGCGAGCGCCGGGTTGCCGCTGCGATTGATGTCGAAGGTGCCGTCCGGGTGCGCGAGCACGCTGCCCACGCCCTTCAGCACGACGTGCGCGCGCAGCTGCCTCGCGATCGCCAGCGCGGCCCCGAGGCGATCGTGCTGGATCGCGGCGACGTCTCCGCCGAGAAGCCGCCCGGCCTCGGCGGGGTGCGGCGTGGCGAGCGTCGGCGCCTCGCGGGCGCGCGTCGCGGCCCGCAGCGTGGCGTCGGCGCCGAGCAGCGTCAACGCGTCGGCGTCGAGTACCACCGGCACGGCCTTCGCGAGCGATTTGGCGACGAGCTCGCGCGCCCGGGCGTCGGTGCCGAGTCCGCAACCAACCACGTAGGCGCTCGCGGGCGCGTCGAGCACCGCCTGCGCGTCGCGAAGCATGAGCTCGGGCATCGCGGAGTCGATCGCGGGACGATCGGAGGCGGCGAACCCGACCCACACCTTGCCCGCCCCCGTGCGCAGCGCCGCACGTCCGGCGAGGAGGACCGCGCCACCCATGCCTTCCGCACCGCCAACGATGCCGAGCGAGCCGAACGATCCCTTGTGCACCGCCTTCACGCGACGCGCGAACACTTCGGGCAGGTCGGCGGCGAGCGCGTCCCAGTCGAGCGCGCGTCCGCCCGCGACCGTGCCCGCGGATGCGTCGACGCCGAGCGCGTGTACGGTGACCTCGCCGCAGAAGTCCGGCCCTTCCGCGGTCAGCAGGCCGGGCTTCAGCGCGATGAACGTGGCCGTGGCCGTCGCGCGGATCGCGGGCGCGGTGGCGATGCCGGTGTCGGCGTGCAGGCCGGTCGGGATGTCGATCGCCAGGATCGGCGCGCCGCAGGCGTTCGCCCAGATGACGAGCGACGCGAACTCCGGCGCGAGGGGGCGGGCGAGGCCGATGCCGAACAGCGCGTCGACGACCAGCGCCGGCCGCTGCGCCGGCGGATCGGCGAGCGCCGTTCCGCCCGCCGCGGCGAACGCCTTCCAGGCCGCGGCCGCGTCGGCGGGCAGTCGCGCCGGGTCGCCACGGAAGACGACGCGGACGTCGAAGAAGCTCGCCCGGAGCAGCCGGGCGACCACGAAGCCGTCGCCACCGTTGTTGCCGGGACCTGCGAGCACGACGACCGGGCCGGCGCATCCGGCGGCCATCGCGCGCGCCACCTCGGCCGCGGCGGCTCCCGCGCGCTCCATCAGCGGCTCGCCGGCGTGCCTCGCCTCGAGTGCGCGGAGCTCCTCCACCCGGCACAACGGGGATAGGCGGGGCGGCGTGGCGGAGGTCATGGCCCGATTATAGGCAGCGGGTCGTTCCGGTGCCGGTCGTCCCGGTGAAGGCGGGACGCCTGGCGCGGGTCCGACCCCACCGGACGCGGACGTCTTTCAAATCCGTGACACCCCCCGTAGAATCCGCCGTTTTCCCCGCCTTCGGCACGGCGGGCCGCGCCGAAGGCGCACCACCCCTTCCAAGGAGAACCCCATGAAGCACATCCACCGGCTGCCCCTCGCGGTCGCGCTCGCGGCGTTCGTCGCCGTGCCGGCGCACGCGCAGGCGCTCGAAGGCACGCTGAAAAAGATCAAGGACACCGGCACGATCACCGTCGGCCACCGCGAGTCGTCGATCCCGTTCTCCTACCTCGACGACAAGCAGCAGCCGGTCGGCTACGCGATGGACCTGTGCGCCAAGATCGTCGGGGCTGTGAAGACCGAGCTCAAGCTGCCCAACCTCAAGGTGGCCTTCCAGCCCGTGACCTCGGCAAACCGCATCCCGCTGCTGCAGAACGGGACCATCGACATCGAGTGCGGCTCGACGACCAACTCGGTCGAGCGGCAGAAGCAGGTGGCGTTCGGCCCGACCTACTTCGTCATCAACGTCTCCGCCGCGGTGAAGAAGAGCTCGGGCATCAAGTCGTTCGCCGACCTCGCCGGCAAGACCGTCGCCTCGACCTCGGGCACGACGTCGATCCCGCTCCTGCGCGGCTACGAGAAGGCGAAGGGCATCGACTTCAAGGAGCTGCAGGGCAAGGACCACGCCGAGTCGATGCAGCTCCTCGCGACCGACCGCGCCCAGGCGTTCATCATGGACGACATCCTGCTCGCCGGCCAGATCGCCAACCAGCAGAACCCCGGCGACTTCATGATCCTGCAAGAGTCGCTGCGCACCGAGCCCTACGGCGTGATGCTGCGCCGCGACGACCCGCAGTTCAAGGCATTGGTCGACAAGACCCTCGCCGCGGTCTACAAGTCTCCGGAAATCGAGCAGATCTACGCGCGCTGGTTCCTTAAGCCCATCCCGCCGCGCAACGTCAATCTGAACTTCGCCATGACGCCGGCGATCAGGGAAGCGTTCGCCAATCCCAACGACAAGGGCGTGCAGTAGCGCGCTGCGGGCGGATCGCCGTGGCGCGCGCGTTTGCCCACGCATTGCGGCACGGCACGCCGGTCGTGATGGGCAGGACAGGGCCCTTGCGCTCGGTGTTTCGTGGCACTTGTCAGCGGCGGCGCACGGCCGCCCGAAGCCGCCGGTCTGACTTTCACTCGATGAAAAACGCGGGCGCGCCCCGCGTTTTTCATCGACCGAGCCCATGAACTACAAGTGGAACTGGGGCGTCTTCCTGCAGCAGACGCCCGACGGCGACGCCTTCTACTGGGAGTGGATCCTCTGGGGCTTCGGCTGGACGCTCGCGATCTCCGCGGCCGCGTGGGTGATCGCGCTCGCCGCCGGAAGCGTGATCGGCGTGATCCGCACGACCGAGCGGCCCTGGCTCGTGCGGCTCGGCAACGCGTGGACGGAGCTCTTCCGCAACATCCCGCTGCTCGTCCAGATGTTCCTCTGGTACTTCGTCATCCCGGAGTTCGTGCCGCCGCTCAAGCGCTGGATGGTCGGGACGGAGCCGATCTACGCGCAGGTCCTCGCGGCCGTGCTCTGCCTCGGGCTCTTCACCTCGGCGCGGATCGCCGAGCAGGTGCGCGCGGGCATCCAGTCGCTCCCGCGCGGCCAGCGCATGGCCGGCCGCGCGCTCGGCCTGTCCGAGCCGCAGGTGTACCGGCACGTGCTGCTGCCGATGGCGTTTCGCATCGTCATCCCGCCGCTCACCAGCGAGACGATGAACCTGATCAAGAACTCGTCGATCGCGCTCACCATCGGGCTGGCCGAGCTCACGTTCCGCTCGCGCGAGATCGGCGAATACACGTTCAACTTCTTCGAGGCGTTCTCGGCGGCGACGGTGATCTACATCGCCATCGCGATGAGCGCCAACCGGGTGATGGCGTGGGTCGAGCGCCGCGCCGCGGTGCCGGGCTACATCGCGGGCGGCAAGTAGGGCGCGATGAACCTCGACTTCAGCGTCGTCGCGGACTCGCTGCCGTACCTGTGGAAGGGCTTCCGGTACACGGTGCAACTCACCGTCACGTCGGCGCTCGGCGGGCTCGTCTTCGGCACGCTCCTCGCGCTCGCGCGGCTGTCGTCGCTGAAGCCGCTGGCGATGCTCGCGGCGGGCTACGTCAACCTGATGCGCTCGATCCCCCTGGTGCTGGTGATCTTCTGGTTCTTCTTCCTCGTGCCGCTGATCGCGCAGGGCATCACCGGCGCCGAGCGCCCGCCTCAGATCGGTGCCGAGCGCACCGCGCTCATCACCTTCATCCTGTTCGAGGCCGCGTACTTCTGCGAGATCATGCGCGCAGGCATCCAGTCGATCCCGCGGGGCCAGGTGTGGGCATCCTATGCGTTGGGGCTCGACTACTGGCAGACGATGGGCCACGTCGTGCTGCCGCAGGCGTTCCGCAACATGATCCCCGTGCTGCTCACCCAGACGATCATCCTGTTCCAGGACACCTCGCTCGTGTACGTGATCTCCGCGACCGACTTCGTGGGCGCGGCCGCCAAGATCGCCCAGCGCGACAGCCGGCTGGTCGAGATGTACCTGTTCGTCGCGATCGTCTACTTCGTCCTCTGCTACGGGCTGTCCTGGCTGGTCAAGCGCCTGCAGAGGAAGATCGCCGTCGTCCGCTGACCGCCGGGAACCGAGTCGCCATGGCCATGATCGAGATCCGCGACGTGTCGAAGTGGTACGGCACGTTCCAGGTGCTGAAGGACTGCACGACGAAGGTCGAGAAGGGCGAGGTTGTGGTCGTCTGCGGGCCGTCCGGCTCCGGCAAGTCGACGCTGATCAAGACGGTCAACGGGCTGGAGGCGTTCCAGAAGGGCGAGATCCGCGTCAACGGCACCTCCGTCGGCGACCCGAAGACCGACCTGCCGAAGCTGCGCGCCCACGTCGGAATGGTCTTCCAGCACTTCGAGCTGTTCCCGCACCTCACGGTGCGGCAGAACCTCGCGCTCGCGCAGGTCAAGGTGCTGAAGCGCCCGAAGGACGAGGCCGACGCCCGCGGCATCAAGTACCTCGAGCGCGTCGGTCTCGAGTCCCACGCCGACAAGTTCCCGGGCCAGCTCTCCGGCGGGCAGCAGCAGCGCGTGGCGATCGCGCGCGCGCTGTCGATGGACCCGATCTGCATGTTGTTCGACGAGCCGACCTCGGCGCTCGACCCCGAGATGATCAACGAGGTGCTCGACGTGATGGTGGAGCTCGCGAAAGAGGGCATGACGATGATGGTCGTCACCCACGAGATGGGCTTCGCGCGGAAGGTCGCGCACCGCGTGATCTTCATGGACCACGGGCAGATCGTCGAGGACGCGACGAAGGACGACTTCTTCGGCAAGCCGCGCTCGGACCGGGCGCAGCAGTTCCTGGCAAAGATCCTGTCGCACTGACGCACCCGCGCCCCACGCCCACGGCGATCCCGCAACCGTCGCTGCGCGCCCACGTGGCGGATGCGTTCGACCTCGAACGTTTCATGCGCGCGCAGGAGGGCATCCACGACACCGCGCTCGCGGAGCTTCGCGCCGGTCGCAAGCGCACGCACTGGATGTGGTTCGTGTTCCCGCAGATCGCCAGCTTGGGCACGAGCCCGATGGCGCGGCGCTACGCGATCGGGAGCCTCGCCGAGGCTCGCGCCTACCTCGAGCACCCGGTGCTCGGGCCGCGGCTCTCGGAGTGCGCCGAGGCACTGCTCGCCGTCGAGGGTCGCACGGCCCACGAGATCCTGGGCTACCCCGATGAGCTCAAGCTGCGCTCGTGCGCGACGCTGTTCGCGGCGGTCGCGCCGCCCGGCTCGCCGTTCGAGCGGCTGCTCGCCAGGTACTACGGCGGCCAGCGCGATCCGGAGACGCTGAGCCGCATCGGCGGCGCGGATCGCCCGCGGTGACGGCGGCCGCCGGCGTCAGCGGGCGTTCGCGAGCCGTGCCGCGAGCACCTCGTCGTAGCGCGCATTGACCGCGGCGAGCGAGTCGGCCTCGATGCCGAGGTCCTTGAGCAACCCGTCGGCGAGGCCGTAGACGAGGCCGTGCAGCGCGACCGCCTGGCCGCGGCGCCAGGCGTCCTGCAGGATCGTCGTGCGCGAAAGGTGCATCACCTGCTCGATCACGTTGAGCTCGCAGAGGAGGTCGACGCGTTCCTCGGCGGACGCGGCACCGGCGAGCTCCCGGGGGTGCCGAGCGGCCACGTCCTGCACGTGTCGCAGCCAGTTGTCGATCAGCCCGTGCGCACTGTCTTCCAGCGCCGCCTTGACGCCGCCGCAGCCATAGTGGCCGACGACCATCACGTGCTCGACGCCGAGCACGTCGATCGCGTACTGGAGCACCGCGAGGCAGTTGAAGTCGGTGTGCACGACCACGTTGGCGACGTTGCGGTGAACGAAGAGCTCGCCCGGATCGAGGTCGACGATGTCGTTCGCGGGCACGCGGCTGTCGGCGCAGCCGATCCACAGGTACCGCGGCGCCTGCTGCCCCGCGAGCTTGCGGAAGAAGCCCGGCCGCTGGGATTCCACGCGGGCGGCCCAGGCGCGGTTGTTGTCGAGGAGGCGTGCGATGGAGGTCATGGGACTACCCTCCGCGCCGAGGCGCTTTGGGGCATGTTCGCCCTCGGGGCGGCCCTTCGGGCTCACGTCGGGCACGGAGCGTCGGCCGACATGATAGCCGGGCGCGGGAGCCTAGGCACGCGCGCGCATCCAGTCACGCAGGTCGTCGATCGTCACGAATTCCCCTCGCGGCGCAGCGCCCCGGACGTGCCCGGCAGGCGTGCCCGGGTCGCCGAGGCACTCGAGCACGCTGGTGGCTCCGCTGAAGTCCTGGTCGCGCGTGTAGTCCCCGCGCGTCACGACGGTCGCGAGCCCTGCCGCGAGGCTTGCCCGGAGGCCGTTTTCGGAGTCCTCGAAAGCGACGCACGCCGGGGGCGGCACGCCGAGGCGCTCGAGCGCATGCAGGTAGACGTCCGGCGCGGGTTTCTTGCGCGGCACGACGTCGCCGGCGGCGATCACCGCGAACCACGAAGGTGCGTCGTCGCCGAGGCCATGGCGGAGCAAGGCAGCCACGTTCTCTGCAGTCGTCGTCGTCGCGATGGCGAGCGCGAGCCCCGCGGCGCGCGCCTCCGCGATGAGGCGGGCGACCCCCGGCCGCAGCGGAAGAGCCCCGGTGCCGAGGAGGCGGACGAAGTGCCGCGTCTTGGCTGCGTGCAGCGTCGCGATGCGCTCCCGCACGTCGGGCCGCGCGGCCTCGGCGGGGCGGTGGCGTCGGAGGTAATGGAGCAGCCGCTCCTTGCCGCCTGCGACGTCGAGGAGTTCGCCGTAGGTCGCCGGGTCCCACGCCCAGTCGAGCCCCGCCTCGCGGAATGCGGCGTTGAACGCGACACGATGGCCGTCGCGCTCGGTGTCGGCAAGCGTGCCGTCGACGTCGAAGATCAGGGCGGAGAGCATCGGCAGGTTCGCGGTGGCCGTCGCGGCCATTGTGCACCATCGCGGCTACCCGGGTACGCCCGGTCGCCGGTGCGCGCTGCGTGCGTGGGCGGTCGTGCGCTTTGCGGGTAGAATCGGCCAACGCCGGACCCGCGGAACGGGCCGGCGTTTTTGTCGCCCCCGAGGCAGGGAGAGCCCATGCGCATCGAGACCGAGGTCAAGCTCGACTTCAAGGACGTGCTGATCCGCCCCAAGCGGAGCACGCTGTCCACGCGCTCGAACGTCGACGTCACCCGCGAGTTCCGCTTCCGCCACGCCGGCGTCGACTACCACGGCGCGCCGATCGTCGCGGCGAACATGGACACGATCGGCACGTTCGAGATGGCGCGCGCGCTCGCGCCGTACGAGCTCTCCACCGCGCTGCACAAGCACTACCGCGTCGACGAATGCGTCGCGTTCTTCCGCGCGCTCGAGCGCAAGTCGGCGGCGTTCTACTCGATGGGGATCGCCCGCGCCGACGAGGAGAAATTCCACAAGGTGATGGCCGAGGCCGGCACCGGCGAATCGTCAGCCATCCGCTACGTCTGCATCGACGTCGCCAACGGTTACACCGAGAGCTTCGCGCGGTTCGTGGCCAAGGTGCGCGAGCGCTACCCGCACCTCGTGATCATGGCGGGCAACGTCGTCACCGGCGAGATGACGGAAGAGCTGATCATCTCCGGCGCCGACATCGTCAAGGTCGGCATCGGCCCGGGTTCGGTCTGCACCACGCGCAAGATGACCGGCGTCGGGTACCCGCAGCTCTCCGCGATCATCGAGTGCGCCGACGCCGCGCACGGGCTCGAGGGCCACATCTGCGCCGACGGCGGCTGCACGACGCCCGGCGACGTCGCCAAGGCATTCGGCGGCGGCGCCGACTTCGTGATGCTGGGCGGCATGTTCGCCGGCCACGACGAGTGCGGCGGGGAGCTGGTCGAGCGGGACGGCGCAAGGTTTCAGCGCTTCTACGGCATGAGCAGCAAGGTGGCGATGGAGAAGTACTCGGGCGGCGTCGCGGAGTACCGGGCCGCCGAGGGCAAGGAGGTGCTTGTGCCCTACCGCGGACCGGTCGAGGCGACCGTGCAGGAGATCCTCGGCGGCGTGCGCTCGGCGTGCACCTACGTCGGCGCGCGACGGTTGCGCGAGCTCTCCAAGCGCACGACCTTCGTGCGCGCGACGCAGCAGCTGAACGAGGTCTTCGGCAAGAGCTAAGGAACTCGATCGCCTCGCGCCGCGCGCGGCCGGCGATGCATCTCGACGCGGCGTATAATCAGCGGTCATCCTCCGCGGCGCCCGCGATGGCAATCCTCTCCTTGCGCGGCCGGTCGGCGCTCTCGCCCTTCCGGATCGCCAAGCTCCTCGACGCCCTCACCGCGGCCCGGCCATCGCACCGCGTCGTTGCGCTCGCCGCCCGCCACTGGCACTTCGCCGAGGTCGCCCGGCCGCTCGCGGCGGCCGAGCGCGCCACGCTCGAGCGCGTGCTCGCCTACGGACCGCGCGGCGAAGCGGGCGAGGCGGACGACGCAGAGGGCAGTACGCTCCTGGTCGTGCCTCGTCCGGGGACGATCTCGCCCTGGTCGTCGAAGGCGACCGACATCGCGCACAACTGCGGGCTCGCAGCGGTAAACAGGATCGAGCGCGGCGTGGTGTGGACCATCGCTACGGCCGACGGCGGTGCGCTGGCCGAGGAAGACCGGGCGGCGCTGCTGCCGCGCATCCACGACCGCATGGTCGAGGCTGTCTTCGCGGACGTCGCCGACGCGAGCCGGCTGTTCGCGCACGTCGAGCCCCGGCCGCTCGCGACGGTGCCACTGATGGCGCAGGGGCGGCCGGCGATCGAGGACGCCAACGCCGCACTCGGGCTCGCGCTGTCCGCCGACGAGGTCGACTACCTCGAGGCGGCGTTCCGCGGCCTGGGGCGCGATCCGACCGACGTCGAGCTCATGATGTTCGCGCAGGCGAACTCGGAGCACTGCCGCCACAAGATCTTCAACGCGAGCTACGTGATCGACGGGAAAGCGCAGGCGAAGAGCCTGTTCCGGATGATCCGCGACACGCACGCCGCGCGCCCGCAGGGGACGCTCGTCGCCTACGAGGACAATGCGGCGGTGATCGAGGGCTCGCACGCGGCGCGCTTCTATCCCGACGCCTCGGGCCGATACGGCGCCCATAGGGAAGCGTCCCACATCCTGATGAAGGTGGAGACGCACAACCACCCGACCGCGATCGCGCCCTTTCCTGGCGCCGCGACCGGGTCCGGGGGGGAGATCCGCGACGAGGGCGCGACCGGCACCGGCGCGAAGCCCAAGGCGGGCCTCGTCGGCTTCACCGTGTCCCACCTGCGCATTCCCGCGCTGCCGCAGCCGTGGGAGAAGGACGATCCAGGCCGGCCGGACCGGATCGCCTCCGCGCTGCAGATCATGGTCGACGGGCCGGTCGGCGCGGCCGCGTTCAACAACGAGTTCGGGCGGCCGAATCTCGCCGGCTACTTCCGCACCTTCGAACAGCGGACCGGCGGGGAGTGGCGCGGCTATCACAAGCCGATCATGATCGCCGGCGGCGTCGGGAACATTCGCGACGTCCACGCCACCAAGAAGCCGCTCGCCGCGGGCACGCT
>Ga0114939_10003609_pt1 | contig 10728 bp, 5 predicted proteins | sample AshMeaCrysSpring_FD_87196 | JGI IMG/M metagenome (GOLD analysis project Ga0114939, IMG submission 87196) | Groundwater microbial communities from Big Spring, Nevada to study Microbial Dark Matter (Phase II) - Ash Meadows Crystal Spring | ecosystem: Environmental > Aquatic > Deep subsurface >... | reverse complement strand
GCCTGGCTGCTCCCGCCTGATGCAGTTTTCATGCGGATGGGCGGCATCCTCTACGCCAGCGACGCCAGGGCATCGTCCACGCTCTTCTCCTTTCCGGCGAACTGAAAGAGGCCCATGATGGTGAGCATCTTCTCGACGGCGGGATCGAGGTCCGTGAACACCAGCTTGCCGCCGGCGTCGTTCAACTGGTCGACGATGTCGATGAGAAACGACATGCCGATGGAATTGACGACCTTGGACTGTGCGAGGTTGACGACGACCTTCCTCGTCCCCGCCTCGAAATGACGCGAGAACTCCTGCGCGATCTGCTCGCCCCCGACGTTGTTCACATACCCCGAGGTCACGAGGATCAGGCAGTCGTTCCGGACCTCGGACGTGAGAGTGAATTGCTGCTCCATGGCTGGGCCCTAGCTGAGAATCTTCTTGATCGTGATCCTGGTGCCGTCGTCCCCGGACGATATCGAAAAATCGTCGGACATCGTCTTCATGAGCTTCAGCCCCCACCCCCTGTTGTTCTTTCCCCCCCCGGCTTTCTTCCGTTCCGCCGGGTCGGCGACGGTCGACGGGTCGAACCCCTTGCCGAAGTCCCGCACCAGGATGACGAGGTCCTGCTTCGTCATGGTGAACTCGACCTTCACTTCCGGGTGCTCCCCCCCGGAGTGTTCCAGCGCGTTGATGATCGCCTCGGTGATGAGGATGTTCGCCTCTCCGATCTTGTCGCTGGCGATGCCCAGGTGCCGGGCCAGGCGGTCCAGACCCTCGATCGCGACCAGTTCGATGTCCGGGATCTTCGGTAGCGACATCTTGAGTGTAATCGCGTCTTTCATCGGATCCTGTCTGCCGGCTCGGTGAGGGGGGTGCGGTTGTCGTGCGTGGGGGGGGTCAGGTCTTTCTTCTCACGACCATCATGGTGATGTCGTCGTCCTGGTGCACGCCGCTCATCCATTGTTCTCCGCTGCTCATGAGGCGGCTGATGATCTCGTCCGGGGCGTGTTCCCCCAGGCCGGCGAACTCCCGTTGCACCCGGGCGTAGTCGAACATCTCCCCCGCGGCGTTCTTCTGCTCCGGCAACCCGTCGCTGAGAAGCAGCAGGGTGTCGCCGGCGTGCATCTCCACCTCGTGGATGACGAACGGGAACTTCTTCATGGCGCCGAGAGGCATCCCGGCCAGCAGGATCTCCTCCACGGAGCCGCTCCCCTTCCGGTACAGGTAGATCGGGGGCATCCCGGCGCTGGACATGACGACGGTGTTCCCGCTCACCTTCAGGAGGCTGAACGCCATCAGCAGCCTGCCGAGTTTGATCTCCTTGATCGACCGGCTGCAGTGGTTGAGGAACGACTGGATGTCGAGCCGGGAGGCGTCGGAGGTGAAGAAGCCCTTCATGAGCGTGACGATGGTGCCCGCCTGCATTCCGTGGCCGGTGGCGTCGCCGAACGCGATGCTCAGCGTGCCGTCCTGGCCGGTGCTGAAGTCGTAGTAGTCGCCGCCCACCTCCGTCGCGGTCTTCATGGAGACGGCGATTTCCAGGGTGGGGTGTTTCGGCACTTCACGCGGGAGCATGGAGAGCTGGAGGGCCCTGGCCTCTTCGAGCTCCTTGGACTTTCGTTCGTTTTCCACCTCCAGAACGCGCTTTTCGGCCTGGGCGGCCTTCGCCTGGAGCTGCGATTCGCGCAACTTCGCCTTCTGCTCACGGCGGTTGATCTCGAAGCGCCGCGTGCCGTACAGGAAGCCGATGACCATCAACGCATAGGCGGAGTATGCCGTCGTGGTCTTCCACCAGGGGGGGGTCACCCGGAGGGAGATCGAGGCGCCCTCGTCGTTCCACACGCCGTCGTCGTTCGAACCCCTGACGCGCAGGACGTACTCGCCCGCGTCGAGGTTGGTGAAGGTCGCCTTGCGCTCGGTCCCCAGCTGAATCCAGTTCTCGTTGAATCCTTCGAGCTTGTAGGCGTAGAGGTTCTTGAAGGTGTTGTAGTAGTTCAGCGCGGCGAACTCGAAGGTGGCCACATTGTCTTTGTACGAGAGGGTGATCGCCGGCTTCGCCACGATCCCGCGCTCCATGATCGGCTTTCCCGCCTCGTCGTCGGTATTGTACCGGACGAAGGACGTGAAGACGACCGGAGGGACGAACGGATTTCCGGTGATCTTCTCCGGATGGAAGATGTTGAACCCGTTCATCCCGCCGAAAAGCATCTCGCCGGTCTTCGGATCCGCGGCGAAGGCTCCGGTGTTGAACTCGTTCCCCTGCAGGCCGTCGCTCACATCGAAGTTCCGGAACGTATCGGTCCGGGGGTCATACCGGGAAATGCCCTTGACGGTGCTGATCCAGAGACAGCCCCGGGCGTCTTCGAGAATGCCGTTGATGTAGCTGTTGGGGAGTCCGTCCTTCTCGAAGTACCGCTGGAACTTCCCGGTCGTCTTGTCCAGCCGGTTCAGCCCGCTCATCGTCCCGACCCAGAGGTTCCCCTGCCGGTCCTCGCAGATGGAGAGGACCGTTTCGTTGCTGAGGCTCCGGGGGTCCGACGGGTCGCTCGGGAAGTGCGTGAAGGTCTCGGTCTCACGGTCGAACCGATCGAGACCGCCCTTGTATCCGCCCACCCAGAGCACCCCGTCCCGGTCCTCGTACAGCGACCAGACCCCCCGGCCTCCCAGGCTTCCCGGGATCGAATCGTTGTGGGCGAAGGTAGTGAAGGTCATGGTCCTGCGGTCGAGGCGATTGAGACCGCCCCCGTAGGTGCCCACCCACAATTCGCCTCTCCGGTCCTCCAGCAGCGCATACACCCGGTTGTCGCTGAGGCTGCGCGGGTTGCGCGGATCATGGCGGAAATGGCTGAACGTTCCGGTCGCCCTGTCGAACCGGTCGAGACCGCTGCTCTGCGTCCCCAGCCAGAGCACGCCGGACCTGTCCTCGAGGATGCACTGCACCAGGTTCTCGCCCAGGCCCCCCGGCTTCGCCGGGTCATGACGGTAGTGTGCGAACCTCCCCGTGGACCGGTTCCACCGGTCGAGCCCGCCCTCCGTGCCGACCCAGACCTCGCCCGCCCTGTCGACATACATCGAATACACGGCGTTGTGGCCCAGACCGTCCGGGGAACTCGGATCACTGTAGTAATGGGCAAACCCGGTGATGTCCGGGTTGAAACAGTCGATGCCGTTGATGGTTCCGACCCAGATCATCCCCGACCGGTCCTGGTACAGGGAGTAGAGCCGGTCGTCGACCAGGCTCTTGGGGTCCGCATCGCTGTGACGGAAGCGAACGAATGTCTCGGTCACGCGGTCGAAGCGGTTCAGCCCGGCGCGAAACGTTCCCACCCAGAGCACACCGTTGCGGTCTTCGAGTATCGGCCAGACCCAGTTGTCGCTCAGGCTGTTGGGATTCTCCGTATCGTGCCTGTAGTGAACGAAGCTCTCCGTCTTCGGATCGAACCGGTCGAGCCCCTCCCGCGTCCCGACCCAGATCGTCCCGGATCGGTCGCCGTACACCGAGTAGACCCGGTTGTCCGCGAGGCTTCCGGGGTCGGCCGGGTCGTGCCGGAAGACCGTCGTCTTCCCGGTTCGACGGTCGAACCGGGTCACTCCTTCGCCGATCTTCCCCGACCAGCGCACCCCGGAGGGAGCCTCGTACGCGGAAAACACCGACCCGACACGCGCATGCCTGAGATCGACGCTGTCGCCCGGCACGCGCACGAACGTCTCCGTCGCCGGATCAAACCGGTTCAGCAGCCCGGGGTTCTTCAGGCTCCCCACCCAGAGGGTCTTGTTGGTGTCCTCGGCGATGGTGACGATGAAGTTGTCGTCGATGCTGGCGGAGTCCGTGGGAGAGTTCTTGAAGACCGTGAACGTGTACCCGTCGAAACGGTTCAACCCGTCCTGGGTTCCGAACCACATGAACCCCCGGCTGTCCTGCAGGATGGACACGACGCTTCCCTGCGAAAGCCCCTGGTTCACCGTGATGTGGCGGAAGATCCCGGATTGCCGGGCGTCGGAGGTGGCGTGGAGGAAGAGGAGGGCGAGGCACGAAAGCGGAACCCCGAGGCGCAGCGGAGACCGGCGCCGGGCGCACCGCTCCGTTGTGTGGCTTCTGAAGCTCCAGTGTGGCGTGAATCGCATGGGGGGTCTGCCGGGGGTGACCCCATGATAGAGACAAGCGACCACAAGTGCAATCACTTGTGGTCGCTTGGGTATGTCGGGGAGGGACTCCCGGAGAGCTTACTTCATGAGCACCATTTTGCTCGTCTTCACGAAGTCTCCGGCTTGCATGCGGTAGAGGTAGACGCCCGATGCGACGGGAATGCCGTTCGCGTCCATTCCGTTCCACCGCACTTCGTGGTAGCCCGCCTCCTGCCGCCCGTCCACAAGCCGCGCCACCTCCTGCCCCAGCACGTTGTGCACCGTCAACCGGACGACGCTCTGCACGGGCAGTCCGTAGCGGATCTGGGTCGTGGGATTGAACGGATTCGGGTAGTTCTGGTCCAGCCCGAAATCCGTGGGGACTTCCACCTTCAGCGAGGCGCCCGTTCCAGGCTTCGCCATCCCCCCCGCGAACAGCGGCAGCACCCCGTTGAACGCGGATTCGAGTGTGACGACGGTCTCGTTCTCCACGAGGACCTTCTTCCCGATGAAGGCCCCCCTGGCCTGCGTCCCCTGACGAAGGAGGATGGTCCCGTTCCTCGCGTAGATGTTCGCCTGCACCGAGGAGAACGGGCTTATGTCCACCGCCTCCGAGAACCTGCTCTGCTCGTCGGTGGTTCCGACATAGAACACGATATCCCTGGCCGTCACGCCGGGCGTCGTCGGCGAGGGCCCGATCACGGTCCTGTTGTCGGCCATGAAACCGCCGAGGACTCGTATGTCCGAAGGCCCGCTGACGTTCAGCCGCGAGTTGCTCTTGAACCAGATGTCCCGCACGTGATACACGCCGCCCCCCGTGAGCGTAAGCGTCGCCTGGGGAGAAACGATGATGTCCCGATACCGCCCCGGGGGAAGCGAGACGTTCGTGCTCCCGTTCGGGATGACGACGTCGCCTGACGGGTCGGTGGCCGGCTGGCCGTACTGGAATCCCGGCATGTACACCAGCGGGAACGAACTCAGCCCCTGGTACTGGGCCCCGGCGATGGTTCCGGTGAGCGAATTGAAGTACGCGGGGCCCTGGACGTCCGCTCCGGCGGCGACCGCGATGGAATTCGCCGCAAGCAGGGATCCGGCTGGAACCGTGGCCCCCGCTCCCACCGTCAGCTGCGGGTTCGGACCGGCCAAGAGATTGTTGACCACGACGTCTCCGGATACCACCCTGGAGAGGCTGCCGATGGCCACGCTGTCGGTCCCCAGGACCACGATGGTGGACGGCTCGTTCGAGGGGATCACGTAGAAGGACTGCCTGCTCTCCCGCGGGAACCTCGTGCCGGTGCGCGGATCGGGGATATCCGCGACGACTTCCAGGTCATAGGTGCCCGGGAAGCCGGTGTTCGTGTAGGTGCCGACGTACCGGCCGTCCGACTGATGGACGAGCACCAGCGGCGGCATGTCGGGCGCTGTTGCGCCGGGCCGGGTGATGCGCGCAACGACGGTTGCGTCGGTGATCGGCTCACTGGCACCCGGCTCGAATTCCGTGTGCTCTTCTCCAGACCCCGCTCCGCCCCTGCGGAGAATGGCCTCGATCGGAACCTCTTCGGTCGGGGCATAGGTCGACCGGGAGAGCCGAACGTCCATCGTGGCGCCCGCATCCGCCACGAGATTGTAGAGGATCGTCTGTCCGTCGGGCGTCCCCGTGTTGTCGCCCTCGATGTGCGCGAACCACTGCCCGGCGGGCGGGCCGGGGATGACGTAGTAGGCGTAGGCCGGCCCTTCGACGTACTTCCCTCCCGGGAACTTGGTACCGACGTTCGCGGGTGAGATGATGTAGCTCGGGAGCGGAGCGCCCGTCACCAGCGGCGGCTGGCTCCCGGTTCCCGGCGGATCATACCCCGGAGGGACCAGGAACAGGACAAACCGGCTCCCCTGCCAGTTCGAGGCCGGGAGCAAGGTGGTGGCGCCCGGATCGAGTGCAGCCTGCCAGGCTCCCTGCCAGTTGGTGGCCCCCTGCCAGTTGGTGGCCCCCTGCCAATTGCTGGCCCCCTGCCAGTTGCTGGCCCCCTGCCAGTTGGAAGCGTCCGCCACGGTCGAGGCGGCAGCCACCAGTTGCAGGCCGGTCAGCTCGTTCCACACCTGCTTGAGCGCTTCGCTGATGCGCTCGTTGTCCGTGAGGTAGTAGACCCCCCGGGTCGTGTCCGCGATCTGGCTGCCGAGATTCTGACCCGCACTGCCGGGGAATCCCAGGGTGAAGACACGGATCTGCGAGGAACCGAGCACCCCTGCACTCGCCAGGGCGCCAGCCTCGTCGTCCGTCTCCGCATCGCTGAAGAGGACCGCGGCTTTGATGCCGAAGCCGGATGTCGCCAGGAGCGCATTGACCTGGTCCAACGCCGCGCTGAGGGCGGTCGAACCGTTCGCGGTCATTCCCCGCAGGAAGGCGACCGCATCGGCGATCGCGACAGGCGGGGCGCCGCCGCTTCCGGGGAGGCCGACGGTGGCCTGGAAGGGAGCGCCGCCGCCGAACTGGAGGATCGTGATGCGATCCCCGAAGCGCAGTTTGGTGATCAGCTCTTCGGCCTGGTTTCTGGACGCGTCGAATGCATCGTAGGTGGTGGTGAACGACGTGGAACCGTCGAACACGAGCGCGAGGTCGATGTGGCTGTCGGGGACGTTCGCATACATCCACGCGATGCCCGCCCGGTCAGCCGGTTTCAGCGTCCGCTTTGCGTTCTCGCGGTCCTTGATGAACCCGTACATCGTGACGTTCTGATTCCCCGTGCGCATATCGGGGACGTACTGCGGATATCCCGGATTGTAGATGTCCGCGAGGCCGAACACATGGCCGGCTTCGTGGGTCACCGTGGATTCGAGGTCCTTCGGCTGGGCGCCCGCCGAGTCGATGACCGAGCCGGCGTCCTCCTCGACGGGGCCGGCCAGGAGCTCGAAGACGAACCGTTGGCGGTTCATCGCCATGTCTGCGTCCACAACCTCCCCCGTCACCGCGTCGTAGCGAAGCCGGGTCACGGCGAGCACGTTGTCCGGAGCACCCGTCACCGCACCCCATGTCCCGGCGGCATTGGTACCGTCGACCCAGACCACGTTGTTGAAGCCGTCGGGATTCCCGCCCCACTTCGCATCCGCCGTGTCCGGGAAGGCGGTGGGAGTCGGATCGACGTATTCGGTGGCGTTGAGCGGTGCGACATCGTCCCAGGTCGCAAACGACCGATGCATGGCTGCGCGGAAGTCGGCGTTCGGAACGGTCCGGCTGAGCCGGTACGACAGGAGGCCGTCGCGCCAGTGGAGGGGGAGCCCGGAAAGGGTGAGGTTCACGACGAAATGTCCGCCGTCGGGGTTTTCCCCGGTGTCGTAGTATTTCGTCCTCACGCCCACGGGGAGGTTCGCGGCGAACTCCGAGGTGTTGTTGGCGAAATCCGTGGCCGTCGCCGTGATGAACTGTCCCCGCTCGAGGCGCCGTGTCGCCGCGATCGTGAACGGCGCGTAGCCGATGTCGTCGGTGGTGACGAGCTGCTCTCCGATGAGAGCCGACCCCTCGCCGGCGGCGTCGGAACTCGAATCGGTGACAAAGACCTGTACCCGGAAGGCCGTGGTGGGCCAGCTCAGGAGAGAGCCGTTCACCTCCGAGTTGCCGGACTGCGGCGCGGACGCGAAATGGAGGAGCGGCGTGTTCACGCCGTAGTTGACGGAATCGGGCGTCGCGGGGCGCACGAGAGGCCGCGAGGGACCGGGCGGGTACGCATTGGCAGTGACGCCGTTCCCCCCCAGATCGATCCCGATGCCGGTGTTGGAGCGGATCAGGTTCCCGAGGATCGCGTTGTCGGACGGCGGAACGGCCGCGGATTCACGCCTGATGTCGATGCCGTTGCCCCCGTTGGAGTAGATCTGATTCCCCTCGCCGGCGCCCGTGCCGCCGACGAGGTTCCCGTTCCCGTCCTCGATGCAGATGCCGTGACGTCCGTTATGGTGGATCCGGCATCCCTGGATCACATTATCGTTGCTTCTGATGCAGATGCCGGAGCCCGCGAAGTTGCGGACTTCCAGGTTCCGGATCGTGCTGCCCGCCGGCGTGTAACCAAATTGCTGGGAGAATTCTCCGAGCAGTTGGAGTCCATCGCCGTTCCCCGCGTACCCGTCCGCCGGCTCCACGATGATCGACGACCCTCCCGCGATTGTCTCGTCGGTCAGCGTGAGGGGGGCAAACAATTGGATCGTCCGGGCTCCGTCCCCCTGATCCTGCGGGAGGTTAAACCGGATGGTGTCGAGACCGGGATTGCCGTTGGCGATGTTGAGCGCCCAGCGCAGGGTGCCGATGCCGGGACCGTCCTGGTTCGAAGTGACGTCAATGGTCTGTGGGTCGTTCCTGCCGAACTTGGCTTCGACGGAGGTCACCGTATCGACGATGACGGCGGTCTGATACCCCGGGACCACCGTCCGGACCCCCCCCTTCGTGACGATCCAGTTCACGAAGTGGAATCCCGGCCTGGGGATCGCCGTGAGGCTCACGGACTGTCCATGCCGGTACGGCTGTGCGTAGGTCGTCAGCGGGGTGCTCGAGCCGCCGACGGTGAACTGCCCGCCGGCGTCGGTGGTATTCGGCGTATACTGCCCCGTTGCGTAGTCGAAGTCGTACGTCCTGGCCTCGACCTGCAGCGGGTACCAGTTCAGCGCAAAGGTCGCCCTGATCGTACGGTTCGCGGTGACATTCGTGAAGGTGTAGGTCGTCTGCTGCGGCTGGTACGTCTGCGGGGCGGCCGTGAACACGGCGACATTGTCCACGACGACGCTGTCGACATGGTAGCTGGGTGCGGTGCCTTCCATCGTGAAGGTCCGGTTCGCGTTCGGGGTCACGAAAACGGCTCCGCTCGGCGTGATCGTGCCGTTCGGCCCGGCGGTGGCGGTGATCGTGAAGCCTGTGGTGCCGGTGACTTCGACGTCAAGATAGGCGCCCGCATTGTTCGCCCAGTAGACCCGCACGGCAAGGACGTTGTCGCCGGCGAGCAGGAGATTGTTGGGCACCGAGAATGTGAAATCCCCCTGAAGCGTCGCGCAGTTGGGGTTCGCCTTTGCACCACCTGAGATGTCCGTACCGTTCAGCCACACCTGGACGATGTTGGCGATCCGTACCTTCACCTTCAGATCCGTGGTGCCGGCGGGGATGGCGATGCTTCTCCTCAGGACGACATCCCGCGACGAGGTCCATTCCGTGCGGACACGTCCTGACGTGTTCAACGCGCAGGAAGGGTTGAGCTTCCCGACGGCTGTCTGGGTCGTCCCCCAGGACCCATCGTTGAACGAGGGGAGTTGAAATCCCGTGGGGACGCTGGATCCCTTTGCTATCAGCACCTTGTACCCCGCCGCCTCGAAGGGGAGGAGGACCGTATTCGGCTGCCCGAGTGCTGTGGCCGCGGTGCACACCAGGAAGAAGCCGGCGAGCCCGAGGCTCGCCCGCGCTGTTTTCCACGTGCGTCCCGACATCCTGTGGCGTGCGTTCATGAACTTCCCCCTTCGAGTGAACTGAGAATCGAGGAAAACTCCGGTACCGGGAACCGATCCACCCGGCGGACCGCTACTTTTCGTTCTTCTGTGCCTGAACGATGCTCATGAGGCGTGCGGCGTAGACCACGAGGGGCTCCTGCTCCGAGACCATCTCCACCCCGGTCGCTTCGTTTCTCTGAACTCTGACCTTCCCCTGATCCGCGCCGACGACGCTCAACTGCCCGCCCTGGTCCCTGGCGGCAAACACCACGACGCGCTCGTCCGCCTTGAAGCGCGGCATGTGGCTGTAGAATTCACCGACGCCGCCCACCTCGCCTCCGGGTGTCGTGATGACGACCGTGGTTCCCGTCTGGTCGCCCTTGATGCGTTGATCGACCGACACGGTGACGGACGAGTTGATCCTGCTCCGGTCGGAGTTCCATCCGGACCGGACGCCGGTGACTCTTCCTACCACGACGACATCCGCGCGTCGAACGAGGTCCTCGGTGGCGACTGCTTCATGCTGAGCGGGGGCTGTGGCGGGACACGTCATTGCAAGGGCTATCCCCGCGAGTGTCGCGCGGAGGTTCACCGGGAGGCTTCTCATGGGAGTATGCTCCTGAGGGTTATGTCGCTTCGGACATCAGATTCGAAAATGGCGCGATGGGCGAAATCGGGAACTCGCCCGTCGCCTGAGAGGATGTCGCAGGGGAGGAAACGGAGAAGCGGGAAGATGCAGGGTCGCCCAGGCGGAAATTCGCGGGGCAGCGGTGTACGAAAGGACACGAGATCTCATCAGATGGTGTACGCCCGCCTGGGGAGAAGCAGCGAGAAAGAACAGTGAGGAACCGGCGGACAACATAAGCAACACGGATATGAATGTCAATGGAGTCGCCGGGGCCGGCCGCGGGGACCGGCGAATCCGGGAGCGGGGCGGGATTTCCTGCGGGGGGAACCCCTCCGATGCTCCAGCGGTGAGGCCTCCGTCCCAGGTCTGCAGGTCTCCTTCCTCCGTGCGGCTCACCGCCGGGGCGAGTCCGTCGTCCTCCGGTGCGGGTCTCTTCTCGTCGTGGGGAAGATCCGTGCTGAGGCGATCGCGGCGCCTTCCTCAGCAGGAGGTGAGAAATTCCACAATTCCTCCGATTGACAAACCCTCCCCGAATC
>Ga0114939_10003608_pt1 | contig 10732 bp, 8 predicted proteins | sample AshMeaCrysSpring_FD_87196 | JGI IMG/M metagenome (GOLD analysis project Ga0114939, IMG submission 87196) | Groundwater microbial communities from Big Spring, Nevada to study Microbial Dark Matter (Phase II) - Ash Meadows Crystal Spring | ecosystem: Environmental > Aquatic > Deep subsurface >... | reverse complement strand
TCTCTGGTCAACCCAGAGTTCGGCCCACGGACGTCAGCAAAATGAAGAAGTCGTCAGCTCACTCGACGATCGGAACAACAGTGATTGCGGAGGTCGCGCCCCCGCGAGTACCAGAGGTGGGAGTCGAACCCACACACCCTTATCGGGTACCGGATTTTGAATCCGGCGCGTCTGCCATTCCGCCACTCTGGCTCCAGGTGCATCGCATTCTAACGACGGCGGCTCCGCGTACCATCCGCCCGCTTCGTCGAACGGTCGACCGCAGCCGATTTTGCCGCTCCCGCCCCCAATTTCTCGATCGCGCGAAACTCCGCCTCGGTCACCCGTTGCACGCTGAGGCGGTTCCCCTTCCGCAGCAAATCCATCCCCGCAAGTTCCGGCCTGGACCGCAGTTCGACCAGCGATACAGGCTGCGCAAACTTGGCGGAGAACTGGACATCGACCGCGAACCACCGGGGCTCCGCACGATTGGCCGCGTGCCCCGCGTCGAAATAAGGGCTCCGTGGGTCTGCAGCCGAGGGGTCTGGATACGCCTTGCGAACGACCTTGCCTGTACCCACTACGGATGGCTCATCTCCCCCCGAATGGTAGATCAGGCATTGGTCTCCGACCGAGAATTCGTCTCGGAGCATGTTGCGAGCTTGGTAGTTCCGTACGCCGTCCCAGCCCGTTGTTCGCTTCGGTGCGGAGGCAAGGTCGTCGATCGTAAATGTTTCCGGGTCTGTCTTCAGCAGCCAATAGTTTCCAGCCATGGGGGTCCTCCTTCCCGCGTAATCTTCTTCGTCCCGAGAATACTGGCAATCTGGGAAGGGGGTTCCCAGCCATTCCCGCACGATGATGCTTGTCCTTTTTCCTTTTTCCATGGTCGGGGGCGTCCGGGGCGGTCAAGATGATGCCTGTCCTTTTTTGGATGGGGATTTTCTTGGGGTGGGCGAGCAAGATCGGGGCGGGGCCGACGTCTATTCTTTCAGGCAGGGAGCGTGGGGCTCCCGGCGCGCTCTTGAGAAGGCTCGATTGTGCGAGGCGACGCAGGATGGCCGCACAGCCGCTAACTCGTCACAGCTTGCTGCTCCGGTTGCATGATGCAGCCGACGAGGCGGCATGGGGCCAATTCACGGAGCTCTACGAGCCGGTCATTTACCGGCTGGCGCGGGCTCGGGGTCTGCAGGATGCCGACGCGCGGGAGGTGGTTCAGGAGGTCCTGATGGCGGTGGCGAAGGCGGCCGAGCGGTTGCCACCGCATGTCCACGGGGAGGCGGGTGGCTTTCGTCGCTGGCTGGCCATCACGACGCGCAATCGCGTGATCGATCGTTTTCGGCGGCGCGAGGTTCGCGGCACGGGGCGCTCGACCCAAGTGCAGCGTCTGGCCGAACTGCCTGCAGCGGCCGAGCCTGGGACTGAGTTACAGCAGGAACTGCGCAAGCAGTTGTTCAGTCAAGCGGCCGACCATGTCAAGCAGCAAGTTGCGTCCAGCACATGGCAAGCTTTTTGGCTGACTGCCGTGGAGAACCAGCCTGTGGCGCGGGTCGCCCAGCAGTTGGACATCTCCGTCGGCAACGTCTATGTCGCGCGCTGCAGAGTGCTCGACCGGATTCGCAATTGGGTTCAAGAACAAAGCCGCTGGTGTGATACGAACGACTGAGCGTGCCCGTATCCCACGGTTGGATTCCCATGCCGGAACGGCCGCCGCATTGCCTTTCGTCGGAAGAAGACAGGGTTCACGAGGATGATCGCACAACTCGAACGCTGTGATCCGCGCCGCCTGCCGGGATTGCTGGAGAATCGCTTGTCACCGCAAGAAGCGGCGGTGATGACGGATCATATCGAGCGATGTGCCGACTGCCGAATGCGTCTGGAGCGTTTGGCGGGTGAAGCCGCTTTCTGGACCGAAACGCAATCGGTTCTTTCCGACGTGACCTGCTACCCCGACGTTGGCCAGCAGGAGGCCATTGCTCACGAGAATTTGCCGGAACGATTTGGTCCCTATCAGGTAAAGGGGTTTGTCGGTCACGGCGGTATGGCGACGGTATACAAAGGCTGGGACGCCGAGTTGAACCGTGCCTTGGCAATCAAGGTCCTTCATCCGCACCTGGCGAGCACTGGGACGGCACGGACGCGATTCCTTCGTGAAGCGCAGGCTGCAGCCGCCGTCGTTCATCCGTGCGTGGTACCGATCTTTGGCGTCCATAACGATCAGGGTCGATCGTTCCTGGTGATGCCATTGATCACCGGTGGCAGTCTGCAGCAGCGGCTCGACCGCGAAGGTTCTTTGGAAACGATTGAGATCCTGCGGATCGGGCTGCAAATCGCGGAAGGGCTGGCGGCCGCCCATGCGCAGGGCGTTGTGCACCGAGATATCAAGCCTGCCAACATCTTGCTGGAGGATGGTGGCCGTCGCGTTTTGATCAGCGACTTCGGCCTGGCGCGAACCCTGGATGACGCGACGCTGACTGCCAGTGGCATGGTGGCGGGCACTCCGGCGTTCATGAGCCCGGAACAGGCACGTGGAGAGTCGGTCGACCATCGCACGGACCTGTTCAGCTTGGGAGCCGTGCTCTTCACGATGGCGACCGGTCGTCGTCCGTTCGATGCGGACAACCCGTTGGCTGTCTTGCGGCAGATTGCCAGCAGCAAGGTTCGCAGCGTCCAGGAATTCGACGAACGACAGCCCGCCTGGCTGGATCGTTTGATCGGACGATTTCTTGCGAAGGATCCAAATGATCGGCCGCACAACGCGAGCGAAGCGGCCGAGCTGCTTCGGGGCTGCTTGGCCCACGTGACGGCGCCGGCGTTTCACCCACTGCCGGCCGCGGTTCAATCTCCAAAACTCCGTCCGAAGTGGCTGCCCATCACCGGCTTTATGCTGCTGGCAGTCGGCGCTGGCGCAGCCGGCGGGAACTTCTGGGGCGTCTGGCGCGACGCTCGGATGCAGAGTACAACAACTGGCCAGTCGGTTGCCAGTGATCCGTCACAGCGGGCCACGAATGCTCGCCTGAGTTCTCCGTCAACTCGCGCCAATTCGCCGTCGTCCTTCGTAGACAACGCCGCGACTCAGGCCGCGCCCCTCCAGGTCGAGCGCATCGTGCATTTGAAACCAGAGGCTCTCGAAAACCAATTCCCAGCACGTCGTGATCTGAAGATCGAAGCGACCCAGATCATGGCCGATCAGCTCGAGCAAGCGACAGATCCCGAAGCATGGTGACCCTTCTCCGCGGTGCGCCTGATTGCGCACAGTCAATGCGTGAAAGATTTGACACCGAGCCTCGACTAACTCCCATCGGGTGAACGAATTCCAGCCACGGAGCCACGTTATGAAACATGCAATTCTTCCGACCGCCGTGCTGATCGCGGCCGGCGCTGCCAGCGGCTTGTCATGGTGGCAGCAGGTGCCGCCAATACCTCCAACGGCTCCGCCACAGCCGGGGCCGCCGCACAGTGTTGCACCGACCATCGTGACAACGGTTGAACGAACGGCACCCGCGTTTATCGCGCCCGCAACAGCAGCCGCGCCAGCCATTGCCAGTGATTTTGCCACTGGATCGGTCACGACTTCCAACATTGCCGTCGCCGGAATGCCCGGGCAAGGCGGCCCGCCTGTTTCGGTTACCACCGCGAACGGTCAGGTGTTTGCAACGGGTGGCGGAGCGCCATCGGTGATCGTCCAGCGGTATGGGCAGGTTCCTGTACTTGGCGCTCCGATGATGCACGGCGCCATGGTCGCACCATGGAACGAACGGGATGCAGAATTTGAGCATCGCTCACGAGAGCTCGCCATGCAGCTCATGCAGTTGTCGCGCGAAGACGAGGAATACGACAGCAAGAAGGAAAAGCTGGTCGCATTGGTTACGGAGCATTTTGAATATCGGCAGCAGCAACGTAGAGAAGAGATCGAGAAACTGAAACGGCAGTTGGCCGAAATCGAAAGCAACTTTGAAGAGCGGCAAGAGCGCGCTTCGCAGATTGTCGAGCGGCGTGTGAATGATCTGCTGAGACAGCCGAATCTCGATGATTTCTATGAGGATCAGCCGGGCATGCCGGGCGTCGCGAATCCACCGGGCATCGGCGGAGGTTGGATGATGCCCGGTGGCGGACCGCCACAAATGAATGTGTTCCGGTGGCAGAGCATTCCGCAGCCGCCCACCGTCAGCCGGCCCGCGCGCGTCCCCGGTGAGGCTCCCGTCCCGCCTTCTCCACCCACCGCGGCGTCGCCCCTTCGCATCGACCTTCGGCAGCAACAGTTGCAAGGTATCCGCGGTGCATTGCTCGGAGCGGAAAGTCGGATTCGCCAAGCGGAAATCCGGCGCGGACTCAGCGAGCGAATGGCTCAGATCGCCGAGGAAAGACTGAAGGCTGCCAGGGTGAGACACGACTCCGGCACGGTCAGCGTGAACGAGCTGCTGGACGCGCAAGTCGAGTTCGAAAAGGCTCGGACCGAGGTCGAGGCCATGACGGCAGAGATCGAAGGAATGCGGGCGGAGTTGGAGGCTCTTCGGGCACAAGTCGAAGCGCTGTCGGCAACAAGCGAAGCCGACGAGGAAGCGGTCGAAGGGGCTGCGGAGGCAGCCGAGGAAGCATTCGAGCCAGAAGGCGAACCAGAAGAGGATTTGTTTGAGGACGAAAACGTCTAGAGTTGGCTGTTCGTCTCAAAGCGCTTTCAGGGCTGGAGTGCGCCAAGGGCTGCTCCAGCCCTGCTGCGTGTGTGTGGGGCATGCACACGCAGCAAAATCTCGACCCTCTGCGATCACAACGGAGAATCAGCTCCACCACGCAGCATTCGATCTCGCGTCGAACCGTGGGCCGTTCACACCGTGACACGCGCTCGAACATCGATTGGGAGTCGGCAGGGCGCAATACCATTCAGTTCTTGGCGACTCAACCCATCTCACCGAGTAACTTCTGCTACGCAGCTTCTAAGATCGTCCCCTGAGAGGTTACCCAATTCGTGATGTCAGCATCGGGGCGATGTGGCTCGGTCCCTAAGCTTCTGATGGCTTTCAATCGACGTCGTCGAATGGCCCAGGAACGCCCGCGCCAACAGGATGGTGAGATCACGATTGCGTCGAAAGATGTGGCCTAGCCGGTTACCGCCAGCAGACGAGCGCAACGCCCCCGATCAAGAGCACAGCGCCGAAGGCGCGGGCGGGAGTGATTGGCTGGACGGCGTAGCCTGCCAAGCCGAAGTGGTCGAGCAGCAGGCAGGCGAGGGTTTGTCCCGTGATCACGGCAGCCATCCAGAACAATGCGCCGGTGGATGGGGCGAAGTAGAGCGAAGTGGTGACCATGACGGCCCCGATCAGTCCGCCGCTCCATGCCCAGGGCGGAATGGTGGCACCGGGAGCGAAACGTGGCGGGAATGTGCCGCTGGCCAGGCTCACCAGAACGAGCACCGTCAATCCGACTGCGAAGGAGACCACCGAGGCTTGCAGCGGGTGCTGCAACCGCCGAGCCAGGGTTCCGTTCACGCCCGGCTGGGCAGCGAGCAGCGCCCCGCTGAGCAAACCAAACGCCAAAGCGATCCAAAGCGCCCAACGCATCCGCGAACACTCCAGGCAGAAGGCCGTTGAACTGCAAACCGCTCGCTCAATCACCGGCACATCAACAAGCGGTCGAGTGACAGCAGCTTAGCGATTCGCGGCTCAGTGCATCGCGCCTGAGCGGTCGCTTTCGTTCCGTTTGTTCGAGCGACGCTGCGGTCCGGCGACCTCGGGCCCAAGGTGCTTGATGCGATTGTCTTCGTCGATAAATACGAGACGCGGGCAGTGCTCCGCCAAGGCGTGAGCGGGCAGATAGGCAAACGTCGCGACGATCACGCGGTCGCCGGGCTGAATGTGGTGTGCGGCCGCGCCATTGGCGCAGACTTCGCGGGAGCCGGCGGGGGCTACGATCGCATAGGTTTCGACGCGCGTCCCGCGAGACACGTTCCAGACCTGGACGCACTCGTAGGGAGCGATCCCAGCCGCTTCCATCAGATCGATCGGCAAGGTCAGGCTGCCTTCGTATTCGAGGTCAGCCCCTGTGATCGTCAGCCCATGCAGTTTGGCTGAGAGGAGCTTGCGGAGCGGAACGTTCATGGAGTCCCTACCGGGGCTTCGCCGAGGACACGCGCCAGGCGCGCCAGGGTTTGTGGAGAATCGAGTTGCAGTTTGCCGAACCCGTATTCGGCGCCAATCGCTACCGCCGCGTCTTGGTGCTCGGGGTAGTTCGTCACCAGCATCACGGGGATGGACCGCAGCTGCGGGTCTGCCTTGATCTGGCGAAGTACCTCCATCCCATCACTGTAATCACAATCGAGTTTTCGATTGACGACCACCAAGTCCACCGGCTGGCGGCGGAGCAGCGGGAGGGCATCGGCCGCACTGTCGGCCTGAATCACTTGAGCTTTGAAGCGGGAGTGGAACATCCGCTTGATCGCCGCATGATCGGGCCCGCAGTTTCCTACATCCAGAATCGTCTTGGTCATCCGCCTCGGTCCGCGTGGGAAACGTGGCCTTTACCAGGCTGTGTCACAGAACAGAAAAACGGGTCGCGTGGCGATTCAACATGTCCACTCTCCCCGGGGCATTTTGTGGGGGAGAGCCTTCGAGTGAACGAGCAATTGAAACCACGCCTGGTCGAAATGGCACGAACCAAACGCAAGCGGCGTGAGCGGAATTGCCCACGCCGCCTTTCCGGAATCCGTGCTGTCGCGGGACTTGCCCACTCAGCATTCTAGGCCGCCGTCAAACCGGCGGACACTATTCCTCTTCCGTTGCGATGGCGAACAGCTTGTCTTTCGTGCTGATAAACAGCACCCCATTGGCGACCACCGGAGTCGTGTAGACGCTTGTCCCCATGTTGATCTCGGCGATCGGTTCCGCCGAGTCATCATGATGATCGAAGATCGCGATATCGCCGTCTTCATCCCCGATGTACACCTTGTCGTCGACGATCAGTGGGCTGCCCCAAGACTGGGCCAGCATGTCGTAGGAATAGATGTACTTCGGCTCGCCATCAGGCGTCCCCATCGCGTCCAGGCAATGGAAGACCCCGGACAGGTCCGCGATGTAGAGTCGATCGTCTTTGATCGCCACTGAGCCCAGCGTGCGGTGCATCTCTTCGTGGAACTCGATTTCGCCGTTCCCGTCCCAGTCACCGCGGGTGTAGTGCCAGATCACGCCGGAGTTGGGGTTGTCGATCGCTGCCTCGCCCTTTTCCGGTTCGACGGCCTTCAGTCGCTTGTGAGGGATCGGGACTCGCTTGGCGCCCTCGACGCGTACCGCCAGTTGCGGGCTGATGTCACCGCGCTTTGTCGGGTCGATGCACCACAGGTGGCCATCGCCTTCGCCGTGTTCCGGGTCTTCACCGACCGCGATATAAACCCGACCCTTGTAAGGAATGGGCGTGCCGATCAAGTGGTTGCGGGTTGCCGTGCTCCCCAGCACGTAGATGGATTCCTTGGGGTTGGCGTCGAACTTCCACAGCAGCTCGGGGTTCCCATCGCTGCCTTTGTCCGCGCGGAAGCTGTAAACCCAACCATCGCCGCCGCAGAACAGAACCTGCGGCACGCCGTCAAACACCTCGACCATCGGGCTGGACCACTGTCCGTGAAGGATATTCGTGCCCGGCGACTTGTCGGTCCAATACACCTTGCCCGTCGTCTTATCCATGCAGACGAAGCTCGGCGCGTCGGGTGTCGGAATGTTGATGTGTGACTCATCCACCCCATTGCTGGTGCAGACAAAGATCAAATCGCCGTAGCTGGTGATGCTGCAGCTGCACATGTTGTGCTGGCTGACGCCCAGATCGGCCATCAGGTCGACTGACCAGACGACATCGGCCTCTTCCTTGTCGTCGATCATCGCCACCTTGTTGATGGTCAAGCGAGGCCCGGCAATCATGGCCGTCAACGTGCGTTCGGCGCCGTCAAAGGTACCCTTGAGCGACCACTTCTTGCCCGCTTCGACCACTTCAACCTGCGGTGGACTGGCCGGAGCTTCGCCGCGCGAGGCCAACAGCTCTTGCAGTTCTGGACTGAGCTGCCCCTTATCGAGTGCCGCGACGATGGCTGCAAAATTCTTGTCAGCTCGCTCCACGTCCAGCACGCGGAAGACTTCTTTCTGCATCGGGCCATCGTCTTCGTCGTCGTAAAAGCCTTTCGTATCGAGGCAGCGGACTTCACCGCGGCTGGTCACAAACCACATCCGCTCGCCTTCGATCAATGGCGTCGAGCAAATTCCTTGCAGGGGCCAATCGTGAACACGGCCTGTGGGCAGCTTTTCGCTGCTGTGCTGCCACAGAAACCGCCCATCGTTTTCGGCAAAGCAAAGCAGCACCCCCAGATCGACCGAGTCCGGGTAGCGCTTCACATAGGCGGCCGTGTTGTTCGTACCCACGTACACCTGACCGTCGGCGATCACGGGGTTTCCATACGTCTGGCTGCCCAGCTGAGCAACCCATTTCACATTCTTGGATTTGGACTTGTCCCAGGCGCCGGTCTTTCGATCGAACTTCCCTGGGTTCCACTCGGTGGGCATGTTCGTCGCTGTGGGGGTGTTGTTTCGCAAGCGGGTACCGCCCCATTGGGGCCAGTCACCACCGGCTTCGATGATCGCGTTCGGATCATCGACATCCACGGCGGCATTCACATTGATCAGCTCATCGGCATGTGCCGACAAACAGCCGCTGGTGGAGACACTCGCCACCATGCCCAGGAGCACCGCGCCACTGAGGACGAGCCAAGCTTTTGGTTCGCTTTTCATGACCTTCTCAACAATCAGGAGTCACCACGTCCACGTGGCCTTGCGTGTTTTTCGTTTTCATTCAGATCCGGACGATGTGGCCGCAGCGGCATTCGCGGGACCAAGCCTTCGCCCGGACAACACAGGAGCAACCGATCACCGCGATCTGCGGTGATCAACCGCCCGCTGCTCAGCATGTTCCTCTACCGAGCCCCAGCGCGGGCTCGCACCGCGGCGCTCGTACTGGCCTTGGGATCGGCAGGTTCGTTGGGATAAACCTCGATGTTGTCCAAGGTGATCTCGCAGACTTTGGCGTTGCCGTACAGGCCAGGGCTGCCTCCGAGCACGGGTGCAATGTCCACTGCCTCGACGGCCCACGCGTCGGGTTCCGGATCATCTTTGGGCCAGACCTTGCCGCGGAACACGGCCACCGTCGCCGGCTGGCCGTCTTCGTTCTCGCGCTCTTCCAGGCTGGCCTGCATCTTGATGCGGTACCACTTCTCACCCTGCCATTCGAAGGGCACGGTCGCGGTGCACCGTTCAATCGGATCCCAGGTTCTCAACTGCAGCTGTTGACTGTTGCCCATCAGGTCCAGGGTGCAGCCCTGCGCGATCAATCCGATGTCGGGCAACTGATCGGCCGCGTTCTCGGATCGGACCGTCTGTCCTTTCACGTCCGCGACGATCGTGTAGTTGGACAGATTCGAGGGCCCCATCCAGGCCCGGCTTCGCGTGCCCTTGGGAATCGTCGTGATCTTGACCAGAGCGGGGCTCCCATCGACCGGGCGAATGACGTGGCGATAGCGGGCGCCGACCCAGGAAAGGGGTGCATCCTTCGCATCGTCAAACGTGAATTTCCACGGCAGCGCAGGTACCACGCGGGCGCGGGCGGTGCCTGTCAGGTCACCGACTTTCGCGGTGATCACGCCTCCATCATGGGCGGCGGTCGCCTTTGCACGCAGTGTACCGTCGACGATTTCCAGCGGGCCGGTCGCTTCAAAGGTGATCTCTTCCGGTTTGGCATCTCGCAGATACTGTCCGATGCGATTGAACAGCTTGACCGTCAGTGGTCGCGTTTCTCCGGGTGAAAGCAGCGATTCACACGGAATCACCTGGACCCAAGCCGGCGTGCTGTCAGCGGAAACGGGGGGCTCTTGCGGCATGGCAGGTGCAGGCACCGTGCCAGGCGTCGCGGTCGGATGTTCAAAGCAATAGAGGGCCAAGTTGCCCGGGAGATAGACGCGGCCGCGGCTGGCGATCGGTGAAGCCTGGAATGATTCGCCGCGCGGGAAGTTGCCTTTCTTGACCAGTTCGGCGCCCGTTTCCGTGGGCTTCAAGATGGCCCAACGCCCGTTTTCCGTGACCACGTAGATCTTGCCGTCGCCGTACATCAGGCTGGCCCACATCTTGTTGTCAGCCAGCGACATTCGGCTCGTCAATTCCTCGCCGGTCTTCGCATCGAACACCCACAGCTTGTTGCGGTCGTCCACGCAGTACAGTTTGCCGTCGATCCAGACGGGTGAACTGCGTCCCACCATCCGCTCTTCGGCAAGCCACAGTTCCTCCATCTTCGTATTCTCACCTTGGCCCGAGACACGGAGCGCAGCGACTGCGCCCATCGAGCTGCCTTTCACGTTTTCTTCGGCCTGGGTCGCGAAGACCATGTCGCCGACGACCAGCGGGGTTGCATACACCCCAATCCGCGAGAGGTGGTAGTTCCAGAGAGGACGTCCGGTGCGCGGTTGAAACGACCAGATATCGCCGTCGCCCATCCCCAGGATGAGTTGCAGTTGGCCATCGATGACGCGGAGCGTGGGAGCCGAGTACGTTGTGTCCTCCGGCAGATCACGCGTGCCCGTCATCCAACGGATCGTGCCGTCGCGCTTGTCTAGCCCGATCATCCGATGATTGGGCCGGGCGTATTCACCCCAGTTAATCAGGACGCCGCTGATGATGACCAAGTCATCGCACACGATCGGAAAGTTCGTGCGTCCCCCATAAGTGCTGAGCATGCC
>Ga0114939_10003607_pt1 | contig 10735 bp, 10 predicted proteins | sample AshMeaCrysSpring_FD_87196 | JGI IMG/M metagenome (GOLD analysis project Ga0114939, IMG submission 87196) | Groundwater microbial communities from Big Spring, Nevada to study Microbial Dark Matter (Phase II) - Ash Meadows Crystal Spring | ecosystem: Environmental > Aquatic > Deep subsurface >... | reverse complement strand
ATTGGCATCTTATCCTTCTCCAGGATATTAACCTCGGTTAACTTCCCAGTATAATAGATGCACAAATCATGGCAAGTGATAAATGTCACATTTGCCCAATTCAATCGGGGTCACGTCTTGCAAAGGGCAACACTCCGGCAGCGATCTCCTACAAATGAATGGCTTGGCGCCGCGGCAACCATCTGTCTTTATTCATACGCCAGCGCTTCCCGTACAGTCATTCGTGCCGCGCGGGATAATGGATAGTTGCAGGTAAGGCTTCGTAATCCAATTAAACCACCGTTAAAAAACCGGGTTTCTCGACTGAAACCCGGTTTTTAATTTCTGCATGAATCGATCTTCAGTTTTTTATTGCCTACAAATCCCTCACAAACCGGTTCTGCTTATCCACCAGTATTTGCTTTGGCGTGATCGGTTTATCGGTAAGTTCAAAGCCGACGATGATGATCTCTTCCCCGGCCTTGATCAGGTGCGCGGCTGCGCCGTTCATCGAAATGTAGCCGGAACCACGCTCCCCGGCGATGACGTACGTTTCCAGCCGCGCGCCGCTGGTATTACTAACGACCAATACCTTCTCCCCCGGCCATAACCCCACCCGGTCGATCAGGTCGGCGTCGATCGTGATGCTGCCGATATAATTGACGTCGGCCTCAACGACCGTCGCCTTGTGAATCTTGGAACGCATTAACCATCTCATAATTATAAATTTTACGACAGAGAGTGTATGAAGTTGCTTAGAATGAGGTGAAGTCACGAGGATTGTTGAATCGGTTTCCCTGCCTACTCAACAAGGTTTGATCGAAACGCGGCGACCACTCGCGCCACTTCCTCCGCCGGCAAAGCATGGCGCACATGTCCGTTGCGCCCAACGACGGTCCGAGCCATCAGGAGGCTGTTGTAAATCGCTTCCTCGACGCTTTCGATAACCGCCAGGGAGAACCGGTCCATCAACGGCTGCTCATTTAACACCGGCCGAAACACCAGACCTCCGCCCCGGTCGGGAATGCGATGCGCCGTGCTGAAGGCGATAACGAAGTCGCCGCTGCCGCCGTGGCAGGTACTACCCGTCCGTGCCAGGCCAAATGTCGCCCGCCGGCAGAGCCGCCCCAGTCCGCGCGCGTCCAGCGGCGCGTCAGTCGCCAGGACGATCATGATCGAACCGGCATCGGAGTGACCAGTGTCGAGTGACGAATGACGAGCCGGTGGTCTAAGCCGTTGGCCTATCCGCACGCCCCAAATGGTCAACTCCTCTGGCGAGCCGAAATTTGTCTGCACCAGCGCCCCGATCATAAAGCCACCCGCCTCCTGTGGCATGAGGCGCGACGCCGTGCCGATGCCGCCCTTCCAGCCGTAGCAGCTCGTCCCCGTCCCCGCCCCCACCGCGCCTTCCTCAACTTCAGCCGTGGCCGAGGACAATGCCGCCCGTACTTCCGTCAGGCCGACCGGCCGCCCTTGTAGATCGCTCAAATACCCGTCGCTCGTCTCGCCCACCACCGGGTTGACACTGGCATAGCCGCGCCAGCCACTCTCCGGGAAGCCAACGCCGATGTAAGGATTTTGCTCAGCGGCCAGTGTCAGTAGCGCGTCGGCCACGCGGGGTACGTTCATGGTGCCGGTGAGGGCGATGGGCGTTTCGATGACACCCAGTTCGCGAACCTGCTCAAATCCGGCCGGCTTGCCGAAACCGTTAATCGTATGCACGGCGGCGGCGACCTTTTCCTCGTAAAGGTTGCCACCGTGGGGCAGGATGATCGTCACGCCGGTGCGGTATGGCCCATTGCCCGGTCGCCAACCGGGGTCCGATTCGCCTTCGCCAACGATAAGGGTGTCGTGGCCAACCAACACACCGGGCACGTCGGTGATGGCATTGCGCGGGCCGGGCGGCATTGCACTTTCATAAATTCCGAGGTCTCGAATTCGAGGCATAGGTACTCGGGGAACGACTCGACTTGCTATCTTCCTCCATTTTATCAGAGAAACCGTTAAGTAGAACGGGATTGCGTACTCATCAAATTTCAGGGGCGGGACGCCACGGCCGGCAGATGCGATGGACAACGGCCGATCACAAGCGCTACCTCGCCCAATTTCAGGGTGGGTCTCGCCCGTTCAATTGGCTGTGCTTTCGATCATTACCGGCATTACCGGTTGCGCTTTGCCGGCAAGCTTGCTATCTTCTCCCCTGTCACAAAAACGGCTGCAACTAACATAATCCGTGGAGATTATCCCGATGATGATAACCTTGGACGTCAACGGCAAATCGATACCCGTCTACATCGCCAAACCGGAAGGGAAAGGGCCTTGGCCGGGTGTTTGCGTGCTGCATGACGCCCTGGGGATGAGCCACGATGCCCGGAACCAGGCCGACTGGTTGGCGAGCGAAGGCTACCTTGCCGCGGTGCCCGATTTATTCGACGGCGGAACCATCATCGGCTGTATCCGCACTGTCATGCGTGATTTCAGCCGCGGCGAGGGGCCGCTCTTTGATAAAGTCGAGGCTACGCGCCAGTGGCTGGTGCATCATGAACATTCAACCGGCGAAGTCGGGCTCATCGGCTTTTGCTTTGGTGGCGGCTTCGCGCTGCTGCTCGCCCCAACCGGAGACTTCGCCGCGGCCAGCGTCAATTATGGGCAGCTGCCGAAAAATCTCGATAAATTCCTGGCGCAATCCTGCCCGATCGTCGCCAGCTACGGCGCTCGGGATCGCTCCTTAAAGGGCGCGGCGGCTAAGCTTGAGGCGGCGCTCGCGGTCGCCGGGGTCGACCATGACGTCAAGGAATATCCCGACGCCGATCATGCGTTTATCAATGATCATAGTCAGGATCAAATTCCGTTCCTGATCAAGGTGATCGCCCTGGTAGGGGGTGGCGGGGGCTATCACCACGACTCCGCCCAGGACGCGCGGGTGCGCATCCTCAGTTTTTTCTCGAAGCACCTGGGGGATTCCCCACCTGTGTCTTAGATCAAGCGCCCCACTGCCAGGTAAGATAGGGCGATCAATCGCCTACTACGAACGAATCTAGCCTCGCAAGATTGGCCGCGTCAGGCAAGTCGCCCCACCCTCGGCCTTCAGTGACATCTCGTCGCCACGATAGGGGGTCACCCGGCAGCCGGCCGCCTCCAAAGCCCGGATGGTCTGGATGTTGTGATCAAGCATGACGCAGGTTCGCGGCGCGACGGCCAGGACATTGGTCCCCATGGTCGCGAACTCTTCGTCGGGCACATCGATCAACTCGATGCCGCGCGACACCAGCAGCTCGTAGAACGGCACGGGCAGCAGCGGCCGGTAAACGACAGCCAGGTCCTTGTCCACCAGGCTGATCAGCGACATCAGATGAAGGCAGGCTTCCGGTCCTTCGAAATAAGGCAAATGGACCGGTATCAATTCGACGCCGCTCCCGGCCATCGCCTCGCCCAGTTGGGCAAAGCCGGCAGCGTTTGTGCGAAAGCCCATCCCGACACACAGCGTGCCCTCATCCAGCCAAAGCATATCTCCGCCCTCAGCCAGCGCCTCGCCGCGCAAACGGTAGTAGATCGGCACACCCAGACGTTCCAGCGTCACCGCCACCGCCTCTTCTTCTCCGCGCCGCAGCGCCTTTCCCATGCGCAGCAGGATCGCCCCGCGGTCGGTAATGATCGCCGGATCGTGGACGAAGATGGCATCGGCATGATCGGACAAAGGAGCGTCGTGATAGATAACCTCCACCCCGTGCCCCAGCAGCGTGTTGACAAAGGCGTCGTGTTCCTCCTGGGCCAGCGGCAAGTAACACTGGTCGGTGTAATGCCAGCGTACCGGGTCGGCCGCACCGAACGCCTCATCCGGCCGCCTCACCATTACCGACTGTAGGGGTGCGACCATACTTTGCGCGCCAAATGCTTTGCTCATTTCGCCTCCATCCTTCATCACAAGTAGGTGACATGCCGCGAGCTGCGCAGGATAGACGTCTGCCAACCTGCCAGCTCCTCCCCCGGCCCGTCGGGAAACATCAAGTTCCGTTTGTCGCCTGAATGCCACAGGCCGCAGGCGTGGGCGACCTCGTGCACCAGCAGGCGGCGCGTCGTTTTCAGCGTCTGGGCCTCAACGGTGACATAGTCAGTCAGAGCGCCCAACGAACAACCGTTATGAGTCGAGATACTGCGGACGATGAAGACAGTCACCGGCGCGCCATAGCCGATCACCTGGCCCAACGTCGTCTTGGCCATCAAGCTTCGGAAGAATGCTCCCGCCTGCCCCATATCGTCTTGCCAGGCCCCATCCGTACAACGCACATCCAGGGCGGCCTTTGGCGCGCCATGAGGCGCGGTCACTACCTGCCAGCCGGCGGGTTCGACCATGACGCGGGCTCGCTGCCCCAAAATTCGCCGGACTTCTTCGTACACCGGCATGACGGCCTCATTGCCGGCTACGGGCAACCCGCGTTCATCGCGCAGGATGACGATCCGCAACCGTAGCTTCTTGGTCGGCCGGATGCCGATAAGTGCCAGAAATAAGTCGGGCAATTTGAACAGCCGGTTCAAAACTTCCTTGATTAGATTGAATGCCTGCCAGAAAAAAGCCGCCATAAATTAATCCCACGAATAAACCTTTCGCCGCGCTTGATTATATCCTAGAAACCGGGCTTCTCGGGATCAATTGTTTAATTGCTGCCGCCCATCTCGGTTTTCCGAACCCTTGCCCGCTCAGCCGGCTGATGGTATGAATACTTGATGGCCAAGCGGGGCAGTGACACACAGGCGGCGGAGCAGTTTGCCCAGGAACGAGAGCGGATGGTTACCCGCCAGATCGCCAATCGCGGTGTGCGGAATCCGGCCGTTCTGGCGGCTATGCGCATCGTACCGCGGGAGTTGTTCGTCCCCGAAGCTTACCGCGCCTATGCTTATGATGACACCCCCCTACCCATCCCGGCCGACCAGACTATCTCCCAGCCTTATGTCGTCGCCTACATGATCGCTGCCCTGGACCTGGAACCGGCTGATCGTGTCCTGGAAATCGGCACCGGCTCCGGCTATGCCGCCGCCGTCCTGAGTCGCATGGTCGCCAAGGTTTACACCGTCGAACGCCACCGCATCCTGGCGGATTACGCCCGCCAGCGCCTGGCCGAAGCCGGGTATGACAATGTGCAGGTACGTCAAGGTGATGGCACACGGGGCTGGCCGGAAAACGCGCCCTATGACGGCATCATCGTTGCCGCCGGCGGACCAAGCGTGCCTCTCTCCCTCCAACAGCAGCTGGCTGTCGGCGGCCGTCTGGTCATGCCGGTCGGCCGCAGTCGCCACCAACAGCAATTGGTCCTGTTGACCCGCGTTGCCGAAGACGCCTACACCGATGAAATCCTCGCCCCCGTTGCCTTTGTCCCGCTGATCGGTGACGAAGGGTGGTGATGAAGCTCGAGGCTGTTGACCTGTACTCAGGTTGCGGAAAGTTAATTGAACGGCCAAAACGAGAGGATGAGGATCGCCGCCGCCGTCACAGTTAAATTGTCAAGTCCATAGATCGAGACCGCTTCGATCACTGTCGTAACGGCCATGATCAGCAATGCCGGCGGTAGCGCGCCCAGCGGGCTGATCTCCGGCGGACCGGGCATCACCCACAGCGCCAGCCAGGTGAAGATCAAACCGGCAATAAAAAAGCCGATAGACCCTTCGATGGTCCGTGTGCTGGTGTGGATTTTGTAGAACCGGCGGCCGTAGGTCGCGCCGACCACCGGCGCCAGCCCGTCGCCCCAGGTCAATGGCATAAGCGCGGCGACCATCAGCGGCGGCTCGTCCCAGAAGATGAGCGCGACCACAGCCGCTGCCAGCGGGAAATAAACCGTCCCCAGGTTACTCCTGTTGCTGCTCTGCATGGCTGAAAAGAAGCCATAGCGCCAGTCGAGCAGATTGATGACCATAAAGGCGGCGCAGGCGAATACAAACGGCCAGGGGCTGGTGAAGAGAAAGGGCAAAAACCAGCTCATCATGCCTACGCCGATGTGGATCACCTTACGGGTGAAACCGGAGCCGTAGCCGCGCCAGCGGCGCAACCCCTCGGCCAAACCGATGATGGCAAAGACGTAGGCAAAACAGATAATGAGACCTAGCGTGTTATTCATGTGAAGTTCGCCAAGATGATGAGTCTTTGAATGAGTTTGGGGATGAGCGATCGCCTTTCGCGAATGAGGTTCGTCGGGTGGAATCCGGTTTCGTGGTAATGGGATTGTCTCGTCCTCTTCTAAACGATCAAATGCTCGTATAGCATATCCAAGCTCAAGTCGGGCACGACCGTGTCCGATGTCTGTAATGTGAGCGCCGCCGCTGCCGCGCCCAGGCGGATAGCCTCCACCACCGGCAAGCCGTTGACCATCCCGAAGATGATCGCCGCCGTGACCGCGTCGCCGGTGCCGGTGCTGTCGACAAATGTCGTGTGCGAAGGGGGTATATAGCCGATCTCATCGGCCGTGGCGTAATCAAGTCCGAAATCCGATAGCGTCACCACGACATTTGTCACGCCCATTGACACCAACCGCCCGGCCAGCATGAGGCTGGTGTTCGGATCATAGCCAACGTAATCGACTTCGCACAGAGCCGCCTCCTCCACCTCGTTGGGCACCACCAGATGGAGACCGGCCAGATACGGCCGCAGCTTGTAGGCCAACCGGGCTGATGATGGATCGGCGCAAAGCGGGACCTTGTATTCTCTGGCCAGGTCCACCACTGTTTTCATTGACTCGTTGGTCAGACTGCCGTCGAACATGATCATCGCTGCGTCACGAAACAAGCCGCGATGCTGTTTGAGATAGTCCGGCGTGATATTCTGCATGACTTGGACATCATCAAGCGCCACCGCCAGTAACCCTTCCGGCTCCAGTAAGGCGATGTAAGATCCTGTATTCTGCCCTTCCAGCATGAGGACGTAATCCAGATTGACACCCGCTTCCGCAGTCTGGATCAATAACTGCCGGCCGGTAGGATCATCGCCGACAGCCGAGATGAGAACCGCCTCAACACCCAGCCGGGCCATATTTTCGGCTACGTTCCGGGCAGTGCCGCCGCGGGTCGACCGGATCTCGGCCGGGTTAGACATTCCCGGCCCCAATCCGGCCAGAGGTTTGCCCTTGGTGTCCAATAAGGTCGCCCCGATCACCAGAACGTGTTTCGCCATCTTTGTTCGCCTCCAAGCGTTCGTTTCCAAAGACCATGTCTAAGGAGTCTCGCCGTTTAATCCTAACCACAAACCCGCCACTACCCCAACGATGACACAATCGGCTTCGGGTGCTTCAATGCCGGTATCATTTAGAAACAATTTCGAGCCGCTTTCGGGCAGCGCGGCAACCAGCGTGGAATCCCGATAACCCAGGAAGCAATTCATCGTCGCTCCGGCGCCGGCCACGGGTTGGACGAGGATGCTGCCCAGCCCCGCGTGGCGGCTGCTGACCACAACGAATTCTCGCCCACTCTCGGAACGGGTTTCCAGGTCCCGGTCGGCCAACACCCAGGCACCGATAGCCACGTGGGGCAGAAAATCGCTCTTTCTTTCGGTCACGACGTACCACTCAAAACGATCATCCATGGCGATGTGGCCGGGCACGGGACCGCGCAGGGACATGACTTCCTCGCCACCCCCGGGCATGTTGGAAATAGGGCGTGGCACCGCCTGGCTTTCCACCGGCTCACCCGTTTGTGCGGCCCGCTCCAACGATGGCATGCTATTGCCCACCACCGCACCAAGCGATTCCCGGCCAGCCAGCTGAGGCGGCAAGGTGAGGTAGTTGCCCTTGGCGTTATCCGGCGCTCGTTCTTCGGGCCACATACTCTGGCGGAGCGTCTCCTGGGCAATGGCCAACAGCGGTCGCATCTCCGTCGCCAGCAAATTGAATCTTTCGGCCTGGGAACCTACCTGTGGCCGGCCCAGGCAGCGTTCGGCCCGGCTGAACTGCATCATAGCCGCCTCGTTGTGAAAGGCATGGTAGAGGGCCAGGCCTTGGGCATAATGGGCCAGGCAAATGGCCGGAGAATCACTGGCCAACGACCACGGTTGCCGCGCCAGGGCGAACTGATTGGCCGCGGCGCGCGTGTCGCCCCAGTACAGATACACGAGTCCGATGTGAAATTCACCCAAGCCTACCTGACCATAGTCGCCACGCGCGCGCAAAATCCGCTGTGATTGCTCGATGGCCGCCAGCGCCGGTGCACCGAGACCTGTCAACGGATAGCGCCGCAGGATATCATCGACGGTGATGATATCCAGCGAGTTGGCCTCGGGAAACAGCAACGCCAGCAAGCGGTTTAATACGGAGACCGCTTCGCGCACCGGGCGATGTTGCTCGAGGTCAGTTATCTGCCGCCCAGAACCGTCCGCGGGGTTGGTGAATCTGCCTACCATTGACTGTCTCGTTCTGAATGCCAGGATGTCTAGACCGATGGTGTAACATTCGCGGTGTCTTCTGGCAGTTGTCGCAATTGTTCCTCCAGTTTTGCCAGCTTCAGGGCAAGCTGGTCGCGCTGGCGTGCCAAATCGCCGGGCTCGCCGCCGGGTTTAGGTGTAACTGGGTTGGTACGAACCATGCGTCGCAGTGATTCAAGCAGGCGCAATGCCAGCAGATAGCCCGTCAGGCGGCTACCTGCTTCATTCTGGGCGCGGCGTACTCCCTCGACGATGGCCTGCAGCATGGCCACCTCGGCCTCAGCCCGGGCGACTTCCGCTTCCTGGACCAGATGGGCGGTGCCGTTGGCGCGGGCGATCGCGTCCTCCTTTTGCTGGCTGGCCAACCAGTATTCCGTATACTGGTGACTGACGGCTTCGGGCGGCGTTAAGCGTCCGATCCGCAATTGCAGCGGTTGAATACCTTCTTTCGGCAACTTATCCCATACTTCGCGTGTCACAGCCTGTGTCAGGTCGCGGTGAACCTCTCGCGGATGTTCGTCAAAGATCAGCTTGTCGAGGGTCTCCTGAGCCACTTGACCGGCCAGTGAACCCTTAACTTTACCCATCGGACCATCATCCCACGTGGAGATTTTACCGTTGGCGGCGACGGCACCGGTATAAGCCGCGTTGCGGACCGCCTCTTCATTGAAAGGGAAGGGCTGCAAATGTGTCGGCTCCGTTCCCGTGTCAATACGAAAGCGGATGGAGGCATCGGTAGTCATCGGGATACCGTCACTGGATAATAGCGGGATTTCGCGCGCAACGCGCTCCTGTGGCTGTAAGTCAATGACGGCCACCACATACTCAAATCGGCCCAGCTCATGCACGCCGGATGCCAAAACCCGGCGATAGCGAGCATTGCGCTCAACCACCGCCGCATGGCCGTCCGGAACCAGCACCATCACCGGCCCGCCGACGCGCAACAGCACGGAATCCTGCCGCAATTTATCAAGCCCCTGTGGGGTTACCTTGGCTGCGGTTTCCTGGCGGCTTGCCCGGTTGCGGCGCAACCGGCGCAGGAAATCGCGGGCTGTCTGGCGATCCGGGCAGTTGTACAACACCTGGATGAGACTGACGGCGGCTTCGACGGCCAGCCACCAGCCAACGAAGACGGGAATGAGGTGGCGCAGCACGCGCGGGTAGAACAACTCGATCAGGCCGGTTACCCACGGCGGAAAGTTCAGGGCCGCGACCTGCAACGGTGAAAGGTCCGGAAAAATAAATCGGGCGAGCAAAGGCGTGCTGTCAACCCGTTCCAACGCGCTCATGTAGATCCAATAGGCGAGGAATAGCACGATCAGGCTGACCCACAACCAGTCGATATGAGGCAACCGCCGGGCTGCGGCCCGGTCAGCAGCGGGCGGAGGAGTCGGTTGCCCGGCCATCCCCTACTCCTCTTTCCTCTCCATGACATTGCGCAACTCTGCCGATGTCTCCTGGGCCAGGCTGATCATCAGCGGCGCAGTAGCCAGCGGGTCCAGCGTCTTGTCGGCCGAGATCCCTTCCAGCACCGTAATCAAGCCCGTCATGACTGTTTCGTGCAGTTCGGCGCGATTTTGTTGTTGCATGGCATCGATGTTGACCAACAAATTCTCGATGTTTTCGATCATGGCTCGGGCCCGGGCTTGTTGAAAGAGCCGGTTGGCCTCGATCTCGCCGGCCATGCGCTCATGCTGCACCCTGTTCTGCCACTCAACCCGCCAGGTAGATAGCCGTTTGGCCAGCACATCCTCCGCGAGTTTCGGCAATCCGACCCCGACGTTGAGGATTTCGATGCCGCGCGAGAGGGTTTGATGTTCGTCGTTGCCTTGCTGCCTCTCCAGGGCATCCTTAATGTTTTTCTTGATCTGGCCCAGCGTTGCCGTTCCGGCACTGGCCAGCAATTCGTCGAGGGTGTAGCGGCTGACCTCGCTTACCAACAAGGCCGCAGCCTGGGGAACCACTTGTTCAGTCCAGTTTTGGCGCTCGTCCTCTCCGGCCATGCTCCCGGCGTAATTCAGATCGAAGATCGCTGCCGGACTGTAGGGGTAGGGAGTCTTGGCCAGTTCCGCCTCTCGGCCGGGACGCGGATCGGCCGCAGGACGTCGTACTTGAAACGTCACCGAAACAGCCGTGTCGATCGGAATACCATCGCGCGTATTGGCGCTGACGGCTTGCTTGCGGACTTGTGGCCTAAGATCAAACAGTTGGGTAACTGTTTCGCCGGTTTTTAGAAATACCAGTCCGGGACCCGCCGGCCGCGAATAACTGGTTCCGCGTGTGACGGCCGCCGCCTGGTGGCTGGGCAAGAATCCCGCGCCTAGGTATTCAAAGCTGGGGGCTAATTCCTGTGTT
>Ga0114939_10003606_pt1 | contig 10741 bp, 7 predicted proteins | sample AshMeaCrysSpring_FD_87196 | JGI IMG/M metagenome (GOLD analysis project Ga0114939, IMG submission 87196) | Groundwater microbial communities from Big Spring, Nevada to study Microbial Dark Matter (Phase II) - Ash Meadows Crystal Spring | ecosystem: Environmental > Aquatic > Deep subsurface >... | reverse complement strand
GATGGTGGCGGTCGTGGCCCGCACGTCCTCCGGCAGGATGACTTTCCTGACCGGCGGCTGCCAACGCTCGCGCACGAACCAAACCTGGAAGGGTAGTATTTCCCCTTTGACGGTTTCGATCAGCGTCGGGGCGGCCTGATCGGTCATCGGCAGCACGGCCGGGGCGATGCCGAACCCGGCGCAGAGCCGCTGGGTGATCATCGTGAGAGTTTCCCCGGCATCCAACAGGTGCGAACGGGTCAGATGCGTAGCCAGATCGAGATCGCCAAGATTGAACCATCCCGGCGCGCCCAGACGACTCGCTTCGCCGATGGCCCGCCAGCTCTCGCCGGCCCGCCCCCACCCTGTTTCGTTATTCGACACACCGGCCAGGGTATACAGGACGGTGTCCAGGTCAGGACAGATGGTCAGACCGAGGTGGCGGAAGTCGTCGCCGGTATTGACGATGATGGTCAAGTTCTCCGCCGGCATGATCTGGGCCAGACCATCGGCCAGCTTGGCCCCCCCGACACCGCCGGCCAAGCATACGACGCGAGGCGACTTCTCGTTGTTCATGCCGGGAATTATGGGTCATCCGGATCATTTTGTCACGACAACAAACCGCATTGACACTCACCCCGGCCAACCCTATACTATGCTCGCCACGGCTCGTAGGCCGTGGTATATCGTTTCGCGCGGAGGCACCATCGTGGAAGAAGAGAATGACGCGACCGAATCGTTGAATGAAGAACCACCGCATAGCGGCTTTAGCGAGCACCGATTCCAGATCATTCTCGCCCTTATCGGCGCGGGCGCGACTATCGCCGCCGCAGTTATAGCCGGGGCGATGGCCTGGTTTCCCGGACGGTCTGAACCGGTCGCGCCACCCGTACCTATGCCAACCGCTCCCATCACTTTATCGGTCGAAATCGACGGCCCGGATGAAGCGCCTCTCAATGAGGCCACTTATTTCACGATCATCAGCGAGGAAGCCAGCCGCGTCGAGTGGGCTATCGCCGGGTTTGGCGAGGATACCATCAATCCGTTTAGTCAAACAGAGCAGATATTCGTTGAGCCGATCGATGCCGGTCGTGTGGGCGAGTGGTTTACACTGGTGGTGACGGCGTATGACGCCGATGGCGAGAGTGCCGGCGCGCGTCACCGCTTCCGGCTTGCACCGCCCGGCGAATGATGCACTGTGGGCATTTCGCCGTACGGTTGATCCGAATCTCTGATTAATGACCGGTCGTAAGTTGCCGGCTAAACCGATCTCGAGTCGTCACGGACTGACCCATCCCCAGAAGCTTATCTGCAGATACTTTAGCGCAACACGTAGTGGGCGGCGGTCTCGGCCATGATGGCCACGCCGTCGATCATTGCCCGTTCATCAAAGTCAAAACGGGGATGGTGGTGGGGGTAACTGGTGGATTCGTCGTCGCTGCAACCGACGAAGAAATAACAGCCGGGGACCTCTTCCAGAATATAACCCATATCCTCCGAAGCCATTGTGCGGTGTTCGATCACATTATTCCGGCCCATCACCCGTTCGGCCGCCGCCCGAACGACAGTCGTCGGCTCCAGCGCGTTGACCACGGCCGAGACGATGGCCACGGTCTCCATCTTGGCGCGGCAACCAAAGGCTTGGGCGACATTGGTGACCATCTCCAGGATGCGCCGGTACACCATCCGGTGAAGTTCCTTGTCATAGCTGCGAACCGTTCCCTTCAGTACCGCTCGTTCGGGGATGACGTTATATGTCGTGCCGGCCGAAAACTCGCCGATGGAGACGACGACACTCTCCTGGGGGTTGGTGTTGCGGCTGACAATACTTTGTAGGGCGACAACGATTTGGGCAGCGGCGAGAATAGGGTCGGTTGCCAGATGGGGTGCCGCGCCATGACCACCCCGTCCTTCAACAGTGATGGTAAAAATGCTTGATGATGCCATCGTCGGGCCGTCTACGACACGCGCCATTCCCAGCCCGACCGGGGACCAAAGATGCATGGCAAATGCCACATCAGGTCGGGGACTATCCAAAACTCCGTCAGCGGCCATGGCTACCGCCCCGCCAAGACCTTCTTCGGCCGGTTGAAACATGAACTTGATCGTCCCGATCATATCGCGCCGGCGATGGGCGAATATATCCGCCAGGGTTAACCCTATCGCCACGTGCCCATCGTGGCCGCAGGCGTGCATGATGCCGGGGCATTGCGAAGCGTACTCATGAAGGCTCTCTTCCTGGATCGGCAGGGCATCCATATCAAAGCGCAGTAAGACGACCGGACCGGGCTGATCGCCTTCCAGCAGCCCAACCACGCCGGTCTTGCCCACCCCGGTTTGGACTTCCAGCCCCAACCGATTGAGCGTTTCCATGATGATGGCGGCCGTGCGTGTCTCCTGGAAACCGAGTTCGGGATAGCGATGGAGATCGCGCCGGACACGTACCATTTCGTCGAAGCGAGATTCGGCTTCGGATCGGAAGGTAGGCTGTTCGGCCGGGATCGAGGCAGGTCGAGTGTCCCGTTGGTAGCTCATACCTGGCAGTATACCGGCCGCACCTTACGCTTCGCGTTACAGCTGGAATTTTTTCTCAGTTCTTCATCCCCACCCATTGCCAAATCAGAGCCATTCGGGCAAGATCAGGCAATCGCGGGTCCATTCTGCTGAACGCCCACGAAAAACCGAGAATCATACATGAACCACCCTCTTATCATCGTCACCCACAACCTGCCGGACAGCTGGCTGGCCGGGCTGGACGAACACGGCGAGGTGCTCATCGGCCCGACGACGACGGAAGAGAGTGGCCTATCGACCGCGCTGCGCCGCCGCCTGCCCGAGGCCGGTGGGTTGCTGTCGATGCTGACCGTCCGCGTCGATGAGAGTCTGCTGGCCGCCGCGCCGCACCTGCGTGTGGTCAGCAATATGGCCGTCGGCGTCGACAACATCGACCTGGCCGCCTGCACGGCGCGCGGGGTTCCCGTCGGCCACACCCCCGGCGTCCTGACAGAGGCCACCGCCGACCTGACGCTGGCCCTGCTCCTGGCGACAGCCCGCCGCCTGCCCGAAGCCGGCCGCGACGCCCGCGCCGGGCGGTGGACAACCTGGTCGCCGGATGGCTGGCTGGGGGCCGACCTTCATGGCGCGACGTTGGGAATTGTCGGTCTGGGCAAGATCGGCACGGCCGTGGCCGAGCGCGCCCGCGCCTTCGGCTTGCGTCTCGTCTACGCCGGACCGAACGCCAAGTCCGACGTTGAAGCGCGGTTAGGCATCCGGCGCTTGCCGTTCGCGGCGCTCCTGGCCGAAAGCGACTTCGTCACGCTCCACGTCCCGCTGTCGCCGGAGACTCGCCATCTTATCGACGAAGCCGCCCTCCGGCGGATGAAGCCCGGCGCGATCCTCATCAATGTCGCCAGAGGGCCGGTGGTCGATTCGCTGGCCTTATACCGGGCGTTGTCGACCGGCCGGATCGCCGCCGCCGGGCTAGACGTCACCGACCCGGAGCCGCTGCCGCCCGACCACCCGCTCTACACGCTGGACGACTGTCTCATCCTGCCCCACATCGGCTCAGCCACGCACGCCACCCGCCGGCGCATGGCCGAGCTGGCCGTGGCCAACGTCGTTGCCGGCATCCGCGGCGAGCGACTGCCTTACTGCGCCAATCCGGCCGTGTATCGCTAGAAACCGCTGGGAACCGGGGAGATCATCTCCGGCGATTTGATTCACCTCTGCCTTAGTGGTTCCAAACAGGTCTATCTTTAGCCACGTTCGTTCCATTGCCCCACAAATTGACGCCCCGCCCGTTCTTCGGGATAATTCAACCAGGGTTGTGCCCCGGCGCGCCCCAAAGAGGTCTCGATCTTGACCGACCACAACATGGCGACTGACTCCGCAAATGCCGCGCTTCGCATCCGCGGCGCTTGCCCCCACGACTGCCCCGACACCTGCGGCATCGTCACGGAGGTCGTCGATGGCCGCGCCGTCGCTTTCTACGGCGATCCGGACCATCCCATCACCCAGGGCTGGGTCTGCGGCAAGGTTCGGCCTTATCTCGACCATGTCTACCATCCCGATCGGTTGCAGTACCCGCTGCGGCGAACCGGCTCAAAAGGTTCGGGGCAATTCACCCGGATCAGCTGGGATGAAGCCCTGGCCGAGATCGCTGCTCGTTGGGGTGACATCATCGACCGCTACGGCGCGGAGGCCATCCTGCCCTATAGCTACAGCGGCACGCTGGGTCTGGTACAAATGAGTGTGAGCAGCGGCCGCTTCTGGAACCGCCTGGGCGCCAGCCGGCTGGAGCGATCCATCTGCGGCGCGGCGGCCGAATACGCCGTCGAGGCCACCCTCGGCGCGCGCTGGAGCCCGCCCTACGCCGATGTCGCCCACGCCAAAGCTATCCTCATCTGGGGCCATAACCCGGCCACCACCGCGCCGCACTTCATGCCGCACCTGAAAGAAGCCCAGCGCAACGGCTGCACCGTCGTCGTCATCGACCCCAGGCGCACCCGCACCGCCCGAACAGCCGACTGGCACATAGCCCCACGACCCGGGAGCGACGGGGCGCTGGCCCTGGGGATGGCCCACGTCATCTATAGCGAGGGTCTGCACGATGAGACTTGGCTGGCAGCCCACACAACCGGCTGGCCGGAATTCGCGCAGCGCATCCTGGACTATACGCCCGAGCGCGCGGCCGAGATCGCCGGCCTGGACCCGGCTGACGTCATCGAGTTGGCCCGGCTCTACGCCTTCCAAAAGCCCGGCCTGATCAAGATCGCCGACGGGCTGCAGCGCAACCCAATGGGCGGACAAACCGTCCGCGCCATCTGCGCCCTGCCAGCCCTCACCGGCCAATACGGCAAGCGCGGCGGCGGTTTGGCCTATAGCACCAGCGGCTACCTCAAGTGGGACGGCGAGGCGATCAACAAGTGGGCCGAGCTGTCCCGGCGCGGCATTGCCCCCAGTCGCTCGGTGAATATGAACCGCCTTGGGGCAGCCCTGGCCGGCGAAGTGAGCGACCCACCCGTCTCGTCGCTTTACGTCTTCGGTTCCAACCCGGCGGCCATCGCCCCCAACACCGGCAAAGTCATCAAGGGGCTGCGGCGCGAGGACCTGTTCACCGTCGTCCACGAACTGTTCATGACCGACACGGCGACCTACGCCGACATCGTCCTGCCGGCCACATCCCAACTGGAGCAGGCCGACCTGCACAAGGCTTACGGCCACACTCTGTTGCGCTATAACGCCCCGGCCATTCCCCCGCTGGGCGAGAGCAAAAGCAATTGGGATGTCATGCGCCTGTTGGCCGCGGCGATGGGGTTCGACGAGCCGTGGCTGCGGCAGGATGTCGACGCGATCATCGACGAGGTCCTGGCGGCCACCACCGCCCACAACCCGCGACTGGCGGGCATAACCCTGGAAAGATTAAAACACGAAGGGCAGATAGCCCTGGCGCTCGATCCCGATGTCCCCTTCGCCGATGGTCATTTTCCTACACCAAGCGACAAAGTCGAGCTATACTCAGAGAGTCTGGCGACCGCTGGTTTAGATCCGCTACCAGGATGGACCGGCGAAGCCGACGACGGTGAGGTCGGGAGCTTGAGCGATAGCGGCAACTTTCCGGCCGCGGATGCCCTAAACCTGATCAGCCCGGCGGCGCATCACTTCGTGACCAGCAGCCTGGCCAACGGGCCGGAGCAGTTGCGCCGCGAAGGGACGCCGTTTGTCGAAATTCATCCCGACGATGCTGCGGCGCGCGGCATCGAGCACGGGGCGATGGTCTTGGTCGAGAACGGCCGCGGCTGCGTTGTCTTGCGGGCGGTGATCACGGATGCTGTCCGGCCGGGCGTCGTCGCCTCGCCCAAAGGGCGGTGGCGTAGCCTGGGCGACGGCCAGGGCGAGATGCGCAACGTGAACATCACAACGTCGGATGCTCTGGGCGATTTTGCCGGGCAGAGTACGTTCCACAGCAATCAGGTGTGGTTGCGGCCTTACGATCTGGCCGCTCCTGAAGGATATTGATATGGACTTTCAAGCGCCTGTCGTTGATTATTACGTGGTATTGCCGTTATTGTTCGTGGCCGGAACGGGGGTTTTGATCATGTTTCTTGATCTGCTCCTGAAAGCGGACATGTCACGACGCCTGGCTCCCGTGCTGGCGATGATCGGTCTGTTTGGTGGTCTGTTTGCGTCCGTCGCGCTCTGGAACAGCGGCCGGACCTCCTTCACCGCCGAGGGCGGTTACCCAATGCTGGTAGCCGACAATTTCGCCATCGCCCTGAACGTGATTTTCACTTTCGCAGGTATTCTGACTGTGCTCATTTCTGTCAACTACCTGCGGCGTATGGACCACGACCGGCCGGAGTTTTACATGCTCATGTTATTGTCGCTCAGCGGCATGATGCTCATGGGTATGGCCAACGACCTCATCCTCATTTTCATGGCCCTGGAACTGCTGTCCATACCGCTCTATATCCTCGCCGGATTCGCCTGGCCAAGACCGGAATCGGAAGAGTCGGCCATGAAGTATTTCGTACTCGGCGCGTTTTCGTCGGCTATCTTTGTGTTTGGTATCGCCCTGATGTATGGCGCGACCGGGACCACGTCGATTCCCGGTATTCTGGCGGCTATCGGCCAGTCCTCAACCTTGTTGCTGGCCGGGGCGGCAATGATTCTCGTTGGCTTCGGCTTCAAGATCGCTTCGGTGCCCTTCCACATGTGGACGCCGGATGTGTATGAAGGCGCGCCAACGGTCGTCACCGCTTTCATGTCTGTCGGGGCCAAGGTCGGCGGGTTCGCCGCGCTGCTGCGCATCCTGATGGGCGCGTTGCCGGCGTTAGGCGAGGCCTGGGTGCTGGCGGTGTCGGTCCTGGCGGCTTTGACGATGATCCTCGGCAACGTGGTGGCGATTGTCCAGCCGAACATCAAGCGCATGCTCGGCTACTCCAGCATCGCCCACGCGGGTTACATTCTCATCGCCGTGGCCGCGGCGGCCTACACGCCGGACGGCATCAGCGCGGCGTTGTTTTACATGTTCGCCTACACCTTCACCAACCTGGGCGCGTTCGCCATCGCCGTGGCCGTCGAGCGCCAAGAAAACGAAGGCGTCATGCTTGACGACTATAAGGGACTGGCCAAGCGCCATCCCTGGATGGCCATCTGCATGGCTGTTTTCATGTTGTCGCTGACGGGCATCCCGCCGACGGCCGGTTTCGCGGCCAAGTTCTACGTCTTCGGCACGGCGATCGAAGCCGGTCTGTTGTGGCTGACGATTATCGGCGTCATCACCAGCGTCGTCTCGGCTTATTACTATCTGCGCGTCGTCTTTCTCATGTACATGTATGAAGGCGACGGTGAGATGGTCCTCAAGCCGGCGCTCCTGGCGGCGGTGGCCATCACCGCGCTGGCGACTTTGCTGGTCGGCATATTACCCGGCACATGGTTTGACCTGGTCCGGCAAGCGGTGATCAGCAGCGCGCAAATGTTGGCCGCCGGCGGCTAAGGTCGTCGCCGGTATTGACGGAGTCGCTCCGATTTGCTATTTTCATAGGCGAAAGCTCACTGGGATAACATCATCACGGAGGCTAATGGGCTTACTACCCTACTCCGCCTTGGCTCGAATTCAAAATTTGTCGAACCGGAGGTTCTATTATGAGTGAAATGTTGGTTTTTGCGTTCAAAACACAGACCGGCGCCAACGACATGCGCGACGCACTGGTCGGCCTGCAAAAGCAGGAGTTGATCAGCCTGGCCGACGCGGCCGTCGTCGTGCGCAAAGAAGACGGCAAAGTCAAGGTCAAGCAGGCCAATAACCTGGTCGGCGCGGGAGCATTGGGCGGGGCTTTTTGGGGCATGCTGGTCGGCCTGCTCTTCTTCGCTCCCTGGCTGGGCCTGGCGGTTGGCGCCATCACCGGCGCCATCACCGGCAAGTTCTCCGATATCGGCATCGATGACGCCTTTATCAAAGAAGTCGGCGCGACCATCGAACCGGGGCATTCGGCGCTCTTCCTGCTAATCAACCGTTGGACGGAAGACAAGGTCATGGATGCGTTGAAGGGATTTGACGCTGAGGTGCTCCGCACCAACTTGTCCGCTGAGGACGAGGCCAAATTGAAGGAAGCGTTCAGCGCCCACGATGAAGCCGAAGTCGCCTAAGCGTAATCGGTAGAAAAAACTCTTTGTTTGCTCAGGGCGGCCGGGTAATACCGGCCGCTCTTTCCCCGGCTATAAGCCCGCATAACCCATGGATATCCAACAATCAGCCCTTAATCGAACGGTCCGCACACCGGAAGCGTTCCGGCAAAACATCGTCAACAACCTCTATTACTCGCGTGGGGCCAATATCCAGTCGGCCAGCCGTTATGACCTGTACATGGCCTTGTCCCGCACGGTCCGCAACTATCTGGTCGATCGGTTCCGTAAAACGGTCGATCTGCGCTACGCTACCAATCCCCGTTTCGTCTACTACCTTTCGGCTGAGTATTTATTGGGCAAGCAACTGTCTCAGAACCTGCTCTATTCCGGCACCGAACAACTGGCGCTGGAAGCCCTGGCCGGATCGCAGTTCCCGCTAGAGGGATTGAAAGCCCAGGATGTGGAGCCGGGGTTGGGCAATGGTGGCCTGGGGCGGCTGGCGGCCTGCTTCTTGGATTCGCTGGCGACGCTCGATATCCCCGCAGTTGGCTATGGTATCCGTTATGAGTACGGTATCTTCCGGCAGGAGTTCCGCGACGGGTACCAGGTCGAGCAACCTGATGAGTGGTTATTCCTGGATTATCCCTGGGAGTTTCCCCAGCCCGACGACATGATCCCGGTGGGGTTTGGCGGCTATACCGAGCAATACAAGGACAAGAACGGCCGCCTGCGGGTCTATTGGCACCCGGCCGAGCAGGTAATGGGCGAGCCTTATCACCTCTTGGTTCCCGGTTTCAACACGACGACGGTGAACTTCTTGCGTTTGTGGCGGGCGCGGGCTACCAAGGAATTCGACTTCCGGCTGTTCGACATCGGCGATTACCAGCAAGCGGTGGAGTACAAGGTCCAGAGCGAGACCATCTCCAAGGTGCTCTATCCCAACGACAACACACCCCAGGGCCGCGAACTGCGCCTGCGACAGCAATACTTCTTCGTCGCCTGCTCCCTCCACGACATCATCGAGCGCCACAAGCGCTGCGGCAACCCGGTCGACACGCTGGCGGAAAAAGCCGTCGTTCAACTCAACGACACCCACCCGGTGATCGCTATCCCCGAGTTGATGCGGGTTCTGATGGATGACTACTCGCTGGAGTGGCACCAGGCCTGGGACATCACCCGCCGTACCTTCGCCTACACCTGCCACACGTTGATGCCCGAAGCGCTGGAGAAGTGGCCGGTGAGCCTGATCGAGCGCCTGTTACCCCGCCACGCGGAGATCATCAACGAGATCAACCGCCGTTTCCTGGCCGATGTCAGCGCCCGCTTTCCCAACGACTACGACCGGCTAGCGCGCATGTCGCTGATTGAAGACGGCCAAGACCGGCAGGTGCGCATGGCCCATCTGGCAGTGGTCGGCGGTTTCTCCGTTAACGGGGTGGCCGAACTGCAATCGGAATTGCTGAAAGAGCGCGTGTTGCGCGACTTCTATGAGATGTGGCCGGAGCGATTCACCAATGTCACCAACGGCGTCACCCCGCGCCGCTTTATGTGTCTGTCAAATCCGTTGCTCTGCGACCTCATCAGCGACACCATCGGCGACGGCTGGCTGACCGATCTGGATCAATTATCGCGGCTGGTGCCTTATGCAGATGATAAAAACTTCCGGGCGCATTGGCAGGCGGTCAAGGCGGCCAACAAAGCCGAACTTGCCGGGCTGATCTTCGACCAGCTCGGTCTGGAAGTCAATCCGAATTCGATGTTCGACGTGATGGTCAAACGCCTGCATGAATATAAACGGCAGCTGCTCAAGGCCCTGCACATCATCACGCTGTACAATCGCCTGAAGGCAGACCCAACGCTCGATGTCGTCCCGCGAACCTTCATCTTCGGGGCCAAGGCCGCGCCGGGATATTACATGGCCAAGCTCATCATCAAGCTCATCAACTCGGTGGCCGAAGTGGTCAACAACGATCCCGACGTCAATAACAAGATGAAGGTCGTATTTCTGCCCAACTTCAACGTTACCTTGGGGGAGACGATCTACCCGGCGGCCGATCTCTCCGAGCAAATCTCGCTGGCCGGCAAAGAGGCTTCCGGCACCGGCAATATGAAATTCGCTCTTAACGGCGCGCTGACGATCGGTACGCTCGATGGGGCCAACATCGAAATCCGGGAGCGCGTGGGCGAGGAGAACTTCTTCCTGTTCGGCCTGGTCGTCGACGAGGTCTTCGCGATGAGGACCAACGGTTATCACCCGCGAGCTTACTACGACAAAAATGCCGAGTTACGCCGGGCGCTCGATCAGCTCAGCTCGGGCTTTTTCGCCGGCGGCGATCCGACGATGTTTGAGCCCATCGTGCGCTCGCTGCTCGACCGCGACGAGTATATGGTCCTGGCCGACTACCAGGCTTATATCGATTGCCAGGAAAAGGTGGATGAGGCGTATCGGGATGCGGACACTTGGGCGCGCATGTCGATCCTGAACAGCGCCCGTTGCGGATTTTTCTCATCCGACCGGGCGATGCGCCAGTACATCGAACAGATCTGGAAGGTTCAACCCCAACAGGTGTCCTGATCGGAGCGTTGAGAGAATCCCGACGGTGAATGGAGCGCGAGGGGGCGAAAACCCCTC
>Ga0114939_10003605_pt1 | contig 10744 bp, 10 predicted proteins | sample AshMeaCrysSpring_FD_87196 | JGI IMG/M metagenome (GOLD analysis project Ga0114939, IMG submission 87196) | Groundwater microbial communities from Big Spring, Nevada to study Microbial Dark Matter (Phase II) - Ash Meadows Crystal Spring | ecosystem: Environmental > Aquatic > Deep subsurface >... | reverse complement strand
CCGACGCACCTGCCGCAGGAACTCCGACCACCAGGCAACCGTCACGATGCGCGATCCTGCCTGACGGCCGCAGTCGGCCCGGACCCGTTGCCACCTGCGTGGACGACACTCAGGCAGAAGTGACCGCTGTGGACAGCCGCCTGGCGTTGAGCCGCCCAGCCGACGGGCCGCCGAGCCGCCGAGCCGCCGAGCCGAGCCGCCTACCCCGCCGCACCGAGTCCACCAACGCAGCTTGCGGTCCTGCCCGAGATCTCGGGCAGGACCGCAAGCGCGCGCAGGTGGCTTGCCGGGGCCGAGGGCTGGGGTCCCGAGTCGAGGCAGCCCACGTTGGCACGGGCCTGGGCAGCGCGAGGTGCCATGCCCCCAGCTGGCCCCAGCTGAGTCGACCTTCGAGCCCGGCGACGACCTCGGTGACAGCCCCTGCGACGACCGAGCAACGACCGCTCGGCGGCCCGTGGCCGCGGCTACTGCATCGGCTGGGGCTCGCCCCGAGCCAGCCGGCCAGACTCGTCGGACAGCCACAGGCCGACAAGGCCGCGGAAGTGCGAGACGAACTGCTCGTGCTCGTGCGGCGGGTACAGCTCGCGCACGGTCTGCACGAGAAGGTCGTCGAAGGCGGCTCCGCCGAACCACTCCCAAGCCACCTCGTCGAGGCGGCGCAGCCGCGAGTCGCAGAAGTCCGCGTAGCGCTCGGCGGCGAAGTGGGCGTCGGCCAGGGACCGGTAGGCGGCCAGCTTGTCCCGGTAGCCGAGATCGGTCCGGTCGGCGATGCGGTAGAAGTCAGCGGTCCTCAGGTCCAGCTGCACCGGCCGGTCGGTCACGACGCAGAAGGCGGTCCAGCGCAGCAGCGCCTTCATGGCCCACGGGAAGTAGTAGTGCAGCGAGGTCAACGCCACGTCCGGGCAGGCGTTGGCGTAGTCGATGGGATGCACGTCCGGGCCGTCAACCCCGTCCTGGGCGACGAGCATCTCGCACGAGTTGAAGTCCCAGAGGAAGAACGCGTTGACGACCCGGCTCAGCGTCACCGCCTCCTGCCCGGCCTCGGGCGAGAGGAAGTCGTGTGCCACCTCGTAGCGCTCGTGCATGGGTCGATCGGGCCGGAATCGCATGACCATCGTCTCCGGCCCGATCGACAGGGCCCGGGCGAAGACGTCATGCGGCACCGCGGCCTGCAGGTGCATGAGCATCTCACCGGACTCGTCGTAGGCGGCGTGCAGGGCGTCGGGGTCCTCGATGCGCGAGACCCCGCGCCAGCCGCCCCCGTCGAAGGGCTTCATGTACAGCGGGTAGCCCACACCCTCGGCCAGGGCGTCGAGGTCGAAGGGCAGGTTGTACCGGGCGGCGGTGTAGGCCCACTTGGCGTGCTCGACGGGATTCTTGTACGGCACAAGGACGGTCTCGGGCACCTTCAGGCCCAGCCGCAGCATCGCGCAGTAGGCCGCGTGCTTCTCCATCGACTGGAACGTGAACGGGCTGTTGAGCAGGTAGACGTCGTCCATGAGGCTGACCTTCTTCAGCCACTCACGGGGGTGGTAGTACCAGTAGGCGAGCCGGTCGATGACGAGGTCGTGCCGTGGCCGGTCGAGCAGCCGGAACGGCTCGATCGTGACCCGCTCGGTCTCCAGCCGGTGCGTCACGCCATGCCCGTCGGTGACCGGACCCACCGCCCGCACCAGCGACTCGAAGGCGGTCGGCCAGTCATTCTCCGTGCCCAGCAGCAGACCGACCAGATGCGTCACCTCCGTGCCCACCGCCGTCATCCCTCCCGCGCCGACCTGCGAGTCACCTTCAGCAGAACCTGGCCAGGTGGGCCCGCAGCTGGGGCCCCCACGCCGACCAGTCGTGCGCGGAGTCCTCGCCCCACACGTCCACCTCGTGCCGGATGCTCTTCTCGGCCAGCAGCCGCCCCATCTGCTCGGTGGACGGAAGGGCCTGCGTCGGGTGCACCTCGAACGGGCCACGGCCGACCACGAGCAGCACCGACAGCCGGTGCTGCAGCCACGCGAGGTGGTCGCCATGGAGATGCTGCACGTAGTCGGTGGGGTTGTTGAAGTAGGCGGCCGACCCCCGTTCCCCCCAACCGTGCCAGGACGCCGGGTCGTAGTTGCCGGAGAAGCACATCGCCAGCGGGAACAGGTCGGCCCGCTTGAAGGCGAAGTTGAGGGCGTGGAACGCGCCCATGCTGCAGCCTGTGGTGATCACGTCGAGCGGGCCGCCACAGTCGGCGTGCAGCCGAGGGATCACCTCATCGACCACCCACGTCTCGTAGGCACCGTGGCGTTGCGCCCGCTCCTCCAGAGGCAGGTCGCGGTTCGACCAGCTCATCGCGTCGAACGAGTCGACGCAGTACAGCTTCACCCGGCCCAGCTCGAGCAGGTCACCGATGTGGTCGACCATGCCGTTGTTCTCGAAGTCCCACGCCCGGCCCTGCTCGGACGGGAACACCAGCACCGGCCGGCCCCAGTGGCCGTGTACCACCACGGTTCCGGCGTGCCCCAACGACGGAGCCCACACCTCGTGCACCTCACGCCGCATGGGCGGCGAGACTAGCGGGCGCCGGGGCCAGGCCACGCTGCGGACAGCACGGCCCGCAGGTGCGGGTCGAAGGAGTCCCGCCAACCCACCCAGGTGTGACCGTCACGGAGCTCCGCCCACTCCACCGGGTAGCCGAGCCGCCGCAACGTGCGGGTGAAGGAGCGGTTGTTCGCGAGGTTCTCCTCCGCGCTGCCGCACACGACGTAGACAGGCGGGCGGGACGGCGCAGCCGGCGCGTCAACCACCTCGGCCACGGTCCGGGTGACCCGCCAGAAGGCTCGGTAGCCGGACTCCTGCTCGTCCAGGTGCGGCTGGAAGAACGAGCCGGAGGCGAGGAACAGACCGGCGACCGTGCCGGGGTACGTCCACTCCGTGTGGAAGGCGGCCAGCGCCCCCAGGCTGGCGCCCAGCAGGACCGGCCGGCCGCGGGTCGGCACCTGTGCCAGCAAGGCCGGCAGGGCCGTCGTGGCCAGGCTCCGGGCGTATCCGGGCGAACCGGAGTACCAGGCGTCGCGGTCGAGCGGCGTCAGCAGGCCCACCCGATGCGGGGGCAGCAGCTGCGCCGCGACCGTCGCACGGCTGAAGGCCGTCACGGACGCGTAGCGGTCCATCTCCGCACCGTCGTGGACGATCAGCAAGGGGGCCACCTCGTCGTCGGCCAGTCCCTCCGGCGACCACACCTCCACGGGCAGGTCGCGCCGCAGCCCCCAGGCCGCCGGCAGGGTCGCGGACCGCCGCCGCCCGAGCGGTGCCTGTGCCGCCGCAGCCAGCCACCACGGCTCGGTGTAGCCGGGGAACTCGATCACGCTGCGCTCGCCGAACGCCCCGGGCACCCGCAGGGGGTTCGCTGGGTCGGGGACCTGCCCCCGACCGTCCGGGCCGTGGATGTCGAACAGGTACTCCAGCCGGTCGACCTCGGGCCGCGGCAGCCAGAACGCCCACCCGCCGTCCACGCGGGTGAAGGACCGGTCCGGGTAGGGCGGACGCAGGTGGTACCAGAGCTCGACCCCGTCGAGGCGGTGCGTCGGGTCGTCCACCCGGAACTCGACACCCTCCAGCGTCACCCGTGGCCCGGGCACGACCGTTGGTGACCGCTCAGAACAGGGCGTTGGCGAGCGCGAGCCGGGCAGGTGGGACCCGCGGGTCGTCCTCGCCCACGAGCGCGAACAGGTCGAGCAGATGACGCCGAGCAGCCTCCCGGTCGTCCCCGGCGCTGCGGCGCACCACCGCGACGAGACGTGCGAACGCCTCGGCCACCTGGCCGTCCACGAGGTCGAGGTCGGCCGCCGCACAGGCGGCGGAAACGTCGGCCGGGTCGGCTTCGGCCCTCGCCCGCACGTCCGGGCCGGCGGCGGCGACCCGCCGGAGAAGCTCCACCTGGGCCAGGCCGGCGGCCGCGTCGCCGTCGCCGGGGGCATCGTCGAGCAGCGCGCGGTAGGCCGCCGCCGCCGCGTCGAGGTCCCCACGGTCGATGGCGTCTGCGGCGGCGTCCCAGCGGGGGTCCACCGCTTCCGCGGCCACCGCGCCAGGCTCCTCCGGCGAGGCCGCGACGTCGACCGAGCCGGCCACGCCGTTGGCTGCGGCAACCTCGAGCAGCTTGTCCAGGTACTGGCGCACCTGCGCCTCGGGGTAGGCCCCGGCGAACAGCGGCACGACCTGGCCCGCGATCACACCGACGATCATCGGGATGGACTGCACCTGCGCGGCCGCGGCGATCCGCTGGTTCGCGTCCACGTCGATCTTGGCCAGCACGAACCGCCCGCCGTAGTCGGCCGCCAGCCGCTCCAGTACCGGCGAGAGCTGCTTGCACGGCCCGCACCAGGTGGCCCAGAAGTCGATCACGACGGGGACGGTCTGGGACCGCGCCAGCACCTCTTGCTCGAACGTGGCCTCGGTGACGTCGACCACGACCCCGCTGGCCGCCGCGGCCGGGAGCCCGGTCGGGGACCCCGCAGGCGGAGGAGGCGCCGCCGGACGACGCAACGCGGACAGGTCGACGGCTCCGTACAGGGCGGGCCCGAGAGGAGGCTGGCTCATAGCGCCCAACCCTAGAGCGCGGTCAGAAGCGAGCCGGCTCGGTGTAGCTGCCCCACTCCTCGCGCAGCAGGTCGCAGACCTCTCCCAACGTCGTCTCGGCCCGGATCGCCTGCAGCATCGAGGGGATGGTGTTCTGCCCGCCCCGGATCGCCTGCCGCAGGCGGGCCAACGCGGCGGACACGGCCACCCCGTCCCGCTCGGCCCGCCGCGCAGCCAGAGCGGCTCGCTGGTCGGCCTCCACCTCGTGCGACACGCGCAGGAGGGGTGGCGTCGAGGTGACGGTGTCCACGTGGCCGGTGACGCCCACGACGTGCTTGTCGCCCTTCTCCAGCGCCTGCTGGTAGGCGAACGCCGCGTCAGCGATCTCGGCGGTGAACCAGCCGTCCTCGATGCCCCGCAGGATGCCGGCGGTCATCGACCCGTCGTTCCCCATGGCCCGGATGCGGGCGAACACCTGCTCGGCGTCCGCCTCGATCCGGTCGGTCAGGGCCTCGACGTACCAGGAGCCACCCAGCGGGTCGGCCACCGCCGCCACCCCGGTCTCCTCGGCCAGCACCTGCTGGGTGCGTAGGGCGATCTCGGCCGCCTGCGCGGTCGGCAGCGCCAGTGTCTCGTCCAGAGCGTTCGTGTGCAGCGAGTTCGTACCACCCAGCACGGCCGCGAGCGCCTCCACCGCGGTGCGCACGACGTTGTTGTACGGCTGCTGCGCCGTCAGCGACACGCCGGCCGTCTGGGTGTGGAACCGCAGCCACTGGGCCCGCGGCGAGGTGAGGCCGAAGACGTCGCGCATCCAGCGGGCCCAGATGCGCCGGGCGGCCCGGAACTTGGCGATCTCCTCGAAGAAGTCGACGTGCGCGTCGAAGAAGAACGACAGGCTGCCGGCGACGCGCTCCATGTCGAGGCCGCGGGAGCGGGCGAGCTCCACGTAGGCGAAGCCATCGGCGAGGGTGAAGGCGAGCTCCTGGGCGGCCGTCGAGCCTGCCTCCCGGATGTGGTAACCGCTGACCGAGATCGGCTTGTACGACGGCAGGTGCGCCGCGCAGTACTCCAGCAGGTCCCCGATGAGCCGCAGGTGCGGCTCGGGCGGGAAGAGCCACTCCTTCTGCGCGATGTACTCCTTGAAGATGTCGGTCTGGAGCGTCCCGTCGAGGTCCGCCGCCACCACCCCTTGGCGCTCGGCGGCCACGAGGTACATGCAGAAGACGGGTACCGCCGGCCCGCTGATGGTCATCGACGTGGTGACTTCCGCCAGCGGGATGCCGGCGAAGAGCACCTCCATGTCGGCGGCCGAGTCGACCGCGACCCCGCAGTGGCCGACTTCGCCGTGTGCGCGCGGGTCGTCGGAGTCGCGGCCCATGAGCGTGGGCATGTCGAAGGCGACCGACAGCCCGCCCCCGCCCGCCCGGAGGATCTGGTGGTAGCGCTCGTTGGTCTGCACGGCGTTGCCGAAGCCGGCGAACTGACGGATCGTCCAGGGCTTGCCGCGGTACCCGGTCGGGTACAGCCCACGGGTAAACGGGTACTCCCCCGGCCAGCCGATCCGCTCGAACCGCGGGTCGGCCAGCCCCGGTTCGGGCCCGTACACCGGGTCGACCGGCAGGCCCGAGAGCGTGGTCGGCGCCGGGTCCGCGACCCGGCCTGCGACCACGGCCTGGTCGTAGCGCTCCTGCCACCGCTGCCGTCCGGCGGCGATCTGCTCAGGATCCATGGCGCTCAGGTTAGGTGGTGGCCCCGGTAGTGCTCGGTGGGGACGGGTCGGACCGGGGGCTGCGCGCCCTGGCTGTGTCGGTGGCTCGTGCGGGGGGCCGCAGGCGGCGCCGACGGTGACGACCCGGCTTCGGTCCGCAACTGGTGGATGAGCAGCGCACGCTGGCCCGGATGGGCGATGAGCCGGATCTCCCGCAGCCCCTGCTCCTGGGCCGCGTTCTCCAGGACGAGGTGGCCGCACCTCAGGGGCCGCTGCCAGAACGGCCGTTCGACGGTGATGTCCAGGACCCGCGACAGCGGCATCCAGGCAACCTTGCGGCTGTAGACGCCGGACAGCCGCATGACCCGGGTGTCGGTGATGAGGAAGCGTTCCCGCTTCACCCGCAGGAACGCGTCGGTACCGTAGCCGACCACGATCGCGACCAGCGCCAGCGGCACCCACAGCACGTCCACCGGGACCACCAGGAGCGATCGCAGGAGCAGCAGAGCGGCCAGCACCAGCACGGTGACCGGCCAGGTGTAGGCGATCCAGTGGTGGCCGACCTCGTCCATCACCCGCTCACCCGGCAGCAGCAGTCGGTCGGGGGGGTCCCGGCGCAGCCGGCGCCGCGCCTTGGGGACGACCCCCTCGTCGGCGACCCGATCCAGCCACCCGACGACCGCGTCGCGGCGGCGCGACCACCACCTGACCCGACCCGACACTGCGCGACTCAGCTGAACAGCGCAGCGATGAAGTTCAGCACGGAGTCGAAGAACGACACCACGGCGTCCCAGATGCCTGTGACCAGGTTGGCCGCGCCCTCGGGGTTGGTTACCAGGAAGTACACGACGAACAGCACGATGGCGCCGATGATGAACTTGCGCATCTCGGGGGCCCCTCTCGTGCCCGGCAGACGACGCACACAGTTGTACCCGAGATCAGCCCCGTGCTCGCGCAACCGTGGCCACCAGCGTGTCGGCCGCCCGGTACGGGTCGAGGTCGCCGGCCGCGACGGCGGCTGCCAGGTCGTGCAGCCCCGGCTCGCCGAGGGCATCGAGCAGCGCCCGGTGGAACTCCGCCTCGGCCAGCGCCTCGAGCTCGTGGCGCGCCCGCCGCAACCGCGCGTCCAGCAGCGTCCCGCTCCCCTCGAGCCAGACCCGGTGATCCTCGATCGCGGGGACGAGGGCAGCCACGCCCTCGCCACGGGAGGCAACCGTGCGGAGGACCGGAGGCGTCCACGCCTGCGGTGCGGCGTCGGAGAGACGCAGCATGCCGGTGAGGTCGCGCACGACGAGGTCGGCGCCGTCGCGGTCGGCCTTGTTGACGACGAAGACGTCGCCGACCTCGAGGATGCCGGCTTTGGCGGCCTGGATGCCGTCACCGAGCCCCGGCGCCAGCACGACCACCGTGGTGTCGGCGAGGCCGGCGACCTCGACCTCGGACTGGCCCACGCCCACGGTCTCCACCACGACGACGTCGTAGCCGACCGCCTCGAGCACCCGGACAGCCTGCGCGGTCGCCCACGACAGGCCACCGAGGTGCCCGCGGGTCGCCATGGACCGGATGAACACGCCCGGGTCGGTGGCGTGGTCTTGCATGCGGACCCGGTCGCCCAGCACGGCCCCGCCGGTGAAGGGCGAGGTTGGGTCGACCGCGAGGACGCCCACCCGGATCCCTTGTTGCCGGTAGGCAGCCACCAGCGCCCCCACCAACGTGGACTTGCCGACCCCCGGCGAGCCGGTCACCCCGATGGTGCGGGTGTGCAGCCGGCGGTGCCCCAGCCCGGCGACGACCGCCCGCAGCTGGGACGAGCCGGCCTCGACCAGGGAGAGCAGCCGCGCCGTCGCCCGGAGGTCGCCGCCTCGCCCTCGCGCGACGAGCGCGGCTACGTCCTGCTCGGATGGCGGCAGGCTCACCCGCTCGGGACACGGACGATGAGAGCGTCTCCCTGTCCACCGCCGCCACACAGGGCCGCGGCCCCGATCCCGCCGCCCCGCCGACGCAGCTCGTGGGCCAGCGTCAGGGTGATCCGCGCCCCGGACATCCCGATCGGGTGACCGATGGCGATGGCGCCACCGTTGACGTTCACCACGTCGTCGCCGACACCGAGCGAGCGCATGCTCACCACGGCGACGGCGGCGAACGCCTCGTTGATCTCGAACAGGTCGACGTCGGAGACGGAGATGCCTTCCTTGGCGCAGGCGGCCTTGATCGCCTCGGCGGGCTGCTCCTGCAGCGTCGAGTCCGGGCCGGCCACCACGCCGTGGGCCCCGATCTCGGCCAGCCAGCCCAGCCCGAGCTCGCTCGCCTTCTCCTTGCTCATCACCACGACCGCCGCGGCGCCGTCGGAGATCTGCGAGGCCGAGCCAGCGGTGATCGTCCCGCTGCGGTCGAACGCCGGCCGCAGGCTCGCCAAGGACTCCACCGTGGTGTCGGCCCGGATTCCTTCGTCCTCGGCGAACATGATCGGGTCACCCTTGCGCTGCGGGATCGCCACCGGGACGACTTCGTCGGCGAACAGACCGTTCTTCCACGCCGCGGCAGCCCGCTGGTGCGACATCGCGGCGACCTGGTCCTGGTCCTGCCGGGTCAGGTGGTCCCGTTCGCCGTTGCGCACCTCCGTGAGCGCACCCATGGCCTGGTCGGTGAAGGTGTCCCACAGGCCGTCGTAGGCCATGTGGTCCACCATCGTGACGTCGCCGTACTTGAAGCCCTCGCGGGACTTTCTCAGCAGGTGCGGAGCGTTCGTCATCGACTCCATGCCGCCGGCGACGACCACCTCGAACTCACCGGCCCGCACCAGCTGGTCGGCCAGCGCGATCGCGTCGATGCCCGACAGGCACACCTTGTTGATCGTCAGCGCGGGCACCGACATCGGGATGCCGGCCTTGGTCGCCGCGGGCCGAGCCGGGTTCTGGCCACAGCCGGCCTGCAGCACCTGGCCCATGATCACGTAGTCGACCTGCTCGGGAGCCACGCCGGCCTTCTCCAGCGCCCCCTTGATCGCGAAGCCGCCCAGGTCAGAGCCCGAGAACCCCTTGAGGGAGCCGAGCATCCGGCCCACCGGGGTCCTGGCCCCGGCCACGATGACGTTGGTCATGCAGCACCTCCCGACGCGCGAACCGGCACCGATCCCACCGGTGCTCGCCACCCTACGCCGCGACCGCACCCGGCCCCAGGGATCCTGGGTGATCCTGCTCACGGCCGGCCCACCGACCGTGGCCTGCACCCTGTCCCCCTGCCAGGATCGGCAGCATGTCGCTGTTCACCCGGATCGACCACGTCGGCATCGCGGTGCCCGACCTCGACGAGGCCAAGGACTTCTACGCCCGCACCTACGGCATGACCGTCGCGCACGAGGAGGTCAACGAGGAGCAGGGGGTGCGCGAGGCGATGCTGAGCGTCACCGGCTCCGGCGCCCCCTACGTGCAGCTGCTCGCACCGCTGCGCCCGGACTCCCCGATCGGCAAGTTCCTCGACCGAAGCGGCCCCGGGGTGCAGCAGGTCGCCTACGGCGTGGACGACATCGACGCCGTCAGCCAGGCGCTGCGCGAGCGCGGGGTGCGGCTGCTCTACCCCGAGCCCAAGCGGGGGACGTCGAGCTCCCGGATCAACTTCATCCACCCGAAGGACGCCGGCGGGGTCCTGGTCGAGCTGGTCGAGGCCGGGCCCGAGCACTGACCCGGTCCACGACACGCAGAGCTCCGAGGCCCGGGTGAGGTGGCCGGCACGGCTGCGACGTCTAGTCTGGCCCAACCCGGCCGCTCCTGCGGCCGGGTCGCCGAGAGGACGTTCGCGATGACTGAGGACGCCGCAGCCCGCAAGGGATTGTCGATCTTCGACAACGCCCCCACCGGGGGGTTCCATGTGCGCAGCCGCGGGTACGACCGGGAGCAGGTCGAGCGCTACGTGCGCAAGCTCGAGGACAAGTTGCGCGAGGCCACCGCGCGCGGCGCAGAACGGGGCGAGCAGCTGGCTCGGGCCGACGAGCGGGTCAGCGAGCTGTCCGGCGAGGTGACGTCGCTGCGGGACCGGCTCGAGGCGGCTGAGGCCAAGCTGCGCAACGTCGACCAGCCCTCGTTCGCCGGGCTCGGCGAGCACGTCGCCGAGCTGCTCGCCAGCGCCGAGGAGCAGTCCGACCAGCTCCGCGCGAGCGCCACCGCCGAGGCGGACCGCCTGCGCACCGAGGCTCGGGCCGAGGCCGATCGGGTCGTGGACGAGGCGCGGGCGCACGCCACTCAGGTGCAGCAGGCCGCCGATCAGTACCGCATCCAGACCGAGCGCGAAGCGGCGGCGACCCGGGATCATGCGGCCGCAGAAGCGGCCAGGATGCGCAAGGAGGCCAGCAGCGACGCCACCGCCGCCAGGGTTCGGGCCGTCGACGAGGCCAAGGCGCTGCTCGCCGACACCCAGCTGGCGGCGGCTCAGCTGCGAGCCGCCTCCGACGCCGACGCTGAGGCTCAGCGCGAGGCTGCCGCGACGCTG